>Ga0256404_1000466_pt1 | contig 105051 bp, 88 predicted proteins | sample RumenRJG_01DNA_FD_185990 | JGI IMG/M metagenome (GOLD analysis project Ga0256404, IMG submission 185990) | Bovine rumen microbial communities from Lethbridge, Alberta, Canada - RJG_01 | ecosystem: Host-associated > Mammals > Digestive system > Stomach > Rumen | place: Canada: Alberta...
GCCGACCGCCATTTCTGCGCCACCGTGTCTGCCTCCGGGGTGTACGAGAAGGCGTGCTTGCCGTCGGTGTTGGCCAGTCGCTCCGCCAGGTTCGCCACCGTCGTGTTCAGCGTGATATATCTCACGGGCAGTTTCATTTCCTGCGGCTGATCTTTCTGGTTCTTGGCGGCCCTTACCTTGGCCCGATGTTCATCTTCCTGCTGCTGGTATAAGCGGTTCTTGGCTATCTCCTCGCTCATCCAGGTATCGATCACGGGGTCTATGTCGCCCTTACCCGAAGCGAAGTCACCGGCTATGTAGGATATCAGGTTCAGCCCCTTCTTCTTGCCGTGCACGTCGAGCACCACACCCGTGGCCAGTGCGCCGATACAGGGGCAGACGGCCGTCACCATAGGCATAGTCATTGCCGGCCCTACAGCCTCTATCGAGTCCTTCACGCCCAGGGGCATCCGTAAGCCCCCAAAGTTAGGGGGTTGGGGGTCTGATGAATCCTCAGAACAGCCTTCATTCAGACTACTGTCGTCCCCTAACTTGGGGGACATCGTCTGTGCCTTGGCGTTGATCTCGCGCAGACTGGCGTTCATGAATCCCTTGCCGGCGTCATATTTCTCGTAGAAGTAGCCGATCAGTTTCTGACAGTCTTCCGTCTGCGAGTAGTTCGGCAAACGCTTCGCCACCACGGCCTGCAGTTGTTCGCGGCTCATGAGTTTCCCCACTCCCACCGAGAGCACGGCCATGAGGTTCGCGTGCCAGTTGTGTACGCCCCAGATATCCATCTCGTTCGGATTCAGTCCTGCCAACTCCGCACACATATCAAACGCCGTCACCGCCGCCTCTATCGCCTTCGTCTCTGCCGCCGTCTCCTGCGCGCAGCTTTCCCCTCCTAAGTTAGGAGGGGTGCCGTCAGGCGGGGTGGTCTGAACAGCCGCTCCTGCTGCCGCTCCTGCTGTCGCTCCTTCAGCCTCAGTCATTCCCTCGTTCAGACCCCCTCTAACTCCCCCTAACTCAGGGGGAGAAACTGGTGCCTCCCACGGCCTATAATGCTTATTCGCCTTCTTGGCCCCTGCCGGCACCTCTTCCAGTCCCTTCTTCTCCCGCTCCTTCAGCCGCTGATATTCCTCAGCAGCCTCCTCGTCGCTCAGTCTCTCGGTGAAGAGTGCCTCATCCAGCAGCGGTGTCGTCTCGGCGTCGATAGGTCCGTGAAATACCACCCTGTTGTTCTCCTTGTTGTTCGTGTCCATCTCCGTCTGCGTCAGGATGGAGACACGCACCTGCGACTCCAGGATCGTGTGCCCCGGCTCCCGGCGACCTACGGCGTGAACCCCGTAACTGGCCGACTCAGACACCTCCACCAGCCCCAGTTCATCCTTCATCCTGAGCAGTTGCCCTACAATACGACGGCACTCCTCACGGTCGCGGCAGTCTATGTCGTAGAAGAAGAACGGGCTCACCGTCTTGACGCCCTTCAGCAGTCCGCCGTCAGCCACCTGGCAGTTGTAACACACCTGAACCAGTGCGCGCTTATAGCAGTCGTCGCCCGTCTGGCGGTACATCTTCCAGTTCTTCACGTTCTCATCCGTGTTACAAGCCTTCATCATCTCCTCGAGGCTCGTAAGGGGGCGGCAATGCTTCTCACCGCCCTCCATATATACCAAAATCACCATCGGCTGTTATCCTTTTATGATTGTCTTCAGTTGCTTTTTCACGAAGTCCGCGGCCTGAGGAGCCTCCTCCGACAACCAGCGGCAGAATCCAGAGATATCCCCCTCGTTCACGATAAACGTGAAGCGGAGCGTACGGTCCTTACATTTCGAGACAGAACTGTGCGGCAGTTTCAGCAGCGTCAGGGCCTGCGAACGGGGGATGCGGTGTCTCGTAAACTCAAACGAGCCGTTAGAGAGCATCTGTCCGTATCCCAAGCCACGGAACGGCTCCACCTGTCCTACACACGGATTTTCGGGCAGTACCTGCACGTAATCCATTCCACTCTCTGTCTTGCTGACGGCCACGAGGGCGGTCAGCGTCGTTGTCTTGATATTGTCTGTATTCATCATCTTGCGAATGTTGTGAGTGAAGGGGGGGTGTCGGAATATATTGGTACCATTTCATTTCACTACGTAGACTTCCTCCACTTACACCTTCGCCCGATTAATGATTAGAGTGCCTGAATGTCTGTGATGTAAAACATATTCTCATGACGCGTCTGGTGGTTCTGGTCCTCCCAGGTACGTTGCTTCCAGTAGCCCTTCACCACGTAAGGCTGGTTCTGGTTGTACTGCGTCTCGCGGTTCTTCGAGGCATAGTCGCCCGTCATCTCACCGTAGAAGATGTCCCCACCGTGCTTCATGATCACTCCGCGGCTCTTGAAGTACTCGGTCGAGCCGTCCTGTTTCTGATACTGGCGCTCAGAGTATGCGCCCACCTCTTCGATTAATACTAAATTTTCCATAATGAAATGAAATTTTAAAAAATTAAAAAAATTACTATCGAGTCCACTTAGACTTTTCTTGACAAGGGGCTGAACTCACCGCCGTTTTTCCAGGCCGGCATTCCTCAAGCCGTCGCTCATCTGCCATTCAGGGCATAGCGCCCGGGAGCAGACCACCCTTTGATGCAGTTCACAATACCGAGTACCTTCAATGATGACCCGGTGCTGGCAACTCATGCAAGCCTTGTTGACCAAGAAGCCATAAGGGTTTCTGACGCGCTCCAGCCTCTTTTGTATCCTTATTTCCTGAGCCATAATCTACGGTCCTTGATGATGATTATCTGTACAACTCACTTATAGAAACAAGGTCTCTGGTGCTGATGTGGCAGTCAGGATTGTCGGTCACTCCGCTCAGGTCGTAATGCTTCGACAAGAGGTCTTCCTTACGATAGAAGTCGTCAATGCCATAATAGTAAGACAACTCATTATAACATTCTAAGTGATGAGTCAGCACGCGCAACTTATCCGATAACTCCTTGAACTGCTCCCTGTCGAAAAAATACTTGCACATCAAATTATGAACCCAGATCTTCTGAAGTTCAGCCACGATTTCCGCCTCCTTCTTCGTCAGTTTGGTGTGACCTTTTAGGTCAAATGGAGAGCAGGCAACCCCCAACACCACTTCAACCTCGTCGAAGGAATAGTTGCTCACCCTTGCTTCACACGTGGCGAGCCAACATCTGACGTCCCCATGGCCATACCTTACCGTCAGGCCCTTGTTCTTGAACGGACGTATGGCTTGGTCTATCATCTTTGCCACCCGCCCCACCACGCCTTGCGTCTTAGCAACAAGCATCGTGTGTTCCTTACGCATCCCGACAATCTGGTCGAGACAATCCATTAACAACTCTTGTTCGAAATTTTCTTTCATAATCGATTTTTTTAATTAATTGATAAATATGTATCGTACTTCTCCATCAGCGGTTAAGGTGTTTATTGAGACCCGCTCCTGACTGATTCTGATGCAAAATTAGGCACAAAAAAAGACGTGAGCAAGGTTTGCTCACGCCTTAGGCAGTTTATTCGGCAGTTGCGCAATTTATTCGGCAGTCTGCGCAAATCATTCGGCAATCATGAGAGAATTTCCATCAGCCTTCCCCCTAATTTCACTTCTCTGGCAGCAGCCCCATCAGCAGCCCACTTCTCCAACGGCCCGTTGATCCTTCCTCTCCTCAGAGGTCTGTCTAACGCACTCCTGTTACAGACGTATTTGAAGGGTTTCTTGAAAGGCCAGTCCTTTACTTCTTTTATAAAAGACTCCGCGTTGCCTTTATATCCTAAGATACAGTAGATGCGATACGTGACGCTCCATGATGCATTGCCCCACCAGAGAGCCTCCTCCCTGGTCTTCTCGCAGGCCGCCACCATCTCCTCTGCCGACGGAAGTTTGTCGCCTTCCTGGGCTTCTCCTTCAGGGCTTTGCTCCACATCCACCTTCGTGTGTGGCATCGTGGGCACCTGACTGGCATCCATCTTCATGTTGCCCTCAGAGTCCATCACGATGGTCAGGTGATTGAGGTTGGTGACAAACGCCCCCACTCCCTTCTGGAAGGTGTTGTGATTGGTGATATGCACCGTCACAGGTTTCTCCTGCTTCTTTACTTCCTGCTTCTTTTTCTTCTTTTTCTCGTCCATTACCTTTTATATGATTAAAAGGCAAGGGCATTAGCCTGTATGCATAAGGTACCAAGGGCTCTCGACACCCCAAATCCTAAATGACCATACGACCTACGCCCTCGCCGTGATTACTATCACGCGAAGCGATGGTCGCACATCTTCCGGATTTAAGTGGGCTTAATGCCCGTCGAGAATTTTGGTACCTTTGAAGACTGCGAAGCCTTACGCTATGTTTTATTTCTATTTATCTTCTTTCTTTATCTCTATGATGTCTTTTATGTCCTGAGTTCCGCCAGTCTGAACAATCGCGCCGACAGGCTTCTCAAACTTATTGATATTAATATTGATCACTGTCCCTTTGTTTATCGGGATAAGTGAGGCTACTTCATCGATAGTCTCTCCCTCCTCTGAGAGTTCTTGACTTGTGCCGCCAAAACGCTTGCGGAGATTTCTTAGCACAAACTGATTCATCAACTCTGGCTGTTACTCTTATCGTTATTACACTTACGACACAGCATCTGGCAGTTCTCAGGTGTTGTATGACCGCCCTTACTCCAAGGCACGATGTGGTCTGCCTCCATCTCCTCTATCCTGTATGTCAATTTGCATATCGGACAACGCCCCTGCTGGCGCTCATAGGCTGCCCGCCGTGTACGCTGGTCGAAGGAGCGCAGATTCAAGAACCGCTCCTGACGGGTCAGCACATACAGGTAGATTCCCTTGCCCGAGGTCACGTCATCGTCCTGCATCAGCCGTTCTATCTCCTCGTCAAGGGCCGCCGTGTCGTAGTGCTCGTTGCGGAAGTCGTGGTATAGTTTACCCCAGTCGCGGTTCACCTCCTTCATCTCCTTGCGGTATTTTGGAAAAGTCATCTGTATCCAGTCTATCACATCGCGGTAGTAGTCCCACAGTTCCGTGGCCTCCGCGTCGCTGGCATGTTGCGACATATACTGCTCTATCGTCAGTCCCCGGTCGAGAGCTATCCAGCCCAGGGCCGTCTCCAGCAGGTCTTGACGGATGGCCTGCCCCTTCACGTATTTCTCGCCCACCTTCACGGCAGCGCAGCCAGTCTTCGAGAAGTAGCGCTTGGCGTGGGTCAGCCAGTCGCCGCAGTACACCGAGTTGCGCAGCTCCTGCTCCGTGAGCCTTTCGCCAGCTATGTTCACCGTCTTAAACCATGCCAGCTTCTCCGTCTCAGACCCCTCGCAGAAGTACACCATCAGCCGGTAGTCGAGTATCAGTTCCTGCATATCGCTCTTCAGCGTGTGGAAATATTGCGGGTTGCCGTCATCGTCGTTGATGCTGAAGTCGCCGCTCACGTACTGGCAGATGCTCAGCGTGCGCTGCTGACCGTCGATCACCTCGTAGGTGCCGTCCTTGTTCACCGCCCAGTACATCACGTTCAGCGGGAAGTCCTTCAGCACCGTGTCGATCACCGCGTTGCGCTTCTTCTCGTCGTAGACGAACTCCCGCTGGTATTTCGGACGAACGTCCAGCCGCCCGCCATAGGCCACCACGCCCTCCTCCTGACTGTCTCTATAACCTTCAAAGAGGTCTCGGATAGTTATTTCATGCAGTTTTATATCCATAGAGTTATTCTTTATTATGTTGGATTAAAATTCTTTTATATTCAGAATGAACGATCCTTCCTTCTGAGTTTTTATAGTATGTTTTCTTACTACCTTTACCTAATAATACAGCATTTTCGTTAGTTTTAGCCCCAGAAGATCCTGTCTCCAAATTCGTTTTTGTTAGGTATTCCATATAATTATTGTATTTCCTTGTATCAGGCAAATCATCGTGGCATCCAAATTGAGTTAAACCCAAAATCTTAAATTGTTCAGGGCAATATTTATCAAGAAAAGTGACAGGAACCCCCATCGGCTCATAATAACCCTCAGGAATGTCAGTAACTTTACTAACCTCAATGGCATTATAATTATCATACTTAAGGTATTCTTCTGCTTTGAAACGCTTGTATAGAATTAATGGCTCATGACGTTTGTTGTGGTCAAGATTTGTATACCAGCAAGCATTCCCCATACTTCTCCATTTCTGCCCTTTCTCATCTTGCCAATAGCGAGTTTTACGGGGTTCAGAATCCGCTGGAACTCTAAATGCCATGTCTCCACATTTATACCCCATCCACATTTTATTGTCTTTAATAAGTGGGAAGATTTCTTTAGTAGTTATTGCATTTTGATTTCCTATTATCAAAAATTTCTTTTCATACTCCATCAATTGGGCTACATATTCACGGAAGAGCGAGAAAGGCGGATTTGTTACAACTATGTCCGCCTGTTTCAATAATTCAATGCACTCCTTACTTCTAAAATCCCCATCACCTTTAAGTGGATGGATACCTATCTCTTCTGGATCTGGATTGTTGTTTCCATTTTTGTCACCGTCATAGATCAGGTAAACGGCCTGCTCGCTGTCGTGTTTGCTGAATAAGTCAACATTTTGATTCTTATAGCATGTTGTTATAAGACGTTTCAACCCTAAATGCTCAAAGTTCAGGGCAAAGTATTTAAAGAAGTTGCTTATACGCGGGTCGTCACAGTTGCAGAGTACAGTCTTGCCTCGGAAGTGTTCCTTATAATGACGTAGCTCGTTCTCTATATCCGAAAGTTGCGTATAAAACTCGTCGTTCTTCGCTGCCTTAGCAGCATTTAGTGTTGAATTTGCCATTTCTCTTATTCTTCAAATGGATATGTCTCATCGTAAATATCACTCAGCAGTCGATCTTTATATATTACTTTCTTCTCACTTTTTAAAATCATGCCATCAATTCTGCTGCTTTTGACAGGAAACTGCCGACTTCTGCCCCAGACTCTAAGATTTTATCATTAGGTCCGAGTTGGGGCTCACAGTCATTCTTCAACTTGTCTATGATTGCTTTATTTGTGTAAAAGACATCTTCTTTCTTCTGTTCCATATTTCTTCCTTTTTATATTCTTTATTAATTTACTATTATAGCCTTAAGCGTCAGACCTATCTTTACTAAGCCAGGCATACAAGGGTTTGTCTGTAGATAAACTATTCCGTATTGCATATTTTATTTTGTTTTAAAGGAAGGCAGGTCCCTAAAATTCACGCCGTACGTGGGTCCATCTCCCGTTAGGAAAGCGGGGCGCCCTCCATTTCTATTACTGATTTAAAATGATCTTCGACAACTCTACGTGGTCAGCGACATTCACCTTGCCGTCACCGTCAACATCACCCTTGACACCGCTGTTGGCCTGAATCTCAATGGTTGCCGCGTCAGAGTTGTTATAGCCAGCCTTGGTGGCATAGACAGTCACCTTGTAGGTGTTGTTTATCACAATCTGGCTGTCGTATTTCGTATTATTCCCGACGGGCGTTATCGTTGAGATGAACTCCGCGCCCTCGGTAGCGCAAGAGAACTTGACCACGCCATTCTCAAACTTGATGGTCGGCGTGGCGCACTTTTGAGTCACCGGGATGTCACCCTCTTCGAGAGCCACTATGTTTTTGAAGTTCTTCCAAGGCTCGCTATTTGAATAACTGCTCAACGAAGCGACTGGCACATGAAGCGTAGCATATTCGATATAAGAGTAATTGAAGGCATCCGACGCAGTATTCGGTACGTTTTCCGCTAAGCAAAAGACATCCGTCAGTTGCTGACAATTGGCAAAGGCTCCAGAAGAGATATTACTGACTTTTTCTCCAATGGTCACAGAAGACATGTTGTTGCAATTCTGGAAAGCATTGTTGTCGATAGAGGTCACGTTGTTGGGAATCGTAATAGAACTCAAACCTGTGCAGCCATTGAAAGACGATTGGTCGATGAATGTAACACCATTTGGGATGGTTATAGAGGACAGGCTGCTGCAACCAGATAAAGCCCAACCACCGATAGATATCACACTGTTGGGGATGGTTATAGAGGTCAGGCCGGTGCAACCACGGAAAGCATCCCATCCGATGTATGTCACGCTGTTGGGTATTGTGACAGTGGTCAGGCCAGTGCAACCATCGAAAGCATAATCGCCTATGGATGTTACGTTGTTGGGGATGGCGATAGAGGTCAGGCCGGTGCAACCAGAGAAAACACCACCTCCGATGGAGGTTAGGCCGTTGGGGATGGCGATAGAGGTCAGGCCGGTGCAACTAGAGAAAGCACTACCGTCGATGGTCTTCACACTGTTGGGGATGGTCACAGAGGTCAAACTGCTGCAACCAGAGAAAGTACCATTGCCTATGGAGGATATGCTGCTTGGTATGGTTACGGATGTCAGTTTGCTACAGTTAGAGAAAGCGGATTCGCTGATTTTGGTGACTGTATAATCAACGCCTTCATGAGTGACAGTCGAAGGTATTATGATGGTACCTTTATAACCATTAGGATTCTGTATCAATTCAGCAACTTTTCCCTTGGGAATAAAGTTAAAGTATAGACCGTCAGTCTTAATTGCCGTAGTAGAGACCTCCTTTGTATTTTCATTAAAAGTGAAATTGACAGTATAGGTAGCATCCTCTTCTATAACTAATTTTGAATTAGTCTTTGGATAAGACTCTTGCTTATCGGATACATTAAATACCTTAAATTCATAGGTGCCTTTAGGTAAAAAGAGATTAGACTTACTACGTGTATAAATATTATCATCTTTGGAAAACATATGACTATATTTGTAAGTGTAATCCCAATCTACTCCCAATAGGCTTTTGTCGCCAACAAGTGCCCATTTGCCATTTGCTAAGCCGCCTTCAGAAACTTGAACACTCTTCACAATGGTTGTACCCTTGAAGTCGCCACACTGGAACAGAACGTGAGCATTGAGTGCGTCAGCACCGTACTCGGGGAACTCAACCTCAACCTCCTGGAAGTCACCAGTAGCGTTCACGGGGATATCGTATTCTTGGTTGTATTCCCAGCTACCCATGCAGATCTGCAACTGACCATTAGAAGGGAACTTTGCAACAATAGCAACAGTGTAGTTGCCGTTTTTAGCAAGGTCGAATCCATCGAGAATGATTACCTGCGGTTGCCAGAGTTGGCCAGTTTGAGTGCCAAAGGTGATGGCAACACCATCAGCGTCAGAAGTAATACTACCTTCCTGATCATCGCTGAACTGTCCCCAAAAGGGATAGTCACCCACGAAGCCACCAGTCCAATCCTTCTCAGCAACAAGTTGTGCACTCGCACTAACGGCCATCATGGCCATTACAACGAAAGTTAATAGTTTCTTCATATTCATTTATTTTTAGTTATACTTAATTCTTGATGTAAAACTCTTCGAGGGCTTCGATCCAGCGGACGTCGGTGCCGAGGTGGAGGCCGGTAGTAGTCAGGGCGTCCGAGATGTTGGACAGGTCTTTATATCCCATGCCCTTGAGGTGGTACACATGCTTCTCGTCACATCTCACGAGATCGTAAACGCTGTGGATGTTGTGGATATTCAGTTTGACGATAGTGCTGTCTGGGATGTTGATATCCTCCAGACTGGACTTCAGCAGGCGCTTCATCGGCTCTTCCACAAGCGTCAGTCCTGATGGATCCTGGGGTGCGACGGGTTCAATGTTGACCCTATACCCACGAGAGATTAACAGTTGTTGCAGACGCCTGTTCTCATCCTCTAACTCTTTGTTTTTCCGGGCCTGCGTGGTCAGCCGCTCGTTCTGGCTCTCCAGGGTCTTCTCCAGTTCATGCACACGCTGATTCAGCCCCACCAACATGTGATGGGGTTCTTGCCAGACCTTGACCTGGCGGATGAGCGTGTCGACGGCCTTGTTTGCACGCATACGGATGAGACTGGCGGTCTTATGCTGCAGTTTGGCAACCTTCTCAGCAGAGCCGTAGCGGAGCAAGTCGCGGAGCGTCTCCTTGTCGATGGGAGTCAGGATCGTATAGTCTTCATCAGCCATATCGAGCAGTTGGCTGACGAGACGAATGATATAGAAATTAATGGGCGCGCGCGAATAATCCTCGTCTTCACTTTCTCCTATAGGGGGGGTAAGACGTTGATATTCAGGTATTTACGAGCGGCGTCCGTTTCTTTAGTCATCGGTTGTGTCTTGTAATATGCTGCAAAGATAATGAATATTTCCGAAAGCGCCAAATTATTCCCTGTTTTCTTTTCAAGACAACTGAATGTGTCATATGTGTCATTGGTCATTAGTGTCATTAAGGATTTTGAATTGTGTATTTAATTCATAATATAATATATAAATATATTTATATATTATATTATGAGCAATTTTAGAGAATCAAAAACTCTTAATGACACATTTTCTTAATGACACATATGACACATTACCAAGAATTTTTGTCAAGTTCTTTTGGTAAGTATCTAATATAGAGCAAATTAGCGCAATTGCCCTTATTTTAGAGGATAAAGGCTTGCATAATTCAAACTAATTTTGTAACTTTGCAGTCAAATAATTTATCTTAAAAACAAAAACAATTAGCCAATGACACAGAACAATTTCTTAATTCGCACGTATGGCAAGTCGGAATTCGCCTTGCTGATGTTCCCGACGATTGATGATCCGAAGGTGGCGCAGGCCAAACTGCTGCGCTGGATCAAGAAGGACAAGCAGTTTCACCAGAGTCTCGTGGGGATGGGACTCTCTTCGCACGACAAGGACTATAGCCCGGAACAGGTGAGGGCTATGGTGGAGAAGTTCGGCGCGCCGGGGGAGTATGAGGTTTGAGGTTTGAGGAGGTTTTTTTTTCGAGGAGTGAGGAGTGAGGAGTGTGGAGTGAGATTACTCTGGTGGCGGAGGGAGGTAACCTCTTCCCCTCCTGAGTTAGGAGGGGAAGAGGTTACTAAAGGACGGCAGTTAAGGGCGTAAGGGATGCCTGGAATGGGTGTAAAGGATAGGGAGTTATATAGATAAAGCCCTATCCTTTATAAGGTTAGGAGGCATCGGTAACGGAGTAAACAGGCAGGGTTTACGGAGTCAAGTGGCAGGGGGTGGGGAGTAAAGATTAATTAGGATTAAAATGGATGAATTGGGATGAGTTAAGATGAATTGGGATGAAGTGAGTTAGAAAAAGGTTGTAATTTTGTAGGCGGAAAGGGACAGAAGCCGAGGGAGAGGAATGAAAAGGCAAAATGAAAAGGCGCCAATCATTAAGCCACTTTCAGACCACCCGGGGGGAATGAAAAGCGCGCGTTCAGACCACCCCTAACCCCTCCTGACTCAGGAGGGGAAGAGGTTACTCCAAAGGCGGAAGGAACGGACCAAAGAGAGAAAAATAAAACAGTCTATTAACTTTTTAAAAATGTAAGAAAATGAGTCAGAAATTTAAGAAAATTCAGAACAAGAACGACGAGAGTACTGCCTTCGGCAAGTGGTTTGCTACGGCGGTGTACGACCAGCACTTCATCGAGACGGAGCAACTGGCAGACTTCATCCAGACGCAGGCGAGTGTGAAGAAGAGTGACATCAAGGCGGTGCTCGACGAACTGGGAAGCGCCATGAAGCACTTCTTCGAACTGGGACAGAAGGTGCGCCTGGACGGCATCGGGATCTTCAAGGTGGGCTTCTCCAGCATCGGCACCACCGAGAAGGAGGACTGCGGCGCGGCTACCATCACGACCCGAAGGGTGCTGTTCCAGCCCGAGAGCCAGCGTGTGGTCGTGGGTCAGACCGTGAACAAGCAGGGCAAGATCACCCAGAAGTTCGTCATTGCCAAGACCCTGGTGAAGGACGTGGTGTTTGAGGAGACGTATGACACCAGCCTGCAGCCCGAGGCTTCCGGCGGCGAAGGCGGCGAAGGCGGAAATGGCTGATGATCGGGGGCGCGGGGGTACGGAGGTACGAGAATAGACTAAGCGCAGACGGAGCGCGCGTTCAGACCACCCCTAACCCCTCCTAACTTAGGAGGGGAAGAGGTTACTCTAAGCGCAGACAATCCGCCTCCTGAGTAATCTCGCGCCTCCAGCCTCGGGAGAGGCTGACCACCGCACCACCGCACCACCGAAAAAAAAACGAAAAATCGTATGAAGAAACAAAAGATCATCGAGTTGGCGGTGAAGGTTCTAGTAGCCGCGCTCACGGCATTCCTGACGGCGATTGGGACTACGAGTTGCATGGGCCACGGTCCTATTTGGCTGTAAATCAGAAATAAGTATCTAATCGAAGAGAGCCTCTTATGTCAGCGGCTCTCTTTATCATTTACGGCTGAGAAATGCCCCTGATGGCGTCTTATTAACAAGGCGGCGATGATTTAACCTAAAGATAACATAGAAATAACTTAAAGTTTTTGTAGTTAATCGTACCTTTGCAGCGTCTAACAAGCAGAAATAATCATTCTGAAGTAAGTTAAACATTAAAAAATTAGAAATTATGGAATCAATTATCACCATTGCAACAGTACTGACCATGTACTTCAACGCCGCTAACGACGTGAACGCCCCCTATCTGTACAACTCAGACCTGGAGGACGGCGTGATCCACAAGATTGAGGTCTACGAGCAGAAGGCCGAGGGCCAGTTGTGCGCCAAAATGGAGTATCGCTACAGTTACGACGAGCAGGGACGCCTGACCACCCGCGAGGTGGTGCGCTGGGACGAAGCGAAGAAGCAGTGGGTGAACGACTTCCGCCATACCTATAAATATTATAAGAACGGCTACAACATGGAGACCAGCAAGTGGGACACGACGCTCCAGGCCTACGACCTGCCGATGGAGGTGACACTCTACCGTGAGGTGGCCCCCAGCGTGACGTCGGTGAAGACGTACAAGATGAACGAGGCCAAGAACGACATGTTCCTCGTCAACAGCCTGCTCTGCATGGAGTCGCTGGACCAGATCAGCGACCGTCTGCTGGCCGTGAACTGACAAGGCAGGGCAAATGCTTTCTCTCTCAACATATTAAAAACCTTTAAATAGGTAGTAAAATCCGTAATCCTGGTATACAGATTACGGATTTTTATTCGTACCTTTGCCGCCGAATATAAACAAAACAATGGAACTGATTAAAGACAAGACTTTTGGAGGCGAGCGCCCGCTGTTCGCCCAGCACGACCTGAGGCTGGAGCGGGTCACCATCACCGACGGAGAGTCGGGCATCAAGCAATGCCAGCGGATGGAGGCCTACGACTGCAAGTTCTACGGCAAATATCCCTGGTGGCACGTCGACGGCGCCTACATCGAGAACTGTTACTTCGCTGTGGGCTCGCGCTCGGCCATCTGGTACACCAACGACCTGAAGATGAAGGACTGCACCATCGACGGGCCGAAGTTCTTCCGTGAGATGAAAAACGTAGAACTGGAGAATGTGGTGATCAATGATGCCGATGAAACCTTCTGGAAGGTGGACGGCCTCAGACTGAAGAACGTCGTGCTGCATGAGGGTACATACCCCTTCATGTTCTCGAAGAACATCTACGTCGACGGACTGAAAAGCGACTCGAAATATGTGTTCCAGTATTGCCAGAACGTGGAAGTTCACAACGCGGAGATCCTGACAAAGGACTCGTTCTGGGAGTGCGAGAACGTCACCATCTACGACTCCGTGCTCGACGGAGAGTACCTGGCCTGGCACTCGAAGAACGTCAGGCTGGTGAACTGCCACTTGGCAGGCGAGCAACTGCTCTGCTATACGGAGAATCTCGTGCTGGAGAACTGCACCATCGACAAGGCCTGCGACCGTATGTTCGAATATTCCACCGTCGAGGCTGATATCCGTGGGCATATCGAGAACATCAAGAACCCGACTTCGGGACATATTATTGCCGATTCCATCGGTAGTATCACCATCGATGAGAACGTGCGCCAGCCGAACAATTGCGTGATAGAGATAAGAAAGTAATCTCTTCCCCTCCTAAGTTCTTGGCAAAGCCAAGCGGCAAAGCCGAGCGAGGAGGGGTTAGGGGTGGTCTGAAGAAGCGCATCTTTCCTTTGTTCAGACCCCCTCTAACTCCCCCTTACTAAGGGGGAGAAATAAATACCAAAAATATGAAATATAATTTCGATGAAATCGTAGAGCGGCGAGGCACGAACTGCGTGAAGTGGGACGAGAGTCCGAGTGAGGATGTCATCCCCCTGTGGGTGGCAGACATGGACTTCCGCGTGGCGCCAGCCATCCAGAAGGCCCTTCGAGAACGGGTGGAGCATGGGGTGTTCGGCTATAACATCGTGCCTGAGAGTTATTACGAGGCCGTCATCTCCTGGTTCCGTCGCCGCCATCAGTGGGAGATTCAGCGGCAGTGGATCCTCTACACCACAGCCGTCGTCCCGGCAATGTCGTGTGTCATCAAGGCCCTCACCATGCCTGGCGAGAAGGTGCTCATCCTCTCGCCTGCCTATAACTGCTTCTTCTCGAGCATCAAGAACAATGGCTGCGAGGTGCTGGAGAGCAGTTTGTTGTTTACAGTTGACAGTTTAAGTTCTTGCGTCCCTGTGGTAGCAAGCGGCAAAGCCGAGCGTACAGATGATTACTCTGCTGCAGAAGAAGGGCTTGCCAGCAAATCAACTGTAAACCGTAAACTGTCAACTGTAAACTTTAAAATAAATTTCGATGATTTCGAAGCCAAGTGCGCTGACGAAAAGACAACCGTCTTCCTGCTCTGCAACCCGCATAACCCCTCTGGCCGCGTCTGGACAAGGGAAGAACTGCAACGGATGTATGATATCTGCAAGAAACATGGCGTGAAGGTGGTGAGCGATGAGATCCACTGCGAACTCATCATGCCAGGACATGAGTTCGTGCCCTTTGGCACTATCACAGACGACTGCGTGGTGATGAACTCCCCTTCGAAGAACTTCAACACGGCTGGTCTTCAGATTGCCAACATCATCTGCTCGCATCCGTCGTGGCGTCGACGCATTGATCGTGCCATCAACATCAACGAGGTGTGCGACGTGAATCCCTTCGGCATCGTAGCCCTGCAGGCTGCCTATAACGAGAGTGAGGACTGGTTGGACGAACTGAACCAATATCTGTGGGGTAACTATCAGGTTTTGTGCGATTTCATCGATAAAAACCTGCCTCAGTGGAAGGTTTGTCCACTAGAAGGCACCTACCTCCCCTGGGTGGATGTCTCTGCGATGGGTATCCCCGTTGAGACACTCTGCCAACGCCTGCTTGAGGAGGCGAAGGTGTGGATTAACCCAGGCACGATGTATGGCCCAGAGACAGGCAAGGGATATGTACGCTTTAATATCGCGACCCAGCGCAGCCGGCTCGTTGAAGCCTTGGAAAGAATAAAGGCCTATTTAGAAGATAGCGGTATTTAGAGTAATTATTTCCCCTCCTAAGTTCTTGGCAAAGCCAAGCGGCAAAGCCGAGCGAGGAGGGGTTAGGGGTGGTCTGAACAAACGCTGATGCTCATGGTATTCAAGAGCCGTTGTTCAGACCACCACTTCGGCAGCAAGTGGCAAGAGCCGTTGTTCAGACCACCCCGCCCTGACGGGCACCCCTCCTAACTTAGGAGGGGAAGAGATTAGTTGATCAGGAAGATCTTCGTCAGTCCGTTGTAGGTAGCCTTGATGGTGGCGCGACCTTCGACAATGGGACTGACCTCAAACTTTACTGACGGATTATTCGAGGTAGCGATGATCTTCGAACTGTCCGTCAACTTGCCATAGACCTGATAGCGCGTCTGGTCTGTATAGCCGTTGAGGTTCGTGAAGCGGACAGGTGTCGATGGAATCACTAATTTCTGTCCATCAGCCATAATCGTCACCTGCGGCACTTGAGGTGCCTTCAGGCTCATACCATTCTTCATGAATCCTATGCCGTGAAGGTCGAAGAGACCCTCAGGACGCTGCGGACCACGAGGACCACCCCAGCGGGGACGCTCCGGCTTCTGGATATCAGCGCCCTCAGCCACGAGGTATATGGCATGCTTGCCCGTCAGACCCTCGACGGCTGGCACATTCTTCTGATACAGTTTAGCGGTGTGAGAGTCGTCTGCTGCAATATCGAAGACGGTAATCTCCTGACCCTTCCAAGGATCGTCGAGGCGCACATGGATCTTGAAAGCACCGTGTCTGCCTGGCGTCAGATTCAGATAAATCCCCGTTCCATCGCCATTTTTCGTACCTTCGAAGGCCTTCAAGCCTTTGGTGTCCTGAGCCAGTCCGCCAAAGCCGAAGTACTTGAAACCAACGATTCCACCGTTGGTAATGCCAGCCAGATCCATCGAGTTGTTCCATACATCATGGTTGTCCTGCATCCACTCGTTGCTGTTCGTGCCCCCCGTCATAAAACAGGCGTAGCCAGCAGAGTAATACTGATAAGGCGGCAGGCCGAAGATCTGGAAGCCCTCGGAGGTCACTTCGGCACCGGAATAGACCATTCCATCGGCAGATTTGGCAGTCCATTCGTTGTCAGCAGCATAGGGGTCATAGCCCGTAATCCTGACCATGCCACCCTTGGCGACGGGTTTCTTGTCCCATGTGATCTTCACAGGGGCGACCATTGGCTGGCGGGCGAAGCCAAAGCCACGAGGGGGACGATGATAGAACACATACCACTGGCCATTGATCTCCTGCAGCGAGCCGTGGGTATTGTGGGCGGCATTGGTGGTGATCAGGTGCGAGCCATCCTCACTGGGCACCACACCACGGGAGTCTACCAGCACACCACCAGAGCGCCAAGGACCTAAAGGCGAGTCGCCAAAGGCATAGCGCAGGGCGGAGTTGGTGTTGCCCAGACCGTATTCCTTGCCGCTATAGCCAGAGAACACCATCACGTACTTGTTGCCCACCTGACGGATACTGCTGGCCTCGAAGAAGTTGAAGTCGAGCGGGTTCTGTCCCTGATAGAGCGCCTTATACTCTGAGCCCTCCTTGTCGAGCAGACGACCATCGGCACTGCTGGCAGGGATGAAAGGGTCAATTAACTGCGTACCCTCACGCTGAGAGTACATCGTGTTCTGATCGAGTTCACAGGCCGTCGAATGCTGGAAGCCGTAGAACACATAGGCACGGAAGCCCTTGTCGTAGTCCTTGTCCTTCTTATCGGTGATATTCTCGATGAAAACGGAGGGATCGAAGTCGATGAGCGAGCCAGGCACACACTGACGACCGTCTTCCGTGAGGTTGATGGGTACGAAAGGACCATTGGGACGGTCGCTCTTGCAGACCATCGCCACACGGCGCCAGCCACGGGAGTGGGGATAGAGGTAATAGGTCTTCTTGCCTGTGGCCTTGTCCTTCACCTCCACGAGGTCGGGGGCAAACATCGTATCCCACTGGCCGTCGACATACCAAGTGAAGATCGGACCTTCGTCGCGCCATTGCGACAGGTCTTCGACAGGAGCAGACCACATACGGATGTCGCTGCCGCAATAGGCGGTATAGTTCGTGTCGTGCGAGCCAATGATATAAGCCCGGAACTTGCCAGGCTGATCAGGGTCCTCAAACACACGGGGCTCGCCATCAGGCACATGCTCCCACAGGGGGAGATAGGGGTTCTGGGCGCTGACACTCAATGCCGCACACACCAGGAAAGAGAATAGAAACGATCTTTTCATATACTTTGCTATTAATACTGGTTTGTTTAGTTCTGGGGTAATAGGTTTATCTATCTCGGGCAAAGATAGGGAAAAAAAATGAATTCAGCACCAAAAAGGCCAAAAAACTAGGTGGCGCATTATAAATGGAAAAGTATTGGTTACTTTGCAAAAAATTTAGTATCTTTGCACACGGTAATCATTCATATAATAAATAAGGTATGAGGAAGAAGATGCTCTTACTCCTGATGATGGGATGGACGGCTGCCTATGGGGCAGACTACAACATCGTGGACTATGGTGCCAAGCCGGATACGACCATCCTGTGCACGTCGGCACTCCAGCAGGCGATTGACGACTGTTCGAGAGCAGGCGGCGGCAGGGTGGTCGTGCCTGCAGGTATGTACAAGACAGGGTCTATCAGGCTGAAGAGCCATGTGTGCCTCTATCTTGAGCAGGGGGCGACACTCTATGGCAGTACCCGTCTGAGCGACTATATGCCGATGAAATCGGACTATGTGTCGTTGCGGACGAACACGGAGACCATCCAACTGATCTATGCCGATCAGGTGAGTCATGTAACCATTGACGGCGACGGGACCATCGACGGACAGGGCCGTGCCTTCAAGAAACTGTCGTGGAACGACGAAGGCATCACCCGCCCCCACCTGTTGCGATTCATCCAAAGCAGCGACATCACCGTCCGCGGCATTACCCTCCGCAACAGCGGCTGCTGGATGCAGCACTACCTGGCCTGTGACCGTCTGCATATCGATGGAATCAAGGTTTTCAACCGTAACAACTACAACAACGATGCCCTCGACCTCGACGGCTGTCACGACGTCATCGTCCGTGGGATTGGTATTTGTCAGGACGGCATTTTCATAGAAAGTGAAGGTCAGCGGCAGATCATCCAAAGCGGGCACTACCAGAGACTCTGGCTGCGGATAACCAACAATAGCCTGGAGAACACCCACCAGTTCGCTTACAGTACTGACGGCCAGCGCTTCGTCTCTGCAGGCTCCGCTTTCTCCATGCATAGCGGCTACTGGAAGGGCATCCGCGTCGGCCTCTTCTGCTATGGTAACGACGGCAAGGCCCAATTCGATGTTTTCAGTCAAAAAGTATCCCATTAGTTTGGTAGTCTGCCAAAAATACCGTATCTTTGCACCCGAAAACGCAGTTTCCTCTTTTTTGGGAAACCATGCGCCCTGATAGTTAAATGGATATAACAAGGCTCTCCTAAAGCTTAGTTCCGAGTTCGATTCTCGGTCGGGGTACCAGGATAGTAAGGCCAGGTACTGCGTTTTTTGTGTTAAAGTACCTTATAATTTACCCTTTCGTCGAAAAGATGTTTTCGGTTTCAGCGAAAAGGTGTATTTTTGCAGCATCAAAAGGTTAATAGATTGTTTTAAGTTATTAGCCAGCAGAGATGCCCGCTAGTAAAGATTTAGAAAAGGAGCCCGCAGCGATGTGCGCTCCTTTTCTCTTTTTCGTCATATCCGTCACGTCCTTGCCAGGGCAGATATCAGTAGTCTTCCAATATCTGCCGTAGTCGTTTCATCCGTTCCTCTTTCTTGTTCTTACGCCATTTCTTGGGAATGAGACGAGCCAAGAGAGGGAGCAGATTGGCACCGCCAGGATTAGCAGCAGCCAGTTCGGCCTCCGTCTTGTTGATCTTCAGTTGTTTCTTCAGTGCCTCAGGCAACACATCGTGGGGACCATGTCCGAAGACGACGACCTCGCGGACATTCAGCAGTTTGGAGATAAGATACACGGTATCGCGCACTTCCGTGAGATTGATCATCCGAGGCTCGTAGTTGACGTGAGAGAAAGCCAGCGAACGACAACTGTCAGACACGCTGAAATAGCCCAAGGAGTCTGTCGTCGTGTTGCCGTCAGCACTCACCACGTTGGCCCCAATGACAGGCACCAGTGTCTCCACGTCGACCACCACAAGCCGCCGCTGGGCGAAAGCCTGTGATACAACTGCAGTGATGAGCAGCAACAGAAGGGAGCGAAATATCTTCATCGCCTGCAAAATTATGCATTCGGCATCATCCAGCCAAATGTTTTCAGACTATTTAGTGATTATTCAGACTACGAAAGACACGGGGTGAGCGTCAGGAACAGACTCACACGCGAAATCACGTAAACGTTTACGGAGAAAAGGACTCAAAAATGACATCCATTTCAAGACAAATTTGCTATCTTTGCAAAAGATTCACCTATTATCTATCTTAACATTAACAATTAACAAAATCATTATGACCAAACAAATGAAACGACTGGGCACATTGTGCCTCCTGCTGATGCTCGCGATAGTGAGCCGGGCAGACGGTTTCAAGGACTTCAGCGTCATCGTCAACAATCAGGAAGGAACCCTGCTGACGGCTGAAGAGCAAGTCCAAGGAACAGCGATTGACTTTGGTGTGGCCGTTGCCGAAGACGGAACCGTCAGCCGTGTGGCTGCCGACGACGCCAGTGCTGTGGCCTCCGTCAGTGGTAAGTTCCATAGCGAACATGGCTGTACTAACCTGCAGGTGGTGGTGCCCAATGCCACAAATGTGAAAATCACTGTAGGACAATGTACCTACAGCCCTGCCACCATCAACGTGACTGATGCTGCAGGTAATGTGGTAGCCACGAAGACTCCCAACGGTCCTGGCTGCTGGAAGAACGACAGGAACAATGTCGACGTGCTCTATTACATGGGTGAGATAACCACCCTCACCATCACAGGCATGGACTATTGTCCATACGTGGCCGTCAGCGCCCTGACTGAGGAAGAGATTGCAGCCCTCAATGCAGAGTACACGCTCACCTACTACGACTTCGACGGCACGACCGTTATTGGCACCCAGCAGGTGAAGGGTCAGCAGCCCATCGGCGAGTTTGCCTTTGGTGCCAAAGACTGCTCTGAGATTCTCGGCGGCGTCTTCCGCGGCTGGTACACCAAACCCGAGGGCGGCAAGAAATATAAGGCAGAAGACCTCGTAGAGGGTGACATCTCGCTCTATGCCGTATCCACAGCCATCGAGTATGCCCTCCCAGGCTTCACCTACTCCTATAACCTGGCAGATGTCAACTTCGACCCTGCAGACCATGAGTGTATTGAGATCGTGGGCGACAAGGCCTACTACCACGACGCCTCTCACGGATGGGCATTCTATAATGACGAGAAGATCAACCTGCCTGTCGCAGGCAATGCTACGATTACGATTGTCAACTGCCAGTATGGCAACGGCACCAACATTGCTGTCGTCGATGCCACTACTGGAGAGACCATCGGATCGCTGCCTGCCAAGTCGGATGCCGACGGCGGCGTAGCCTCTTTCGAATATGCAGGTCCTGCCACCACCCTCTCGCTGGTGATGGAGTCTGGCGGTGAGATGTATCTCCATAGTGTGGCCGTCGCCAACGAGAGTGCTGGCAGCGGTGATCACGAACTGGCTACCCTCGACAATGAGCCCGTCGCCGCCAACTTCGCCTTCAGCCTTGGTATTGAGGATCAGAAGGCCGACTTCGGCGAGGCCAACGACTACTTCGTGAACAGCAAGGTGACCTACGGCAGCAATCTCTCTATCTATGGCACCCGCCAGAATCAGACTCAGTTCATGCCCGAGACGCAGCAGAACGAGCCTGAAGGCGCTGTCACGGCTGCTGACGAGAGCAATGCCATCCGCTTCATCATCCAGCCGAATTTCGGCCTGACCTTCACCCCGAAGAAAGTATCGCTGAAAACCACCCGCTTCGGTACAGACAACGGTCTGCTCGACTTCGCCTGGGAGAATCCCGACAAGTCTACCGTCATATTGGCACAAGCCGTGAAGCCTGAGCGCAACGACGGTGTCAGCGAACTGTCGTACGACATCGAGGGTGCCACTCCCGCCGAGGGTGCCTGCGCCCTGCTCGTCAACCTCTACCATCTGCAGAACGGTAAGCAGATCGGCTTCAGCGACATCGTCATCGAGGGAACGCTGAGCGGCACAGAGAAAGAAGTGCCCATCCTTGCTACCGTGACCATCAACGGTGAGGATTATACCGCTGAGAAACTGTTCGATGGTGGCTACGAGGCCATAATGGAACTTTCGAAGAAGGTATCTATGATTGGCGAGGACAACCCCATCACGGCCACAGCCAAGAAGGGCGAGGTAGGTACCATCACCTATGATGTCTTAAATCTTACGGGTGGTAATCCTCGGACTGTCGTTAATGCACATATCCCAATGACCCTGGGCGAAACCTCTGTCGAGTATCTGCTGACCTTCGTACAGAAGCCCGACTTCAATCTGACCTACATCGACACCGACAAGCAGACGGTGCTCGGCGAGTTCACTCGTGAGAAGGACGAGATGATCGGCGAGTTCGACCTTGACTACAACAACGCTACGGCTCCTGAAGGCCAGAAGGTGCGCGGCTGGTATCGCATCGATGCCAACGGCAAGACGAAGTACACCGCAGAGACTGTTGTCACTGAAGACATCACACTCTATGCCGTGGCTACGGAGATTGAGACGCCCAGCACCTATAAGAAGTACACCTTCGACCTGACTGACAAGGCTTTCGACGCTGATGACCACGAGGCCTTCAATCCCACAGGCAGTTTCTACTGGCACGACGCACAGCACGGCTGGGCCTTCAAGGGCGACGCTGAGAACAAGATCGACCTGCTCGTAGGTCCGAAGGCCATCGTATCGCTCACCCTCTGCCGCTACGGCAATGCCGGTGACATCATCATCACCGAGAACGGCAAGGAGATCGGCACGCTGCCCGGCAAGAACAATGAGGATGTGGACGGCGAGATCGTCGCCTTCAACTACGAGGGCGAGGGAGGCACCATCACCCTGAACCTCAGTGCCGACGGTGAGATGTATCTCCACGGCGTGAAGATCGTCAACACCAGCGAGATCAACTACGACAAGCAGGGACAGTGGTACTTCGTGAAGCCCGGCAGCGCAGAGAGTCTCCTCGAGGTGCTCGAGATTGTCAACGGTGCCAACGCCGACAAGGACGCAGAGCGTGCCTACATCTTCCTGCCCAGCGGCATCTACGACCTCGGCGAGACGGTGAAGACCGCTATCAGCGGACATAACATCTCGATCATCGGACAGTCGATGGAGAATACCATCATTATGACAGCTCCCGACAAGAGCATTGAAGGACTAGGCAGTGCTGATATGTTTAACAACAGCGGAACGAACCTCTACCTGCAGGATCTCACGCTGCAGAATGCCCTCGACTACTACGGAGCCCTCGACAACAAGCAGGTGGGCGGACGTGCTGCCGTCATCAACGACGCTGGTAACCGCACCATCGCCAAGAACGTCCGTATGCTCTCTTATCAGGACACTTACTACAGTTCGAACGACAACATGCAGTCGTACTACGAGGACTGCGATATCCACGGAACCGTTGATTTCATCTGCGGTGGTGGTGATGTACGCTTCCAGAACACGACCCTCACCCTGGAGCCCCGCCAACTCGACCTGAAGGGCAGTCGTACCGTCGTCGCTCCTCGCGGAACGGTGAAGTTCGGCTACGTCTTCGACAACTGTAACGTCGTAGACCTCGCCGAGGGCAACGGCACCTGGAACTTCGGACGCACCTGGAACAACCAGCCTATCACCGTCTACCTGAACACCACGCTCGACGAGAATGCTGCTGCTACACTCATCGCCTCGCGCTGGATTGAGAAGGGTATGAACAATACCGACCCCGTCTTCTTCGGTGAGTACAACACGATGGATGCCACTGGCAAGAACATCACCCCAGAGTCGAACATCATCAAGTCGCATGGCGGTGAGTTCCAGACCATCATCAATGCCGAGCAGGCTGCTGGCTATACCTATCAGATGATGTTCTCCGAGAACCTCGAGAAGCAGTGGGATCCCGCTATGCTGACCAAACAGTCTGACGCCCCCGCCAATGTAACGGTCGACGGCACCACCGTGTCATGGACTCCTGCCAACGACGGCGCCATCGCCTATGCCATCTTCGTCGACAATGAGTTCCTGGGTATCACCGAGGGGTCGAGTTTCAGCCTCGAGAACCTTGACTTCATCCCTGGCATGGATTATATCTCCGTTCGCGCTGCCAACGCTATGGGCGGCTTCGGCCCTGAGGCTACTACTGACGTGGAAACAGCACCCGCAGAGGTCACCCTGTCGGAGGCTGGCTATGCTACCTTCTACGATTCGAAGGCCAGTTACTCTCTGCCTGAAGGCCTGAAGGCTTACATCGTCAGTGCAGCCACTATCGACGCCATCACTTACAAAGAGGTGCCCTACGCCATCCCGTCAGGTGTGCCTGTCATGCTCCAGTCAGACAACAAGAGAGGTGGTACCTACACCCTCAAGCCCACTGGCGCGACTGGCATCTACCTCGGCCAGAACCTGCTCAAGGGTAGCGACGAGGCAACAACCACCTATGCAGATACAGAAGACTGCCTGTTCTACAAACTCGCCTTCGGCCATTCCGGCTCTGCCAATGCCAAGGTATTCGGCTGGTACTGGGGTGCTGACAACGGCGCAGCCTTCCAGATTGAGGGTCATCGTGCCTGGCTGGCTATTCCACAGGACAAGGCCTCTACCCGTGGCTACAGTCTGGAGGATAATGGCACCACAGGCATCAACAAGGTGGCCGCAGATAACGAGAACGATATCTACTACAACCTGAACGGCCAGCGCATCGCTACACCCACCAAGGGTCTATACATTATTAATAATAAAAAGGTTATTATCAAATAAAGTAATAAAGTCATGAATAGAATCAAAATCCTCATCGCCACTGTCTTTGCTTCCATAACCCTGACAGCCTGCGTAGGAAATGAAGACACGCCCGTCGTGCCTGTCAATCCGATAACGGACAATGTTGACGATCCTCAGGAAGAGGTCACCGACCAGCCTGCCAATGTCCGTAAATAAGACGGTTTGAGCATTCAATTTCACTAAAAAAGGAAGCATTGCCACACGCGGCAATGCTTCCTTTTTTTATCCCTCCCATCCGTTTAATCAGCAGGGAGGGCTTTGATAATGATAAATGTGAATCTCGAATTACTTCTTAGCAGGCGCCATTGGAGCATTCTCTTCTTCCTTGATGGTGCGACCCATGGTCAGATAAGCCACAGGAGCAGCGATGAAGATGGACGACAGGGTACCGAAGACCACACCGAGGATCATGGCGAATGAGAACGAACGGATCGAGTCGCCGCCAAGGATGAAGATGGCGAGCAGCACGATGAGCGTTGTCACAGAGGTGTTGATGGTACGGGCCAGTGTCTGGTTCAGCGAGTCGTTGAACAGCGTCTGACGGTCGCGCTTGCCATAGAGGCCGATATTCTCACGGATACGGTCGAACACCACCACCTTATCGTTGATAGAGTAACCGATCACCGTCAGGATAGCACCGATAAACGTCTGGTCGATCTCGAGCGACATCGGAACCCATCCCCACAGTACACTGTACCAACCAATCACAATCAGGGCATCGAGAGCCAAGGCAACTGTTGAACCTACTGAGAAGGCCACATTGCGGAAACGGAACAGGATGTACAGGAAGATAGCCACCAAAGCGATTAACACGGAGATGATAGCACCATAAGTGATATCTTTAGCCACTGACGGACCTACCTTGGCACTAGAGATGATGCTTCCGCCCTGACGGATATCAGGATTCTTAAACGACTCGACGCTCTCCTGGCTGACTAAACCAGCCTTCTTCAAGGTGTTAAAGAGGATGGTCTCTGCCTGATCGTCGACATCAGGATTGTTCGATTCGATATCCCAGTTGGTAGAGATACGGACAGTCTTACCATCGGTACCGAGGGCGATAACGCTGGTGTTGGCCTCTTTCTGAGCATTCTCACCCATTGTGTTGACAAAGGCACCAGCCAATGCCTGACGTACCTGCTCAACGGGTGTCTCCTTGTCGAGGGTCACCACATAGTTACGACCACCCGTGAAATCGATACTCTGGCTTAAACCGCGAACGGCGAACGAGATACAGAAGATCAGGGCTGCGGCACCCCAGATAAGGAATGACTTCTTGTAGATACCCATGAAGTTGTAGTGTGCATTCTGCATCAGGTTCTTTGAGTAGCCAGTCACGAAGGTCAGTTTAGTCCACTTGTCCTTGCTCAGCATATGGTCGTAGACAACACGGGTCATATAGACTGCCGTGAAGAACGATACGACAATACCAATGATCCAAGTGGTAGCGAAGCCCTTCACGGGACCTGTACCGAAGTAAAGCAGGATGATACCTGTAATCAAAGAAGTCAAGTTCGAGTCGAAGATGGCAGAGAAGGCGTTTGAGTATCCCTTGTTCAGGGCTTCCTTCACAGAGAGACCCTTTCGGAGTTCCTCCTTAATACGCTCATAGATCAGCACGTTAGCATCCACAGCCGTACCCAAAGTCAGTACAATACCAGCGATACCAGGCATCGTCAGGGCAGCCTGGAACGAGGTCAGGATGCCGAGGGTGAAGAACAGGTTGAACAACAGAGCGATATCAGAGAGGATACCAGGAATCCAACCATACAGCATGATCATGTAGATCATCAACAGCACGAAGGCCACGATGAACGAGATAACACCCTGTTTAATAGACTGAGCACCAAGTGACGGACCTACGACCTCCTCCTGTACGATACGAGTCGGAGCCGGCATCTTACCTGAGTTCAGTGTGTTGGCAAGGTCCTTAGTGTCCTCGATGGTGAAGTTACCAGTGATCTGAGAGTTACCGCCATCGATCTGAGTCAGAATACGGGGAGCAGAGTAGACAGCGTCGTCGAGGACGATGGCCACGGCCTTGCCGATGTTCTGCTTCGTGATCTGGCTCCAGCGGCGGGCACCGTCGGAGTTCATCTGCATCGACACACAGGGATGACCCATCTGGTCGAAGTCGTCCTTACCGTTGGTGATGACATCACCCTCCAGCGGCGCACGTCCTGAGGGCTCGGTGATCTTCAGCGCATAGAGCTCGAAGATGTCACCCTTCGTATTCTGGCCACCGAAATCCTCAGCCTTGGCACCCCAGCGGAGTTTCAACTCTGCAGGCAGAATCTGACGGGCGAGATCGGAGTAGATGATCTTGTTGACCTCTGCGGTATCGCGGGCATTGGCATAACCAACCACAGCGAGCGTGTTACCCTGAGTGGGCTGGAAGATCGAGAACAGCGGGTTCTGCTTCTTAGCCAGTTCCTTTGCCTGGGCTTCAATGCTGTTGTCCTTCTTGGCCAACTTGGCAGCCAAATCGTTGGCAGCAGCCTTCACGGTGTCGGCAACAGCCTTTAAAGTGTCAGCGACAGCCTCAGCAACAGTGGTGTCTTCCTCCATCACCTCTCCACCCTGGATAGCGTAGCGCTGGTTCAACTGGGCCAGCAACGGAGTGATCTCCTGAGAGTTGTAGGTCTCCCAGAACTCGAGGTTGGCACTTCCCTGAAGGAGTTTACGCACACGCTCCGGCTCCTTGATACCAGGCATCTCGACCATGATACGGCCACTCTGACCTTCGAGTTTCTGGATATTGGGCTGAACGACACCAAACTTATCGATACGGTTACGAACGACATTGAATGAGTTGTCGACTGCCGATGCCACCTCAGTACGGAGGGCAGCCTCGACCTCAGAGTCGCTGCTCTGGGTGCTCACCTTACCCTTCATCTGCTGGGTGGCGAAGATAGCGGCGAGGGGACGGCCGTTACCTTCTTGTTTCCAATACTTAATGAACAGGGAGATAAAGTCGTTCTGACTGGTTTCCTCTTCCTTCTTGGCCAGTTCCATGGCTTTCTTGTAGGCAGCGTCCTGTTTATGGTCGGCGAGCACGTCGACAACATCGGGCACAGACACCTCGAGGATTACGTTCATACCGCCTTTCAGGTCAAGACCCAGGCCAATCTCCATCTCACGGCACTGCTTCAATGAGTAGACGCCCATATAGACCTTCTCGTTGTTGATTGAGTCGAGGTACTCCGCACCTGCTTCCTCACCCATAGCGGCAGCCTTACTCTCGTAGTGGCGTGTCACGAATGAGAAGGAGAGGTAGAAGCAGCACACGAGCATCAGAAGCACTGCGATTACTTTTACAATTCCTTTGTTTTGCATTTTGATTTTTGATGTTATTTATTATATATATATTCTGTTCGCGTACATTTTTAGCGTGCAAATATAGACATTTTTTCAGAAATGGAAAAAAATATGAGCGTTTTTCGTTCATTTTTTAAGGTTTATGCACTAATTTTAGCCAACATAAGATAGGATAATGGTCGCTGGCGTCAATTTTGTCATCAACCTGACAGTTATAAGGCGTGAAGTGATCGGAGCATAAAATGTGGTCAATCCGGAAATAGAAGCCTTTCCGATTATATGACAAACCGAGTCCTCTTCCGGTCTCCGCGAAACAGTCCGTCAGCCCCTTGGCGATCTCATGGCGGGAGTAGGAAATGGGGTTGTCGTTGAAGTCACCGCACACGATGGTGGGATACTGGCTGTGAGCCTCGATATACTTGTGGACGGCCTCAGCCCCTACGGCGCGCAGCGCATTGGCTTGCCCCAACTTCGTCAGCAGCAACTTCGACTCCTGCCTGACCGTGTCTCTCTGCACCTTGCCTTTCAGCATGTCCTCATAGCGCGTACGCTCCTCTTTCGAGAGGTGCGTCGACTCCAGATGGTTGTTGATCACCAACACCGTGTCCTCACCCACCTGTAGATACCACGCCACAGAGCCGTTGGCCCGAGACTCATAGGGGATACGCTCGCGTCGGATGATGGGGAAACGAGTATGGATGCCCATACCGTTGAAAAACTCATCATTCTGGTTGAAGAAGATTGTATCGTTATACGGATAGGTCTTCTCATAACTGCGGAACACATAGCGACGCCACGTGTCCACATCCTCCTGCAGACAGACGATGTCAGCCTCCTGCCTGAGCAGATAAGGACAAATCGTATCAAAGCCCGCTCCCGACTTATAGTCGTCCACCCCCAGGTAGGAACAGACATTATACGACAGCACCTTGATGGTCCCTTCGGGTACTTCCTGCGTCGAGTGCATCGGCATATAGAGGGAAATCGGGGGGAAGGCCAGCAGATAGCCCACAATCGGGATCCACACTTTCCGCCACTTGAACGTCAGCCAAAAGAAGATAAACACGAGGTTCACCAACAGGAATATGGGGAAAACCATACCCAGATTCGACAGCAACGGAAAGGACACCGGACTGATGCGGTCAGAATAGCCCGCTGCCAGCATCAGCAACACTGTAGCCACATTCGCTCCTGCGAAGATGTTAATGGTAAGAGTCTTCAGTTGCTTAATCATCGCTCATTGCTAGCATCGAAGAGTTTCTTCTTCTCTTCTTTCGTCAGACTGTCATAGCCACTCTTACGGATCTTGTCGAGAATGGCATCTATCTCTTCCTGGTTCTTATGTTTCCGGGCATTATACACCTGGTCAGTCTCTCTCGCGCCACCACCCTGCTCGGCATGCATGTGTGGCTGGCTCTGGCGGCTGTTATACTGCCGCTGGTCGAAATTTCGCTTCAGGTTCTCAAAGAACTGCTGTCCGCGGCTACGGTCATAACTTCCGTTGGGATGCTTGTTCCAGTAACGGATCATCAGGTAGCCGAAGAGCATGCCACCCAGGTGGGCGGTGTGTGCCACACCATCGCCAGAGGAACCAAGAGCAGAGAAAAATTCTATGGCCACATAACCCAGCACGAACCACTTTGCCTTGATGGGAAATGGGAACGGGATGATGAACAGCCGCTCGTTGGGGAAGGTCATACCGAAGGCGAGAATCACTGCATAGACAGCACCCGATGCACCTATCGTTGTCCAGGCATTCAATGCAGAGGCATACTGACTACCATACTCCAACACCATACCTAAGGTCGCTTGGGGAACCTGCTCAGCAACAGTCATATAGAACGAGCCGAACTGTGCCAGTTCCTGCAACAGACCGGCTCCAATACCACACGTTATGTAATAAAAAAGGAACTTCTTCGGCCCCCAGACATTCTCTATCACACAGCCGAACATCCAAAGACCAAACATATTAGATAGTATATGCATGAAACTGGCATGCAGGAAGAGATAGGTCACCAACTGGTAAAAATGAAAATCACTGGCCATGAAAAAATGAAGTCCGCCGATGTCTTTCAAATCGATTCCTCGCAGTTCTAGGACAAGCGTGGCAAGGAAGGCGATCAGATTAATGATCAGCAGATTCTTTGTGATAGGGGGTATGCGGAACATCATGTTGATTGACGATTTACTAATTTACGATTATACTATTTACACTTTAGGCAGTGCCGATGCACAAATCCGCTGCAAAATTACGAAAAATATCTCGTTTTAGTCCTAAAAATGAGGTTAATACTATTTTTTTTTATTAAAAAAGCAATTTTTTCTCTTTTTTTGTTGTTTCTTTAAATACTTTGCACTATATTTGCCAAGAAATTCGGCTATACTTTAGTTTTATTACTATTAATAATTTATTTAAATTTAAAAATTATGAACAAAACAGAATTGGTAGAGAAGATTGCAGCAGGCGCTGGTCTCTCAAAGGTAGACGCAAAGAAGGCTCTTGACGCTACAGTTGCAGCAATTAAGGATGCACTCGTGGCTGGTGACAAAATCGCCCTTGTTGGTTTCGGTACATTTAGCGTAAGCGAGCGCCCTGCTCGTGAGGGTATCAACCCCGCTACCAAGCAGAAGATCTCTATCGCTGCCAAGAAAGTGGCAAAGTTCAAGGCTGGTGTTGAACTCGCCGACGCAATCAAATAATCAAAATTGTAAAATAAAAATACGTGGAGACTTCGCTTGAAGCCTCCACGTTATTTTTTACATTTATTTTACAACTACTTCGTCACTCTTATCCAGTCGGCATCTACCCAACCACGGTCACATTTAGGATCCGTCTCAGCGGCAACGAAGCCGAACTTGGCACCAATCCACTTACCCTCCTTCATCTGGAAGACATCTCCACATTCGGTAAATTTCTTGCCATTCTGGCTCCAGGCAAACCTTACCTTGGAGTCATTGACCGTAAGGCGTAAATAGATGTCTTCATGAATTCCCGGCTTGTAGTCAATCTGGTCTTCTGCAGTTGGCTTCAGGGAAGCAATGATTCGCTCTGTCTGAGGATTACATTTATCAGCAGCATGGCAGGCCATCTGAACCAGTTCGAACATACTCCCCACCCTGCGAACGACCAAGGCTGAGTAGTCGAGACCCATCATAATCAAACCGCCGAACTGTCCGTCGGCCTTCGATGTCATACGAATCTTCGTGGTGACGGTGAACGCATCGGCTGGCGTCTTCTGCAATAACAGGTTGGGAACTTCCCAAAAGTTCTTCCAACCCTCAGATAGTTTATAGGTGTAGATACGGAATGTGCCGAAAGCAGTAGGCACACCGTATTTCTCATCGTAGTTGGCGTGCCACTCCCACTGTTTACCCATCATCGGCACGTTGAACTCATCACTCTCCACAGGGTTTATGATTGCCGTGCTATTACTCTTGGGTTTTCTGTAAGTGGTGACAGGTTCGCCATTTTTGCCCATGATGGGCCAGCCCGTTGTCCAGTCAACAGGGTTCAGATGCACTACACGGCCGTAAGCCTCCTTATCCTGAAAATGCAGGAACCAATCTTCCCCATATTTCGTGTGTACCCAAGCGCCCTGATGAGGGCCATTGATGTTGGTCTTACCTTGGGCCAGCACAATCTTATGTTCATAAGGGCCATATGGTGACTTCGAGCGCATGGCTAGTTGGAAACCCGTAGGCACACCACCTGCCGGACACATAATCCAATACCAACCGTCTCGCTTATAGAATTTCGGGCCTTCACAGGTACGATTCTCCGTACCATTACCATCGAAGACAATGACAGGCTGCCCGATGGCTCTCGTACCATCGGCGCTCATCTCGCGTACCGTCAATACCGAAGCAAACTTAGCGCGTGAGTTCGCCCAACCGTTTACCAGATAGCAGCGGCCATCCTCGTCCCAAAGCGGTGTCGTATCGATATAGCCTAGCCCCTTGATAACACAGACAGGCTTCTCCCAACTGCCCGCAGGATCCTGTGTCTTCACCATATAGACGCCAAAGTCAGGGTCTCCCCAATAGATATAGTACCAGCCATCGTGATAGCGGATGGAAGGAGCCCATACGCCATTGCCGTGCTGGGGTGTACTGAAATGTTTCTCCAACTGCGCATCACCCTCATAGAGCGAGGTCAATGCATAATTGATAATCTCCCAGTTCACCAAATCCCTGGAATGCAGGATTGGCAGGCCTGGAACGCAGTTGAAAGAAGAGGCGGTCAGATAATAGTCCTCGCCACTGGCTCCGACACAAACGTCGGGGTCGCTGTAGTCAGCATTGATTACAGGGTTGGTGTAGGTTCCGTCACCATTATCAGGCGACCACACCTCAGAACGATAATTTGTCTGAGCACTGGCCCACATTGTAAGAACCAGTGTCAGACAAATAAAGAAAAACCTGTTCATATTACTTTGGCTGCTTACCGATGTAGGCAAGGATACCACCATCGACATAAAGCACATGACCGTTGACGGCGTCGGAAGCGTGAGAAGCAAGGAACACGGCTGGTCCACCAAGTTCTGAGGGATCGAGCCAGCGGCCTGCGGGTGTCTTGGCACAGATAAAACTATCGAACGGATGGCGGCTGCCGTCTGGCTGACGCTCGCGGAGAGGAGCCGTCTGCGGGGTAGCGATGTAGCCCGGCCCAATACCATTACACTGGATGTTGTATTCACCATACTCTGAGCAGATGTTACGGGTAAGCATCTTCAAACCACCCTTAGCGGCAGCATAAGCGCTGACGGTCTCACGACCCAACTCAGACATCATCGAGCAGATGTTGATGATTTTTCCCTCCTTGCGCTCCATCATCTCAGGCAGAACAGCAGAACTGACAATGAAAGGTCCTACGAGATCGATATCGATGACCTGCTGGAACTCTGCACGCTTCATCTCGTGCATCGGGATACGCTTGATGATACCAGCGTTATTCACCAGAATGTCTATCTGACCAACCTCTGCATGAATCTTCTCCACGAGAGCCTTCACGTCATCTTCCTTCGTTACGTCACATACATAACCCTTCACATTCTCGATGCCAGCCTCTTTATAGTTGGCCAGTCCGCGTTCGAGTGCTGCCTCATTGATGTCGTTGAAGATGATGTTCTTGATACCAGCAGCCACAAAAGCCTTGGCGATGTTAAAGCCAATACCGTAAGATGCGCCAGTGATCCAGGCGTTCTTACCTTCCAATGAAAATAGATTTGTCATAATTGTTTTGTTTTAGAAGTTAATCTTATATTTGGTTGCAAAGATACAAAGATAAATTGAAAAAAACAAGCCCTTTGTGCAAAAAAGGCCTGTAAAGGTTTACGTAGTGAAGAAGAAAAGTTGGACGACTCGGATTCGAACCGGGAATGACAGAACCAAAACCTGTAGTGTTACCATTACACCATCGTCCAATATGCGGGTGCAAAGTTAGTAAATATTTGGCTAATCGCCAAATATTTACCAACTAATCTTATTTGACAATCAGCAAATAATAATTTTTCTTGCCTTTTTGGGCCAGCAGATACTTGCCGTCGATGAGATCATCGGCTGTAATCTCGCGATTCTGGTCGGTAAGTTTCTCCTTGTTCAGAGAGACGCCACCGCCCTGTACCATCTTACGCATCTCACCCTTCGAGGGGAAGACGGGAGCCACCGTGGTCAGTAGTTCTATAGCAGGCTGACCCAACTGGTCGCGAGAGATTTCATGCTTCTCCACGCCATCGAACACATCAAGGAAGGTCTGTTCGTCAAGTTTCTCCAAGGCCTCCTTCGTCGACTTACCGAACAGGATGTTGGAAGCCTCGATAGCCATGTCAAGGTCTTCCTTTGAGTGCACCATCACCGTCACTTCTTCAGCAAGACGCTTCTGGAGGATACGACGGCCTGGATCCTGCTTGTGTTCCTCGACGAGGGCATCAATGGTTTCCTTGTCAAGCGAGGTGAAAATCTTGATATAACGCTCTGCGTCCTCATCGCTCACGTTCAACCAGAACTGATAGAAGCGATAGGGCGTCGTACGATTGCGATCGAGCCAGATGTTACCACTCTCCGTCTTTCCGAACTTCTTACCGTCCGACTTCGTAATCAGCGGACAGGTCAGGGCAAAGGTCTCCACTTCATTACCGAGTGTACGACGAATCAGTTCCGTACCTGTTGTCATGTTACCCCACTGGTCGTTACCACCCAACTGGAGTTTCACGCCATAATGCTGATAGAGATACAGGAAATCATAGCCCTGCAACAACTGATAGGTGAACTCGGTGAAAGAAAGTCCATCACGGGCAGTACCATTCAGACGTTGCTGCACGCTCTCCTTCGCCATCATATAGTTCACCGTGATATGCTTACCGACCTCACGAGCGAAATCGAGGAAAGTGAAGTCTTTCATCCAGTCGTAGTTGTTGACCATGATGGCAGCATTCGGTTCCTTTGACTCGAAGTCGAGGAACTTCGCCACCTGTTTCTTAATGCACTCCTGATTGTGATAGAGTGTCTCGTTGTTCAGCAGATTACGCTCCTGTGACTTTCCAGAAGGATCGCCAATCATACCAGTAGCGCCACCCACGAGAATAACGGGACGATGACCACAACGCTGCAGATGACGGAGCATCATAATACCGCAGAGGTGTCCGATATGCAGAGAGTCTGCCGTAGGGTCAGTACCCAAGTAGGCGGTCACCATCTCCTTCTGGAGCAGTTCCTCAGTACCAGGCATCATCTGTGCCAGCATACCGCGCCATTTCAGTTCTTCAATAAAGTTCTTCATACCTTATTATATATATTATTTGTTTACTGTTCACTGTTTACAGTTTACAGTTGATTACTCCTACGGCACAGGGTCGTAGCCACTGCCTCCCCAAGGATTACATCTCAAGATGCGCCAGATAGCCAGTCCGAGGCCCTTGACAGGTCCATGCTTCATAATGGCTTGCTTTGCATATTCACTACAAGTAGGCGTAAACCTGCAAGAAGGTCCCAACAGAGGGGATATGCATATCTGGTAAAACCGTATAGGTAGGACCAACAGCCAGGACAATATGTGAGAGAGCCGCTTCAGCATTCTTCACCCTTTTACCTTTCCACCCTTCGCAATACGCAGCAGGATTCTGACCACGCGTTCTTCCACTTCCTTGGTTGGGTAATGTTTGTCTGAGAGCCAGATAAGCCCTATCAGCATCTCCTGATGATCAGCCATTTGCTCCCACACCAGTTGCTTGTGCTGGCGATACGCCTCACGAATTTGGCGCTTCACCCGATTTCTGTCGACAGCATGCTTGAACCGCTTCTTAGGGACACTGATCAGGAGTTGGGCAGGCCCATGGCCACTACGTCGTTGAATAGTCTGGTATACGGCTCTGAGGGGAAAGGCAGAAACAGACAGGCTGTTGCCATTATCAAAGAGCGCCTCTATCAGCAGATTGCTTACCATGCGCTCCCGTTTCCTGAAGGTAGGAGCCGCCGCCATCGTGCTAACCTTGTTTCTCCAAGAGATAATGCAGTAGGGCTCCCGTCATCGAGGGATATTTCTCCGAGGGTGCCTCAATGTCCAGGCGCAGACCTGCGTCCTTGGCAGCCTTGGCCGTTGCCGGACCGAAGGTGGCGATGGCTATCTCGCCTTGCTTGAAGTTGGGGAAGTTCTTCGTCAAAGACTCTATACCCGACGGACTGAAGAATATCAGCATATCGTAGTCGAAGGTCTTGATCTCCTCTGGGGTGAAGTCATTGCTGACAGTCTTATACATCACACACTCTCTGTGGGTGAGTTTCTTAGACTCCAGCAGATTCGAGAGACTGTCATTATGGACATCACTCATCGGCACCAGATACTTTTCGTTCTTGTGCTTCACCATAGCAGGAATCAAATCGTCCACACGGCCTGTCTCGCCGAAGAACACCTTGCGCTTGCGATATTGCACATACTTCTGGATATACAGGGCGATAGTCTCTGTGACACAGAAATACTTCATATCCTCAGGAATAGTGATACGCAACTCCTTGGCCATATTAAAGAAATGGTCAATGGCATGACGTGAGGTAAACACGATGGCCGTATAGTCAAGGATACTGACCTTTTGGGCACGGAACTCCTTCGCACTGATAGCCTCCACCTTGATAAAAGGACGGAACACCAGTTCAACCTCAAATTTGTTCGCAATGTCAAAGTACGGCGACTTCTCACTGGCAGGTCTGGGCTGTGAGACTAAAATCTTCTTTATCATCTCTGTCTTAAAAAATTACTCTCAAATGATTCACAATAACCGCCAAACCACCCCAAAGTGAAAGCAGCGGTACCATTTCAAGGGCGCAAAAGTACAAAATTATTTGCATATAAAGCGCTTTTTGAGAAAAAAAGATGACATAAGTCTTATAAAATGTTAGTATTTTGATTAAAACCACTACTATAAACGTATAAATAGCGGCATTTTGTATAGGAAACTGGAAATAAGCGCGCAACAACAATACGGGGAAGAGCAAGACCCCTTCCATCGAGATGAGGAAAATAAGCAATGTAAGAAATTTTTTATTCCTCGAACTGTCAAACATGATGGTATTCACGATGGAATAGAGAAGGAACTTGAACAGGAAATAGCCAACCATGACAAGGAAAATCACCCCCAGCAGCAGGTGTTCTGTCGAGAAGATGAACGTGTCGCCTCCCGTAGCAATTGCGTAGAGATAATACAGCATTGAGCAGGTCAGACAAGTGATAACCGAGAAGACAAGTTGAATATTGATTTCGTCGCCCGTCTCCGCCACAGAGTGTTCACCCCTCTGTACATAAAAGAAATCCTTCACCTGTCGGCCGATGAAACCGGAGATTCTGGAGAAACAGAATGTCATCACCAGGAAACAGAGAATCAGCAGCCCCGAAATGAGGCTGTCATTACTCAAGGTCTCAGGCACGGGGTCACCTGCCACACCATAGCGTCCCCCGTCCAACTCTGGATGATAGAGCGAATCGTTCGAAAAGAAGTTCTCTCGATAATAGGTGGGTAACTTCACGTCCTTCAAGTCTCGCGGAATCTCCTCGCCAGGCAGATGAAGTGTGTCTGGACGCTCACTATAGTGAATCTCGTCTGGTGCGAACCACGCCTGGATGGCGGAGTCCTGCTGGGCAGGGGTGGCATCCTTAGGCAATAACCGCAGCACCTGATAAGGTGTCTGCGGCTTTGCTGGTGTCCGTGGCACTAAGTCAAGTGCGACGATACTGGGCGGTTCTACGTAGATCGAGTCTTGCATCAGATTCCGAACTCCTTGCGGATATCATCCACACGGTCAAGTTTTTCCCAGGTGAACAGTTCCACATCGATGGTCTTGGTCTCATGGTAGTGGCTGGTAAAGGTCTTCTTGACAACTTCACTCTTCCGCCCCATGTGTCCATAGGCAGCAGTCTCACTATACATGGGCTGACGCAATTTCAGGGCGCGTTCAATGGCTTTCGGACGCAGGTCGAAGAGTTTCTCGATCTTCTGGGCTATCTCCGCATCGCTCATCTGCACCTTACTGCGACCATAAGTATTCACGTAAATGTTCATGGGTTTGGCCACGCCGATGGCATAACTCACCTGAACAAGCATCTCGTCGGCCACCCCGGCAGCCACCATGTTCTTGGCGATATGACGGGCAGCATAGGCAGCGCTGCGGTCCACTTTCGATGAGTCCTTGCCCGAGAAGGCACCTCCCCCGTGAGCACCCTTACCACCATAGGTATCGACGATAATCTTTCGGCCCGTCAGACCCGTATCGCCATGAGGACCACCAATCACGAACTTACCCGTGGGGTTCACGTAGTATTTGATGTCGAGGCCGAAGAGGTCGAGCACCTTCTGTGAGTGGATCTTCTGTTTCACACGGGGGATGAGGATATTAATCACGTCATCCTTGATCTTGGCAAGCATCTTCTCGTCCTCGTCAAACTCGTCGTGTTGGGTGCTGACGACGATGGTGTCGATACGCTCTGGGATACCAGCGTCGCTGTACTGCACCGTCACCTGACTCTTGGCGTCCGGACGGAGGTAAGTCATCTCCTTTCCCTCCTTGCGGATCTCGGCCAGGGTACGCATGATGAGGTGTGCCAGGTCGAGCGACACAGGCATATAACTCTCAGTCTCATTAGTGGCATAGCCGAACATCATACCCTGGTCACCTGCTCCCTGCTCGTCCTCGTCGGCACGGTCAACACCCTGATTGATGTCGGCACTCTGCTCATGGATGGCTGTCAGGATACCACAGGAGTTACCGTCAAACTGGTACTCCGCCTTGGTATAGCCAATGCGCTTGATGGTGTTGCGGGCGATGGTCTGCAGATCGATATACACTTCACTGCGCACCTCACCCATGATCACTACTTGTCCTGTGGTGACAAACGACTCGATGGCGCAGCGGGCCTTGTCGTCGTATGCCAGGAACTGGTCTAATATTGCATCACTGATCTGATCCGCCACCTTGTCGGGATGGCCTTCAGACACAGACTCTGATGAAAATAAATAACTCATTCTATACTATAAATTATAAATCGTAAACTATAAACCGTAAACTGTAAACTGTAAACCGTAAACTGTAAACAAAAAACTACTCCTCCGGCATCATGATGACCTCTGCACGGTTGCCAGCCTTCAGGACCTCCTGTACGAAGGCGCTGATACTCTCTGGTGTCTGGGCGTTCACCATCTCTTCGTAGCCCGTATGGAAGTCAACCCCCCACTGGCGCCAGTCGTTAATCTGATTCATCCAGTAACCGTTCTGCTTCAGTTGGTCACCATGGTTCTTCAGCATATACTCCTTCACCTTCGTCAACTTGTCGGGATCACAGGTCTTGGCGATAGCGGTCACCTCGTCACGCATGATCATCAGGGCGGTGTCAGCCTTCTCTGGCTTCATCGGACAGTAGACGAACATGGTGGTGCTGATCTCATAGTCATCGCGGCTAATGCCAGCATTGCTACTCACGGTATAGGCGGCACTGGCATCCTCGCGAATCTTCTTCAGATACTCCATCATCAGCACCTGTCCGGCCATGGAGGCCTTGACCCTATTCTCCAGCGTATAAGGCAGATTCTTTGAATACCAGAACATCACGGCAATGGCCTTCGGGGTCTCTGACTTATGCTTGAAACTGTTGATGACCTCGCCAGTGAAGTCTGTCGAAATGTTCTTTCCTTTCTCAATCTTCCCCTTGGCAGGCAGTGAGGCGATATACTGCTCAATCAGCGGACGGATGGTAGCCTCATCGTAGTTACCGACGATGGTGAAGGTATAGCCAGAAGCATCAGCGGTGCGCTCCTTGGCCATCTGAAGGATACGGTCGTAGTCCACCTGCTTCAGGTCTGCCACTTCCAGCGACTTGACGCGAGGACTATGACTGCCGATGGTGGCGTTGAGCGAGTCGCTGAATACGGCCTCAGGCTGCAACAGACGGTTCTTCAGGCTGATCTCCGTGGTCTGCATCAGGTTGTCGTACGATTTCTGGTCCTTGTTGATCTGAGTGAAATAGAGATACACCAACTGCAGCATGGTCTCCACATCCTTCGGTGTCGACGATCCGTTGACACTCTGCCTGTAAGCACTCATCGAGAGACTTGCGCTGGCGATCTTGCCTGCCAGGGCCTTCTCCAGTTCGGTATGAGAGAAGTTCCCCAGGCCGCTGGCCTCTATCACGTCGTTGAACATCTTGACATTGGGCAGATCCTCATCGCCGTAGAGTGAGGAGCCTCCGAAGCCCTCACCACTCAGCAGCACCTGGTCTTTCTTCAGGTCGGTCTGCTTCAGCACCACCGTCACGCCGTTCGAGAGTTTCAGTTCCGTATAGCCGAAGGTATCGTTCTTCGTCTCACTGAGGATAGTACCTTTTTGGGGCAATGTAGTGATCAGCGGCTCGTCCTTCACATTGTCCACGTAGGCCTCGATCTGGGCAGCGCGGGCGTCGGCAATGGCTTTCTTCAGCCCCTCCTCCGTAGGATAGACGGCCCCTTCCTTCTCATTGTTGAAGTTAAGCACCACAAGGTTGGTGTCACTAGGCGATACCAGTTCCTTCATCACACTATTGATGGCTTCCAGGGGAATCATTGGAGCGATCTGCTTCATCGTCGTATAGGTATAGTCGATGCTGGGGATAGGTTCCTGATCGAGGAAGTGCTGCACATACTGGTTCACGAACTGGCTGTTGAAACGCTTGTCCTTGTTAGAATATGCCTTCTCGAGATTGCTCACGTAGTCAGCCTTGAAACGGTTGTATTCCGTAGCCGTGAATCCGAACTCAGCGGCACGGCGGGCCTCAGTCAGGACATTCGTGACGGCTGCCTCCGTCTGACCGTCCTTGGGCAGCACATCCACCTCAAAGGCATCGACAGCCTTCGACAGGAGATAGTTGCCGTCGCCGGCTGATGCCTGCAAGAACGGGCTCTCGGGCTTCTCTGCATATTCCTTCAGACGATTGTTCAGCATCGAGAGGGCTGCATCCTTCACATAATCCGTGACGATATAGGCCAGCGTTCCTTTCAGGGAGTCGGGGAAGGCCTCATGCTTCATCATCACGTAGGCCAGGTTGTACTGCTGTTCCTTGTCCTTGTCGATGACGAAGATCGGCTCGGCATTGTCTGGCACGGGCTCTGCCACTACCTTGGCGGCATCGGGGCCTGGGGTTGCGATCTGCGAGAACAGGTCCTTGATCTTCTGCTCCACTTTGTCCACATCCACATCGCCAACAACGATGATACCCTGATTGTCGGGACGGTACCACTTCTCATAGTATGCCTGCAGGAAGGGTCGCTCAAAATTGTCAATGATCTCCATCAGTCCGATAGGCATACGGTAGCCGTACTTCGAATTGGGATAGAGTTTCGGCAGGTCGCGCTCCAGCATACGCATCTGGGCCGAAGTGCGCAGGCGCCACTCTTCGTGAATCACGCCACGCTCCTTCTCAATCTCCTCCTGTTCCAGCAACAGGCCGTCGGCCCAGTCGTAGAGGATCAGCAGACATGAGTCGACGATACTCTCACGGGTCGTGGGTACATTACTTATATTATAAACCGTCTGGTCGATGCTTGTGTAGGCATTCAGGTCAGTACCGAACTTCACGCCGATGCTCTCACACCAGCGCAGCAGTTCGTTGCCCTTGAAGTGCTTTGAGCCGTTGAAGGCCATGTGCTCCAGGAAGTGGGCCAGTCCGCGCTGGTCGTCATTCTCCTGGATAGAGCCCACGCGCTGGGCAATATAGAACTCGGCACGGTTCTCCGGCCAGTTGTTGTGACGGATGTAATACGTCAGTCCGTTGTCGAGTTTGCCGATACGTACATCGGGATCCACGGGAATTGACGGCATCTCTTGTGCCGATAGCGTCACACTACTGGTCAGCGCCAGCAAGAGGCTAAGGAATAGTTTCTTCATCTTCATAAGTTTGGTTATTGAATATTTGGGTGCAAAATTACTGCTTTTTTCTCAATTAGACGCAGAAGTCATCTAAAAACTACGTTTTTTTATTTTTTGTTTATAGTTTAAAGTTTATAGTTTATAGATGATTACTTCTATAGGCAGAATTTCTATAGGCAGAAACTTCTAAAGGCAGAAACTTCTAAAGGCAGGATGAGTGGCTTGCCAGGTTATCATCTATAAACTATAAACCTTAAACTATAAACAATAAAACTCACTTCCTCCTATTCCTCGGATGGTGTTCGAGAATTTCGCGTCTCAGTGTCGAGGTGTCGATATGCGTATAGATCTCCGTTGTGCCGATGCTCTCGTGGCCCAGCAGTGCCTGAATCACCCTCAGGTCGGCACCTCCTTCGAGCAGGGCGGTGGCAAACGAGTGGCGCAGGGTATGGGGCGAGATGGTCTTCTGGATACCTGCCTCTTCCGCCTGCCGCTTGATCATGATGAGGATCATCACTCGCGTCAGATGCGCCCCCCGGCGGTTCAGAAACACATAGTCCTCCTCGCCAGGCTTGATCGTCATGTGCCGACGGTCGTCGAACCAGTAGTCAAGTTCCTGGATGGCCTTTTTCGAAATAGGCACCAGCCGCTCTTTCGAACCTTTGCCCAATACGCGGATGAACTGCTCATCGAGATACAGGTTCGAGAGTTTCAGGTTTACCAGTTCACTTACTCGCAAGCCACAGGAGAAGAGCACCTCGATGATGGCCCTGTTCCTGTGTCCCTCCCACTTCGAGAGGTCGATGCTCGCTTCCAGGCGGTCCACCTCGGCCGTCGTCAGCACCTCAGGCAGGTGCTGTCCTATCTGCGGCGACTCCAGCAGTTCTGTAGGGTCGTCATCACGATAGCCGTCCAGTTGCAGGAAACGGAAGAAACTCCTCACCCCACTCAGGATCCTGCACTGGCTCCGTGCATGAATCCCAATGTCGTGCAAGCCTGCCGAGAAATGCTCCAGGTCTTCCAGCCGCACCTCTCGCGGGTCCTTACCCTCCCCTTCCAGATAGTCGAGAAGTTTCCGCAGGTCACGCTGGTATGCATCGAGCGTATTGCCCGACATGTTCCGCTGCAGTTTCAGATACCGCACGTATCGCCTTACCATCTCTTGCTGAACCTTTTCCATCTCTATATCCAAGTGGTTCGGAGTCCCCGGGCCTTTCTGCTTGTCAATTCTTTTATCGCCAGATGATTCTTGGTGGTGCAGGCAGCCAAGGGGCATTCCCTCCTGCCACAGATGAAGACACAGCGGAATGGGTCCTTGTCGTAAATGTCCATTTCTCTGGCTTGTGCTGACTGTCGAACTCTACAAACTCTTCGTATGTCGGCTGTTTGTCAAGCCCCAGTTCCATTACCTTATTATATATAGCCCGCCGGCTGGGAGCATTAAACGGCGCATCATTCTGATTCATCATGCTATTTTCCGTAGGTCGATAGACACCCTTGAAGAAGGTATAGCCGCCTTCATACGTTCCAATCTTTTCATTGGCGAACTCGCCATCATAGATGAATCTGCTCCAAAGAACCTTCGTGGAATCCTTTTCCGAATCGATATTCATGAACCATGCCCATTTCTCATGCAACTCCTTCAGAGCCTTGATGTCAGCATCCGTGACGGAGCCTTCCGTAGAGCGCACATATTCATCGGCCAGTTTCGCGAAGCCATGGCCGATGGCCTCATGCGTCAATACCTGCCGGAACGTCTCGCTCTTCAGACTGCCGACCACCGGACACAGGGCGATGGCGTAATTGTAGTCAGTCTTCTTCTGGTCTCTTACCATATAGGTTATACCCTTTTTCTGATTAGTATTCAGTATCACCACCGCCAAGGCATGGATGGAGTCGATGTCTTCCACCTTCTTCACATAGTCCATCACGCGATCGGCATCTACGGAAATGCCTGTGGTCTGATGATCCGGTACCGTACGGAAAACTGTTGATAGGCCATCAAAGCGATTGCGCTCGGAGACGGCCGTCACCTGATAGACGTTGAAATAGTCACGGAGCGACTTTATAGGCTCCTCACTGAAGAGATTGTCCACCGCCTGGTTCATGACTTCATCATAATAGCCGCTGTTAATGTCTTCATCCAGGAAGCCGTCACCCATCAGCACGAAGGGAATCCCTTTGCCCACCTTCGCAGTATTCAGCACCTTCACCTTCCCATCCTGAGAGAAGTCCGCCGAGATGGAACTGAAATACGGTTCCTGATATAGCCACAGCGTATCAAGCCCCAGATAATTACCCTTGTCGTCCTGCATCGCCATGAAGAGCGCACCCTCTCTCGGATATGGTGTTGAGTTCAGCCCCACATAGAGCATCATTGTTTCACCTTCATAGTCAGTTCTGCTTCTGGACTGATAGATGGGGTCCAGTTTCACCCATTCTTCCAGGCCGTCGGTGGCTAACAGCATCAGGTCTTTCACGTTGATGTTTGTGTGGTATGTAAAGGTCCTGCTGCCTCCGCCCTCCTCTATCATCCACTCATCCAGGTCAAACCAGGCATACTCATCGCGCTGTCTGATGCTGACGGTCTTCGTCTCACCACCAGCCTCTATGGTCATGACGGCCGTGCGGGGACTCTTCGTCCTGTTCGTCGATATGGAGGCAAGGGTGATGACATTCTCACCGGCCTTGCCGCTCCCTGGCGAGAAGGTCAGCCAGTTTGCCGGACAAACTGCCTTCCACGACTTTTCCGACCTGAACCTGAACTCGGCAGTCTGGTTAGTCACGGAATAGAGTTCCACTGTTTCCGGGGTTGACAGGGATATCACCTCATCTTCTTTTTCGCAACCTACCATCAGGAACAGCGCCAGGCCACATGCCAGTTTACATATCCTTTCTCTTATCATATAAACACCTCTAAATGTTTCGGATGCAAAGTTACGTATTTATTCTGACAAAGCCAAATGTTTAGTTACGCCTTTTTGTGATTTTATGAGAAAGTTTTCCGGCTTTTTGTTGCACGGATACGATAAAAGCACTATCTTTGCACCTGACTATTATTATTCACTAAACAAATACAACAATGAAAGAATTAAAAGGAACAAAGACCGAGAAGAACCTGCAGGAAGCCTTTGCCGGTGAGTCGCAGGCCAGAAACAAGTACACCTACTGGGCATCGAAGGCCAAGAAGGATGGTTATGTACAGATTGCCGCCATCTTTGAGGAGACGGCTAACAATGAGAAGGAGCACGCCAAGATGTGGTTCAAACTCCTGGAAGGCGGTGCCATCAAGTCTACTCCGGAGAACCTAGAGGCTGCTGCCAACGGTGAGAACTTCGAATGGACAGACATGTATGCCCGCATGGCTCAGGAGGCCCGTGAGGAGGGCTTCGACGAGATTGCCGAGAAGTTCGAGGGAGTAGCCAAGATCGAGAAGGAGCACGAGGAGCGCTATCGTAAGTTGCTCGACAATATTAATAAGGAACGCGTGTTCTCGAAGGACAACGACGTGATCTGGCAGTGCTCGAACTGCGGACATATCGTCATCGGCAAGAAGGCCCCCGAGGAGTGTCCCGTCTGCAACCATCCGCAGTCCTACTTCCAGGTGAAAGCCGAGAACTACTGATTATTTCTATTCCAGAATAATCACCTCTTACCCAGGCGCAGACCGAAGAACGTTCGGATGCGCCATTTATTGTTTTGTACGGTGAGGTTATCCTTATCGCCGATGTTGGTGAAGTTGAACACCATCGATAAGCCGAGGAACTTGTTGCCCCATTGGCGGACAACGGCTCCGCGACCTGTGATGATGACCTCAGGGAAGTGATAGTGAAGGGGTATACGGTCGTCGCCGAAAACCATTGACGTATTGCTGTAGACGATGAATGTGGGCAGGGCGGAGATATGCAGCAACCAGCCCTGACCTGGCACGTAATTGTAGCCATAGCCAGCGCCGAGCCCGATGTTCGTCATCTTCAACTGCATCTCCTGTTCCCAATCGAGGGTGGCACGTTGCCCCATCCCCGATGCTGCCAGGAGGAAACTGCCTGCGGAGCGGCGCTGGATGTAACTCTGCGAGAAGGCGGCGGGATAGGAGAATCGGCGGCTGTTGAAGACATAGAAGGCGTTCAAGTTGAGCGTCTTCACTTTCAGCATACCGTCAGGCAGTCCGATGCGTTCCATGCCCTCATGGTCGTGCCAGCCAGTGAAGTTCTGGGCATCCTGATAGATGACGTCAAAACCGAAACGACGCCCATAACTGTTGAAGTTCAGTTCATAGTCGCTGTACCTGCCCATCAGTTTCGCTGGATTGAGTGATACACTGAGCGAGAATCCCAGATAACTCACACCCATACTGAGCGTCGCTTTCCTGTTGGCTTCCATCTCCGACTTGAAATGCTGGCCGTTCTCGAAGCCCTCGGCCTCAATCTTCGCCCCCGACACGTTCATCCTCGCCGTGATGGTCCACTTTGTCTGTGGCCGCGAGATATATGCGGTGTCGATGTTGCCCAGGCGGTAATATCTGGCTGCCAGAATGCTGTCAGCACGATGGAAGAGGCTCTGCGCTGACGATGGCAGAACCAGACTGCTCATTACTGCTAGCAGTAACATGAATATCAACCGTTTCATTTATCTTTTTTATAATAATGCGTATCCGAAAACGTTGTCTGCTTTCGGACATATATCTAACTGATTTATGCTTTGATATACTTCTGCAATGGCGAATTAGGCTTGTCAGGGATGGTACGCTTCAACAAGCCTGCATCTACTAACTCATTAATGAACTTATCCCTATTTTTTGTGTGGAAGATTACGTTGATATGCTCTAGAATCTCTCTACTTGTCCGTTCCACCATACAATACATCAATACCTCTCGTTGTTTAGCAGAAAGTATCAGATTATCAGAGTTACTATCAGAGCTAGTGTCTAAGTTAGTGTCTAAGTTAGTGTCTAAGCTAGTGCCTAAGCTAGTGTCAGAGCTACTATCAGAGTTGGTGTCTAACCTCGGACGCTTGAAGGTTATCCAGACGAATAGACCATCTGTACCATATTCTGGCTCAGGCAATCCTGCATCCTTACATGCATCCATCATCCTTTGTACACCAGTTCCCCAGCTTTCCAAGAAGCCTGTTTTGAACAGTGCTTCAGCTATGATGGGGTTCTGAGGAAAAGAACGATGCGACTGTTTGATGGTCTCAACAGTCAGTTCATTAGGCAGATGGCCTGTGTTCTCTATTTCTACTCGGTCATCAAAGACGGAAATGCCGACACTACCACTTGGCGAATCCAGCAGCCGATGACAAAGTGCGTTTGTCAATGCTTCACGTAATGCCTCTACAGGAATCTCCAATCGGTCTTCTCTACGCAGTCCCTTGATTACTCCGCTTTGATTTAGGTGTTTGAACAAGAAAGACATACCTGCATCCAACAACTGATAGAAATTGCCCTTTTCCCTCATGTTGTCAATGAAGACTTTTTTCTCAGTACCTTGGAACCGGGCCATACGTAGCAAAAACTGAGGAAAGGCTGTAGGACGTTTGATGAACAAAGCTGCTGCAGCATTTTTGATCTTGCCATCTTCTATCATGGCGAATTTGTCGAGCAGTCCCCATGTACTTTCAGTCATTGCAGATGCAGGCATACGACCTCTATCAACACCGTATGCAACAGCCCCTTTGATACGATCCTCGTCCAAATCTTCCAAATGAAGGTTGTCAGGTGTCTGACTCTCCCAAGCGAAACGGCTTGGATTGCTGCGTCTCAGTCGTTCCTCAAACATGGAACGAGGCATTAGAACCGTTGTACTCTCAACCTTATAGTAAGGTCTTCCATCGTAGGTATATGGCGCATCACCAAACTTTGCAGCCTCGCAATGAACTCCGATAACGCTGAATCCTGGTCGTTCAGGAATGTCGAAGAGTTGTATGGGCAGGCTGATGGCAGGCTCCAACTTTGTCATCTCATGTGCTATTTCCCTTTGGGTGCTGTCAGTTACGTTCTGGCCCAATATCTTTAGGTCAGGCGTAATGCCAAAGAACAACCATCCACCATCAGTATTCAGGAATGCACATAGCGACTGCATTCCCTTGATGAGTTCCCCCGTAGTCTTTTTCAGTTCAAGCACTCGGTTCTCGTCTCTTGCTATTATCTCTTTTATTTCGTCTAAATCCATATTTCGTTTGCAAAGATAATCATTATTATTGTATTTACATTTATTACGGATTAATCAATATTCCAATATGCATCAGGATCACCATCAAATATGGCGTCTATATCATCGTCGCTATATCCCATTTCATCCTGGGCATATGCCCCCCTGTACCTTTCATAAGAGGAAGTTTCTCCATCTATAGGCTTATCATATTCTGCCTCAATACGATTACCGCCGCCATCAATAGCGAAGTATTCACCATAACGCTCAACACAGGCAAGCCCATTACGAAAAACTGACCCTGAGTTATAATTACATGGTATTACTAATTCTCCCTCATAATCAATATAACCATATTTCTCTAAATAATCATCGTATACACGAGCTAATCCCTCATGGAAGTCATTGACTTCCGCCCATTTGCAAGTACACACTATTTTTCCACGATAATCAACAAAACCATATCTTCCATTTAGCCCTTTCACAGCCGCACGCCCTTCTTGAAAACTTCTGGCTTCAACCCATCGAAGAGGAATTTGCAATTTCCCCTTCTCGTCTATATACCCCCAACGATTATTCTTTCCCCTGACAGCAATTAACCCTTCAGAAAAAGAAACATTTGGGTAAGAATTAGTAGGGTCAAGCCAACCGATATTGAAACCATAGCACCATTTTGGTGATATAATATAGTCTCCTTGATAATTAATAAATCCTCCTTTAGGATTTTTCTTCAAAGAATTTTTCTGGTTCTCATTCATTACAAAAGCCAATCCATCATGAAACGGGCATGCTAAAAGCCATTTGCAAGAAATCACTATTCTTCCATCATTGTTAATGAAACCAAACTTGTGATTATAGCCCATAACAATTGCTAGCCCTTCTTTGAATGATAACAAATAATCTTCCAAAGGATTACCTTCAAAATCGCAATTAAATGGATTTTTAGCACATAAATCATGCTTCTTTGCCCATTCATTAGGTAGAGCTACCTTGTTTGTAGTATCATCTACGGATACCATTTCATCCAAAAACCAAATAAACTTTCCTTCTTTATTAATGTAGCCATTATCACCAAATACGGTGGTGACTTTTGCGTATCCATTCTGAAAAGATGAAACTCTGGAATATTCACATGGTATAACCAACTCTCTTTCTTCATTTATAAAACCATATCGAGCACTAACACCACAAATGTCATCAATATCGTTTATTGGTTTACGAACAGCTGCAAGCCCCTCACTGTATGGATAAACGTCAATCCAAGGACAATTATGAAGGAGTTCCCCGGCATAATTAATTTGTTCCCAATAACCATCAGTAGTTTGTATCAATGCAATTCCATTGATAAACTTCATAGCTTCTTTGAACTGACATCTAATTAATATTTGTCCGTCAGAATCTATATAGCCATATAAGCCTTTGTCATTTCTAACAACGGCAAAACCTTCGTAGAAATTATCAGCATAATTCCATATAGGAGAAACGACAATATTTCCCTTATTATCTTTATATCCCCATTTCTCTTCAATCAGAAATGGTTTCAACGTATTGGTTTCACTCATGTCTTCTTTGGAATTTGCAATATGACATATAAAAAAAGAGATTTCCTTAATTTATATTAAGGAGATACAAGGTAGTCGTATTCACATGGATGAATTTCTGTTCCATCGGAATAGAACTTTGTACGCCCTCCTTTTCGAATATAGGTTAAATTACTATAATTAGATATTGCTTCTTGTTTAAAAACATAGTGTGAATCAGCATGTCCTTTATTGTCAACAGCAGTCACACGAAGTTTATCCGATTTGTTATTTGTATCAAAACAAATGGTACCATTGTTTCCTTTAATTCTAATTTCTTCCATAACCATTTTTGTGCAATGTTAGGCATTTCTTCTGAAATATGCAAACTCATTCAATATTATTAAGAAATCATAGCAGCAATAATTATTTGATCACCATTTATGTTTGCAATTATTTAACATAATAGTTTTGTTTCAATTCTTCCAAAGATTTGAAATCTATGGCAGAAAGCTTACCATTAGTGTACAATCCATAATCATTAGCTTTTCTTATTGCAAACTCATATGGCTTAAATGATATAATTTCGTCGTATTTTACCGGGATCAACTCTTCTCCTAAAGTATTATATACACCATACTTACTATCTCTCTTAATTATGAAGGTACGTGATATTATTATATCATCACCTTGTAGATTTTTGTTTATATCAAAAACGGGAATAACATTATCTGCATCGAAAGTAAATTCTTCTATTCCGTCATTGCAGATATTTACAATCAATACTAATACTTTATCAGCTTGCTTGCAAATTACAAAACCATTTTCGATTCTTAAAACATAGTCACAATAGTAATCTAGTGATTTGGTCTCTTCTTGAGTCCATTTCTTTATTGTCACTCTAATAATCCATTTGTAATTATTCCAAATAGGTATAAACAGCCAACGGGTTTCTCCTGTGTCATAGTTGCATGGACAAGGCATGTTTTCACTAAATATACCAGATAGCCCCTGTAGGTCACCATTCCAACTCGTCCGATAATAACAGCCATCCTTTCCTTCTTGGTAATAACCTGATGTACTAATTGTAACTTCTTTACCCAAGAAATTCACATCAGCTTCTCCTCTTTCATTAAAATTTCCCACATTGTTAAAGATGAAAGGAATAATTTCTCTACCATCAAAATCAATATAACCATAAAAGTTATATTCTCCCACATTCTTGTAAGTTGGAACTAAAGAAACTTTATGATTATACCCTGCATTAAAGTACTCCGCAACTTTATCGCATTTCGTTTTGGAGTACACGATGATTCTGTTATCTATGCCTAAAAGAATTGTTTCATCAGATTCTCCAATATAATCAAACCATCGATTGAAGAATATATTCCCATTACTATCAATCATCGTGACTTTTCTTCCTTCAGGAAAATCACGAACAACAAATGCTTTGTCATTGGCAAATTCATTAACCGAATAATATATTGGAGAAATAACGACATTAAACTTCTTATCAACAAAACCATACAAACCATTATGACAGAAAGAGGCTCTATCACAATGAAAAACTAAAGAAGAGTCATTCTTCAGGTTCCTAATGGTGTCATCCAAGTTATTGTTAACTCCATCAATTTTTTGTAGCAGTTGATTGTCTGAAGATTTTATCTCCAATTCATACTCCTTGGTAAGATTACCATCTTCATCCTTTATTTGTATAAGATATTCACCAGTTTCTAATGAAACCTTCAACATAGAACCAGGCATTACCTTACCCGCGATTTCCATATCAATGAAAACCTGGTAATCTTTGTCTGATGCGAATTTTACTACAGCCATAATAAAAGTCGTTTGATAATTGGTTAAAATGACTCCATAAGTTTCTTATTGAACAATTCTTCTACACCAACATTGAGAAACATAGCAATCTTTGCGAGGGTTTCAATGTTTGGTTGGCCCTCCACGATGTTATCAACATCGCAGAACCTCCCTTCTTTTGTTCCACTAACACTAATTTCAAGCGATTAACGTCTTGCATACATTTCAAATGTATAGTTTGGGTGTAAAGATAGCGAAAAAACAACAATCAGAGTAATATTTGCTTGTTTTTTAGAGTTTATTAAACCATAGATTGCATGGATTGACAGGATGGAACAAAATCGCTCATCCCTCACATTTTTGAGCAAGAATCCTTTGTTTAAAGGGGTTTCGAGAGATTCATCCCTCACATCATCCCTCACATAATCCCTCACTTACCCCTCACACAATCCCTCACACAATCCCCCACACAATCCCTCACTACAACACCAATTGAACGTAAAAGCGCATAAAAGCGCATAAAATAACACAGATAAACACAGTAAATATCAAAAAGATTTTGTACCTTTGCAGTCTGAAGACGAAAAGCTGTGAAGGAGCAGCTTGAATACTGAAAAAACACGCTGTGAAAAGCGCGTTCATATTACTACAGAAGACTGCCTGAAGGAGCAGAGATTAACGTTTTTGATATTATATAACTATGGTGAAAAATGAACTAATGGCTGTAGAGACTCCAGGAGTCTCCCAGCAGGGAACGCTCGCCATCGAGCAGTTCCTCAATGAGAACTACCGCTTCCGTCGTAATCGACTTAATGGAAAGGTAGAGTATGCAATCTTGCCTGAGGCGGCTAAGACTGCCGAGGGCCTCTCGAGCGGCTTCGATGAAGCCGGATTGGAGTTCAGACCCCTCACGAAAGAGGCTCTGAACAGTATCGTGATTCGTGCCAAGCGCGAGGAAATCTTGGAGAAAGGTAGTCCGAGGACGGAGATCACGGAGTATGTGGAGTCGGAGGAGGTGCCTGAGTACAATCCTGTGCAGGATTTCCTTGGCCATCTGCCCCAGTGGGACGGACAGAACCACATTGCCCACATCTTCAGCCGCCTGCCTGGCCTCAGTTCCGAGCAACTGAACTTCCTCACTATCTGGCTTCGCTCTGCCGTTGCCCACTGGTTGCAGATGGACATGCTGCATGGTAATGAGTGTGTGCCGACGCTGATTGGAAGTCAGGGTTGCGGAAAAACCACCTTCGTCAGACGATTGCTGCCAGCGAGTCTGCGAGAGTACTATCTGGACCACCTGAACCTTTCGAACAAGTTCGACAAGGATATGGCGCTGACGAACAATCTCTTTGTAAACCTCGACGAACTGGAAGCCATCCGTCCCAGTCAGCAGGCGTCGTTGAAGCAGACGCTGTCTGTGAGCAAGGTGAACGGGCGTCCTATCTTTGGACGAACCCAGGAAGACCGTCCTCGTTTTGCCTCGTTCGTGGCTACGACTAACAACCGCCATCCGCTGAAGGACTCGACTGGAAGCCGTCGCTACATCTGCATCCAAATACCTGACAGTCAGTTGATTGACAATACGGGGGAGATTGACTACGGTCAGTTGTATGCCCAGGTGGTCTACGAACTGCAGGATCTGAAGGCGCCCTATTGGTTCGACAATCAGGAGGTGGCCCGCATTCAGGAACTGAACCAGGAGTTCATGGAGCAGAAGGATCTGGGTGAGATGTTTGTCGCCTGCTTTCGCAAGCCCAATGAGGGTGAGGCGGTGACGAAGATGAACTGTAGTCAGATCATCGGCATCATCCAGAAAGACTATCCCTCGCTGCAGAACACTATCGGCAACAGGGTCCGTCTGGGTAAGATCATCTCGGCCCTCGGCTTCAACTACAAGGATCACTCGCACATTCTTTACTACGAGGTTGTTCCGCTTCGGGCTGCATAAGCATGATGTGAGGGATGATGTGAGAGGTTTGTGAGGGAAATGTGAGGGATTAAAAACATCCCTCACATTCGTTTTTCCCTTTGTACAAAGGCTTTTCAGAAGATGATGTGAGGGATGGGGCATAAACAGTATGTTAGCATAGAAACGACATTATTTTTGCTATCCAGACATGGCAAAATCGGGGGTACGTTCATAGGGATGCCTTCTAAGGGTTGTTAAGATGCCTTGCACGAGTGATGGAGATGCCTTGTACGACAGTAAGAGATGCCTCCTATAGGGGTATAGAAGGCATCTTAACGACTGTTGGAAGGCATCCCTTACTGTCGTGGAAGGCGTCAGAACCAGTTCATCAGGACGCGGAGGTAGGCGGTGAGTTCGCCGGCCATCTTCTCATCCTGGTAGATGTTGGGGTGATAGTCATTGCCATAGCCCTCATCGCCCATGATTTGCGTCATGTCGAAACGATAGACCTCCCTATCGCCTGCGTGATGAGCCTCGGCCATGAGCGTGTCGAGTAGCCGCTTGGCCTCCTTCAGTTCCTGGTTATAGAGCATGGAGCCTGTGAGGAACACGATCTTCGCCTTCGGATTGTGCGTACGGACCAGTTGATAGAGTTTCTGGTAGCCTTGCTTCAGGAGTGTCAGGTCGTAATTGCGGGTGGAGAGGTCGTTGGTGCCGAGGTTGATGCATACGACATCGGGCTGATAGCGGTTGAAGTCCCATTTCTCACTGAGAAACGTCGGCTCCTGACGCAGATCCAGGTCGAGGGCATAGCCTGTATATTCGTACTGAACGGGCATGCAACTGCGAGGCGAGCCCGTCTTAGCCTCGCCGTAGTTGCGATAGGCGCCGATGCCGCTGCGGGCCACCACCCAGTGTTGTGCGTTGAGTTTGCGGGCCGTGATGGAGGCATAGGAATAGTAGTGGTTCTCGGTCTCGTATTCGAAGTGCTCGTTCTTGTCGGTGCCCTCGTTGCCGTAGCCGCAGGTGATGGAGTTGCCGATAAACTCGATCTTCCTCGACGGCAGTGCGGGAGGCTCTGCAAGGGATCGGCCCTCGTCGAGCAGGAACCCCCAGAACTCGGGATACATCTCATAACCCTCTATGATATACATCAGCCGGACGGTGTGAAGAGTGTCTGGCAGGGCTGTGGCAAGGGTCGCCACTGAGTCACGCTCCCCACGGAAGGCTACCTTGAAAGGTTCGGCTCCATCGATCTGGGCCATGAAGTAACCACTGCAGGGCTTGGCCATCATCTTGAGTGACGTGCCCTCGAAGGCGGCGACGATCTGCACGCCCGGATAGTTCCAGGCTGGGCGCTCAGGGTTGGTGAAACTGATACGGCCTGCATAGAGAATGTGCTTGTCGGCAGGACTGACGAAGGTTCCCTTGAGGGGGAAGGTCTTGTTGGAGAAGGCCGTCAGGCTCGTCAAGGCCATCAGGAAAAATAACAGGGTCTTTTTCATTTTTGTATTTTGTATTTATGTTTATAGTTTATTTGTTTTGTTTACAGTTTACGGTTTACAGATGATTACCACTGGGCGGCAGCAAACTCTTCACTCTTCATTTCCCAGGGAACTTAGAGTTGAGGTACTGTTGGAAAGTGGCGAGATAGGCCTCCGTCACGTGGATGATCTCTTCGCCGATGTAGATGCAGTCGTTGCGGTCTACCTTGCGGATCTTGTCGAGGCAGACGATGAAGGACCGGTGTACTCGCATGAACTGTTGTGGGGGGAGCATCTCCTCGACGGCCTTCATCGTGAGATGGGTGACGAGTGGTCGCCGCTCGCTGTCGAGGTAGAACATCACGTAGTCCTTCATGCCGCTGACGTAGATGATGTCGCTGATGGCTATCTGGCGGTACTCGCCGTCGACTTTGAGGAAGGTTGTCGAAGGTGCGGGGGTACGGGGGTACGGGGGTGCGAGATTTGTCTTGTCGGCAGATGTATCCTCGTACTCCCGCGCCTCCGTACCCCCGCGCCCCCGATTATCCAAACTAAACCACTCCTTCGCCTTGTCGATGGCGGCGAGGAACTTATTATAGCGGATGGGCTTCAGGAGGAAGTCGAGGGCACGCACCTCGTAACTCTCGAAGGCGTATTCCTTAAAGGCGGTGGTGAAGATGACGCGTGTCTCCGAGGGTATCATATGGGCCAGTTCCATGCCGTTGAGGTCGGGCATCTGGATGTCGAGGAAGAGGAGATTGGGCTTCTGCTCCTTGACGGCGTTGATGGCCTCGACGGAGTCGGTGAAGGAGGCCAGGAGCGTCAGGTCTGGCGTCTTGGTAACGAAGGACTCCAGGAGTTTGACAGCCAGCGGCTCGTCGTCGACGATGATACAGGAGAGGGGCATATTTTTTTGTTTATAGTTTAATGTTTATAGTTTATAGATGATTACTGCTGGGCGGCAGCAAATTCTTCATTCTTCACTCTTCATTCTTCACTCTTAACTCTTCACTTTTCATACTTGAGGGCGATGCGGACGTGGTAGATGTCACCGTTGACGGACTGGTCCCAGGTGTAGTGGCCGCCATAGAGGAGGTCGAGGCGACGGCGGGTGTTCTCCAGACCGATGCCAGAGCCACTGCGGTCTGTATCGTCCTTGGGGAAGTTCGTGTTGTCGCAGGTGAAGACGAGGCTGTCGTCCTGCTGCTCCAGGCGGATGTCGATCTTCGAGGGTCGGCTGCTGCTGACGCCATGCTTGAAGGCATTCTCGATGAGTGAGATGAAGAGCAGGGGGGCCACTTCCAATTGACCATTGACCATTGAACATTGAACATTGACTTCCGTCTTGTCGTTGCAGCGCAGTTTCATCAGTTCGATGTAGTTACGCATAAACTCCACCTCTCCCTGTATGGGCACCATCTCACGGCGGGTCTCATACATGGCATAGCGCATCAGGTCGCTCAGTTGGGCGATGGCGTCCTGAGCCTTGTCGGCGTCGATCTGCACGAGCGAGGAGATATTGTTCAGCGTGTTGAACAGGAAGTGCGGGTTCAACTGGTTCTTCAGCCACTCGAGTTCAGCCTCGGTACGTTTCTGGTGCTCCTCCTTCAGTTGCTGCTTGATCACCATCGTACGGCGTACGTGGTGCACCAACAGGGCGATTCCAGCAAGGAAGGCGCTCATGAGGATGGCTACCAACGACGAAGCATAGAAGTTGGCGAGGGCAAACTGACGATGACGCTCATCAGGAATATGCTCGATGAATCCCTTCGGATTAAAGTCATAGAAAAAGATATACACCAGTCCGATGAGGATGAGGGCGTTGCCTCCCCAGAACATCCATCGGCGGTTGCGATAGTAGCCCCAGGGCACGAGCACAAGCGCATTGAGGAAATAAATGGCTGCCGACGACCAGTGGATCCTGGCGTTCATGTCGAAAGCCCGCATGGCACCCGTCCAACTCTGTGTGGCGATGAAAGCAGAGATGGCCGGCACCATCAGGAATGCCAGCCATGCTGCTACTTGCAGACCGTAGAACGTGATATCTTGTCGAGTGATGTTAACTTTCATGCTGCAAAGATAATTATTTTTTTTGAAACAACAAATTTTTTGTTTATGGTTTATAGTTTTGTTTATAGTTTAGAGTTTATAGTTTATAGATGATTACTTCTTTAGGCAGAGTTTATACTCTTATTGTTTGAATGGCTTGCCAGGTTATCATCTATAAACTATAAACTTTAAACTATAAACAATTTTACTGTGGCATCATGGTGTTTCCTGCACCGTTGCCTGTTCCGTTGCCAGAGGTATTGCCGGAGCCTGCGTTATTGATGATCTCACCCTGCGACTGCTGCTCGATGAAGTCGTTCTGTACGCGGTTCACGTGCTGCTTGGCTCTTACCTTGCTGTTACCGAAGGTGTAACTGACGGTGAAGGTTACGCCGTAGATGGGCACCTTGATGTTTGTGTATGAGGTGAAGTTCTGGCCGCGGCTGCTGCTCTCGATGTTCAGGTTACCACCCTTGTTCAGACCCAGGATACCCTGTACGCCCAAGGTGAGTTTATCGTTAAAGAGGCTCTTTGAGAGGCTGGCAGTCAGGATGTTGAATCCGCCGCTCCATCCCTGCAGGGTGTAGTTCTTCGTAGAGGTGATGGCGAAGGCGCTGAGTTTGAGGTCCCAGGGGAGTGTCTGCTGCAGACCAGCCATGATGTTGGCTGTCCATCCGCTGTTGCTCTGGTTCAGGGCGTCGCTGCTCAGGTCGACATAGTTCAGGCCACCGTTCATGAAGAGGCGGGTGTTCTTGGTGAGCAGGTAGTTGACGTAGGCGCTCAGACCCGTCTGGTGACGCTTGACGACATTGCCGTAGGTGGTGTTCAGCAGGTTGTCGCTGTCGTAGAAACTGTACTGCGAGATGGCATTGTCGGTGAAGTTATGGTGCAGGTTCAGGTTGACCATCAGTTTCGGGGTGAACATGTTGTACACCAGCGAGATGTTGTGGGCCTTCTCCACGTCGAGGTCAGGGTTACCATAGTTGAGGGCGATGGGATTCGACTTGTCGACGTATGGGTTCAGGTAGGAGATACCAGGACGGCTGATGCGCATGTTGTAGGTCAGGCCGAGGTTGCTGCCCTGTGAGAGAGTGTACTGCATGCTGGCGGTGGGAACGAGGCTGCCGTAACTGGTGCTGAAGTTGCTGCCGTTGCCGAGGTGATACTCTACATCCTGCCAAGTGTACTCATAACGGACACCAGCCTTCACACCCAGTTTATTGAAGTTGCCGGCATATTCGCCATAGCCTGCGAGGATCTTGTTCTTATACTCATACTCAGAACTGGTTGAGGGATCATAGACCCCCTTCAGATAGTACTTCGAGTCGGAGGTGGCATCGTGCAACTGGAGTTTGCCGCCGAGGTTCAGCGTCTGGCCAATACCGAGAGGCATGGTGTAGTCGAGTTGGAAGGTGTGGTTGGTGGTCTTGTCCTCGTTCTCAGAGTAACGGCTTGTCAGGTCGGGCAGGCCGGCACCACGGGTACCGCCGAAGGTGTTGGTCGACTCGGTGGTGGCAGGACTGTAGTTCAACTGGTAGGTGAAGGCAATCGACTGGGTGTGCTCCTTGTTGAAGAAGCGCTGGTAGTCGAGGCTTCCGCTGAACGAGGTACGGGAATTCTTCATATCTGTTTTGCTGTCGTAACTGAAGTTAGGGACATCATAGCCGCCCATCATGGTGGTAGTGCTACCAGTGCTCTTCATCGACATGGTGTTGAGTTGGGCCGTTGCATTGATGGCGCTCATCTCGTCGAGTTGATAGCCTAAGGTCAGGCTTCCCATGGTGAACGGGGTCTTCACGTCGTTGCTCGAGGTCATGATCTGCGACACACCGTTGTCCTGAATCTGCTCCAGTTCGGTCTCGGTGTTGCCTGGCTTATTGTAACTGGCCATGGCGTTGACACTGAAGGAGAGTTTTCCCTGCTGACCGCTGACGAAGGCACTACCGCCAAGTTGCTTGTTACCGGCAGAGGCGCGGACGGTGCCGTTGTAGCCGTTCATACTGTAACTCTGTGCAGGACCGCCAGCGGCAGGCGTCTGCTTATTCATCACGATGTTCAGCACACCAGAGGCACCCTCGGCATCGTACTTAGCACCAGGGTTGGTCATCACCTCAATGCTCTTCACGGCCGAGGCGGGCATGCTCTTGAACACCATCGAAGGGTTCGAGGAGAACATCACGTTGGGCATGCCGTCGACATACACTTTGAACGAAGAAGAGCCGTTCACGGAGATATTGTCCTGACCGTCGACCGTCACCATAGGCACTTTGCGGAGCATGTCGAGCACGGTGTTCGACTTCGAGTCCTCATCGTCGGCCACGTTGTAACTCATCTTGTCGACCTCCATCTTCACCAACGGCTTCTGGGCGACCACCTCCACGCCTTTCAGCATGGTGGCGTTCTCCTTAATATAAATAGTACCGAGGTTGAGTTCGTTCTCATTGCCCAGGTCGATGGTCTGGCGGACATCCTCCTTACCCACGCTGCTGAACACGATATCGAACTTACCCTTGCCGTTCACCTTCTCCGAGAACTGTCCGTCCTCCTTGGTGAGGAACATGGCGACGGGCTTGTCCGTCTTGCCTGCCTTGAACACGCGGACGGTGGCAAAGGGCTCTGCCTCGCCTAAGGTCTCGTCCATCAACACACCCTTCACGGTGGTCTGGGCCATTACTACTGCCGACAGGGTCAGCATCATCATCACTGCAAAAATTCTAATCTGTTTCATACCTTTTATATTTTTATTTATTATTTCACCTTTTCACCTTTTCACGTTTGGAAAAGTTTTCTGGTGCAAAGATAAGGTGAATATCCTCCGATAACAAGAAACCTTCGACGACTTCCTGGGATATTTTCGACGACTTCCCCCAAAATGTTAATCTTCCATAAGAATAGGGACTGCGATTTTACTTTTCGCTCCCTCGCGTGTCAAAGAGAATAGAAGTGTAAAAGTAACAATTATCATTATTCACTAACAATCAAATTTCGATTTATGAAAAAACTATTTCTTTCGTTGATGGCTCTTACAAGCCTCACAGTCGTCGCCCAGAACCCCACGGTTCCATCAGTCACAGAGAATGTGGTCGAAGACTTCAAGTCAGCATCGACCAACCAGGAGAACAAGCAGTACCCGATGATCAACTCCCAGCGCATGGTCCGTGCACAGATTACGGCTCCTACGGCTACGTTCGTAGGACTTGACATCGCCGGTAAGATCTACGCCATGACCAAAGACGAGAATGGCGTGTGGACTGGTACCTCGGCTCCTCAGGACGAAGGTTTTCACTATTATCAGTTGAACATCGACGGTGCCTCCGTGCCCGATCCAGGCAGCAAATACTATTATGGTGCCAGCCGTTGGGGCAGTGGTATCGACGTGCCCGCTGCCGACGAGGACTTCTATACGGTGAAGAACGTACCGCAGGGCTCCATCAACGAGGTCTACTACTGGTCGTCCGTCACCGAACAGATGCGTCATGGCTATATCTATCTGCCCGCCGAGTATTATGCTAATCCCGACAAGAAGTTCCCCGTGCTCTACCTGCAGCATGGCATGGGTGAGAACGAGACGGGCTGGAGTGCCCAGGGTAAGACAGGCATCATCATGGACAACCTGATTGCCGCCGGCAAGGCCGTACCTTTTATTATATTTATGGACAATGGTCTTAATGCCCGCCGTCCTGGTGAGCAGCCGATGGGCTTCGGCGGTCCCCGTCCTGGTGGTCCTCGTCCGGAGGGTGCTCCACAGGGAGGTCCTCGCGGTCAGCGTCCTGGTGGCCCTCAGGGTGGCCCTGGCGGACGTCCCCGTATGGGTGGTGCCGACTTCGCCCGTATGGCCCGTCGTATGGGTGGTGCCTTCGAGGAGGTGCTGATCAAGGATATCATCCCGATGGTTGAGAAGAACTACAGAGTCATTGCCGACAGTGAGCACCGTGCTATGGCCGGCCTCTCGATGGGTGGTATGCAGACCCACGGCATCACACTGAACAATCCCACCACCTTCGCCTATGTCGGCATCTTCAGTGGTGGCACCATCGGTGCTGACGAACTGACTGACGTGCCCGACTTCAAGAAGACCAACAAGGTACTCTTCATGAGTGCCGGTGGTCGTGAGACGGGTATGGCCGAGGGAGAGAACAGTGTAGGCAAGGTGGCTAAGGACCTGAAGGCCATCGGCATCAACGCCCACAGTTACATCTCGCCTGAGACAGCCCACGAGTGGCAGACCTGGCGCCGCAGCCTCTACCAGTTCGCACAGTTGCTGTTCAAATAAAAAACACGATACCTTCATTATTAATAAAGGCAGCCCGACGGCTGCCTTTATTTTTTTCATACAATCTTTAGCCCAATCACTTGCAGATATGAATAATTATCCTTACCTTTGCATCGACCAACTAATCATACAAGCAAATGAAGAAAACAGTAATGAGTCTATTCTGTCTGATGGCTATGACGGCCTCGGCAGGCAATTATGAGGTATGCTCCCCCAATGGGAAGGTAAAGGTGACGGTAAATACCGATGAAACCGTGAAGTGGGCTGTCGATTACGACAGCAAGCAGGTGTTGCTGCCTTCCGAAATCGACATCCGCCTGACTCAGGGAAAGAAGCAACTGGGTCTTGGCAAGGTAGGCAAAGTGGCCAGGTACAGCGTCAGCAGCAGTTTCGAGACGCCCTTCTATAAGAAGGCGAAGGTCGATGATGCTTATGGCCAGTTGTTGCTCTATACCTCACAGAAGTTCACTATCGAGGTGCGGGCCTACGACGATGGCGCCGCCTATCGCCTGATCAGCAGCAACACGAAGCCGCTCCTGATTACCAACGAAACAGCGGAATTTCGCTTTGCCGATGACTATCAGGCCTTCGTGCCATACGTGGATGACAGCCGGAGTGAGTGGCCTTATGGCTATTCGTTCGAGTCGTATTACGATGAGCAGCCACTCTCGAAAATGTTTAAGGATTCTCTGGCCATCACGCCGCTGGCCGTCTGTCTGCCTGACGGCATGAAGGCAATAGTGATGGATGCCGGCGTGGAGAACTATCCGGGCATGATGCTCCTCAAGGGCGATGGAAACATGCTGAAGGCCGACTTTGCACCCTATCCATTAGAACAAGAGATCGGCGGCTATGACCGCCTGAACCTCGTGCCGACGAAAAGTGCCGGTTTCATCGCTAAGTTAGACGGCAAGCAGGCCTTGCCTTGGCGGGCTGTAGTCATCACGGAGCGTGATGCCGACATTCTGAACTGTGACATCGCCCAGCGGCTGGCTCCTGCCTGTCGTATCGCCGACACCTCTTGGTTCAAGCCGGGAAAGGTGGCCTGGGACTGGTGGAACTGTTGTAGTGTCACTGGTGTCGACTTCCTTTCAGACACGAACACCGACACCTATTTATATTATATAGACTTCGCTGCCGCCAATCGGTTGGAATATATCATCATCGACGAAGGCTGGAGTGGCAAGGAATCGCTGCTGGAGGACCTGAGTCCTGAGATCGACCTGCCAAAGTTGATTGCTCATGGTCAGGAGAAAGGTGTCGGCATCATCCTCTGGTCTTCGTGGCGTAGCCTCATCGGCAACAATCCTCTGGGTGATATGGCTGTGACTGATGCCGTGATGGCGCACTATGCCAACATGGGCATCAAAGGTTTCAAGGTGGACTTCTTCGACCGCGACGACCAGCAGGCGATTGCTTCGGCCTATAAGATTGCAGAGTGTGCTGCCCGCCATCACCTGGTGCTCGACTATCACGGTCTGAAGCCCTTCGGCATCCAGCGGGCCTATCCGAACATCTTGAACTTTGAGGGCGTGAAGGGACTGGAGAACTCGAAGTGGGAGCCCCGTGTCGGCGACGGGCCGTTGCACAACCAGCCTCGCTACGATGTCAGCATCCCCTATCTGCGTATGCTCGCCGGTCCGATGGACTATACACCAGGTGCGATGACGAACGCCATGAGGGACCATTTCTTCGGCAACAACGGCCACCCGATGAGTCAGGGCACCCGTGTTCACCAGATGGCGATGTACACCACCTTCGAGGCTCCGCTGCAGATGTTGGCCGACAGTCCTACGAAGTACATGCAGAATCAGGAGTGTACCGATTTCATCGCTCAGATTCCCACCACCTTCGACGAGACCGTCGCCCTTGACGGACAGATGGGCGAATATACCGTCATCGCCCGACGGAAGGGAACCACGTGGTATCTGGCCGCCATGACCGACTGGACACCACGTGACCTGACGATCGACCTCTCTTTCCTTGGAGAAGGCAATTATACGGCTGACATCTTCGCCGACGGCGTAAACGCCATGAGAGAAGCGACCGACTATAAACACACCATTCGGCCTGTTACCGCTGGGGAGCGTCTGAACATCCATCTGAGCAGTGGCGGCGGATGGACTGCAATCATCAAATAAACGGCATTTATTCATCACCCTTGCTCCATCTTTATAAAAAATGTTGAGGCAAGGGTGATGATTTTCTATGCTTGTCTGTATATATAGTAAAAGCAAGCGACGAAAAGATGCAAGAACGACAATTTAAAGAACTCTTCCTTTCGGAGTACGACAGAATGTACAAGGCTGCCTGTATCCTGTTGGGCGACGAAGACGAGGCAAAGGATGTGGTACAAGATGTCTTTGCCAAGTTGTGGGACGGTACCAACCCATTGAGGGAGGAGTCTCAGAGAACCTTTCTTTTGACTTGCGTCCGTAATCGCTGCCTCAACATCATTGCACAGCGCCAGACCCATCAGGAGGCCATGAGGCTCTTCGCGCCGACGGCTGTGGAAAGCGGGAAGTATGACGAGGAGATCATCGAAGCCGTTAGCCGTTACGTCGAAGAGAGGCTTACTCCTCAGACCAGCCGCATCATCCGCATGCACTTCGATGAGGAACAGTCGTACAAAGAGATATCAAACTCGCTGGGTATCAGCCTCTCGGCAGTCAATAAGCACATCGTGCAAGGGTTGAGGAAACTACGTTCAACTTTTAAAAACAGAGAAGCATGAAAAAAGAAGAGCAGATCAGGATGCTTCTGCACCCTGAGCAGCACACGGATGAGCAGTTCGACCAGATGCTGGACGAAGTGAATGTCCCTATGCCCGATGCTAACAAGGAATGGGAGAGATTCCAGCGTTCGCACCTGCAGAGACGCTCAAAAGGCTGGATGCAGGTGGCTGCCTCCATCGTGGGTGTGCTGATGTTGTCGGGTATTGCATATGCCACCATCAACCATTTCATCATGGAGGATGAGAAGCCCAATACGGCCATTACGGAGCGCAAGCCTGACATCAGGAAGGTAAGGGACGCCCATGGTGTGGCGGTGGTCCCCACGAAGAAAGCCCCTGTGATATTTAATAATGTGGAACTCCAGCAGATCATGCAGTACGTGGCCGATGGCTATGGCGTGAAAGTGGAGTTCAAGAACAAGGCCGCCCGCACCATCCGCTTCTATCTGCAGTGGGAGTCCGATGACACCCTTCAGGAGATTATCGACAAGATCAACCACTTCGAGAAAGTGCATCTGACACTCAACGAAGAAACCATCACCATAGATTAAGCCAGCACCATGAAACGTATATATATGCTCTTATTGTGCCTTGTTGCCATGTGTGCAAAGGCACAGCAGTTATCGCACGACTTCCAGAATGTATCGCTCAGCGAAGCCCTGATCTGGATCGATCATGCCCAAGAGGATTATAAACTCAACTTCATCTTCGATGAACTGGAGGATTTCACCGTCACCACCCATCTGGAGAATGTCTCTGTGAGAGACGCCGTGCGCCAGGTTTGCGGATTCTACCCCATGCACCTTACCTTCGACAGTCAAGATATCTATATAGAATGTACCCAGAAGGAAGACACAAAGGTCATCGGGCGAGTGGTTGATGAAAGTGGTAACCCCATTGAGTTTGCTAATATCTCATTGTATGGCGATGGTTATATCAATGGGGGAATGAGCAACGGGAATGGCGACTTCGTGATTCCCTGCAAGGCCCGACAACAGTTGATGGTGAAGGTGTCGTTTGTTGGTTATAAGACCATAGAGCGTAACATCGGCGTGGGCAACATTGGCACGATTACTCTCCTGCCCGAGACCTATATGGTGAAAGGCGTAGAAGTGAAAGGTGAGATTCCGCAGTACAAAGCGGCTCAGGGCGGACTGACGGTCGATGTGCAGCACTCCATCCTGCACGACATCGGTTCAGCCAACGATCTGCTTGCGATGATACCAATGGTTCAGCAGGGTAGCGATGGCAAGTTCAATGTGTTGGCCAAGGGAGAGCCCGAAATCTATATTAATAATAAAAAGGTACGCGACCCCAACGAACTGAAACAACTGAAATCGGTGGATATCAAGAGCGTCGACGTCATCACTTCTCCCGGAGCCCAGTATAATGCAGAGGTGAATGCCGTCATCCGCATCAAGACACTGAAGACGCAAGGCAAAGGCCTGAGTCTGATGGTGACCAGCGATACATGGAAGAACAACAAGTGGAACAACTATGACGACCTGACCCTGAAATATCGCACTCGCGGATTGGAGGTTTCTGCTAATGTAGCGCTTGACAACGGGCACTACAGCAATGACCAGAATCTTGAGCAGGAGTTGCATATCAAGAAAGACTTTTTCAATGCTCATGCTGATCTACCCGTAAGAAGCAGTTGGACGGAACTGCAGTACAAGGGCGGCCTGAGTTATGATTTCAATACCGACCATTCGGTGGGACTGAGTTTCTCGTCGCAGAAGATATTCCATAACAGGTTCAAGTGTGACATGAAACAGAACTATCTCAAGAATGGCGCATTCTATGGTGATGTCCTTTTGAAGACAGATATCGACGAGCTCGATAAACCCGTGTGGGAACTGAACACATACTATGTAGGAAAGGTAGGGAAACTGGACATCGACCTAAACGCTACGATGTTGCAGCGCAAAACAGAGAGCCATCTCAATCAGCAGGAGTATAGTCAGGAACTTGGCGACCGCACCATCACTACCCTCAACAATGAAGACCGCAAGATGATGGCAGGCAAACTGGTGCTGACTTATCCTGTTTGGAAAGGCTCGCTGAGTGGCGGAACAGAGGCTACAAGTACGAAGAGTTATGGTCGCAATGTCAACCAGGAGAACATCATTCCGGAGACCGATAATGAGATGAAAGAAAAGAACATAGCCGGTTTTGCGGAATATGAGTTGCAACTGGGACAGTGGCGCCTGAATGCGGGTCTTCGCTTTGAGCATGTTAAAGCGGACTACTACGCGTTTGGCGAATGGCAGCAAGAGCCCAGCCGCACGTATAACGACTGGTTCCCTAACCTGTCGGTAGCGTGGCAGAAGGACAAGTGGAGCGCCCAATTGAACTATAGCAAGCGCATCACTCGTCCACCCTACCGCATGCTGGAATCTATGATTGTCTACGACAGCCGCATGTTCTATGAGGGCGGTAATCCGCTGTTGCGCCCGTCGGTACGCCAGAGCATCGATCTTAATCTGACCTACTCGTGGCTGACCTTCGTCGCTGGCTTTACCCGTGAGAACGACCTCTTTACCCATATCGGCAGAGTGTATGACGAGGAGAAGGAGATTGCCATCTTCCAGCCCGTCAACTTCGACCATCAGGATCGCGTCTATGCCACCCTCGTCGCCTCGCCAAAGTTTGGCTTCTGGCAGCCCAACCTCACGCTGCACTACTATCAGCAGATGTTCGATGCAGAGGCATACGGTGCACCGAAGAAACTGGACAAGCCCGAATTCTCGTTCGACCTGAAGAACTGGTTCGTCATCAACCCTACGATGAAGGCATTGGTACATGCTAACTATTCAGGCAGCAACCACTGGGCATTCATGTATCGCGGCAGCAATTTTACGGTAAATGCCCGACTACAGAAGTCATTCCTTAATGAGCGGCTGTCGTGTACGCTTTATGCCAACGACATCTTCCGTACGTCCAAGACCAAGATGACCACTTACTATGCCATCGGCCTGACTGACCAGGACGTGTACACCTATACACAGTGTGTGGGTCTGACACTGAGTTACAACTTCAATGTCTCTCGTTCGAAGTATAAGGGCTCTGGTGCTGGTAACGACGAGAAGAACAGACTATAAAAACGGAAAACTGATGTGGACCTGATACCTGATTCAAGTATCAGGTGTCTTATACTAAAATAGGGGAAAGTTACACCGCGCAGATGCCTTCCACGGGTCATGGAAGGCATCTCCTTATAGGTATGGAAGGCATCGGAACACCTCGAAGAGACCAGTGACACCAGTCTGAAGCCTGATGGCTCTTCAGGCCAGACTATCAAGCCTGCCTCCAGAAGCGGGAGGTGATGTCCTCGAACTCACCTTGGTCGTTCTGGCGGTAGAGGCGCTGGTTGGTGGTGGGCTTCTTCAGAGGGCCTAAGTGCTTGATATAGGGGCCGATCTTTATGTAGTCGAAATCGTTTTTAGTGATGAGGGGCGAGATGACGGTCCGTCCGCTGTACCATGCCACCTTGAACTGCGGATACTCCTCGTGGACATACTGCGCCAACAGATTGACCCCCTTCGGATCCCCATCGCCGCCCATGAAGGCGATACAGGTGAGGTTGGAGCCGAATTTCTGGACGAAGTTGTCGATGGCTTCGGGATTGAGCGGCAGGCCGATGTCCTCCCAGAGGTAATGGCTGTGACACCCGGGACAGCGACACGGGCAATTAGAGATGTTAATTGCCAGTGTCACTTCGTCGGGTATCTCCTGGAATACGATGTCAGAGTTGACGTACTTCAGCATCGCTTAGTCTGCCATGGCGTAGTAACGACGTGCAGCCTCTTCCTGACGGGCCTGCGAGAAGTTCGAGACGCGCTTCAGGTAGCCGATGATGCGGGTCATGTAGTCCACGTTCTTCGAATGGCAGTGCGGGCACTCCTTCAGGTAGCGCTTGTCGATATGGCCGCAGTCGTTGCAGACGGTATTGGGGATGTTGAAGGTGAAGTAGTTGCAGCCCTCCTTGGCAGCCACCTTCAGCAGATGGGCATACTGCTCCTTCGAGAGATGCTCCTCGAGATTCATGTGGAGGGCGGAGCCGCCAGTGAGGTGCTCGATGTAGGGTGCTCCGTGCAACTTGAACTTATCGAGGATCGTCAGCGAATTGTCCTCCACCACATAGAAATAGGAGTTGTAACAGTCGCGTGGCACGAAGTAGCCGTCTTCACGATCCCACTTGGCATGCTTCACACCGACATTCTCGGCAGGGATCATCTCGCAGTTGAACATCACGTCCTTCGAGCGGTACTTCTTGTTATACTGCTCGATCAGTCCGAGGATGCCCTGTACGAAGTGCAGGTAGTCGTCGTTAGGCGTGATCTTCAGACCCATGAACTCGGCAGCCTCCACCAGACCGTTGATGCCGATGGTGAGGTACTGGCGGCCGATATTGATGTAGCCGGCATCGAACAGGGGCAGCATACCGCGCTCCTGCAGCTCCTTCAGATTCTCGTTGTAAGCCAACTGCACCTTGTGGCAGAGGTCGATGATACTGCCCAGATAATCGAGATAGTTCAACTCGTGGTTCACGGCGAACTGGATGCAGCGGTTCAGGTTGATGGTGAGCACGCTCTTCGAACCAGTGCTGACGCCACCGGCACCAAGCGTATAGGAGAAGCCGTTGTCGGTGATCTCGTTGCGCAGACGGCAGCAGGAACTCAGCGAGTCGGCGTTGTTGCTCATATAGGTGAAGAACGAGTGTCCCTCGCTGTACATCTCGGCGGTGAAGTCGCCCCACTCGGGATCCTTGCAGTCGCCGTTCTCGTCGGTCAGCAGCGCCATCGTCTCCACGGGGAAGGTGAGCAGGGTCTTCGTACGCTCCTTGTTGAACCACTTCATGAAGCGCTTCTGCAGCCAGGAGAGTCCCTCCCAGTCAGGCTTGGAGCCGTCGGGGAAGTAGAAGTCGCCGAAGATCGACTCGAAGTAGTACTTGTCGTAGTAGGCGATGTTCCAAAACACGGCCTGATAGTTGCGGGCACCCGTCGGCTGGTTCAGCGTGTAGACGATCTGCTCGAAGTAGTCGGTGATCACCTTATCGATGGTGCGCTTCTTCAGCGAGAGGTCGGCCTGCTCGTTGGCACGTTTCCAATAGTCCAGGCCATACTCCTTGCCGATGAAATAGTTCATGTACATCAGGAACTCGGGTGTGGCACAGGCGCCGCTGAGCATCGAACTGACCATGAACACCATGTTCACGAAGCCTCCGGCAAACGACTTCAGGTTCGTTGGAGCCGTGGAGTTACCGCCGATGCTGGTCGTTCCGCCGATGAGCCAGGGGTACATCGTGATAGACGCACAATAGTTGGCCAAAGACGTCTCATCATTCTTATATATAAAATGGTGGGTCAACTTGTCAATATATTCATCAGCCAGTTCCTTGCCGTACATCTTTTTGATACGGTCAGTGAGCAGACGGCGATTCAGGCGGATAAAGTTTGACTTGGGCAACTCACCGATCAGCGTGGCGATGTTCTTATGCTCCACATTGGCGTTGGCATCGTACTTCGAACCTGTGGCGGCATTCACCGACTCTGTGTACTCTGAGAGGAACATCATCTTCTCCAGCGTGTCACGATCCTCGCTGTGTGTCTGACGATAGAGGATAAACGATTTGGCCACATGGTAGAATCCCTCCCGCATGAGTGCCTCCTCCACCTGGTTCTGGATATTCTCCACCGTGATGTCATCGTGGATGTCCAGATGGCTGAGGATCTTGGAAATGGTTCCCAGATCTGCCGGTTCATTCACACTGTCGAATGCCTTGACGATCGCATTCATGATCTTGTCTAAAGAAAACTGGGCCTGCGACCCGTCTCGCTTCGTGATGGTAAAGTTTTTAATTTCCATTGTATTGTTTGTTAATGTTTATGCCACTTTCGCCAACGGGAGTTGTCCGTTTTGGGAAACTTTTTCCTCTTGGACTTTTGAAAAGTTGTCCGTTTTGGAAAACCCGAATCGGTTGCAAAGATACAAATTTTCCTCATACGATAGATGATTTTAAATCTAAAAAAAACATAAAATGACGAATAATTTAATCTGCCTGTCATTTTTCTCTTTTTTTCAATTGCTTGTTCTCATTTATTTTCGTACCTTTGTACCCAAAGAAACCAAATTCATTAAAATTATGAGTACTACACTGATTATCATTATTGTCTTGGCGGTTATCGTCATTGGTTATTTCATCTCTACCCAGCGCTCGCTGGTCAACCTCGATGAATTGTGTAAGAATGCCCTGAGCCAGATAGAGGTTCAACTCAATTCCCGTTTCGATGCGGTCATTGCACTGGCAAAGACGGCAGCACAGTATGCCAAGCATGAGTCGGAGACCATCATCCAGACCGTACAGGCCCGTGGCGGCAACAGTGGCGTTACGCCCAACACCCCCGCTGCTATCAACGAACAGGCCAGCCTGCTCACCCAGATGATGGGACGGCTGAACGTGGTATTCGAGCGCTATCCCGAACTGAAAGCCAGCGACCTCTATAAGGAAGCCCAAGAAGGTATGAAGCAGTATGAAGAGCATGTACGCATGTCGCGTATGGTCTATAATGACACGGCCACGAAAATGAACCGCATGGTGCGTCAGTGGCCGTCGTCGGTCGTCGCCTCTATGCTGCACTTTGACCAAAAAGACTATCTGAAAGTGGATGAGGAACAGAAAAAGAGTTATCCCAATCTTGATGAAGCGTTTAAAAAGTGAAAAAGTTAATAGGTGAAATAATGAAAAGGTTAAAAGGTGGAAGGTTGATAAGGGTATTTGTTTTTTTACTCTTTCACCTTTTCACCTTTTCACCTTTAACGGCCCGTCCTCTGCTGAAAGACCTCAACATCCAGGTGGTGCTGAGCCGAAACGGTGATGCCCGTATCACTGAGACCAGACAGATGACTATCGACTCAGAGGGGACGGAGTGCTATATCGTCATCGGCAACCTGAACGGCAGTAATATCAGCGACCTCACCGTCAGCGACGAGACAGGGCGCGCCTTTACCTACACAGGGGCATGGGATATCGACCGCAGCCGTGACTGGAAAGAGGGTAAGTGCGGTATCGTCAGCAAGCACAACGGCTATGAACTCTGTTGGGGTCTTGGCGAGAGCGGCGAGCGCACCTATACCACCAGTTATACCGTGACGAACCTCGTGAAAGGCTATGACGATGCCGACGGCTTCAACTATATGTTCGTGGCTCAGGGAGTCTCTCCCCTGCCCGACCATGTCAAACTGACTATCGAGCCAGAGGACACCCTGCGGTTCACGGCTGAGAACACGGGTGTATGGGGATTCCGTTACCAAGGCGAAGTGGGCTTCTATGATTACCGTGTCGTCGCCGAGAGCAGTGAGCCTTTTGAGAGTCGCAGTGCGATGGTCGTGATGTGCCGCTTCAATAAGGGCATGTTCGAGCCTGCCGATATCAGGACTGGCAGTTTCGAGACACTGAGAGAGCAGGCTTTCGAAGGCAGCGACTATGTCGACGAGGAGGAATGGACCACCGAAGACACCATCGTAGTCCTCGCCCTTATCCTTGGCATCTTTATCGTACCCCTCATTGCTTTGGTCTGGTATATCATATATGTTTGGCGTGCGCGAAAGAAAGTGAACAAAGATCTGCTCTGGTATCGGGATATCCCCCTCGGCGGAGATCTGCAGCAGACCAACGATATGCTGAATGCCTACAAGTACTTTAACACCGACTACAACCATCTGCTCTCGGCTTGTATCCTGAAGCTCATCAACCTCGGAGCAATCACCATCGAGCAGCATCTGAACGAAAAGGGCAAGAACGTGCAGAACTTCGTCATCCACGACCTGAAGGACGGCGACAAGCAGCCTGTATTATTAAAGAAGGTACACCAGATCTTCCAGAAGGCCGCAGGTTCTGACACCATCCTGGAGCCCAAGGAACTGAAGTCGTTTATGCGGAGCAACTACAACCAGAGCATCACCGACTCGTTCATCAACACCCTGCACACGAAGACCAGCCTCAGCAGTTATAAGGACCGTCTCGACGAGGCGCGGCAGGTGTTCGGCCTGAAGAAATACCTGAAGGAGTTCTCGTTGATCGACGAGCGCCATGTGCAGGAGGTATCGCTCTGGAAGGACTACATGATCTATGCCACCCTCTTCGGTATTGCCGACCAGGTGATCAAGGACATGAAGCAGATCAATCCAGAGTACTTCAACATGGATCAGGTGGCCAGTCAGATGGCCGACGACACGACCTTGCCGATGATCTACTCGACCATGCACAGCAGTACTACCCGTGCCGCCATGAGCAAGGCCGAGCGCGAGGCGGCCCGCGAGGCCCGTGCCTCAGGCAGAGGCGGCCATGCCTCCTGGGGCGGAGGCGGAGGCTTCTCCGGCGGAGGATCCGGCGGCGGCGTCAGGTAACCTACTGCTTCCTAGAAACGAAGATGATCTGTGACTGAGTCAGATAATTCGTCTGCTTCCCGTCTACATACAGATAGGCGGGGATAATCTTTAGCATCAGTTCGCGCGACTCAGCATTCAGGATGCCAAAGGAATAAATGTTCTCATTGTAAAACACGACCTGTACCTTATGGTCGCCCCCACCATAATGGAGCATATACTCAAGGGTATAGGGGTTGACCAGGAACTGCACCGGCGAGGTCTCAACAAACCGGATCCGGCACTTGACGATCTGGTCGGGGGCGTCAGCCAGTGCGTCCTTAAGTTCTGAATATATCACATTCTCTGCCAGCACCTCACTGGGGAAATCGGTGATGAAAAGTGTGCTGTCTGTGGGGATATACCATGCCCCATCTAATGTATCAACCTCCTCAAACAGACCATCATCGGACTTGGAAAAGTAAAGCAGGTCGCCCGAATAGTTGCCGCCAACAGTCAGATAACACTGTGCAATTTCGGCCTTCGACAAGCCTTTGGAGGAATTGTTGGCATCATCGTCTGAACCCAGGCATGATGTAACACACAGGGCAGTCAGACAGCCCAACAAGATTGAAAAGAAATGCTTTGTCGTCATATCGTTCTTAATTAATCATTTCAGCCCGCAAAATTACACAATAATTGTGAAATAAGAATAGCGAAAAGGAATTTTATGCCTTTTGCATGCAAAGATTTATAATTTATTTCGTAATTTTGCACACGGATTATGATGGACGAAGATTTCGACATACGTGAAGAACGGTTCTCTCAAGGCGAGAAAGACTTTGAGAACGCTCTGCGACCACTGGCCTTCTCCGACTTCAGCGGTCAGAAGAAGGTTGTTGAGAACCTGCAAGTGTTCGTCGAGGCGGCCAAATATCGTGGCGAGCCCCTCGACCACACCCTGCTGCATGGTCCTCCAGGCCTTGGAAAGACCACTCTTTCCAATATCATCGCCAATGAACTGGGCGTAGGATTCAAGATCACCTCCGGTCCAGTGCTCGACAAACCAGGTGACCTCGCAGGCATCCTCACTTCCTTAGAGAAGAACGATGTGCTGTTTATCGATGAGATACACCGTCTGTCGCCGGTGGTTGAGGAGTATCTGTATTCGGCGATGGAGGACTACCGCATCGACATCATGATCGACAAGGGTCCCTCGGCCCGAAGCATCCAGATTGACCTGAATCCGTTTACCTTGGTAGGAGCCACCACCCGCAGTGGTCTGTTGACGGCTCCTCTGCGCGCCCGTTTCGGCATCAACATGCACCTGGAGTACTATGAGCCAGAGACGCTGCAGAGGATCATCGAGCGCTCTGCAGGTATTCTGAGCGTACCCATCACAGAAGATGCCGCCTTGGAGATAGCAGGCAGAAGCCGCGGCACGCCCCGCATCGCCAATGCCTTGCTGCGGCGAGTCAGAGACTTTGCGCAAGTAAAGGGCAACGGCAAGATCGACACGAAAATCACAAAGATAGCCCTGACAGCCCTGAATATCGACCAATATGGTCTCGATGAAATCGACAATAAGATCCTGTTGACCATCATCGACAAGTTCAAGGGTGGTCCTGTGGGCATCACGACGATTGCCACAGCCATCGGCGAGGATGCCGGTACCGTTGAGGAGGTCTACGAGCCTTTCCTCATCATGGAGGGCTTCATCAAGCGGACGCCACGTGGGCGGATGGTCACCGAACTGGCCTATCGCCACTTCGGCCGTAATCCGTACGGCGGCAATATCATGGAACCGAACCTGTTTGATTAAAGGTGAAAAAGTGAAAAGGTAAAAGAGTGAAAAAGGAATATGGAGAGGACAGGGATATTCGTAGGAAGTTTTAATCCGTTTACGGTGGGACACGACTCGATTGTGCGTCGAGCGCTGCCACTGTTCGACAGGCTAGTCATCGGCGTCGTTGGCGATAATGTGCACAAGCCTGATATGCCCTCGGCAGAGGAGCGTATGAAAGCAATCCGCGATCTATACGCAGAGGAGCCGCATGTAGAAGTGAAGCCGTATAATGGGCTGGCGATGGATTTCGCCAAGGCCGAGAATGCCCATTTCATCGTTAAAGGAGTGCGCAATGCCAGTGATTTCGAGTATGAACAGTGGCAGGCAGACTTCAACCGTCGTCTGGGAGGCATCGAAACCATCCTGCTCTATACCGAACCTGAACTGGCCAGCATCTCGTCGAGCGCCTTACGGGAACTCTCCCATTTCGGCGTCGACATCACTCCCTATCTTCCTAAAAAGAACAAATCCTAAATCGTAAATTAGAAAATCGTAAATGCTGTAATGATTACCTATCAAGCAGAAGGGGTGAAATTCCCTCATATCAAGAAACGTGAGACCTCCAACTGGATCCATCAAGTGGCAGAATCGTATGGCAAACGAATTGGCGACATCGGCTACATGTTCGTCAATGATGATAAAATACTGGAGGTGAACAACGAATTTCTCGGCCATGATTATTACACCGACATCATCACCTTTGACTACTCGGAGGGGAAGACCATCAGTGGTGATCTCGTCATCTCACTTGACACCATCTTTACTAATGCTGACAAGTTCGGACGTCCCTATGATGAAGAGTTGCACCGTGTGATTATCCACGGCATCCTTCACCTCTGCGGACTCAACGACAAAGGTCCTGGTGAGCGCGAAAAGATGGAAGCAGCAGAAGACAAGGCCTTAGCCTTGAGACACACATCCAAAAAGTAAGTCAGTTCTTATATATACTCCTTGAAGGCCTCATCGTACTCCGGACTTGGGGCGAGTTGGCCATTCACAAGACAGACAAGTTCCACCGTGGCACGGAAACACAGTTTCTCATCACTGGCACGATAGATGTCCTGATAGAACCAGTACCTGAAGCCGTCCTTCTTCAGGTTGAGGCGCGAGACGAACTCATCATCGCAACGCAAGGGGACTTTATACTGCAGTTTCATGCTGTGGACGACAGCATCGATGCCCTGTTCGTGGAATTTGGCAAAACTGACGCCGAGGCTACGTAGGAAGAGATGACGGGTGTGCTCGGCATAGTGCAGATAGTTGGCATTGTTCACGATGCCTTCAATGTCGCACTCATAGTCACGTACCGCCATACGGGTTTCGAAGATATATTTCATTTTGTTGAGGGTTTACTTATTTAGTTTACAGTTTACGGTTTACAGTTGATTTGCTAGCAAGCCCCTCTGAATCCTCAGGGTAATCATCTGTAAACTGTAAACCGTAAACAGTAAATAGATCCAGAATTTCGCTGAAATGGGAGATTTTCGTCAGTCGGTCGTGCTCGATGTCGTCGGAGTGTTCCAACTGCCAGGTGACGTGGAAGGGGATATGTATGGCTGAAGCCCCGATATTCAAGGCTGGGGCAATATCACTCTTCAGCGAGTTGCCCACCATCAACAGATTGTCGGGTTGGATGTATAAATGCTCACACAACTGAAGGAACTCTCTTTCCGTCTTGTCTGAAGTAATCTCAACATGTGAGAAATACTTCCCCAGCCCACTACGCTTCAACTTGTTCTCCTGATCCTGTAACTCCCCTTTGGTGAAGACGACTAATCGATAAGGATAGGCCTGCAAGCGCTGCAAGGTTTGTTCTACCTCTGGCAAAGGGGTGGCGGGCAAGTGCAACAAGGACTTACTATGCCGAAGCAAATCATCCAACTCTGCAGCGGAGAGATGGTCACCCCCCACACGAAGGGCTGTCTCGATGACAGAGATGGTAAAAGCCTTGCAGCCATAGCCAAGATCAGCCATATTGCCTGATTCCGTCTTATACAATTCCCGGGCCGGATTATCGCAATAAGGAGCAATCAACTGATAGAGATGGTTCTCTACGGCTTCGAAATGCGACTGGCAATCCCACAAGGTATCATCAGCGTCGAAGGCAATGACTCTCAAATCTTTACTCTTCACCATTTCACTATTTCACTTTTCCCTACAGTGCGGACATACACCTTTAATAATAAAGTTCACGCTATGCGCCTCAAACCCATCGGGCAACATTGCCTCCGGCATGTGCAAATGGTCAAGACAGTACGTTTGCTGGCACACTTCGCAATAGAAGTGCGGATGTTGATCCTCATCGTGGTTCTCACAGTGGCTATGGCACAACTCATACCTCGTACCGTCGCCGCTACCTTCGATAGCATGTACCAGATGATGCTCCTTGAATAAAGTCAAAGCCCTGAAGACATTCGACTTGTCAATGGTTTGTATCCTCCGTTCCAACTCCGACAGCGATAGCGGCTGAATCGTTTCCGTCAAAGCCTTGGCCACCATGAGGCGGTTGGCCGTCGGCTTGACACCGTGTGACTCAAGCAGGGCGATGAGTTCAGTGTTCATTCCTTTATCGAATTTCTATTTGGGGTACAAAATTAGCAAAATAATCCCATATAAGCAAGGAATCTGCCCAAAAACATACTTTAAATTCCTCTCTCTGCCCAGTCGCCACGGTCCAAACTGCGATAACCGATAGCCTCAGCAATATGCTGGCTTTGGACCTTCTCCGAACCGTTGAGGTCGGCAATGGTGCGGGCCACCTTGAGGATACGGCTATAGGCACGGGCTGAGAGCGAAAGACGCTCCATCGCCAGGCGGAGCATATCGAGGCTGGCAGCATCAGGCTCTGCATACTGATGAAGCATACGCTCCGTCATCTGGGCATTACAGTAGACGCCCTTGTCATGGGCATACCGATGCTCCTGAATCTGCCTAGCCTTGATGACCCGTTCACGGATGACACTGCTACTCTCGCCAGGCTTCATCTGGGAGAGTTGCCCGAATGGCACGACGGGCACCTCGACATGCAGGTCGATTCTGTCGAGTAATGGTCCACTGATCTTATTCATATAGCGTTGTATCTGTCCTGGCGTACAGACGCAATGATGCGTCGGATCGCCGTAATAGCCACAAGGACAAGGGTTCATCGAAGCAACGAACATGAACGAACATGGATATTCCACCGTATAACGGGCTCGGCTGATGGTGATCTTACGATCTTCCAGAGGCTGGCGCAACACTTCAAGGGTGGTCTTGTTGAACTCAGGCAACTCATCGAGGAAGAGCACCCCGTTATGAGCCAGACTGACCTCACCAGGCTGTGCCTTGTTGGTGCCACCCGTCATGGCCACCTGGGAGACGGTGTGATGAGGACTGCGGAAGGGTCGCTGTGAGATGAGCGACGTACCGCACGAGAGTTTACCTGCTACGGAGTGGATCTGCGTCGTCTCCAGACTCTCTGCCAAGGTGAGTGGTGGCAAAATACCAGGCAAGCGCTTGGCCATCATTGACTTACCACTGCCAGGTGAACCTATCATGATGATGTTGTGACCACCAGCGGCAGCAATCTCCAAGGCCCGTTTCACCCCCTCCTGCCCTTTCACATCAGCAAAGTCGAGGTCGAAAGAGCATTGCTGCTCATAAAACTCCTTACGGGTATCGACAAAGGTGGGCTCAAATATACTACTGCCATTGAAGAAACTAATGACATCGGCAAGGCCCTCCATACCATACACGTCGAGATTATTCACGACAGCGGCTTCGCGCACATTCTCCTGAGGCACAATCAGCCCCTTGAACTTCTCCTTACGGGCTCGAATGGCCACAGAGAGGACACCACTGACAGGCTTCAACTTACCATCGAGTCCCAACTCGCCAATCATCATATAGTCGTCCAACATCGTTTCGCTGATCTTTCCGTGAGCAGCCAAGATGCCGATGGCTAGCGGCAAGTCATAGCCACTGCCTTCCTTCCGGATGTCTGCAGGCGAGAGGTTGATGGTGAGATCAGCGGTAGGCGGTTTAAACCCATTATTGGCAATAGCAGCACGGATACGGTCATAACTCTCCTTGACAGCCGTGTCTGCCAGACCTGACAGATGGAACTGCACGCCTCGTGTCATGTTCACCTCAATGGTGATGGTGGTGGCCTCCAGGCCCATGACTTCTGCACAATAGGTTTTTACTAACATAGTATTTAATTTAAGTAGAGTGTTAAAAGAGGAAAGAGAAAGGCTAGGGGGACTTCTCGTCTAATAGAGGACGGGCCTTATCTTGTAGTTCGTTGATTCGCAGGGTGTGGGCGATAACCTTTCCCTTGCTATCCGTCATGATGTTATCCGGGACAAACGACAGACCGAGTTTCTGCACCAACGGACTATCCCACATCTTACCGTCGTTGACGATGCTCCACTTCACGGAGTCTTTCTCCGCAGTCTGCCTGCATCCCTTCTGATCAGCGTCCACACAGATGCCGACAACCTTCATCTTCCCTTCATATTGTTTCTGGAAGAATGCCAGTTGCCGTTGCATGTTCACGCTCTCATAGTTCCATTTAGCCCAAGTATAGATAACATTCACAGTGGCATTCAGGTCCGTCGAACTGACCGTCTTGCCATTGATATCCTTAGCCGTGAAACTAGGGAGTGTGGCACCATCCCTCAGATTCTCCAAACCTTTCATTTTCTCTGCCAATCCTTTCAGAGAAGGCTCATCAGGCTGAGCCTTACGCAACTCAGTTATCAGGGAGATGGCCTTCTTATAGTCAGGTTTGGGCACCTGAGTGAAATACTTATTTAATATATATAGCGATATCGGCGAAGCAGGATTCTCCCTGATAAACGCCTCTGCAGCCTGAGCGGCTTCAGGGGGTGTCATCTGACTGGTCTTCATTCGGAAACTGGTCATCGCTTCGTTCATCTCCGTGCCACTAATCTTTGTCTCTTTCAGATGTGAGGCGTCGCCCACTATCTCCACTTCAGCCTGTGGCTCTGCGAAGATGGGCAGTTCAGAGAAGTTCGGGAAGACCAAGGCGAGGGTGACCGAATCCTCCAAAGCGACCTCATAGCGGAAGACCCCTTTCACCACGCTGATGGTATCGAGTCTATAACTGCCATCCACACCATAGATGTAGAGTTCTCCCTGATTGAAGCCCTTAAACGTTCCTTCCAAGAGGAAGGTCTGACGGTCAGAGCCGCAGGAAGTCAGGAGTGAAGAGTAAAGAGTGAAGAGTGAAAAATATGCTACCGCCATCCATGCCAAAAGCAGAGGACGACGAGTCGCATTCTGCGCTTTTTTCATGACAGCATTAAATACTTCACACTTCATTTCTATGGTAGCAGCAAATTCTTTACTCTTCACCCTTCATTCTTCACTTCAACTCCAGGTCATTGTCAGCATAACTGGCAAACGACGGATCCTTCGTAATAGCGTTCTTCAGTGCTGCGGCAGCATCAGCGGTGTTACCCATACGAGAGGCGAGGATAGCCTTCAGGTAGTCGGTGGTAGCATCGGGATTCTTGACGAACTTCAGCGTATTCTCTGCCGTTGCATAGTTCTTGTTCAGGATCTGGGCCAGGGCTGCACTGTTCGAGCAGACCTGCCCGAAGTCGCGCTCTGCTTGAGCGTAGTTACCTTTGGCGAGGTTCAGGTTACCAAGCACCTCCTGCAGGCCGTTGGCATCGGTAGCGCCGGCAATCAGGTTCTCTGCTGCCGCGATATCACCGTTCTTCAGAGCCAGCAGGCCGAGGTTGGCATTAGCCTCAGGCAGAGTACCATTCACGGCCTGAGCCTTCCTGATATATTCATTAGCCAGATCGTAGTTTCCCTTGGCGTATTCGATCGTAGCGATATTATTGTAGGCACGGGCATCGTTGGGATAGACCTTCGTTGCAGTCTTATAGACATTCTCAGCCTCATTAGGATCGCCCTTCAGGGCTGCACCATAGAGAAGTTCCTCGATGTTCAACTGAGCAGGATCGCTCTCTATCTGCTGAGCAATCTGCTCATCACTGCGGCCGATGGTCTCGTAATTGATAGTCAGGCGAGAGCGACGCAGTTGGGGCAGGATGCCGTCGGCCAGTTCGCGGAAGGCCTGGGAGATATTGCGAATCTGCTGCTCACGCTCCTGAGGATCCTGATACATCGAAAGCACACGCAGGATGACATCCTTGTCCTGAATGTCACTGGCCTGTACCAACTGCTGGAAACCGTCCCAATCCTCTGCCGTATAATTGGCATCGACATTGGCATTCATCTTCAGTTTCTTCAGTTCCTGATTCACATACTGCTCTGTCACCTTTTGGCGCTGTCCAGCCAGTTTGTCATTGAGATCCATGCCACCGTCGGGAGAGGCGAAGGCTGAAACCTCGACATTGTCAAGGGCCAGTTTCTCATGGTCATTGTTGATCTGCGTCAGCAACTTCACGAATTCCTGCACAGAGTTGTTCTTCAGTTCGCTCTTGCGGAGGGTAGCCTGCTGAATGAGGAACTTGATATTGGCCTCCTGCTTCTTCTTATTGATGCGCTGATAGCCATCGAGAGCGAGGGCGGGAGTTGCCGAAACAAGTGTCTTCTTATAGAGTTCTGATGTGGCGATGATGCCTGTAGCCACCTTGACAGCAGGCACGTCGAACTTCTTCTTGCCAATACTGGCGTCGAAGGTAAGATACATATCAGCCTTATTACAGTCAGCGTATGCGAAATTCGTCTTCATTGTGTAGTTGCCACCCATTTTGTAGAGGATGGTCTGACCATTGCCAGCCACGTTCTCACCCTGGAAAGTGGCGCTGCTGCCCTGTACGGTCACGCCGTTGGCATAACGGAGTTCAGGCACGACGGTCACTATGGCCTTTTTCTTCATATATTTCTCAGGGAAATGGCCATTGATGGTTGCAGGTACTGTACCAGCCTGAGTCTCAAGTGGATTCGGCGTCACGGTAAAATTGTCGGCTGAGAGCGCTCCCAGTTTAGAGCAGGAGGCAAAGAGCATCATCGATGCTGCCGATAGGAGAAAAATACTTTTCTTATTCATAATGGGTTTTTATGTTTAATGTTTGAATTCTGAATAATCTGTGGTTCATAGTAAGGTTTCACCTTTTCACCTTTTCACCTTTAAAAAGTGCCTTAACACCCGCTTTGCATCATTTCTTGCTGATGCAAGCGGTGCCGCGAGCGGGACTCGAACCCGCACGACCGTTTCGGGTCAAGGGATTTTAAGTCCCTCGTGTCTACCAATTCCACCATTGCGGCCCACCTTTTCGGTTTTCGACCGCAAAGGTACGTCTATTTCCCCAAACCACCAAACATTTTATCATTTATTTTGTTTTTTGCCACCTTATTTAAATAAAGAGCCTTTGCGGCTTTTTTTATTCTAATAATTTGCATCAATAACCATTAGTTCCAGGCACGGATCAACTGTCCGTCAAAGGCGGCCTGATAGCGGTATAGTTGGCGACCACCTCCTTCGCTGACAACGGTACCGTTATTGACATCGTAGGTCCGATTACATTTGTTGCAATGGAGTTGGATACCGCCTTTCTCCCACGACAAAGGATAATTGGTGCCACCATATTGTTCCAGACAGTTAGAGCACTGGCCTTCATAGGCAATCATCACATTGTCGTAACTGCTGGTGCCGATGATGATGCAGTTGTTGGCTCCCAACACACAACGGTACTGGTTTTCGCGATCCGTGCTGAGCACCACATCCTCTGTAGCACCATCGTAGTTGCGAGTGGTTTTAATGTGTCGGACGCCTTTTTCCTGACTGGCCTCAATCTTACAAAAGTGGCCTGGATTGCCGATGATGCCCGTCAACTGACAAGGCATCGGATGGAGTTGCGTGTCGAAGATGAAATAGCAGCGGTATTCGCGATAGACGGAGTCCTCAGCATTACAAGCAGACAGAAGGACGATGAAAGACAAAAGGACATAGGGATATATTTTTTTGACATAAGAACAAAAGAACATATTATTTTTTCTCCTTATAATAAATCCAGCCATCTTTTATGTTCTTTTGTTCTTATGTCTAAAAAAATACTTATGTCTAACCTAACAACGCTTCTTCAGCCTTGGTCATGCGCTCGAAGTGGAAGCCGTCGAGTGTCTGCTGCATGAGGGCCTGGATCTGGTCGTTGCAGAGATTGCCGATGGAGCCCTCGTGGGTGTGGTGGATGTCGTGAGAGGCCTTGAACGTACCAGCCTCGATGTCGAGTCCCACCTTCTTATAGGCATCGCGGAAGGGCATCCCGTTGGCTGCCAGGCGATTGACCTCTTCGACAGAGAACATCGGGTCGTACATCGGATTGTCGAGGATGTGCTCATTCACCTCTATCTTATTAATAATGTAGGCCGCCATCTGCAGACAGTCCTTCAGTTCGCCAAAGGCTGGCAGGAAGACCTCCTTGATAATCTGCAGGTCGCGGAAGTAGCCTACGGGGAGGTTGTTCATGATGAGCGTTACCTGCTGAGGCAGCGACTGGAGTTTGTTGCACTTGGCGCGGATAAGTTCAAACACATCGGGGTTCTTCTTGTGGGGCATGATGCTGGAGCCTGTCGTACACTCCTTGGGGAGTTTCACGAACGAGAAGTTCTGCGAGTTGAACAGGCAGGCGTCGAAGGCCATCTTGGCGATGGTGCCGGCGATGGTGGCAATGGCGAAGCCCACATTGCGCTCCATCTTGCCACGACCCATCTGGGCATAGACCACGTTGTAGTCCATCGAGTCGAAGCCCAGCAGTTCGGTGGTCATCGTGCGATTGAGGGGGAACGACGAGCCGTAGCCGGCCGCAGAGCCGAGCGGATTGCGGTTGGTCATCTTATAGGCGGCCTGCAGGAAGAGCATATCGTCTGTCAGACTCTCGGCATAGGCCCCAAACCACAGTCCGAAACTCGACGGCATCGCTATCTGAAGATGGGTATAGCCAGGCATCAGCACATCTTTATACTGATTGCTCTTCTGGATGAGTTCGTCGAAGAGTATCTTCACCTCGTCTGCGATATCCTTGAGTTCGTGACGGGTAAAGAGTTTGAGGTCTACGAGCACCTGATCGTTGCGCGAGCGGCCAGAGTGGATCTTCTTGCCCATATCCCCGAGTTTGCGGGTGAGCAGCATCTCCACCTGGGAGTGGACATCCTCCACATCGTCCTCAATCACGAACTCGCCACGCTCCGCCAACTGGTAGATGTTCTTCAACTCCGCCAACAACTGCGTCAGTTCGTCTTTCTCTAACAGTCCGATGCTCTCCAGCATGGTGATATGCGCCATCGAGCCCAGCACGTCGTACTTCGCCAGATAGAGGTCCATCTCACGGTCCCGTCCCACGGTAAACCGCTCTATCTCCTTATTAATCTCAAAGTTCTTTTCCCAAAGCTTCATATGTTTGCTATGTTTATAGTTTAAAGTTTATAGTTTATAGATGATTACTTCTATAGTCTCCGATGATTTCAAGGGCTTGCCAGGTTATCATCTATAAACTATAAACCATCAACTATAAACAATATAATTACTCGTAATGCACTTGTGCCAAGGCGTCGGCAATCTTCTCGACGGCCTCCTGAAGCGGCTTCTCCACCATGCTCTTGATGAACGGATTGAGTTCGGCCTTCACCGTCACCTTCATCTTCGAGTTCTGCTCGTCGACGGGCAACACCTGAATCCACACATTGAAAGGCACGGGCGACTGCACAGTCTCGAACTTCACGCACTTCGGCTCCTCACGGTCGCAGATACGCAACTTCAGTTCGCCCACAGGCTGAACATTAAGAGTCACCGTATCCTCGTCGAACGAGAAATCGTTGATTTTATCCTCAGGGATACGGTCCCTCACCTTCTCCAGATTACTCAAATCGCTGATGTTCCGATACACAGCCTCCTGCGGATAAGGAACCTGCTTGATGCTACTCTCGAACTTTGAATCTCCTCCAAATAATCCCATAATTTTTTGTTTATAGTTTAATGTTTATAGTTTATAGTTGATTAGTTCTATAGTCTCCAATGACACAAGGGCTTGCCAGGTTATCATCTATAAACTATAAACTATCAACTATAAACAAAACTACTGTTTCCACGTTTCCGGGCTCTTGCGCCATTCGGCGAGCACGGCCTTGTCTTCTTCCTTGATATAGCCCGTCTTGGCAGCCTCCTCGATGACGGCCTCGTAGTTGCTCAGCGTGATGAGTTTCACGCCTGCCTCCTCGAAAGCCTGTTCAGCCACAGGGAAGCCGTAGGTGAACGAGGCCACCATGCCGATGACCTCCACACCGTAGTCGCGCAGGGCCTTGACAGCCTTCAGACTGCTACCGCCCGTAGAGATCAGATCTTCGACCACAACCACCTTCGCACCCTTCTTGATCTCACCTTCCACCTGATTGCCCATGCCGTGATCCTTCGGCTTCGGACGGACATAACTGTAAGGCAGTCCCAACTGGTCTGCGACGAGTGCGCCTTGGGCGATGGCTCCAGTGGCCACACCTGCAACGGCCTCAGCCTCAGGGAAATTCTCCTGGATGGCGTGACACAGTTCCAACTTCACGAACGAGCGGAGACTGGGATACGACAGCGTCTTGCGGTTGTCGGTATAGATGGGTGACTTCCAGCCCGAGGCCCACGTAAACGGGTCGTTCGGCTGCAGTTTGATGGCCTCAATCTCCATCAGTTTCTTGGCAAATTGATTCTTGATTTCCATATTCTCTTTATTATTTGGCCACAAAGGTACGAATAAGTGCGTAAAAATCCAAATTAATTAGAGAATTTTAGCGCTCGGCCTGTTAACGCAGTTGGAGATGCCTGTTTACACTCATGGAGATGCCTGTTTACACTCATGGAGATGCCTGTTATACCCCCTAAAGTGCCATCTCTTACTGTCGTACTAAGCATCCCTTACTGTGTTAGAAGGCATCTTAACGACCCTTAAGTGTATATACTTACAAACATACCCCCGATTTTGCCATGTCGGGATTGCCATTTTTCGATGGACAATCATTTCATCACGGTTTTGGGTCCATCCCTCACATTTTCTTCGGAAATGCCTTTATATAAAGGGGAAACGGAATGTGAGGGATGCTCAGGATCCCTCACATATCCCTCACATATCCCTCCCTTATCCCTCACATCACCTCTCTCCTCCATTTTCACATCATGGCTTATCTTTAGGGAGGGAAGGAGTGAGAGATAAGTGAGACTTATGTGAGGGGTAACGTGAGGGATGAAAAAAGCAAAACGCCTTTAAACAAAGGGCTTCTGAGAGATTTATGTGAGGGATTCTTGTCTTTCGATTGTTAGTTGTTCTTTTCGCGGAATTCGTCTATATCCTTGATAGCCTTGTTCAGCGAGCGCATCTCACGGGAAAAAACATAGAAACCCAAGGCAAATACGATGACGACCGCCACGAAATAAACAAGATTCCTTTCACTTGAGGGAAAAAAAGGGATATCGGTACCGTAATAAACGTCAAACAGAAGCCATACAAACCAGAGAAATAAGAAAGGAAGTATGCTGAATGTGTAAAGTTTATCCCTGCGCTTGAAGGTTATCAGCCGCTGCTGGACACTGAGCACATCATCAACTGCAAGATGTTTGTCGCGGATGGTACTGACATTCCAAAAGTTGAAAACGGCCTCACCTACAATCAAAAATCCTAGAACTATAATTGGTAGCCATGAAACGCCGACAATACTTCTTAGAGCGTAAACTAACAAAGGTAATATCACCAGTTCGCCTACGCTACCCCAAATACTCATCTGCTTGATCCAAGACACATGACCCTTCATCGCCTCTTTCAACAGACGGCGGCTGACAATCTCCTGCTGTTCCACATGTTTCTTAAACTCAGCGACCTGACTGCGAAGTTCCTCCAATTCCTGTAAGTTGTTATTCAGATTTTCCATAATTCCTGTTGTTTTTTATTCGTTTGACATATTCTTTAATTCCTCCTTGATACGGTAGAGACGTACTGAGACGTTCTTCACAGTAATGCCCATGATGGCAGCAATCTCTTCGTAACTGATGTTCTCCAGCCATAGCAGAATAATGGCACGATCGAATTGACCAAGTTTGGCTATACGCCTTCGAAGCATATCCATCTGCCGGGAGTTCTGGTTACTTTCCGTCTCTTCGTAGGGATTGATGTCCATCGTTAGGGGAACCGTCTTATGACGTCTTTTCTTGTGATCGAGCGAGATACACACATTCAGACTGACGCGATAGATCCAAGAGCGTATATTGCTTCGCCCTTCAAATGTCGGCATACTCTTCCACAGGTTGATAAGAACTTCCTGGAACAAGTCTGCAACCTCATCTTGGTCTTGGGAGAACATGTAGCAGACGGTGTAAATCGTACTGCGGTTAGCCCTTACCATTTCTTCAAACTCACGTTCTAAATCGTTCATTTCTTCTTGTTTGATAAATCATCCTTTGATAATAAGTCACAAGATGGAGGGAAAAAACTACAGAAAATCAAATAAATTTTTGCAAAGGTATCGATTTGATTTGAAACCCCAAAAGAAAATGCTCACAAAGTGTGACACTTTGTGAGCAAAGAACAATTTGATCCCCTCATTCCGGGGCTATTTGATTAATATTTAACTCGTCCCAATTTTAACGGGACACTAATGTCTGCAAGTGTATTCATAAGTCTTTTTTTTCTTTCCAACTTGAGCCTTCTGTCGGCAAAGGTACGAAAATTATCTAGAACAAGCGAACAAATGTGGAAAATTTCTTGGTAGTTTGCAGAATATTTTGTATCTTTGCGGGCAGATAGACAAATTATAAAAACTCCAAGGATTATGAACCATAAAAGCCTATTATCCACCGCCGCAGCCAGCGGCTTGCAGCTGGGAAGCGGCCTCCGCCGCATCGTGTGCCTCGCGGCACTGTTGGTCGTTTTCGCCACTAACGCACGAGCCTACGACCTCTGGGTCGGCGGCGTGCAAGTAACCACAAGCAACGCCTCGGACATTACGGGCTCTAACATCAAGGGCAATCTCAGCAGTGTGAACGGCGGGAACCCAAAAGTCAATTACGTAAGCTCGACTAACACGCTGTACCTTTACAACGTCAAAATAGAACGCACGGGGAAGAATAACCATGCCATAGAGAACAAGGGCATGAATGGCCTTAGAATCGTTCTGAAAGGGCAAAACGTCCTGAAGGCAACCGGCTCATCTGCAGTGAGACTAGACAAAAACACCACGATCACGACCACGTATGACGGCAATCAGGGTAAAACCAGTATTGAAGGGGGCAGTGAGGATGCGCTGTACGTGAGTAAGAATGGTAGTGACGACTCTCCGATCATCGAAATCAAGGATGCCGTTCTCGACGTCAAATCCGAGAGTAGCTGCTTCGACACCAACTGCAGTCCGACGCTGGTCATCGATAACTCCACCGTCAATGCTACGTGTTCCTACAACAAGAGCGGCGACTGTTACGCCGTGTTCGACTTCAATTTGCTGACCGTTCGCAACTCAACGGTCACCCTAACCGGCCATTCGCAGGCTATCAAGAACCTGGCTTCGCTGAATTTAGGAACCGATATGTGCATTGAAACGCCGAGTGGAGGAAGTTTCAATAGCAGCAGCAAGACAGTGGTCAACTCCAGTGGCAGTGCTGCCTCTACCGTTGTTTTCAAGATGATGAGGGTTGCCGTGAACTCTACGAACTTCCCCGACGCGAACTTCCGCAATTGGCTGCTGAAGCAGTCGTATGGCGAGGACGGATACCTTACTTTTGCAGAGATTGCGGCGGTGACGGAAATTTCTGTTCGGTCGGTGCACATCTCCAGCCTCAAAGGAATTGAGTACTTTCAGGCGCTGAAAAGGCTGGATTGCACCGGCAACAATCTGAAAACCCTTAGCGTGTCGAATAACACGGCGCTGACATATCTGAAATTCTACAGCAACCGGCTGACCACCCTCGACGTGTCGAATAACACGGCGCTGAAAGAACTGGATTGCCGCGAGAACGACCTGAATTCCCTTGACGTGTCGAACAACACGGCGCTGGAAACGCTGTATTGCGCCAACAACGATCTGACCACCCTTAACGTGTCGAAGAACACGGCGCTGAAAGAACTGGATTGCCAAAATAACAGCCTGACCTCCTTGGATGTCTCTAAGAACACGGCGCTGAAAGAACTGGATTGCCAAATCAACAGCCTGACCTCCTTGGATGTCTCTAAGAACACGGCGCTGGAAACGCTGAATTGCCACAACAACAGCCTGACCTCCTTGGATGTCTCTAAGAACACGGCGCTGATTTATCTGTATTGCTATGACAACGATCTGAAAACCCTTAACGTTTCGAAGAACACGGCGCTGGAAAAGCTGGTTTGCTACGGCAATCAGATTAGCGGAGATGCTATGGCCAACCTCGTCAACAGTCTGCCATTTGTGACAGGTGATTGTTCTTTCATTGTATGTGACGACAATCGAACACCCGACAACGTCATTACCACCGTACAAGTGGAAATCGCCACGGACAATGGCTGGAAGGTGAAGAAATACAACAAAAGGAACTTTCAAGTGGACTACGTCGGTCTGGGCGACGTCAATGGTGACAATAAGATCGACCAGACCGACCTCGACACGATTGTCGACATCATCATGGGGCGGGTAAACTTAGGATATGCCGGCGACCTGAACAACGACGGCAAGACCGATGCCGCCGACGTGGTGAAGATGGTCAACGTCTTCAGGTCCCTCGGGAAAGGAATCTGGTGAATCACATAACGTTCTGACCCAGTAGAATGTGCTCACAAAGTGTCAGACACTTTGTGAGCATGTGTCAGAATCAAGAATATAACCTTTCATATCTGTCTAATCGTCAAGACTTATTTCACGATTAAGAGGACGACCGTCATTGCGAGGCGATACCTTACTGAGTCGCCGGGAATGTCTTTGTACAAAGTAACTAAGTGTTTAAAAATCTGCTAATTCTTGGCGAAGCCGAGGGCAAGGACACTTACTTTGACATTGCCGGCCTTGCACAATTCGTTGGCACAGGCGATGACGGTGGCTCCCGTGGTGACGACATCGTCGATAATCAGCAGGTGTTTGTTGCGGATAGAGGCTCCGTCGATCAGCTCAAATACCTTCTCGACATTTTCATTCCGTTCCCAGCGGCCTTTGCTCGTCTGACTGCCTGCGAATATGTTCCGCTTTACCACTTTGTTATATATAGGGATGCCTGCCAGCTCGCTGACTCCCTTGGCAATCTCCAGGCTCTGGTTGTAGCCTCGCTGATGCAGGCGTTTCCTGGCCAGCGGTACAGGCACGATACAGTCGATTCCATCGAAGAAACTGCTCGACAGCAACTCTCTGGCAGTCATCCTGCCCATCACCTCACCGATCTCCGGATGGTTCTTGTATTTCAGCTGGTAGATGATGTTGGCCGTCTCTGCGTGGGGCTCATAATAGAAGAGGGCCGCAGCCCGTTCGATGGGTATCTGATGCCAGAATAGTTTGGCCATCTCGTTGTCGTACGGGGCTGTGGCGAATGCCGTCCGTGGCAAGTGCAGGTTGCAGGGGCTGCAGATGGTGTCTTCTGTGACGGTGAGCCTGTTGCCGCAGACCACGCAGAGGCGGGGAGAGATCAGGTCGAGCAGGCGATGCCAGAAACTAATCGGTTTCATCGGCCATGTCGTCTGAGAAGTCTTCTTCCTCGACATCCATGCATTGACGGATGATGCTGAAGTCAAACCCACGGCTTAAGGCGAAACGGACGAGCTTGCGATTCAGCTCGTAGTCGTTCTCTGCCTTGGTGGTCTTCCGCTTTTGTTTAAGCAGCGGGCGAAGGATGTCGACGTACTCTTTTTCGTCGATTCCATCGAGCACGCGCTGCTGGATATCTGCATCGATACGCTTCTTCCATAGGGCCTGCTGGACCTTACGACGACCCCATTTGTTATAGCGTATCTTGTCTTTGACAAAGGCACGGGCATAACGCTCATCATCGACATAGCGTTCCTTAATCAGACGGTCGACGATACGGTTTTGTACGGTTTCATCGAGTTCCCAGCGCCGCATCTTGTCACGCATCTCCTGTTCACAATGCTCAGCCTGGGCACAGAGAGCTGCCAGCTGCAGGTAGGCTTCTTGTTCGGTCATTTCTTTTTTCATATCTTAGTGGCTTTAAGGAATCGGGGCTTGCCGAACTGGTCGTTGAGTATTTCAGCGTTGTAGCACAGCATCTCACCCAATAGCTGAGTGAGGTCGTCGGCATAGAGAGGATTGATTTCAAAGAACAGATTGCCATTAGGCTTCAAGGCCTTAGTGGCATAACGGGCGATGGCTCGATAGAAGAGCAACGGATCGTCGTCAGGCACAAAGAGGGCTTCGTGTGGCTCATAGCCAAGTACGTTTTTGTCCATTCCATCGGCTTCTTTTCTACAGATATAGGGTGGATTGCTCACGATGAAGTCCCATTTGGGGAGTGAAGAGTGAAGAGTGAAGAGTGATGAATCGAGAGCGTCGTGATGTTGGAAATTGACAGAGGCACTAAGGGCCTTGGCATTTGCAGAGGCTATGCGGAGGGCATCGTCGGAAATGTCCCAGGCCGTCACCTTGGTGTCTGGAAGTTCCAAAGCCAGCGTGATGGCAATGCAGCCGCTACCGGTTCCGATGTCGAGGATATTGGCATCGGACTGACTCTGACTGACTCGGACTTCATTGTCAGACTGATGTGGAATCTCTCGGACAGTCCGTGTTTGTCCGTGTTTGTCCGATGCAAGAATCCTGCGGCAGAGTTCTTCTGTTTCCGGCCGTGGGATGAGCACGCCTGGCTCCACATGGAACTGCCTACCGCAGAAGTCGGCTACACCTATTATATATTGTACCGGCTCGCCTTTCTCCAGTCGAAGCATGATTTTTTCCAGTTCCGTTTGGTCATGTGCGGATAATTCCGTAACTTTGCCGCAGAGAATATCTGTCCACGACATATCGAAGCGCACGTCGAGCACCCAACGGACGATGGCTTTCGCCTCGCCAGCATCGTAGATGTGTGTCAGTCTGTGCCAGAGTTCTTCGTATTCCATTGCGCTGCAAAGATACATAAAAAAGATGAATCCTCCAAGGCAATCATCTACAAACAATAAACATTAAACAACAAACACTCATCAACAATATGACAGAAGACGAAAAATTCATGCGCCGCTGTATCCAACTGGCCAAGAACGGCCAGCAGAATGCGAAGCCGAATCCGATGGTGGGGGCAGTGATAGTGAGTGCCGACGGCCGGATCATCGGCGAGGGGTACCACGTGCGTTGTGGCGAAGGTCATGCCGAAGTGAATGCCTTCGCATCCGTAAGGGCAGAGGACGAAGTCCTGTTGCCTGGAGCCACGATGTACGTCTCGCTGGAGCCTTGCTCCCACTATGGCAAGACACCTCCCTGTGCCGACTTGATCATCAAGAAAAGGATCAGGCGTGTGGTCGTTGGCTGCATCGATGAGTTTGCCGAGGTGCAGGGACGAGGCATCAAGAAACTCCAGGAAGTAGGCATCGAGGTAGAGGTTGGTGTGTGCGAAGCAGAGTGTAAGGCCTTGAACCGCCGTTTCTTCACATTCCATCGAGAGCATCGGCCGTATATCATCCTGAAATGGGCGCAGACGGCCAACGGATTTATCGATGACCATTTCCAGCCCACGCAGATCTCCTCTGACTTCACCAAGATGCTCTCCCATAAACTTCGTGCTGAGGAGGACGCCATTCTGGTGGGACGAGTCACAGACAAGCGCGACCACCCGCAACTGAATGTCAGAGAGTGGTGTGGCCCTGATCCCAAGCGGCTGGTTATCGACCATCAGCATCCCCTGAATCTCGACAGCCTTCATGCCCATCGCATCCAGTCGCTGATTGTAGAGGGAGGCGCCTTGACCCTTCAATCCTTCCTCAAAGAAGGTCTCTGGGATGAACTCCGCATAGAGACCAATCTGTCGATGACAGTTAGCGACGGAACAAGAGCCCCACAGATACCTGCCGATGCCATTGCCGTCGAAAGCCACCAATATGACGACAACCTGATCACGGCTTATCGCCACATCCGGTAAGGGTATCCTTTTCACAATAATAGCCCTCAAAGGTCTCACACCTTCGAGGGCTATATATTATATATAATGTGTAGTCTTACTTCACAAGAGCCTCACGAGCAGCATTGATCTTATCCTTTGCCTCTGCAATCTGAGACTTCAGTTCAGAAACAGTAGTAGCGTTGAGAACCTCCAGCGGAGCGAGAGCCTCAGCAACAGGAGCAATCTCGGGATCATACTGAGAAAGGCGCTTCAAAGCATCGAGGATCAGCACAATACGGAAGGTGGTGTTGGCAGCAGCCTCATCAGTGAAAGTGCTGAGGTACTTTTCAGAATTCTGGTTAGCCAGATAGAGTTGCTCAACAAGTGAAGCAGCGGCGAGTTGCCAGAAATAGTTCAGGCGGCCGTTATTCTCCATCTCGTCGTAGAGTTGCTGTGTGGTCTCAGAGACAGAGGCGTTATCCTCTTTGTCAAGAATCTTGAAAGAAGGATCGTTGATGTCGGCAGCCAGTTTGCTGATAGCCTTGTCATAGTCCTCTGTGGGCATCTCATAGAGTTTGGCAACTCTTCTGTCGACGTCGAGGGCACTCAGCAGACGATATTTCTCAGAGAGAACAGTAGCATTCTCTGTAGAAGCGGGGTCCAGGAGATAGTCGGGCTTCACCTGCTTCTCCTCCTTGGTGAGTTGGATACCACCATTGCCATCAGACTGCAGGAAGGGCACCATCTTCAACTTACCGATCTCTGATGCGAGGCTGTCGACGTGCATCTTGATGCTGGCCTCTATCTGCTCCTGTTCGAAACTCTTTACTACTGAATCAGCCGACTCTGTGTTCTGTGCGGTTTTGTTGCCGCATGCTGCAAAAACGATTGCTGCGAACGATGCAGCGAGAATTGATAATTTTTTCATTTGCTTTTTGAATTTAATTAATAAACATATTTAGATTATATTATTTCCTAATAATCCTTCCTGGCCAGTCTGTCAGGAGGAAGATGGTCAGGATGACGCACATCAGCAGCAACACACCGAGATTGAACCACAGTGTCTTGATGTGCCACGAGCCGACAATCTTCTCACTGCTGTAGAAGGGAGCCCTGCCGCATTGACTGTGAGGCGTCAGGAAGATGGTGCTCATACGAGGTACGATATGGCCGTCGATGACATCGAGCATCCGCTGCTGGTCTGCTCCGATGACACAGTCCTCCAACTTGATGTTATAATTGTCGCGCTTCAGTTGCACGATGCTTTCCTTACCCTGTTCACGCACCAATGCCGTCATCTTGGCATCGGCTTTAAGCGTTGCCTCGTTGCCCCGTTTGGCCAGGATTGTCTCTGCCTCTTTCATATAGTCATAGAGAGAGGTATAAGAATAGTCTCCCTGATAAGGCTTCATCTGACAGTATGCCGTAATCTCAGGCAGGTTCATGCGGATGGTCTCCATGTGCATGGGATCGACGGTCTTACCTCTCTTCTCCTCATCCTTCTTCGTCTCAAGTTGCGACTGAAGTTCGTTGAGGAAGCCCATATTATAGAATTGGTTCTCGTACTTCTGCTTGTCGAGTTCGAAGAACGGTGCCTCGTAGGGATTGTCCGTAAACGACGTGACAGCCAGTGCCTCGTAAGACCAGCGTGAGGGGATGATGTCACCAATCAGAGGAACATTGCCCGTCGTGCTCTTCGGTGTCAGGTCAGAGAAACTCACCACCAGTCCACACAACAGGATCTGAGGGATCAGCAGCATCGGAATGCTGATATAGATGGCCACGACCGAACTCAGACACTGCGACAGCAACAGACCCATGAGGTTGGAGAGGAAGGCGGTGACGAAGAGGATAAGCCACCACTCAGCGAAGAGTCCGTGCAGACCCATGATGTAATTGCCTACCAGGATAAATAATAAGGTCTGTATCAACGAAACGCCGGCCATATAGATGATCTTCGACCAGATATAACTGCCGTATGACAGATGCAGGAAACTCTCACGCTTCAGCAGAGCCCGATCCTTGATGATCTCCTCCGCACTGCCGCTCATGCCGATGAAGGTAGCGACGATGACTGACATGAAGAAATAACTCACGAGGTTCTTGTTGTCCATCACCGAATAGCCTTCTGGCGGTGCATAACGAGTCAGGAAGGAACAGACAAGAGCCAGCAGCGGAGCCTCCAGCAGGGTGATGCACAGATACTGGACATTGGTAATCTTCGTGTGGATATTGCGTCGCAGGAAGATGGCAAACTGCTTCAGCGGGCCCGGCTTCTTCTGGTCTGAAGGGGGCACATCGCTGACATTCGGCTGGGAGAACTGTGGACGATGGTCCAGATACATCTTGTGCCACTGTTCTGGCGTCACCTTCCTTTCATCAGAGATTTCGCCCGTATTGTTAAGCGCCTTCTCGTCGATGATATTGAGGATGACCTCCGGATTCACATTACCACAAGTGGGACAGGCACTGGTCTCTGCATCAGCGTATGCCGCCGCCTCCTTGAAATAAGTAATAGCGTTGATGGGATTGCCGTCGTAGACGGGATAACCACCCTTGTCCAAGAGCCACAGACGGTCGAAGAGTTTATAGACGTCGCTGGAAGGCTGATGGATATTCACGATGATCAACTTTCCCTTATAGGTCTGTTCCTTCAACAAGTTGATGACCATCTCCGTGTCGCTCGACGACAGACCAGACGTAGGCTCATCGAGGAAGAGCACAGCCGGCTCGCGGATTAACTCCAGAGCGATGTTCAGTCGTTTGCGCTGACCGCCTGAGATATATTTGTTGATGGCTGAGCCCACCTTGAGGTCCTTGATGGCGTCGAGCCCCAAGTCCTTGAGCGTCTTCGTCACACGGAAGTCAATACCCTTGTCGTCCATACCCGCGAAACAGAGTTTGGCCGTATACCAGAGGTTCTGATAGACCGTCAATTCTTCGATGAGCAGGTCGTCCTGAGGCACGAAACCTATCAGGTTCTTGGCTTCAGGCTCGGCGATGTCGTGGCCGTTGATGGTGATACTGCCTTCCTGGGGCCTCAGACTGCCGTTGAGGAGTGAGAGCAGGGTGGTCTTTCCTGTTCCTGAACCACCCATGATGGCCAACAGTTCTCCACTCTGAAGTGTGAAACTGAGGTTGTGGGTGCCGTTATTGCTGTTGGGGAAACGGAAGTTGATGTCGCGCCCGCAGAACTCCACATGATGGTTTCTGTCTTCTTCGAGACCGTTGGCCTTCTGATAGGCACGCAGAATCGTGGAGTAATAGACGGGGGTGCGGTTCTTTCCTTTCAGTACGCTGCTCTGCAACCAGACCTGGAAGGCACCAGACAACACAGGCACGTCGTTCAGCATCACGGTATCAGAACCCGTATAGGTAAAGAGCAATGTACCAGTTTGAGAGTCGAGCAAGGTCTTCAACTGGCCGTCTGTGCCCTCTAACTTGTGCAGCATGACCTGCTCCGTTTCGCGGTTGGCTACAAAATCAGCAAAATACTTAAACTGTTCTGCCGGTATCTCCAGCGTCTCCACCATAGCCTTGAACAGGTCATCCCCGTGACCCTCCCGATAGCCGCAGAACTCCATCAGTCGGAGCAGCAATAAGGATTTCTCGCCGGCCTTGATCTCTCCATGCAGGGCAGAACAGATCGAACGGACGCTCTCTTGAGTATCGAGGCTGTCGTCATCCATCAGGTCATAGGTACTCCTCAAGTCTTCATAAAAGCCCAAGTAGGAGTCGATGTTGCGGATGCCGTATTGGTGACGCAAATAGTTAACCAGCATGGTCTTAGCCCATGCTTCATCTACTTGCTCTTTCTTGCCAAACAAGGCAAACAGACTCAGGAAACTGGATAATAGAATATCAGTCATCTTTCCTGTAGTAAGGTCTAAATACTAGGTCAAATTGCAATTTTGCTTGCAAATTTAAATAAAAAAACAGAGTCTGCTCTCTTTATAAGGGTTAAAAAGAATTAAAGTGGTCTATTTACCGTTCAAATGGGCACTACAGAGGTCAGAAAGCCATCAGAGAAATAGGCATTATTTCCGTCCGAAGTCAGCAGGAACCTCGCCCCACTTCTGCGTCTCCCACTTGATGATGGGGTTGCGGTAGTTGTGGGTCTGAAGCCAATATTCGGCACGGGCGATGATCTGGAAGAGGGGTTCCGTCTGGGGCGTACGCTCCAACTTGGTCTTGCACTTGCGCTTCGAAACCCAGAGGATGGCATTATAGGAGTCAGAGTAGATGGTCTTGTCGTGCAGGCCTTGGTTCCAGCAGAGTGCGAGGGCATGAACGATGGCCAGGAACTCTCCGATATTATTTGTGCCATACACAGGACCGTAGTGGAACACCTGATACCCCGTCTGCAGATCGATGGCCTGATACTCCATCGGCCCAGGATTGCCTGAACAGGCAGCATCCACCGCCCACGCATCGGCCTTTACCTCCATCGGCAGCGGGAGCACGGTGTCGTTGCGGTAATCAGGAGGATTCTGGGTATTCATCTGTAAACTGTAATCTGTAAACTGTAAACCGTAAACAAAAATTACATTCGTTCAGGCACCTCGATGCCGAGGAGATTCATGCCGCTCTTGATGATCTTGGCGACATTTTTGGCCAGCACAAGACGGACGGCCTTCTTCTGCTCATCGGGCTCGTTGAGGATGGAGTAGTCGTGATAGAACTGATTGAACACCTTGGTCAACTCATAGCAGTAGTTGGCGATGCCTGAAGGCGAGTAGTCCTTGCCAGCCTGCTCGACGGCGGCACCAAACTCGTTCATCTTCTGGATCAGTTCGATCTCTTTAGTGGTGAGTGGTGAGAGGTGGGAGGCGAGAGAAATGTTCAAGCCTTCAGCCTTGCGGAGAATCGAGCGGATACGGGCATAGGTATACTGGATGAAGGGGCCTGTATTGCCGTTGAAATCGATACTTTCCTCTGGATTGAAGAGCATATTCTTACGGGCATCGACCTTCAGGATGAAGTATTTCAGGGCACCCATACCCACGATACGGGCAATCTCACGACGCTCTTCCTCGGTCATATCGTCGAATTTGCCCAATTCCATCGAGGTTTTGTAGGCATCTTCCACCATCAGCGCCATCAGGTCGTCGGCATCGACCACTGTTCCCTCACGCGACTTCATCTTACCGTTGGGCAGTTCCACCATACCGTATGAGAAGTGCGTCAGTTCCTTACCCCACTTGAAGCCTAAGCGGTCGAGCAGGATGGAGAGTACCTGGAAGTGATAGTTCTGCTCATTGCCCACGACATAGATCATCTTGTCGATGGGATAGTCCTGGAAACGCATCTCGGCCGTACCGATGTCCTGGGTCATATAGACGCTGGTTCCATCGGAGCGGAGCAGCAGTTTCTGGTCGAGTCCCTCGTTGGTGAGGTCGGCCCATACGGAGCCGTCGTCGTGGCGCTCGAAGAGTCCCTTGGCGAGGCCCTCCTCCACCTTGGCCTTGCCCTTGAGGTAAGTCTGGCTCTCATAATAGATTTTATCGAACGATACGCCCATCTTCTGATAGGTCTCGTCGAAGCCGGCATACACCCAGTTGTTCATCTTCTCCCACAGGGCGCGCACCTCTGGGTCGCCCTGTTCCCATTTCACCAGCATCTCGTGGGCTTCCTTGATGAGCGGAGCCTCTTGCTTGGCCTTCTCCTCGTCCATGCCCTGAGCCACTAATTCCTTGATTTCATCGCGGTAATGCTTGTCGAAGGCCACGTAGTAGTCGCCGATGAGATGGTCGCCTTTCTTGCCTGAAGACTCGGGCGTCTCGCCGTTGCCCCACTTCTGCCAGGCGAGCATCGACTTGCAGATGTGGATACCACGGTCGTTCACGATATTAGTCTTCACCACCTTGTTACCATTTGCTTCCATGATCTGGGCTAACGACCAGCCTAACAGGTTGTTACGCACATGGCCGAGGTGGAGGGGTTTGTTCGTGTTGGGCGATGAATACTCGATCATCACGAGGGGAGAGTCCTCCGTAGCCTGCTTCATGCCGAAATGCTCGTCGGCGTCGATGGCGTTGAGCAGTTCGATCCAGGCACCGTCGCCGATGCAGAGGTTCAGGAATCCCTTCACCACATTGTATTTCTCCACTGCCGCACAGTGGCTTACCAGATAGTCGCCAATCTCCTGGGCTGTCTGCTCAGGACTCTTCTTTGCGGCTCGAACGAATGGGAACACCACCAGCGTCAGGTTACCCTCAAACTCACTTCTCGTCTTCTGCAACTGCAGCATCTTCTCCGTGGCGTCCATGCCATAGAGCGCCTTCACGGCCTCGCCTGCTGCCTGGCTGATTAATGCTTCTATATTCATGACTGCTTGATTTTTGGGTGCAAAGGTAATCAAAACTGGCGGAAGTACCAAACTTTAGACTAATTATCTTCGATGTTAGCCCGGAGGAAACCGATAGGGAAGATAGGGCAAAGTTGTTGTCGACTCCTGTCAATCTATCATTCGACTCTATGTCGGCGACTGGCAAAAAGCCCCAGGAAGGTGAGCAAGCCGTTGAGCATCAGGAGCTCATAGCCGAAGCGATAGCCCCAAAGGTGTTGGGCAATCGCGTCAAGACCATAGCAGATCATCGGCGAGACGATGCAGATATAAGGCACCAGACGGTCGTTGGGCTGCTGTTTGGTGAAGAGTCCGAAGGCGAAGAGTCCCAGCAGCGGCCCGTAGGTGTAGCTTGCCAGCGTGTAGATGGCGTCAATGAGCGAGGTGGAGTTAAGCTGTCGGAACAGCAGGATGAAGAGCACGAAGAAGAGGCACATGGCGATGTGCGTCTTCTTTCTAAGCACCTCATTATCAGGTTTTCGGAGGATGTCGACGCAGAAGCAGGTGGTCAGCGAGGTCAAGGCGGAGTCGGCACTCGAGAACGAGGCCGCCACGATGCCGATGATAAAGAGGTAAAGCGTGAAGAGTGAAGCGTGGAGAACCGCTTCGCGCTCTACAAAGGCGGGCAGCAGGGCGTCGCCTTTCATGGCGGAAGTATCGCCGAAATACGTTGCCAGCAGCACGCCGAGGGTGAGGAACAGCAGATTGGCCGGCACGAAGGCCACGCCGTAGGTACACATATCCTTCTGGGCGTCGCGCAGCGTCTTGCAGGTCAGGTTCTTCTGCATCATGTCCTGATCCAGGCCCGTCATCACGATGGCGATGAAGGCGCCGCTGAGAAACTGCTTCCAAAAGTTGTAGGGCGACACCCAGTCGTCGAACACAAAGACGCGGCTCATGGGCGAGGCGGCCACCGCGTCGATGGCCTCGCCGACAGAGAGGTGCAGCTGACTGATGGCTGCCAGGATGATCAGGATGAGGGCGATGAACAGGCAGAGCGTCTGGAAGGAGTCTGTAAACACCAGCGTGCCTATCCCTCCGCGGCGGGAGTAGAGCCAGATGAGCAGCACCATCAGCACCACGTTCACCACGAAGGGTATGCCTGCGGGCTCGAAGACGAACTGCTGCAGGATGATGCAGACGACGTAGAAGCGGACGGCCGCCCCCGTCATCTTCGACAGCAGGAAGAAGCTGGCTCCCGTCAGGTATGAGCGCTCGCCCAGGCGCTGGCCCAGGTAGGTGTAGATGCTCGTAAGGTTCAGGCGATAATAAAGCGGCAGGAGCACGAAGGCAATCACCAGATATCCCACGATGAAACCGAGGCACATCTGCAGATAGGTCATCTGCGAGGTGAGCACCATGCCTGGCACCGAGACGAAGGTGACGCCAGAGATCGAGGCGCCAATCATGCCGAAGGCCACCATGTACCAGGGTGCACGACGGTTGGCGCGGTAGAACGTCTGGTTGTCAGCGCGCCTGCTGGTGAGGTGGCTGATGGCAAAGAGGATGGCGAAGTAGGCCAGTACTGTAAGGAGTATCATCATAACGGGGTGCAAAATTATAAAAAAAGGCTCAGATTACGCAGATTTCACACAGATTTTATTACCTTTGCATCTCAATTAACGTTATAATGATGAACATCCGCGATCGTCAGATACTGAAGATAGCCCTGCCCAGCATCGTGTCGAACATCACCGTTCCGCTGCTGGGGATGATCGATGTGGCGATCGTGGGCCACATGGGCAGTCCGGCTTATATCGGAGCGGTGGCGGTAGGCTCGATGATCTTCAACCTCGTCTACTGGCTCTTCGGCTTCCTCCGCATGGGCTCCAGCGGCATGACCTCGCAGGCCTTAGGGCGCAGGGACATGGCTGCCGTCGCGGGCTTGCTGGTACGCTCGGTGACGCTCGCCCTTGGCATCGCCCTGTTGCTCATCGTGCTGCAGGTGCCGATGAAATGGGTGTCTTTTCTGTTGATCGGACCCACGGAGGATGTCGCACCCCTTGCCGCCACCTATTTCTATATTGTCGTCTGGGGCGCACCTGCCGTACTGGGTCTCTACAGCCTGTCGGGGTGGTTCATTGGCATGCAGAACACGCGCTTCCCCATGATCATCGCCATTGGACAGAATGTCGTGAACATCCTTGCCTCGCTGACACTCGTCTATGTCTTCGGCATGAAGATCGAGGGTGTGGCCTTGGGGACGGTCATCGCGCAATATGCCGGTTTCATCGTCGCTTTGGGACTCCTGGGGAGGTATTACGGGAGACTTTTTCGAGGAGTGAGGAGTAAGGAGTGTGGAGGGAGATATGTTCTGCGGAAGAATCAGCACCATGAGTATCCTCCCTCCACACTCCACACTCCTCCCTCCTCGAAACAATTCCTCGACTTCCTCAGGATCAACCGCGACATCTTCCTCCGCACGCTCTGCCTAGTGGCCGTCAACCTCTTCTTCACTTCGGCAGGAGCCCGTCAGGGGGCGGTCATCATCTCCGTCAACACGGTGATGATGCAACTCTACCTCTTCTTCTCCTATTTCATGGACGGCTTCGCCTACGCTGGTGAGGCCCTGGGCGGAAAGGCGTATGGGGCAAAGAACAAGACGGCCTTCCACGAGACGCTGCGCAGGCTGTGGCGCTGGATGCTGATCGTAACCATCGCCTATACCTTATTATATATAATAGGCGGCGAATGGATCGTGAGCCTCCTGACTGACGAGCCGCAGGTGCTTGAAGCCTCTGGCGACTATCTCTGGTGGGCATGGCTGATACCGGCAGCGGGCTGTGTCGCCTTCATCTGGGACGGTATCTTCATCGGACTCACCGCCACGCGCGGCATGCTCCTCTCCTCGTTTCTCTCTGCCCTCGTGTTCTTTGGTGTCTACGCCCTCGCTGTAGCATCCCTGGGCAATCACGGCCTGTGGCTGGCACAGGTCGTCTACCTCGCCATGAGGGGACTGTTACAGACTGTTTGGTATAGATTAAGGATTATTAACTAAAAAGCGTGCAAGGTTTTCGTGGTTTTGGAGTTATATAGGAAACAACATCATTATAATAGATATGAGAGTAAGATTTAATCGTTGGTACAACGCTGTTTTGACGGCCCTGCTGTCGATGTTGGGCTTTGAGGCCTGTAATTCTGATTCTTTGGAAGAGTATGGAACTCCAGCCCCTGAATATGGTGTCCCTATTGGCGAATACCATGTGAGGGGGCAGGTGACTCAGATGTCTGGCACGCCGATTCAAGGCATCAGGGTGACAGCACCAGCAGGAGTCTACGACGGCAAGGAGGGGGAGAGCGTGCTCACAGACGAGAACGGCTATTATGAATTAAAGGCATTCAGGGCAATGCCTCATGCGCCCCTGATTGTTGAAGATATCGATGGGGCGGCAAACGGCGGTGAGTTCGAGAGCGACACTGTCAGCATCAGCGACCTCTCCGTGCATCAGGTAGCCAAGGGCGAAAGTACCTGGGATCTAGGGAAGAATGAGGTGAGCGGTGTTATCAGACTAAAGGAGAAGAGCGAATGAAAGCAACCCCTCTGACCCTCAGGAAGAAGATCGCCCTCGAACTGTGGCGGCAGCAGAATAAGATTTCTGTCCAGGAGCACCCGCTGCGACAGTTGTTCTGGGAGTGTACGCTGCGCTGCGACCTGAAGTGCCGCCACTGTGGCAGCGACTGTAAGATGCAGGATGTCTCGAAGGACATGCCTAAGGAGGATTTCCTTCGAGTGCTCGATGGAATCGCCAAAAAGACCGATCCGCATAAGGTCTTCGTCATCGTCTCGGGTGGTGAGCCCCTGATGCGGCAAGACATCGAAGACTGTGGGCGCGCCATCTATGAGAAAGGCTTCCCCTGGGGTATGGTCACCAACGGGCTCCACCTGACGCCTCAGCGCTTTCAGGGGCTCCTGAGGGCGGGCATCCACTCGATGACCATCAGTCTCGATGGCCTGGAGAAAGACCACAACTGGATGCGCGGCAATGAGAACAGCTTCCGCATGGTGAGCCAAGCCATCGACATGCTTGTTAAGACAGAAGGATTTGTGTTTGATATTGTCACCTGCGTCACCCGCCGTAACTATCAGAAACTCGATGAAATCAAGGAGTTCTTGATTTCCAAGGGTGTGAAACGCTGGCGGCTCTTTACGGTTTTCCCTGTAGGTCGTGCAGTCCTCGATCCGATGATGCGACTCTCGAATGAGGAGTTCCGGGGTGTGTTCGAACATATTAAAAAGGTACGCGAGGAGGGTCGCATTAGGGCAGACTATGGCTGCGAAGGCTTTCTCGGCAACTACGAGGGTGAGGTGCGCAACCGTCTCTTCTCCTGCCAGGCAGGTGTCAGCGTGGGTTCCGTCATGGCCGATGGCTCTATCGCCGCCTGTGCCAGCATCCGCGCAGACTACAATCAGGGCAACATCTATGAGAATGACTTCATGGACGTATGGGAGAACCGCTATATGCTGTACCGCAATCGTGAATGGATGCGTCGTGACGAGTGTGCCGACTGCAAATACTTCCGTTACTGTCAGGGCAACGGCATGCATCTCCGTGATGGCGATGGGAAACTGTTGCTATGCCATCTGAAGCGGCTGAATACCTAATTTTGATTAATCACTTTTTACAGGCCATCGTAGGGGCGCAATGCTTAAACACTCTGTTTTAGGTATTGCGCACCTCGTTTTTTCGCCGTACCTTTGCCGCCGGAATCAAAAACTCGTCATACATGAGAACGACAACAACCATACCCACAGAGATGAAGGTGCTGATGAACCACATCTACGAACTGCATAAAGGCGTACGGCAGATGGTGCTGTTCACCTGCAACAAAAAGTATCGCGAGCAAGCCGTATCACGATTGGAGAGCCAAGGCATCCCCTACGTGCTTCAGCCTGCCGGACAGCAGAACCTGAACGTGTATTTTGGGCGCCCAGAATGCCTGGAAGCCATCCGTCTCATCGTGACCCGCCCACTGAACCAACTCACGCCCGAAGAGGATTTTATCCTTGGCGCCATGCTCGGATATGATATCTGTGCCCAGTGCCAGCGGTACTGCCAGAGAAAAGGCAGATGTATCAATAAGAATTAACAACATTATTATATTTAGGTATGAACGCAACAATAGTCATTTATGGTTCCTCGACAGGAACCTGCGAGGCCATCGCAGAGAAGATCGCCTCGAAACTGGGCTGTGAGGCCATCAACGTACAGGACCTCTCAGCCGATGTCATCAGCAACAACCAGAACCTTATCCTTGGCACTTCGACCTGGGGCGCAGGCGAACTGCAGGACGATTGGTACGACGGGCTGAAGACCCTTCAGAGTGCCGACCTCAGCGGCAAGACCATCGCCCTCTTCGGCTGCGGTGACAGTTCGTCATATAGCGACACCTTCGTAGGTGGCATAGGCGAACTCTACAATGGTATCAAGGACAGTGGTGCCCGTTTCATTGGCAGTGTCACCACCGATGACTACACTTTCGATGACTCCGAAGCCGTTATCGACGGTAAATTCATCGGCCTTCCCCTTGATGACATCAACGAGGACGACAAGACTGACACCCGTATCGAGGCCTGGATTGCCCAGATCTCACCAGACTTGTAATCACAGGTTATAAAAATTCATAAAGTATTTGTTTAGTTATGATAAGGGACTTGCCGTGATGGCAGGTCCTTTATTTATGGGCATTTCCAAGCATTCTGGAATCACTTGATATTGCGGAAAACCTTATAAACAGAGACTTTAGGACACAAAAAATCCCGAATTTTACTTCGGGACTTAGGCGCTTCAGGATGGGCTTGGATTCAAGAAGATGAAATTTATAGAAACCTTTAGAAATCATAAGAAACTAAAATACAGATAGTTACTGAATTGAGACAAAAAGTTCTCAAAAGTTAAAATTTCGCTAACTTTCAAAAAATGGCTACAAATTGGCTACAACTTTCATGGAAAATATGTATCTTTGCACCATCAAAATCACAATATTATGTCGCAATTCTTTTTGAGAACTAATAAAAATGATGGCAAAGCTCCCCTGTATGTCAGAACTCGACGCAAGGGAATCCTGTTTTGTGTGAGTACTGGTATCATGGTTGACGTAAAGGAATGGACGAAGGCCCAGAAGAGTCTATCGGCTATGCAACGATACGAGAGAACTGACGAAGGTATACGCGTTCATGATCTTCAAGTAGAGGTTATGAAAACCATTGATGTACTTTATGCTGAAAACAAAGTGCAATCTAAGGAGGATAAGCCTGTGTTGGAACAAGCCTTGTCACGGGTTGTCCATGGGACAGTAGAGGAAATCCAGCAAACTGCCAAGGTTGTTACTGCCAAATCGAGGGAAACAGTATTGGGTTTCTTTGATTATTTCATTGCAGGTATTTCTGATGGTTCCATCCGTCATGGCGATAACTCAGACTACTCCTCTGGTACAGTTGTCGTGTGGAAAGCTTTCGGTGAGAACCTAAAGGAGTATTGTAAAAAGGATATCTCTTTTGAAGATATTGACAAGCCTTTTGCTGACAGATTCACGCTTTATCTTCAGAAACAAGGCTATATGCCGAATACCATCAACAAAAAGGTTTCTTGTTTTCGCAAACTTTGTAACCTCGCAGCTATGGAAGGGTACAACAAGAATGCTGTTTCCCTACGAGTTTGGAAAGACAGGACGATAAAAGAGATAGACAAGCGAGCAGAGATATACCTGACTGACGAGGAGATTGATGCCATGTACGACATGGAACTGACTGGCGAGAATGAGATAGTACGTGACATCTTTCTTCTTGGTTACTTCAGTTGCCAGCGTTATAGTGACTATTGTAAGTTACGCGAAGAGAACTTCATCACCTATAATAAAAGTGGGCTGATCACATTGACCCAGAAGAAAACCGGGAAAAAGGTCGAAGTGCCTATTTTCGATGATCGTGTCTATGAACTTTGTGAGAAGTATAACTATAATTTTCCGGATATTACTGCTCAGAAAATGAATTTGAAGATTAAGGTTGTTGGTTATGAGTTGTCAAAAACGGTACCTTCTTTTTGTGAGAAGTACGTAACGGTGTTGACAGGCGTGGAAAAGCGATCTGAACAAACTTACGAAAAGCTTTTGAAGAAGAAAAAGGATGGTATCAAGTTTTCCGAAAACGAACGCAAATGGTTTCACAAACTGGATAAGTGGGCCAAGATTCGAAATGGATCCCCTCTTTGGGAACGGAATAAGCATGGTGAAGTCGTGCGAGCCAAATATGAGCTGATCTGTTCACATACGGCACGAAGGAGCGGAACCACCAACCTATATAAATTAGGTGTGCTGTCAGACCTGGAACTGCGTAGCATAACAGGCCATGAGTCGCAGAAGAACTTTGAGGGCTACATCCGCATAGGTATATCGGAGCAGGCCCAAAGAGTAGGCGACAAGATTAAGGCAGCAATGGAAGCGAGAAAACGTGTTGACAAGTAGAAATCTCTAAGGTGTTTTCAACTGTCAACCATATAAAAGAACAATTAGAATAGAACAAATATGAAGTCAAAGGCAATAA
>Ga0256404_1000467_pt1 | contig 105028 bp, 84 predicted proteins | sample RumenRJG_01DNA_FD_185990 | JGI IMG/M metagenome (GOLD analysis project Ga0256404, IMG submission 185990) | Bovine rumen microbial communities from Lethbridge, Alberta, Canada - RJG_01 | ecosystem: Host-associated > Mammals > Digestive system > Stomach > Rumen | place: Canada: Alberta...
ACAGCATAGGTCTCCGGCGCTGAAAGAACCCTCCGGATTATTTCACGGCTATTCTCTACACTTGTATGAACCGCCCATCCTGCGATTGGTCCCACATCAGGATGACTTGCATATTTAAATAAATTCTTCGCATCGCTTTCTTCCCACGGTCGGAGGATCAATCTTTTCGTTTCAAGTATCATGGCATACCTCTCTTACCAACGGCATCTCTGCAAACGGGAATTTAGCTATCGTTCGATTCGTTTTATAAATCGTTTTTGCGTTTTATCGCAGGTATACTGCATGTGATGATAAAACGCGTGCGCATCCGACCGAACAATATTGCAGTTCAAACGAATGAACGTATCTCCCCGTTTGGCCGCTTGATCTTCCAGCGAAGTGAGTAATTGTTTTCCGATCCCCTGGCGCTGCGCTTTCGGAGATACAGCAAGTGCAATTATATTCCAACCATCGTCACCATAAAGCAAATTATACTTTCCGGCTTGGATAAATCCCTGTATCTGATGCGTGACGTCGTCCTCATACACAGCAATATAGTAACATGGATCGTGAGACAACTCCTGTATGCGATTCTTAAGGTGATCAGATGTCGTTTCATGTCCTAATGCGGTTTTGCATATATGCTCCAAGGCTGGTGCGTCTTCCATCTGAATACTTCTTATCATATCTTTTCTTTGCCTCCGTAACTTCCGATTTGCACCTCCACCCTACCATACTTCCAGCCTCTTTTCCACAAACCAGAAACAGCTTCCGTGATTATCAGCTCATACCGCCTTTCAGAATCTGCTCCCTGTAGTGGGTGCTAGGTTTCCTGCCCCTCTCTCTTTTCTGCTCCCTTTTCCGGGAGCATTTTCCATTTGCTGCTGCATAAGGAGATTCTGTTTTTCCTGCTCCCGATTGCGGGTGCATTTTTAACGATATGCTTTGATCAAACACTTGCTGTTGATAGTGTTCCGCCCCGAGCCGCCTTTATCTCATCATTGCCACCATTATCCATTAAACAGATATTTTCTAAGAGTTACCGCGCCGGATATTCCCTTCTAAAACACGTTTTTTGCTGTCTTAACTGGTTATTCTCTAGGTTTAGACGAATTAGCAGGGAGAGTTCCGGGGTCTTTTCACATGATACGGTAATTGCATTAAGAAGAGCTCTGAAAGGAGCACAGAACTGGACAAAAAGCATCTGCCTAAAGATAATAGAAAAGAGGATCACTCTCCTCTTATTCCTGCAGAGTGATCCGATACGGCATCCGGAACCGAAAAACAGGATATTTATCTCCCTTTCTTTTTCCATTTTTCATCACGTTCCAGGCGCTTTTGATGTCACTGTTAGTAGACTCAATACTGACAGTGACGTTTTTTTATCATTTCTCAGCAGAACACCCCCGCCTCTACGCGAAGCTAAGGCGGTGGGATGAATGCGTCCCCTGCTCTTTGGAGCTGGCTTTCCATAAACCTTTTTGTAAGTGTCCATATGTGTACAGAACGCATGTTTGTAAACATGCGTTCTCAGTAGTATAATAGATATATGAGTTTTGTGCTTTGGCTTTGTGCCACATTGTCTTTCCTATGAAAAGGCCAGCATCAGCCGTAAGGGAGTTCCTGCATGTATCACGTTGAATGCATTGACATCCATAAAGAGGATATGATGTACCTGTATTTTGACAGGTCATGTCTGTGCGCCAACAACATGTACAATGTTGCCAACTTTCACATCCGCAACCTCATGACCGGCCTGAAGAAAGATCCCTCCCTCTGTACCGAGAACGAGAAATCCGTAATGAGGGCTTTTGGCAGGGCCATCCCTGTGATCAACTTCTCACACAGGATAAAGCACTTCGAAAAGATATACCGTATCTGCCAGGACAAAGATATCTCTGAGGATCTGCGTAAGAAAAAGGCTTCAAAGGTGAAGTGCGTTCAGTTCTCCATGCCTACGGCCAAAAACTGGTTTGCCTCCTACGGGCTTCTTGATGCCGTGTTCCGGTATACAGACAATGCGGATTATCGGTCCTTCCATTCCCATGTCATGCAGAATGCCGTAAGCGACTGCTGTGAAGCATGGGAAGGATATTTCGAGAGCCGGAAAGTATACAGTGCGTCTTCCGGACATACAGGGAGGCCGAGGATCCCCGGATACAGGAAGTCCGGGGGCAGGAGCACGGCCGTCTTTTCCAACCTGGCCTGCAGCATAAAACACGGGAGGCTGTTTTTCCCATACGCCGTGATCGAGGCAGGGAAGAAAAGGATACGTCCCAGCCTGGATGTATCGGGGCTCCCGCACGCTTCAAAGGCAGTACGCGGATCAGGTGAGAAACTCATCGAAGTCCGTGCTGTCCCGTACTTTGGCTCCTACCAGGTCCAGATCGTGACGGATGACGGCACCCTTGAAGAGGACCTTCTCCCGAAGGAAGGGGATATCATCGGTACTGACGGGGAGCCTGCCGGCGTGATGATGCTGGACGCCGGCCTTGACAACTTCGCAGCCATGACAGACAACAAGGGGAATACGCCCATTGTTGTCAAGGGCGGAGCCATCAAGGCCTGCAACCAGTGGTTCAACAAGAGGATGGCTTTTCTGCGGTCTGAGCAGATGAAGGGTCATGACCCGAAGACGTACCGTCCTCCCGTGACCAGGCAGATGGAGCGGATCTCCAGGAAGCGCAGCGCTTTCCTGCGGGATACGTTCTACAAGTATGCCCACTATATCTGCCGGACAATGAAGGAAAGGGAGCTTTCCTATCTCATCGTCGGATACAACAAGGGCCAGAAGCAGGAAATTAACCTAAAGAAGAGGACAAACCAGTCCTTTGTGCAGGTGCCCTTCGCGAAGTTCCGCCAGGTCCTGAAGACGGTCGGAGCACGCTACGGGATCCGCGTCATCCTGCAGGAGGAGAGCTATACCTCCAAAGCCTGCTTCGGGAACCGGGACTATATCCCTACTTATGGAGCCGGAGATACTGAAAACATGGCCTTCAGCGGAAAGAGGATAAAGCGGGGCCTGTATCGTCAGGATGACGGGAAGGTGATGAACGCTGATATCAATGGCGCTGCCAATACCGGAAGGAAATACGACTCACGCATCTTTCCGGAAGATATGGACTGCAGTTACCTGTACAGGACAGTCAGGGCTGTGACCTATAAAGATATCCTTGGTGCGAGTCAGGACTATCACAAAAGTAACCCCGGTGAAACGGGACAGCGGGCAAGTGTCTGCCCTGTGACCGCGTAAGCGGCACGAAGCCCCCGCCTCTTAGCGTATGCGTAGGCGGTGGGTCGTTCACGCCGTTCGTTAACTTATAAAAAAACAGTTCCGCTATATAACTCTCAACAGGAAATCCTAATGAGAAAGGCGGTGACTACAAATGGCTAACACAATCAGTACCCACAACGGCAACAGCAGCAAGGTCAGAAGGAACCACAACATCCGTAACCCGAAGTACGTGGAAAAGGAACGCCACATCGACCCGAATAAGCCGCATGAGATCTGGCATGACGAAACGGCTCCGCATGCCTACAAGCGCATCTTCGGCCCTTCCGTACAGGAATACAACGCCAGGCAAAAAAGGCCTGACAGGAAGATCCGGAACTACCATGCCGAAGTGAAAAAAAGCGCCCGGAAGCATGACGTATACGAAATGGTGGCTCAGGTCGGTTCAAAGGATAACGCTCCGGATGAAAAGCTGGGCTATAAGATCCTCAGGGAGTACGCTGACGGCTGGGAAGAACGTAACCCCAACCTTGAGGCCATAGGGATCTATTACCATGCCGACGAGCCCGGTGCTCCCCATGTCCATATCGACTATGTCCCGGTTGCACACGGATACTCCCGCGGACCCGGGATGCAGGCCAGCCTCACGAAGGCCCTCAGGGAACAGGGCTTAGTCGTCAGCAAGGAAGGAACCGCCCAGACCCAGTTTATAAAACGCGAAAATGGCGCCTTAGAGGCGATCTGCAGGCACTATGGGCTTGATATTGTACATCCATGCATTGAGGCTGCAAAACACCTGGAAACGGCCTTATACAAAAAACAGCAGGCGGCCATGGAAGCTGAGCTTGCAGTTGAAAAAGCAAAAGAGGATCTTGTCCGCGCGGTCGAAAGGTTCAACCAGGTCCAGGCAGAAACCGTGGCACAGGAGCAGCGCCGTGATGAGCTGAAACGTGCGGCTGATAAGCTGGAACAGCAGCGCGACCGGCTGATGGGCGAACTCGCCTCCCTGAGGGACCTCGCCGGCAGGTATGAACGCCTGCGCAGCCACTGTGACGGCTACACGTCCGGCGGCCGTTCGGTCCTCGACCTCTTCGACGAAAAGGAAAAGAAACAACACGGCAGGGACGCAGAACATCTGCGGGACCGCTCCTGAGAACACACATGCCGGGGAACCAGCTCGGCTCCCCGGCTCTCCTCATCTCCGGTAGATTGCCCGGTAGACCATGTCCTTCCTTGCCTCGTCATATCCCGTAATCTCAGAAATCTCCTTAACCTGGAAGTCCTCAAGGTACACGATCGTCTGGAAGGACTTTATCATCCTCTTTGCCTGGTCATAGGACGTGTTCGGGGATCCCCGCAATGCCAGATCGACCATCTTGTCGACCGTATCGGTGGATGACTGGCTGTGGATGGTGATGGCCGTCCGGCACCCTGAGTTGGACAGAGTGATCGCGCTGCAGATCTCCGCCCCCTTTGCCTCCCCGATCACAAAGACATTGGCGCCGGCCACCAGTGCCATCTGCCCGAGCCTCTCCAGCGTGCATGGCTCCTCTCCCCTCTGCGGATTGAGGACCACGTGCTGCAGCATTACCCCTTTCCGGTATGCAAACAGTTCGTCGTTCTCCTGTATGACAAGGATCTCTGCAGAAGATTCGTACGCGTCCTCCAGGAACCAGTTCAGGCATGTCGTCTTCCCTGAGCCGGGTGGCCCCGCGAATACGACGCCCTTGCTGTACTTTCCGCAGTCCATCAGGTAGTCCCGGATCTTTTCGTCGAACATCCCCGCTTCGATCAGTTCCCGCGACATCATCTTTTTCCTCGGCACCTTGCGGATGTGAATATAGGGGTACCCGTTACAGGTGATGTACGGCGAAGTGATCGAGAAACGCAGCTTATAGTTCTCGTCCTGCTCGTCAACGAACGTCTGCGTCGGGATCCTCAGGTCGATCCCGTTGTTGACGGCGACCCCGGTGATGAACCGAAGGTAGTCCCTGTCGTCGATGAAAGTGATATTGGACAGGTACGCCTTCCCCTTGATCCGCACGCGTATTGAGTCCGGATCCGTGATCTTGATGTCCGTGATCAACGGATCGTCAATGAGGTCCTGAACGATGTACAGCTCAAAGAGCGCCCTTCCGATCTTCCCCATAAGGGCCGGCAGGTCCTCCCTGGGGAGGCGGCGCGTCGCGATGAACGCCCGCTGTACATAGGCCTCTACGACATCGAAAAAATCCTTCTTCTCCGTCTGCCCTTTCAGCACATTGTAGTAGGTGTCCTTTTCCGTCGAAGTGATGTAGTCCATGCACTCGTTGAACACGGCGATGAAGTCGTCGTAGCTCTCGTTGAGCTGGATCTGCATGTCCCTGGTCCTGAGGTCGTACACCATCTCCTGCCTCTCGTCGATCTCGCTGAGCTTTTGCGGTACGTATCTTTCAATGCTGTTGAGGAAAGGCCGGGCTTCGCTTGCTTTGGCAAGCTGCCGCGCCTGCTTGCGGAGTGCTTCCCCGTGCTCCTCCCTCTCCTCTTCCGTTACCTTCCTATATGACCCGGGCGGGATCAGGAGCCTCGGCCCGCTTCCCTTTCCCCTGCCGCTCTCCTTTTTCTCACCGAGATACCCGGACAGCTCCGCGAACTTCGGCTTCTTCCCGTACACCCGCACAAGCGCTACCACCATGAGCCGGTCCTCGTCCATCCCGGCTGATACGGAAAGGATGTCCATATCCTGCTCCTCCCGCTTCTTCTCAAGGAACTCCTTTGTCTTCCTTGCAAGCGTCCTGACCCCTATCGTTGTAGAGTGCCGGCTCGTGAAGAGGTACAGAGGATGGGCATAGGGCGCATCCCGGTCCGGCACGACATTTTCCGCAATCTCCACGAAAGAGGTGTTCCTGGCATACGGGATGATCTCAGACTCCGGGTAGGCCCTGTACTTCTTTTCCAGGATCCTTAGCGTCTGTGCCCCCAAGTTTTTATCTTCCGTGGGCTTTACCATCGCGATCTTCGGTTTTTCTTCAGCCATCCTGATCCCCTTTCTTTGTAACGCGGTAATTGTACGCCCTTCCGTTAAGGCCCGTGATCTCAAGCGTATAGTCTCCTGCAGGCAGGACCGCAGTCATCGTGAGCTCTCCTTCCTTCCCGGGACTTAAGCTGTACACCGCGTGTTCCCCTATGACTTTTGCCGTCGGGTCCGGGATGCTTCCATAACCGTCCCCCTCCCCCTTCTCCGGCTCGAACGTCACCTGCACGGTGATCTCCTCCTCCCTGTCGGTACGGAACTTTACCGTCTCCGACGCCTCCATACTGTCATCGTCGTCATCCACGGGCTGTGCCGGATCGTTCGGTATGTTCATGTCCATATTCTCAGAAAACTCCCTGTCGGAAGCCACATACCTGACGATCCCGTACCCGCCCACGAAGTAATACCCGGAATGGAACCAGTCCGGGAAGGCTATGGAGACCGTATTCCCCTGCGTGTAGGAATAGTCGTTCAGTGTGCACACATCGGATGACACAAACGCCCTTACGTCAGCCACGAAGGAATACTTATTGACATCCGTGCCGATATAGACCTCCGTGGCGTAGGTTTTCCCCCGCTCCAGTCCGACGACCGTGCCTGCCCTTGAGATGTTCCCCTTCCGCAGCTCGATGTCACCGATGCGGTCCATCGTTGCGGTGTGATCTCCAAGGCGGTAGAGGACGCCGGTACTCGCGTTCATATCGATCTGCATGTTCTCTGGGTTTGTTGAGAACTTATACCTCCCTGTCCCCGATTCCTTCATCCCGCAGATTCCTATCGTATACCCTGTATCCTCGAATCTCTCGATGTGGAAGTTCTCCGAGAACTCAGCTGATGAACGGTAGGCGATGCTCTCCCCCCTGTACATCGTAGGGATCCGGTCCGCATCCTTCCCGAACCACGCCACCCTTTTCGGAGATGCCGACGGGGCCACTCGACTGTTCCCGAACGATGTCTCGCCTATATACAGCCTGTGGTATGTCCCGTCGTTTTTCATGACATAGTAACAGCCGTCTTCCAGCCGGCTGCCTCTGGTCTCCACCGTGACCGAGTACTCCCTGTCGTTATATCCGTGCGTTCTGTTGAACACGGAGCAGCCGGTCATCGCCGCCGCCATACAGACTGCCAATATAATTGCTGCCGCCCTCTCCCGCATCTTGTATCCCTGCCTTTCTCTTTTAGTATCTATATATAAGATTTTCTGGGATTTCCTGCATTTTCGGCCGGCTGTCCTTTCCACGCAAAAAAAGAGGGCTTACGCCCTCTTTCGCCAAACCTGACCTGCAGGTTCATGACAATTCCTTTTCCAGTTCATCCAGCTGGAGCCTCAGCTTTGCGATATACTCCAGTGCTTCCTTCCGCTCAGCCTGCGTCCTTGACCTTGAGATGGTCTTAAGGAAACTTACGTAGGCCTTGTCCACTCTTTCCGTATAAGTACTCTTCTTTTTCTGTGCGGGTTCCGCCTTTTTGCCTTTCCTGACATCTGATACGATCCTGGCGAACTCCTCACGGGTGATCTCCATATCATCGAGCAGCTCCGGGTTGCTCTCCGCCCTTGCTCTCTGCAGGGCCCGTACCCGCTCGACCACTTCCATCTGCTGCTTTGCGTCCAGGCTGACCGCAAGATACAGCGTGTTAGCGGACAGGTATCCCTTTGTCTCGAATTCCTGGAGCTCGGGGATCAGCTTCTCGAAAGACTCATAACGGTAGAGCTGCGTCTTCGAGATCCCGTTAAGCATCTCCGAGATCTTCTTAAGCTCTTCCGCCTTGCTCCCCACGAACCCCGATTCGTGGAGCACCTGCTTCGCATGGTTGATCCTGGACAGCCAGAACCGAAGGTCCTTGTTCCTCGTGAGGACGTTCGCCTCCGTATGGGCGGTAAACCTCTTTACCGGGTCCTTCTCATACGGCAGGATGACCGCACGGATCGTTTTGTTCCCGAGCCGTTTGCACCATGCCTCATATCTCTGGTGCCCGGAAAGGATCTCGTACTTACCATTGCCAAGGTCGTAGACAACGATCGGCTCGATGATCCCGGTCTCCTGCATGGACTTGACATAACTCTCGATGTTCTCCTGTGACAGGCCTTCGTTAAAAGGGCTGGGCTGGATATCCTTTGCGTTCAGCATCGTATACCCGGGAGTCGGCTGCCCTTCCGCAACAGCCTCCTCGCTGACCGGCTGGACCCTTGTGTTCTGGAACCTGATATCATCCGCCACGTCAAAGCTCTTTTTTCTGGCCATCTTATCACTCCTCCTCAAGCAGTTCTTTTACAAAAGCCTCGTAGTCCAGTTCGGTCGTGCATTTCGGTGCGTACTTTATCAGCGTCATCCTCTCCGTCTGCGACTCCCTGCACTTCACCGAGTCCCTGATGTATGTGTCAAATACCTTTGTCCCGATCTGGTCCGCGATGTCCACAAGTGATTTTCCGATCGACTTGTTCAGGTTCGTCCTCTCGTCAAATCTCACCAGCAGGAGCCCCCTGATCTTCAGGTTGGGGTTCAGCCTCTTCTGTACCTTCGCGATCGTGTTCGTGAGCTGGGAAAGACCTTTTACCGTATACCTGTCAGCAGTAACCGGGATGATCACTTCGTCAGCAGCCACGAGTGCGTTATGGAGCATGACGTTGACAGCCGGGTTCGTGTCAATGACCACATACTCATATCCTTCGAGCCCCTCGAGCGCATCCTTCAGTTTGAAGAAGGCGTCCGAATCCCTGAGCTTTATGTCCGCTTCCTCCAGCCCGGGATCGGAAGCGATGATGTCTCCCGCCTCCGTATGCTGGATCGCCTCCTGCACGGTGCAGGGGTCATCGTCAAGGATCAGGTCGTAAAGCGTGGCCACATCCTCAGTCGCAGCCCTGTATGTATCCGTAGAATTACACTGCACATCCGTATCAATCAACAGTGTTTTATGTCCCCATTCGTTCAGAATAGCTGCAAGGCATGTTGCTGTAGTTGTCTTACCTATTCCGCCCTTCTGGTTTGCCAGCGTTATAATCTTCACTCTTTTTCCTCCTTTTTCCGGATCCTGTTTCAAAACCCGAAATTCCCACCGTGGGAATTTTATCTGCTTTTCAGATTCCGGTAGTAATCTTCTATCTTTTCCATGTTTTCCGGATCCATCTTTCCCTCAATAATGCAGGGAGACTGGTTCCAGAGTGACGGCATCTTCCACAGCTCCGGGTATTTCTGCCTGATCGGCCTGGATGTCGCCTTCCTTATCAGTTCGGCGATCTTCTCTGCTTCCGCGATGCCTCCGCACTCAACACACAAAACGACGCCGTAGTCGTAAAACCTGTGCCCGTCCAGGTGCGTTCCATTGACCCTTAAAGCATCACCGATCATCTCCATGACGTCGACGGGAATATTTCCGGCCCTGAAGACCTTTCTTTTTAATCTGGTCGCTAACGCTATTGTGTATGTGCTCATCTTTTCTCCTTTGCATACACATACTTATACCATAGAACCATGGAAACTGCAAGTCTTCAAGATTCTCTCCCTTTCCCCGCAGAATTCCCACTGTGGGAATTCTGTTTGTCTGCTACGGATGATTCACCGGTGTGATCCTTACTATTGTGGTCCTGCAGTCAGCCATCTCCGGTTTCCGGCATCCTGTTGTCTCCCGGACAGGAACATCTTCTTTCGCGAAGCTGCGATAACCCCACATATCCTCTGCCTGCCATTTGAATCAGCAGCCCGCCTATGGGATCCAGACCGCCATGTCATCCTGCCGTCCTTCTGTTTCGCAAATTTTGTTCTCGCGATTTTGGAAGACAGTTTTAATCCGGTTTCCGGATTCCATAATTCCCACCGTGGGAATTATTAGTGCCTTTGGCCAATTCCCAAACCGTTTGTTCGCATACACATATTAATCAGTAGTGCAGACATGTTCAGTCTCCTATCGACCGCAGACACTGGTCTAGAATCCCAAGACACTCTTGGCTATTTTTATTTTACCCAAATTCCCACCGTGGGAATTTGGGCGGCTGCCGTAGTTGAAATCACGCACGGCCAGGATTCGTCATTCTGCTTCCATTATCTTTTATCACTTTGATCAGATGCCGCCATCAGATGTGATCAAATGCATGATCCGGATTATAATACAGCTTCTTGATTCATGGCTTTCTTTTTCAGGAAGAATTCCCACCGTGGGAATTCTTCGGTATTCTAAACAAATAGTTTCTGTTTTCTAAAACAATTTGGCAAGTCAAAGCAAAAACTTTCAACCATTTATAAGTATTCGTTATTTACAATTTGGCTTTTGGTTCTGCAAATAGTTTTGTAATGCAATGGTTGGCAACAGAATTCCCACGGTGGGAATTCTGACTTATTTATACGCAGCAATAAGTATCTATTTGTTATTTTTTAATCTGTCTGCATGTTGTTGTATCGGCAACAATTATTCAAAACAGTTTGTTGCAACTGTTTGACATGTTTTCATGCATGGGTTAAACAGATCGATCTGCCCAAATTCCCACGGTGGGAATTTGGCGGCCGTCCGGTTGGCCGTTTAAGAATCGCATAATTATCTGATGCATTAGTTGTTGTCAGACCCATCATTTCCTTGAATTGCCTTAAGGGCTGAAGTCTCTGTTTTTCGAATTCCCACAGTGGGAATTCTTTGTTCTATTATTGGGGGACTGGAGATTTCTGGCCGAAAGCGGACTGGAATTATTCTGTTGATGAACGGGTTTTTCAAATATCCCGAAGCGGGCAGGAGGCGGTAGATGTGTGCTTTATAATGTGTGTATGCGATTGTTTCGCGGCATGAAAGCAAAAATTCCCACGGTGGGAATTTGCTGTTTTAGAAAATGTCTGTATTGGCGATTTGCCAAATGGAGGGCGGCGCTTCCATCATGAATGCTCTGGCCTGCGCATTGTTTTCTTACAGCAAACAGGACCGTCTGTTGTCCTCAGTGCAGCGTGTTTTGCTTCCACTGTTCCGCATACACGCATCTTCGCCATTAGCTACAATTCCTCGTCTGTAAGAGTTTCTTTGCGGGCAACCTGCGACGGATCGCTGCAGATTCATGAATCCGGTGTCGTTCTTTACATAAGAGCAAAAAAACAGATCCCGATTCCCACAGTGGGAATCGGGATCCTGTAATTTATTTTTATGACATCCGGTGGGGCAGGGCAGTAGTTCAGAACTCAGTAAGTTCTATGTCCCTGGCCTTTCTGTCCCTTACGGCTTCTAGCCATTTATCAAGGAGCTTCTCCTTTTCGTTCAGCTCGTCGCCCTTCTCCATCAGCTGGGAGAGCAGTATCGTCAAGTCGATGATCTCCATGGAATACAGTCTCCTCACAAGGGCTTTCTCCGCTTCGGTCGCCTGCTCACAGTTGATCAGCCACTTGCAGTCGTCAATGCTTTCCTGTGTATCATATTTCAGCTCCCCGTTACCGTCGACAACATGGAATCCGGTCTTCCTTCTGCCTTCGCCTTCCGGAACGATGTAGTACCCGCTGTATCTAATGCCGTAGATGCCGTTTTTGTATTTCCTGTATTTACTCATGTTTTTTCACCTGCTTATGGAGCTCTGCCAGCTCCAGGAGTTTCTTCATCTTCGCGATCTGTTCATCGAGTTCCTCAACTGTCATGTTCTCGATGTCCATGGAAGGAGAGTCTGCAAAGCCTGTCTTCCTTGCAGGCTCATCTGTCTGCTTCGCATCATCCCTTTCGGCATCATCCGCACTTCGGGACTGGGCTCCATTGCTGATTCGCTCAAGTTCTTCAAGGTCTTCTTCCACACTGGTTTCTGTGTATGCGGCATCCACTATGTAAGCGGGATCATCATAGGTAGTCAGCTGCTCCGCATAACCATCGTAATCCTTGACCACGCAGTCGAGGAGCCGGCGGTAGGGTGTTGTTCTCGTATCATCCTCCGTTGCCCTGATTTTGTCGTAATAGTAGCTGATAAAATCAATGGCCCACATCTCCTTATCGGCCTGACGTACCCGCATGGGGCGGATGTGTTTGATCGCGGCTTCAACCAGGTGCTGGATCTCTTTCTGCCTGAAGTCATCGTAAAAGCAGCTGGCTGCGATCTTGTATACGGCTTTTTCGATGTCCCTGTCTTTTTTCTCTTCCTTCTTTCGAAGTTCCTCAGCCTGAATCCTTGCTGCCTCCTCATTATCGACCGTCACAGTATCAAGGAAATCGTCAAGGTTCATCTGCCTGTAGATCTTGCCGTCATCGAAGTCTTTGTATGCATCATCGATGATCTGGTCCGTCTGTTTCTTCTGCGCCGGCGTTTTCTTGCGGATGTAGAAGGTGATCGTTGAATATTTCCTTCTCTTGACGCCGCTCATGTCCATCTTGGAAGGCTCATAGTTGAACTCGATATCTGTGTATGTGTTAATCTCCTTCATTACCGGCTTCAGGACATCACGCTCGAAGAAGTGGAATGTGCTCCAGGAAGAGGGTATGATCGGTACAAGCTTTGCAGCGCCGTACACCTTCCTGCGTTTCCGGCCGCCCTTGTTCTTCGCTGGCGCATTGTCATGCGGTTCCATTTCCTGCGTATATACCGCGATACGCATCTGGATGTCATTTTCAGTACCAGTTCCGTATTCGAACTTCCATTTCCCGATGTTCTCATAACTCTTCAAAAGCTCATACATATTCTGGGAATACGTGTGGGTGAGCATGCTGACGTTCTGCAGCTGGTAGGCGGAATAGAAGATGTTGTTCTCCCTCCGCTGTTGTTCGAGACCGAACACGTATTCCATCAGGTCCTCATGGATCTTGATCTCCACGTACCTGCCGGGAAGTTTGGAGTCGGAGATGATCTTGCCGTTCTTTGACATCTTCAGGTGGATGGTGTTGAACCAGTGAACGATCTTTTCCGTTCCGGTCTCTTCATCGACGATCCCGAACGTCTGCGAGGCGATGCTGTAAAGCATCCCCCTGAGGTCCGTATAGCTTTCCTTTTTCCACCTGAGGAGACGGTAAAACTCCTGGCAGTCAAAGGTATATATGGTGTCCGGGTCGTCATCCGGCTTTACTTTTGAAAAAATATAGGATACCGCCTTGTTCTCGACAATCGACAAAGACTTCTTGGACTTCTGGATCATATCGTTGCGTTTGGCAACATTCTGCTTCCTGGCTCGTTCAAGTTCCGTCATCTGTTTTTTGTCGGCGGGTTTTTTAGGTTTAGGTGACATACTGCCTCCCGTTCTGATCTGAATTAACCGCCCGTTTGCTCAAAGTTTGTCTATATTTTATAGCCATTCTGTTTTATAATCAACAACAACAGCAGATTTTCCCGCCCGTCTGCTCAAAATTCGCGATTGCCGAGGAAAGAACAGTAGTAGTTGTATTATATGGTATTAATATTGTATAAGTATTGTATTGTATTGTATAGCGGGCCGAAAAAAGCCCTTGTTTATGCGGGTTGCAGAGATTCATTATTGAGAAAAAGGGCGGTTTCATTGAGTTTAAAGGCGGAAACATTGAGTTTCAGGACGGAAAATTTGAGTTCATAGGCGGGTTTTTTGAGTTTGAAGGCGGATTCTTTGAATTTCAGGGCGGTTTGTTCACACCAGGCTTCGGGATAGGTCCCGAGGCTCTTTTTTTGCTCTGGAATTCCATTTCAATGCTTCGAGGGAAGTACCACGGGAGTGATCTGGAACTAAAACGGTATATATTTGGAATTCCGAGGGGAAGATTTTAATCAAATATTAATAAATGATTGAGTACGAGGGCGGTATTGTTTCACTGAACTTTGAGTTTCAGGGCGGTCAGAATGACTGTGCAGTGAGACCTGTCTGTTCATCGCCGGAAGCAGGGTGCCAGTTGTAAATATTGAGTTCTTGGGCGGTAAACCGGCAAAAAAATTGAGTACATGGGCGGTATTTTTGAGTTCCAGGGCGGCATATGGGAGCTGATCAAATCTGATCACAGTTCACTAAAAAAGGAAGATGCTGGAAATATAATGACGTCCAAACTGAGTATCTATGGGGTTTTTGAGTATGAGGGCGGCTAAAAGAGATAAGAATATTGAGTTCCAGGGCGGTTAATTAACACAAGCGTTGAGTACAAGGGCGGTTTCTTTGAGCATAAGGACGTGCTTACGCTGAAAAATGTGTGATAAAGCGAACTCCTGCCGACAGGAATCCGTGATCAAGTGCCTATACTGGCTCCAATGGCTTTCGGGGAAGTGTTTTGGGTACGGTTTTTATTGAGTTTCAGGGCGGTTGCTCTTAACAATTATTGAGTACAAGGGCGGAAAATGTTAATAAATTGTTGAATACGAGGGCGGTTTGTGAACTGAATTTTGAGTAACTGGGCGGTAACAATTAACAGGAACCAGGAATATTGCACCGTGAGGGGGTGGATAGGGCAGATCTTTCTGCATAGATAATCGCTGGCAGGTGCTGCCGGAGGGGAATGATTCAGTAAGATGGGAAAAAAGCCAGTACCCAAAGCTGTGAATTTGCTTACAGAATACAAATTATTGAGTAAGAGGGCGGTATTTTTGAGCTGGAGGGCGGTGAATATGGAAAAGACAGGCTTTTCAATACAAATACTGGTCATATAGAGTGAAGAACAAACCGCTTTGCTTATAGTGTGAAAGATCCGGAAAACCGATGCTGGATGGCCGGATCATGGACTTTACGGAGAAAGGCAGTGAAGTTTGAGTTGCAGGGCGGTAACTATTCTGTAAAACATTGAGTTCCAGGGCGGTGCAAAACGTCATTTTTTGAGTTTTGGGGCGGTATTTCTCTGCCAATTGTCGGGAGGCAGGGCAGTTTCTTTGAGTTGTAGGGCGGTAAATATACTTTGAAAATTGAGTTTACGGGCGGTTAAAGTCCTGCTTTGCAGCCTGATTCGATTTCCATGTCTGATCCTACCGCTAATTTTGAGTATAAGGGCGGTGCGTAATGAGAGATTTGAGAACCAGGGCGGTAATACAACGGCAGGTTTGTTGAGCATAATGGCGGTTTGCAGAGTTGATTATTGAGTTTCAAGGCGGGGAGGTTTTCCAAAAAGGCCAATATTACAGGAATTCCGAGAGATTCTTATATATATATAATAGCAGCCAATTACAGCACCCCGGGAAAAGGAGGATGCGGGAGACTCCGCAAAATGGAAAGATGAACAGGAAAGAACTCGCAAAGGAAATGAGCAGAAGGCACAGCATGACGACGGAAGAGGCGAAGAGGATTCTCGAACTGGTCCAGACGATCACGGAAGAGGCAATGGAAAGAGGAGAGGAGGTCAGACTTTCCGGATTCGGCATTTTCCGTATCACCGACAGGGCGGCCAGAACGGCATACAATCCTAACAACAGAGAACCGGTGCAGGTTCCCAGAAGGAAGGGCATTGTGTTCAAACCGTCATCGAGACTCGCGAAGAAGGTCAAAGCTTCAGGATACGTACCTGACTGAGGACCTTACATCGTGACAAAAGCAACAGCGCCAGTCATTTACGACCGGCGCTGTTTTTAGTATGTGACGAAACGTGTTTCCACAAAAGATCAGCTGAACGGGAGGACATCGTCCTCATCTTCCGGCAGGTCCGTGAAGCCGTCCGGGACACGGGCCGGGTCGCTGTTTATGGAACCTTCCTGATCAGAAACCATTGCCGCTGTTTCCATGGATGATCCCTGAATTTTACCGCTGTCTTCCTGAGAAGGTGATGCTTTGGCCGCACCAGCGTTTTTCCTTCCAGCGAAGTCGTGGTCTTCGGCCACTACTTCAGTGGTATGGACCTTTACACCGTCTTTGTTGGTATAGCTTCCGCTCTGGATCCGGCCATGTACCACAACAGGAGTTCCTTTTTTCAGATACTTTTTCACAAATTCGGCAGATCCCCCGAAAGCGGTGCACGGGATGAAATCCGTGTTGTCCCCGTCACCTGCCCGTTTGGAAGAATACTTCCTTGGCACCGCCAGAGTGTACCTTGCGACGCAAACTGGGTTTTCGCCCTGCGTATACCTGACATCGGGATCCCGGGTCAGCCTGCCGAAGAGCAGGACCGCGTTCATGTTGAGCGCACCATCCTTCTCGGTAGTCTGCCTGTCCGCTACGATCTCCATGGTATTGAGCCTAACACCGTCCCTGTTGGTATAGCTTCCAGTCCGGATACACCCGGTGACTAGTACGGGATTTCCTCTCTTAAGGTATTTTTCTGCAAATTCTGCCTGTTTCCCAAATACAACGCAGCGGATATAGTCTGTGTCCCCGGCACGACGGTTCACCGCCAGGGTATACCTGGCGATGGCAGTGGGACAGTCACCAGACGTATACCTGACATCCGGGTCCGCTGTTAAGTTTCCACCTACTGCACCATTATTCAATTCGTAAGCCATTCTGTTTCCTCCTTCTTTTTATGGCTGTGGAGCCATAACCTGACTCCTGTTTTTCTGCTTCAAAAAAGAGATAGAAGAATTCTTTTTCCATAAAAAATCCGCGGCAAAAAAACTGAATGCTGCCCTGCAGGGGCCAAATTCCCACCGTGGGAACTGAAGGGACAAAAAAGATATGCAGGAAAACCTAAATCCGGAGAAATTCTTATATATCTCTTGCAGGAAAACCAGTTGCTGTAAGGAGGAAAGAGATGTCAAAGACGGATGCGATCAAAAGCTACCTTGATTACCTGGCCGGGAAAGGATGCCTTATCCTGCATGCACCGCCGGGACTCGGGCGGGAGCCGGACGCTGGGGATTACGACCTTGATGACGAGCTTGAGAGGGAACTCTATGTGACAGATAAGGCGCAGTACAAGTCACGGCTGGAGGAGGCAAAGCAGAAGGACGCCATTCATGTGATGGTATATGTGATCACCGGCCTGATGGGGCTGACCCCGGAGGAGGCGCTCGTTCAGTTCGAGGTTCCGGGGAGGGCCAGGGAGTATATCGAGAAATGGAAACTGGAAAAGGTGCTGGAGTACATAAGACTTCCCCCGGGGATCAGGAAGGACAATTACAGGTACCTGTTCTCGGTGATCTTCCCCGGGAAGATCACCTATGACGAGGATGATCAGACTCTTGAGGTGTACAGGCGTGTCCTGGAGGGAGAGATACCAAAGTATCCGCGAAACTTCTTTGTGCGCAAGGGAAGCATAAAGCTGTGCGTGATGCTCATGCAGTACATCAGTACCCACATGATAGCCGACGGGCCAGAAGACCTGTACCGTATCTTCAGCGATCACGGGGAGGGGAACCGGATCCTGAGGGAGGCGAAGCTGTATCCCGCATGCAGGAAATTCTTCAAGTCGCCGCTGGAATTTGTTCATACGATGCTCACGCACACCAAACAGGCTAATCCGCTCCTGTATAACTACTACAGTTTTAAAACTGCTTATGAGGTGGCGGAAAAGGAGGTCCTGAGGTCCGGAAAGTGCCCAAAATCACCCTGACCGGTCAAAAGGACAAGGAACGGGCCGTTTTTTGCACGATTTCCGAGAAATTCTTATATATCTATTTTGCAACGGGAAGAGAGGCGAAAAAAACAACCGGGCATTTTCTCCCGCCGGGGGGCAGCTGAAAGGCCGTCCGGCAGGCCCGTTCTACATACAGAAGCACATCAAATTTGCAAAGGAGTAAGAGATGAACAGATTAAAGGGCAGAATGCTTGCAGTCGTGCTTGCCACGGCGACCCTCCTTTCATCCGTAACACCTGTAGGCGCACTCGCGGCAGAGCCTGCTGAAGCGGACACGTCCGCTGAGGCATTCACGGCAGCCTCAGAGATCGAGCCCGCGGAAACTGAAGAAGGAGATATGAAAGAGGAAGGGGAGATGACGGCGGAAGGCTCCGGAGCCGATGAGGCAGGGGAGGCCGCCGCAGAGGAAAACGGGAAAGAGAGTGAGCCTGCTGAAAACATGGAAGAAGAGCAGGAAGAAAATGAAGATGAAGTCGGCAAGGCGGAAGGAGAGAGCAGCGGAGAAACTGCGGATCCCGAAACCGGCTCTGGTGAAGGAGCTACGCAGGCCGCACCGTCCGAACCCGGAGAGGAAGGCGGACAGTCGGAAGGCACCGAAACAGCCGCGCCGGCAGCTGAAGAGGAAAAAGAGCCCGCAGACGGGGAAGAAGAGATCGCGATGGGGAGATTCGCGGTACGCTTTGGTTCCGAAGGCGGGATCGTGAAAGTGATCGTGAGCACTGATGAAGGTGCTTCCGAAGATGATCCATCATACATCCTGGAAAAGACGGACGGGGGCGTCCGCGTGACCGAAAGGAGCGGCGCTTCATACACCGCTTCAGAAACGGAAGAAGGATACATACTTGATGCCGAAGAGAAGGAAGGCTCCAGTGTCACAGTCATCGCAGAAGCGGAGGAAGGGTTCCATGTGTCCCGGTACTCTGTCGAAACTGACGCGGGCGGGGAAGAGGAGACCGGTTTTGGAGAAAAGGCCGGAAGGTTTTCCTATACCGCATCCGTTTCCGGTGGCAGCCTGAAGATCTTCTCGGTCGGGTTTGCCAGAGATGAGGAAGCCGCAAAAACGGGCAGCGTTGCAGTCAGCGTCGGTTCCGCAGGCGGGAAGGTGACGGTTTCCTCTGGGGACAGCACCTATACTATCGTGAGGGCTGAGGACGGAACGGCTGCTGTGACTGATCAGAACGGGTCGGCAGCTGCTTCCTCAGCTGAAGGGTTCGATCTTGTCATCGAGGATGCTGCAGATAGTGAGGTCCTCGTCAGGGCAGAGGCGGACAAGGGCTCGGAAGTAACGATGTTCTCTGTTACCGGCACGGACGGCCTGGCGGAAGAGGGCGGTTTCGATGCGGGGGCAAAGCTTCCCGTGTTTGAGCAGAAAGTCACCGTCTCGGAAGGACAGAAGGAGGTAAGGGTCTCCTTTATCGAGATGCCTGAATTCAATTCCAAAGCAAAGGCCGGCAAATATCTGGTGAAGATCCACGCTGACAAAGGGGTACTTCCCAAAGGGACCACTGCTGAGGTGAAGGAACTCGGAAAGGAAGCAAAAGAGAGTTTCGAGGAAAAGACCAGAGAAGAGGCTGACGGGACTTCCATCTATGTCATGGCTGTCATCGACATCACCTTCAGGGATAAGGCTGGAAAAGAGATCCAGCCCGCCGGCATGGTGGACGTCGTATTCGAGAACGCGGTGGAAGACAATATGGCGATGTCCGTATACCACGCGAAGGACGAGGACATCACCAGTGTCGAGAAGGTCGACTCAAAGGTGGAGGGGGAAAATATTTCCATCCGGAATGATAAGTTCTCCCCTTATGCTCTGCTGGCGAAGTCGGGCAGGGATGAGTCCACGCCCAACTGGTCATCCTTTGAAAAGGGAAACCGTGACCTCATCGAAGACGCGAAGTTCGTGATCGATGACATGGAGGGCTATGTCTATCACTACGGCTATATGGAGGACGACCCTTATGAGGGGTGGACGCCCAGCTACAGCTCCTACCTGTACGAGAACGGAAAGAGCACGTATATCGGCTATTCCATCTGCTTTGACCCCTTAAGGGACGGCACGGGCATGGAGGGCTGGACGAGCGACCATGTTTACAGCCTTACGGCGGACATGCTCGTAAAGGCGCTGTATTACGGAATCGGCCCCGGAAAGCAGACCCTCATCGACATCCTGAAGGAAGGCAACCCCGACGAGCGCGATTCAGCTGACAACGAGAAGAGACTCAATATCGTCACGCATGCCGCCGCAGCGGAGATCTACGCGAGGATCGGATGGGCAAAGAAGAGCAGCCCCAACGACGCGTTCATCATGGGTGACCAGACAGGGGACCTTAAGAAGGATGCTTACGCGTTCATCAACGCGATCGAGAAGCTGAGCACCCCGAAGGACTACTATGTTTACCTTGCGGGGTTCAACGACCAGAAGAGGCAGGACTTCGGTGTCCTCTCGAAAGTGGTTCTGAAGACATCCGGTTTCGCAAAGGTCAAGAAGGTCTCTACAAATCCTTCGATCTCGAACGGTAACAAGTGCTATTCCCTTGAGGGCGCCCGCTACTGGGCATATACCTCCGAGAAAGCAGCGAAGGCGAGAGGAGACGCCGGTTTTGTGGCAGGAGCGACCTTCATTACGGATGCAAGCGGTGTTTCCAATACCATTGAGATGGAACCGGGCACATATTACATGATCGAAGGCAAGGCGCCGGAAGGCTTCGTCCGTTCGGATGACGTAACCCAGTTCACCGTTACCGACGGCAAGACGACGACTGTCAATATGTCGGACGAGCCGGGAAGCGACCCTGCGAACGTCTATATCGACAAGAAATGCAAAGACGGGGAAGGGAAGAACAATAACAGCCTTGAGGGCACGCAGTTTACCGTAAGTTATTATGATGGCTACTACAAGGCTTCCTCGATCCCTTCAAAGGCGACCAGGACATGGGTGATCAAGGCGCTCAGGACGAGTAACGGCCTTTTCAGGGCCTCGATCGACAGTGACCACCTGGTGAGCGGCGATGCGTTCTACATGGATGGCAAGATCGTCGCAGTGCCTCTTGGTACGATCACGATCAAGGAGACCAAAGCCCCCGACGGCTATATCAATGACGGCAGCTTTGGCGGAACCGACATGTATATCGGGCAGGTAAGGCTCAACGATGCCGGAACGGACACGGTCCTTGTCGACATCCAGGGAAAGAGGACAACGACGAACAGCTTTGAGGTCTCGGATACGCCTGCGTCCCCTGAGATCGGGACAACAGCGGTCGATAAGGCGTCTGGCACGCAGACGGCCTATGCCGGCAGGGAAGTGACGATCGAGGACACTGTATCCTATAAGAACCTCATCGTCGGCAACAAGTACGTGCTCAAAGGAAAGCTCGTTGATCAGAAGACGGGTGAGACGATAAAGGATGCCGAAGGGAAGGAAGTCACTGCAGAGACGGAGTTCACGGCAGCGACGATCAACGGCTCCGTCAAGATGCTCTTTGTCTTCAATGCGGACAGCACGTTTGCCGGAAGGACCGTAGTGGCCTTTGAGTCGGTCGAGTTTGAAAACAGAGAAGTCGCGGCTCATGCAAAGATCGATGATGAGCCTCAGACGATCCATTTCCCGAAGATCCGTACGAGCGCGGTGAACCCGGGGACGAAGGACCGCATCCTGATGGCCGCGAAAAATGCGGAGATCGAAGATACCGTTTCCTATGAGAACCTTATCCCGGGCAGGGAATACACCCTTAAGGGCGTGCTTATGGTGAAGTCCACCGGGAAGCTCCTCACTGTCGGAGGGAAAGAGGTGAGGGCCGAGAAGACTTTCTCTCCTGAGCAGGCGGACGGAAAGGTCAAAGTCACCTTCAGGTTCGATGCGACAGGCCTTGAGGACGAGGACCTTGTCGTCTTCGAGGAGCTGTACACCAGTACTTCCCTCATCGGTGACCATAAGGATCTTAGTGACAAGTGGCAGACAGTAAGCTTCCCCGGCGTCGAGACGGATGCCTACGACAAGGAAACTGAAAAGAAGAACACCCTTGCCGCAGAGGACAGGGTGATCGTTGACAAGGTGACCTATAAGAATCTGATCCCCGGAAAGAAGTATGAGATCAGCGGGGAAGTGAAGATCAGGAAAGAGGGAGCCGGCAGCTTTGAAGACGCAGAGACCGTACCTTCGGAGATCGTAGGTGCGGAAGGCGAAGGGAACATCAGCTATGATGCAGAAAAAGTGACCTTCGTGCCGGCAGGGAATGAAGACGAGACGGTGAGCGGCGAGCTCCTCGTCAGCTTTAAAGTCGATGCATCGCACCTCGCGGGTGAGGAGATTGTGGTAGGGGAAACAGTCCGCTACAACGACGTTGAGATCGCGGTGCACCGTGACATCAATGATAAGAGACAGAGCGATTTTGTCCCGAAGGGACAGACCATGGCTGTTGACACGTCCACGGGGATCAAGAACACACTTGCCGCAGACAACCGTGTGTTCAGGGACACCTTCCGTTACGAGAAGCTCCTCCCCGGCGAGACTTACAGGTTTACCGGAAAGGTGATGGCGGCAAAAGAGGCGGACGAGGAGGGGAATACGGTCCTGGAGGAGATCCCTTCCGTGATGACGGATGAAGACGGAAAACCCGTGGAAAACGGATGCGTCGAATTCGTTCCCAGTGAACAGGACGGGACGATCGACCTGTACTTCTCGATCGATGCCACACAGCTGGAGAACAGGGACGTTACCGTATTCGAGAAGGTGACTCTGGACGGCAAGCCCGTGATCATTCATGAAGTGCTGGACGGCACCCAGACCCTCTACGTACCTGAAGGGGGGACGCAGGTGATCGATTCGGAGACACAGGACCAGATCGCGATGCCCGACGAAGAAGTCTCCGTGATCGATACCCTTGAATATAAGAACCTCATCCCCGGGACGGTGTATACCGTTAAGGGGCGCGTCATGAGGAAGAGTGACGCTTCTGAGATCCCGTCGAGGCTCACAGAAGCGGTGTTCAGGGAAGGAACGGAAGGCAAGGAAATCTCCGTCGAGGACAGCGTGGCGACATTCGTCCCTGAAACCAAGGACGGGGCGCTTGAGCTCACCTTTGTGTTCAGCGCATCGGAGCTTAAGGGCGAGGACGTGGTGCTCTTCGAGAGGGTGTATCACGATGATGCTGAAGTAATCATCCATGAGAACATCGATGACGAGTCCCAGACTGTCCATCTTCCCGATGGCCACACGATGGCGGCCGACCCCGACACGGACGACCGGACGATGAAGGCCGGAGGCGATGTGACCATCAGGGACAGGTTCCTCTATGAGAACCTCATCCCCGGTGACGAGTACGTGATCAGCGGCAGGGTGATGCTGAAACCGGCCGACGGTGAAGAGGCGCAGGATCTTGAGGCAAGGCTGGTTGACGCTGACGGGAACGAAGTAGGAGAGTGGAAGTTCACCCCTGCGGAAAAGGAAGGAAGCGAGGACATCTACTTTGTGATCAACTCTGACAATCTGGCTGGACGGAGCGTTGTCATGTTCGAGACACTGGAGTTCATTAATCCCGAGCTCCAGACAAGGACGACCCTCGTTGTCCATGAAGATATCGACGACGAAGAGCAGACGGTCCATTTCCCGGACGGCGGCACGACGGCCCTTGACAGCGAGACTGGGAGCCACACGTCCAACGCGGATGAGGACGTGACGATCCTTGACGAAGTGAAGTTCATCAACCTGATCCCCGGGAAGATGTACACCGTGACGGGCACCCTGATGGACAAGGAGACAGGATCCCCCGTCATCATCGACGGGAAGCCTCTTACTTCGGTAAAGGCATTCACGCCTGACACTGCGGACGGGAGCGTCATCATCGAGTTCACCTTTAACGGAGCAGACCTTGCAGGAAGGTCCGTTGTAGCATTTGAAACGGTCGACTCCAACGGAAAAGAAGTCTTTGTCCATGCTGACCTCAGTGATGAAGACCAGACGGTGGACTTCCCTGAAGTGCATACTTCGGCTGTTGATAAAAAGGACGGGGACCGCGAGATCTCCTATAAGGGGACCGTGCATGTTGAGGATACCGTAGAGTACAGAAACCTCATGCCCGGTACAAAATACTGTGTCCGTGGTGTGCTGATGAGCAAGTCTACGGGTCAGCCCGCAACAGCCGGAGGGAAGGAGATCACTGGTGAGACCGTCTTTACAGCTTCTGAAAAGGACGGGAGTGTCAGGGTGATGTTTACCTTTAACTCTTCTGACCTGAAGGACGGCGAGTACGTGGTATTTGAGACAGTCTATGAGATCAGTGCAGAGACCGGAGATGAAAACGTGGTCGGATCGCACAGGGATATCAACGACGCGGCGCAGACCGTGAAGCGTCACACTCCGCCTGGCACCCCCAGAACAGGAGATGACAGCGATATGTGGATCTGGCTTTCCGTTTTCGGAGTAGCCCTTGCGGGAGCGGCAGGTGCCGTGATTATCAGAAAGAAAAAGAACGGAAAGTGATCGTGACGGTGGCAGGATGCCTTATCCGGCAGCCGTAAGGATAGCTTAACAACAAGTGCAGGAGTCCCGTAGGCATCGTTCTGTCCCCGGGCTCCTGCACACTATATGTTGATGGAAAACAAAAAGTGGCACAAAATATGTTGATTATATATGCATATGCATATATAATCAGTTTAATTTTATATAATGATGTGCTGGATGACGGCGCAGGTAACGCATCGATCACAGAAAGGAGGGAGCAGGGAGGACTGTCTGAAGAGGACATTGCCCCTGCGGCATGAGGATGAAGAAGAGAACCGTCACAACTTTTATCGCGATCCTTGGCATACTGGGCGTTTTGTCGGGATGCGGCGGCAGAGAGACTGCTGCAGCACCGGAGGCGCCGCAGGCAGCGGAAACAGTAACAGCCGCGGCCCCGGTCACGGAAGAGCCGGTGATAACGCCGGATGAAGGAATGCTGGCAAAATACCTTGTCGGCATAAGGGACAGGAACGTGCTGAAGGGAGCCAGGGACATCAACTACCTGTCGGAAGCAGAGAGCATGAAACAGGTTATAACAGGCATCGAGGTGGATGACCATGAAGTCGATACCGCAAAGGCGGGAACGTATACTGTCCGATATAAGATCACGGTCAACACGAAAAACCTGGAAAAGGCGGAAGCCTATATCCGTGAACACCCTGAGGCTGTAGTATCGAAGGCCGTTTCCTCTGACGCACCAAAAAAGAAAGAAGTGCATGGCGCATCACAGAAGGAAACGCCGGGAGAGACAGCAGAACAGTCACAGACGGAAGAAGCCGGGACTGGACAGGAGATGCCGAAAGAGGACCCGGATGACAGGGCGGGTCAGGATGCTTCTGCGGAAGATCCGGAGCAGGCCGGGCAGGAAATCCCTGCAGGTGAAACCGGGATGGAAGCGCAGGCGGTCCCGGAGGAGCCAGGAGAAGGGGAGCCCGTACAGGAGGCACTGCCGGAGATCCCGGAAAGCGTCTTTGAGGAAGGGGAGAGCGGCAGCACCCCTGAGGAGACAGTGGAAGTCATCGTGGAAAAGGAGGTAAAGATCGTTACTCCCGATGAGGCGGAGAAGATCATCAAAGACGGCGGAGAGGTCTGGACGGACGGCAGCAGACCGGTCCAGTCCGACGACCTTGAAAGGCCGGAAGATGCGGAGGCAGAAAGCACTGCAGCTGCAGCGCAGCCCGGACCGACGGAGAAGGAAAAAGAAGACATCCCCGAAGAGACGGGGGATCCCGATGACGATCCAGATGATGACAGCGGCCGGGAAGAGGAGCATGGTTCCGGCGGTAACCAGGGAAGCAGGGAAGAAGAGCACCACGAGAGTCCCCACACCCATGACTGGGTGAAGCAGACAAAGACGGTCCATCATGATGAAAAAGGACATTTCGAGGATGTCCAGACGGGGACAAGGACGGTAGTTGACGAGGAAGCCTGGGATGAGCCGGTATACGAGACAAAGGCAGTTTGCAGCGTATGCGGGTACGAGGCTGATTCCACCTCAGAGATCAACGACCACCTGGATACCCACTATGACCCGGAACTGGGTTATTCCGATGCAAGTTACAGCTCAAGGCGCGTACAGGTCGATACGATCCACCATCCCGCGCAGACACATGAGGAGCCTGTGTACGAGCAGGAATGGGTAGTGGACAGCGAGGCGTGGGACGAGACGGTTGTGACCGGTTACAGGTGCAGGACCTGCGGGGCTGAGAAGTAACATCGCAGGCTGATATTTCCAAAAAGTCAGACAGTGTCTGAACTTTTGGGCTGGAGCTATTATATAGAGTTAAGTGAGATTTGTAAGAGGTTAAAGCAAGCCGGGAATTTCTGCGTCAATCAGAAATTCCCGGCTTTTTTCGTTACGCAAATAGCCTGTATTACGCCATATCGCACAGCTCCTCGATCCACTCCCTTTTCTTGATCGCCTCCAGCCAGTCTGCGGGGATCCGGTCATATCCGTAGTAGAGCCCTGCAAGCCCGCCGGCAATCGCGCCGACCGTATCTGTATCATCCCCGAGGTTCACGGCCTTAAGGAGCGCCTGTTCAAAGCTGTCCGTCGTGATCAGCGACCAGACCGCCGCCTCCAGTGCGTCCACGACGTATCCGCTGCTCTTGATCCGGTCCGCAGGAAGGGAGGCGAAGGACTCAAGGTCCTGCAGCCTGTCGTAATAGCGCAGGTTGTCCTTGTCAGCCAGGAAGGACTCATAGAACGCGAACCCCCGCGTAAGTCCCGCCTGCAGCCTCTCACGCAGGGACCCCTCCGCGTTTAGCACCTCGTCAGCCATGAAAAAATACAATCCGCAGGCGATGTTGGACCGGATATGGGCGTGCGTCAGCCCGCCGACGGAATGGACCGCCTGGATAGCATCGCGCTCAGTAAAATTCCAATGGTGAAACATCTCGCTGCAGTAGATGCAGGCAGGCATGATACGCATGAGGCTTCCGTTCCCGTTGTTCCACTCCTCATCCCCGCCGCATTTCTTTGCTTTCCTGTTCTTCTTGTATCTGCCGATCGCCAGCATTGTGCCGCGCCCGACATCATAGGAATAGCCGTAGGGCGTGAACTCACCATCATAGAGCCACTTCATGAAATTTCCCATGATATCGTCAAGATCGATCCGGCCGAGGCGCCTGACGCTCTCCAAAAGGGCGAGTGTCAGGCTGCTGTCGTCCGTCCAGGAACCTTCCGGCAGGTTGAAGGTGCCATATCCGCGCATCCCGGTCACCGGGTGCTTTGCGACTTCCTTCCGTGATTCAAACTGCACCGGGCAGCCAAGCGCGTCACCGACAACAACCCCCATGATCCCGCTTAACCAGATATTTGTATTTGCTGTCATTTTATATCAACCCCTTTCTTCAAGCAGTATTCCTTTCGTTTACGTCATTATCATAGCACGGTTATTCTTGCACGTGGTCGCTTGGCAGACGACTCTTGTTGCGGGACTTGCCATAATAGAGATAATGCTATATAATATATGCATATGCATATATTATATAGATAAATATGACATATCGGTGAAAAGATACTCATCCGAAAAACCAGGCCAGAGGTTTTTATAAAAATGGTATTCCGATATGTCACTTGTGAAGACAGAAGACAGGTGTCACATTAATGGCTCCACAGTCGCAAAAGGAGGAGTTATGTGAAAGAAGAAGAGAAGGGAGGAGCTGCGGTCAATTACCCCACCCATTCATCCTGAATGGATGGGGCTTGCAGAGACGAAGATGTTTTCTTCCCTGTAAGCCCGTTTGACTAGCCTAAGTCCTATTTTGACTACGTTACCGGCAAATATGTCCGGGAGCCGCAAAGAATGCGGCGCCTGTACCGGACGTACAGGCACGGCGGGATACTCCACTCGTCCCGCTCGCTGCGCCGGCGCATTAAACATCCCTGCAGGGTTAGGGGAAGTGTGCGCCGGGTATAAAACTGCCGGATAACATTGGCGATGTGGAAACGCCCCTTCTGGGGCAGAACCCGCAGGTGAAAGACTGGATGCTGCGCATACAGTCCAAGGCTGCGGAAGGCGTGAGCCATTTTGTAACTGTCAACCAGTTGTGAGCGGCACATGACGGACAGGCACGAATGCCCGCCATGGACCACTGTGTTAACAGGAAGGAGGGTGTCCCGTGACCATATTTACAGTCGACAGATCCGGAAGGCCTGGTATGCCCACCTTCAACATCAGAAAGATCCGAAGGTTCTTGGAATGTGGGAAGGCGGAAATCTTCCGGTATCACCCGTTCACGGTAAAGCTGCTGTACGCGGAAAGCCTGGACGTGCAGCCCGTGGAGATGTGCATCGATGCAGGAGATAAGCACATAGGGATTTCCGTGAAGTCCCAGAAGCATGAGTTCGTCCATTCGCAGTACGATCCGTTGCCCTGCGAAAAGGAGCGCCATGAGGACCGCAGGCGTTACCGCCGCATGAGGAGGAACCGGCTCCGCTGCAGGAAACCGCGCTTTGATAACCGGTATAAGACCGATGGCTGGCTCGCTCCGACGGTGGAGCACAAGAAGAACCTTCATGTGAACCTTGCGGTTATGTTCAAAGGCGTCTGTCCGCTCACGTCCATAACGGTCGAGACAGGGGCCTTTGACACGCAGGCACTGGAAGCAATTGAAAGAGGGCTCCCGCTCCCTGAGGGGACGGACTACCAGCAGGGGCCGCGCTACAGGATGAACACGCTCCGTGACGCCGTCTTCCACAGGGATAGCCACACCTGCCGCCTGTGTGGTGGGAAGGGGAAGGTTCTCCGCATGCACCATGTTGGCTACTGGAAGGGAGATCATTCGGACAGGATGGGAAATCTCGTAACTCTCTGCACTGAATGCCATACGGCGGCAAATCATAAAAAGGGCGGTCCCCTGTACGGCTGGAAGCCGAAGGTGATGCCGATGAAGGGCGCGGCATTCATGAACCAAGTGCGTTTCAGAATCGTGGAGGAGATCGGGGAAAAGACTGGCCTCCCGGTAAAGGTCACCTGGGGTAGCGCCACGAAGACGGTGAGGAAGTATTACTGCATCCGGAAGACCCACGCGAACGACGCGTTCATGATGGGCGCCTTCCACCCTGCGCACCGCTGTGGAGAACAGGTCTTTTGCAAGCAGCGCCGTAATGACCGGCGTCTACAGAAGTTCTACGACGCAGCATACACCGACATCCGCGATGGGAAGGAAAAGTCCGGGCAGGTACTTTCCTGCGGGAGGACTAAACGAAGCGAGCCGAGGCGTTCAGCCAGGAACCTCCGCCTGTTCCGTGGACACAAGGTAAAAAAGGGGCACATCACCATACGCAGGCAGAGGACGCAGATAAAGCCGGGTAGTCAGGTGAGATACGGTAACGAGACACTCGTGGTACATGGCACGCACACGCGCAGGAATAAAAAGAGCGGGCAGGTGAGTATCAGGGTTGAGTTCACGCATCCCGCAAAGAACGGAAGGAAGTCCGCAGACCTGCGGAAGATGACAGTTGTAAGGAATCAATATTTAAATGCGTGGAAACGCGTCACATAATACAGAAAGGAGGGCAGGGTAGTGAACGGCTTCTTGGTAAAGAGCCCGTATTCACTCACGCACATACCGGCTTCGCTCCAATGGACGTGGTACCCTGCGGCAATAATGGCATCAGCGAACCCGAAGGATTTGGTAAGGGAATTCAAGACATCAAAGGCGGGCGACGTCATGACGTTGCTTGTAAAGCCAGAGTTCTTTCCGGCATGGACAGGGGATGACGACCAGCCGTACCGCGTGTATGACAAGTCGTTCTCAAGGCTTGCCGTGACGATCCTGTGGAAGTCGCCGAACGGCGGGAAGATGTCCGTCACAGGGAATATCAAGATCGACCGGCTCGCCGGGATCTACCGGAAGGCGGTCAACGCCAGCCAGATCGATGCCGTGATGTCAACAAACGCCTATAAATGGTTCGCCGGATCCCTGCAGAATGTCGTGGGAATGCTGCAGAACCCAGGCAGTGCGGAAACAGGTGCCGGGAGCATAGATGACCGCATCATCAGGAGCGAGAAGATGGCGGCGGCGCAGGCTGTGGCCATCGCCAACGGGAAGCTGAAGGGCAAGACGCCCCTGGCGGCCTTGCAGGAGGGAATGGCTGATGCGCTCAGGCAACAGAGGAACTGGCTTTTGGAAAACCTTCCGAAATACCCGGGGAACCGGAAGCAGATCGACGCGATCGACGCTGCCCTGTACCTGCACGAGCACGGGCTGCTCTCCATGCAGGAGCATGTGGGCGGCGCGGCAGGCCCTGTCCCGGCGGCAGTGCTACAGGCGGAGGACATCGTGCTCCTTGAGGCGAGCCCCAAGGGGCAGGGCAGGAAGGCGGATCCGGAGACCGGTCTGTCGCCATGCCATGAGATCTCGATCATCTGGCATATCGGCAACCGCTACCCGGTGGAAGTGAAGGTCGTCAATTACGATGCGCCGGTCGAAAAGCTCGCCGGAGGAGGACAGAACGTGCGCCGTGCGGAGAAGAGGAACGAGACATCGCTTTCATTCCGTCTCGACGAATCGACGTTTTTCAACGACGTGAGGCTCATTAAGAGCCACATGGAAAGGTTCGAGTCACTGTATGCGTACAACCAGTTTCAGGATGCGGATGAGTGCGACAACGCCAACCGGAAGATGGCAGGATATTCGACAAGGGCATGTGGATGAACCGCAGCGGCAGAATAGGGTATAACAAAAGGAGGCACAGGCCTCCTTTTGTTTTGACCATGCCCGCCTTCAAAGTATTACCGCCCAAAACCTTTTTAGAACTCCCTCGTGAGATTCCTGATCCATTTTCCCTTAAAATAGTGCCGCAGTGCAAACGGCATCTTCACGAATTCATCCGTGCACATGAAAAGGTAAACGATGAGCGGCGGAAGCTTAAAGACAAATGCGCTGATAAGACCGAGTGGCACCGCGACAAACCACATGCAGATGATATCCAGGACCATGCCGTAGCGTGAATCGCCGCCGCAGCGGAAGATCGATGCGATGAGAAGCGTGTTGATCATGATCCCGATCTGATAGACGGAATTTACGAGCAGCATGATCCGAAGCATAAACACAGCGTTTGCTGATATTCTGACCATGTGTGGGACGAACGGGCTGATCACAAGAAGCACAGCGCCCTGCGCCAGGGCTGTAAGAAACGTCACTTTCATGAATGACGAGGCGTCACCGCGTGCTATCTCCGCACGCCCTTCTCCGATCTCCTTTCCAAGCATGATCGAACAGGCCGCTGCGAGAGCGAACCCAACAGTCGAGATGAGGTCCCTTGCGACTGTGACGATGGAATTTGCGGCCACGATATCTGAGCCCAGATGCCCCATGATGATCGAATTCATATTGAACGCGAACCCCCACATGGCGTCATTGACAAACGCCGGCATGGAATAGCGGACAAAATCAGCCACGAGAAGCTGCGGGATCCGGAAAATGTTGAGCGGATGGCTTGGCAGCATCTTCTGTCCTGTAAAATGCACCGTACAGATGCAGAGCTCAACGCCTCTGGAAATGGTCGTCGCTAGCGCTGCACCCTCTATACCCATCGCCGGGGCACCAAGGAGCCCGAAGATAAGGACAGCGTTCAGGACGACATTTACCGCCAGCGTGACGGTGGAGATCACGGAAGAGAGCAGTACATTTTCGCAGCTTTTCATAATTGAGTGATAGGGCTGCGTGATGCCAGCGAAGAGGTAGGAAAATGCGGCGAACCGCAGATACCGCGCACCCGCATCGACAAGCTCGGGGATATTCGTCCAGACCCGCATCACGGTGCGTGGCGCGATGAGCGCACACACGCAGGCCCCAGCTGAGAAAACAAGCGAAATGATAAGCCCCATCCCGAAGATCTTGCCGATCGTCATGCGGTCCTTTTTCCCCCAGTATTGGGACGCGAGGATCGTAAGGGCCGAGGAAAGGCCAAAATAAACAATATTAAGGAGAAACTGTACCTGCCCCGCGAGAGATGATGCCGAGAGAGCCGTCTGCGTGACCCGGCCGAGCATCACGACGTCAGCCATCGTGACAGCTGCTGCGATCAGGTTCTGGAATATGATCGGAAGCGCGAGTCTCCTCAGCTCTCCGAAAAAGCCCCCGCGGGCTTGGATCCATCTGTTCAACATTTCTTTTATTATCCTGTGCTTTTTAATCTTCTTGATATTCTCCCACGTTTAGCCAGGGGTGGTCAATCAAAAAGGAGGCAGCCGCCTCCTTATACTCTGACCATATGTTTTGACCATGCCAGCTTAAGGACAGTTATGACTGGTCTTCCTTCCTTTTCTCGGGCAGGTGGATCAGCCTGCCTTCCGCGTCCGCCCTGACCAGCTCGATCACGTACCGGTTGACGGACAGGCCGCTCTTCTCGGCCTGCTCCTGGAACATTTCCTTAATCCCCTGCCCGGTCTGGAAGCTGATGTTGATCTGCTCAGTATTCTTTTTTTTGTACCTCAACGAGGCCTTGTTCATTGTTTCCTTGTAATACTTCGCCATGACCGACTACCTTCCATGCGGACAGAGTGCCCGGACCTGTATATGCATATGCATAGATTTGTACCTTTAATCTTAACATGGAGAGAGCAGATTGTTCAATCCGCTTGTATGTTCGCTTTTCTCAGTATTATTTCTGATAAATCTTAGTATTTCTATTGTAAATATATGCATATGCATATATAATATACTTAAAATATTTGATGTGGAAATTGAATGTAACAGCATTATAAAGAGAGATTGGAGAAAGAGTATGAACAAAGTTATTCTGTTGGGCAGGCTGACAAGGGATCCGGAGATCAGATACAGTGCGGGCGACAACTCCACCTGCGTCGCCAGGTACACGCTGGCCGTGGACAGGAGGTTCAGCAAGGGGAACGACAGTGACGGAAACAACGCCGATTTCATTCCCTGCGTGGCCTTCGGGAAGAGCGGCGAATTCGCGGAAAAATACCTGAAAAAGGGTACGAAGATGGCCATTACCGGCAGGATCCAGACAGGGAGCTATGTCAACAAAGAGGGTACCAAGGTCTACACGACGGAAGTCGTGGTCGAGGACCAGGAATTTGCCGAGAGCAAGAACGCGCAGGGCGGCGGAAACGGACAGGCCGGAGGTTACGGCGGCAACGGTTATTCCCAGAATGGCGGGTATGGCCAGGGTAATACTGGATACGGTCAGAATAATGGCTATGGCCAGAACAGCGGTGGGCAGGGCAGCCCGCAGCAGAACAGGAACAGCGGTGCTCCCGCACAAGGCCAGAATCATGGAAACAGGGGATACCAGAATAACGGCAGGCAGCAGTACGGAAATGCTTCACAGAATGGATACCGGAATGGCGGTGGACAGCAATACGGCGGTCCGCAGCAGGGATCGTATCAGAACGGCGGCCAGTATGGTAGTGCCCCTCAGGGCCAGTATCAGCAGGGGACGATGAGCAGTGACCTTGACGGTTTCATGAACATTCCTGCAGGAGCTGACGAAGAGCTGCCGTTCTCATAAAAGGGCGGTGGGCTATGGCAGAAGAGAAGATGTGTGTGGATGCAGAAGAGGTTGCCAGAGATTGGGGCGTCTCAAAATCCCAGGCATATAAGATCATTCAGAAACTGAACCTCCAGATCCGGGAGCAGTTCCCCAATGCGATCATCGTGAGTGGCAAGGTGAGCAGGGCATATTATAACCGGTGCTGCCTTGCTGATGTTGGCCGGAAGAAGGGGTCAGGGTGATAGATAGCATAATAACAATTCTTGTTTCCTTCTTTCCCAGGGTCCGCCCCGGGTTTTTTACCGGATTATGCGGTGATATCTTTCTGATCGGGATGAGATTAGGTTATGATAAAGTGGTGGACGAGGAGCCTGCAGCTAAGGAAAAAGGAGCAAACATGGGGATTTACGTATGCAGCGACATACACGGCATGTACGACCTGTACTGCCGGATGCTGGAAACTGTACAGTTCAGTAACGGGGATCACCTGTATATACTGGGCGACATGATCGACCGCGGGCCGGACGGCAACAAGATCCTCCTGGATGTGATAAAAAGGGAGAACGTGACCTGCCTGATAGGGAACCACGAGCATATGATGTGGAATTACCTCAACCGATACGGAAGTGATCTTGCCCAGGCGTGGATGCTGCCGGGGAACGGCGGCGGAAAGACTATGACTTCATACACTATGCTCCTGAATGAGGACAAGCAGGCCATAAGGCATTTTCTGGACTACCTTTATCTTCAGGTCGAGCTGGCCGTGGGAGGAAAGACGTACCTTCTGTCCCATTCTTCTTTCCTTCCGGATTTCGGGAGCGTGAAATGGCAGGATCCGGAAATCTCTGAAGAAGAAGTTCTGGATGTGGTATGGTGTTCGCCATGGCGGAGATGGGAACACATTGCCCCGGAAGAATACAGGAAGGATGGCCGGTACCACATCATCGGTCACGTACCGGTCCTTCTGATCGGAGATGAGGACTGGCCGGATGGTAAAAGACCGGACATGCCCTGTTATTATGAAGATAAGGAGAACCGCCTTGTTAATATCGATCTTGGGTGCGCGTTTATCCCTGCGGCGCGTGAGGGATTATATGACAAAGACAGGAGGGCTGACGGAGCATCGCTGTGTGTTCTTGATCTTGAACGGTTTGCGGCAGGAGATCCGGATGCAGCCATTTATTTGAGTTGACAGAAAACGGTGAATAAAGGCTTTTGTGATACTAGACTAATTCTTTTCTGCCCGGGGCACATAGCTGCCCCGGTTTTTGCCGCCATGATTACTTATAGAAAAGGGATTCCTCTATTTAAATGACAGAACAAGAAAACAGGAGTCATGCAAATGGCTTCATGCCAAAAAAGGAGGAAACACATGAGAACCGCAACATGGGAAAACATCGGAACAAGTGTAAGAGGAGAGAAGAAGATCGAGGACGTGCTTACTGCGGCGGGCCTCAACTACACGGTAGAGAAAAGGCCGGTCTATAGGTATGAGCGGAACCCCAGGAAACTCGTAAGGATCTCGAACAGGTTCACCTGCGAGCGACGGGAGGACGGGCATTCGTACGACGAGATCGTCTCCGGCAAGTACACGATCGTACAGAACAGGGAGGCTTTCGACTTCGTTAACTACATGAGCGACGAAGTCGAGTTCCTTAAGGCGGGTGAAACGGCGAATGGTCTGGTGTACATCATCGGCAGGCTCCCGGATGTCAACATCCTGGGCGATCCGTTCACGCCGCACGTGATCTTTTCCAACAGCTTTACCGGCAAGACTTCGATCCGTGCGGCGATCTGCCCGCTGAGGATCATCTGCCAGAACCAGTTCGCGGCAGCCTTCAGAGACACGCACAACGCGGTGTCCGTGGGACATACGGCGAGCGCGGAGAAGAAATTGAAAGAAGCAAGGTCAGTGCTCCGGGCAAGTGCTGATTATATGGAAGATCTGCGCAGGATGGCGGAAGGCTACGCCGCCATGAAGGTGTCGCCGAAGCAGGTGTCGATGGTGCTGGAGGCAATGTTCCCCGTGCCGGCCGACGCGCCGCAGAAGAGAGCAGCTGAGATTGCTGCCAAAAAGGCGAAGTTCGAGGCACAGTTCAGAAAAGCGATGGACAGTCCTGATAACTATGTCTTTCGTGGAACCGCCTGGCAGCTGGTAAATGCGTACACGGATGTGCTCACGCATGCGCCGCTGTCCGGAAAGTCCACATTCGACAGCCAGTTCGTCAAGGTGACCTTTGGGAAGGATACGTCGAAGTTCCTTAAGATCGTCGATGCGGTTGCAGTGTAGACATGTCAAAACTGAGTCAAAAATCATAAAAGAAAGGTCTGGTCACCCAGGCCTTTCTTTATGCCATTACGGTTACGCCGCCTCTTTTTGGGCGCTTTGTTTACTTATAAAAAAACAGTTCTTCTATATCCCATATGTAAGCAGAAAACAGGAGTCGTTAATGTGGCTCCAAGCCAAAAAAGGAGGAAAAACATGGAAAGAGAACTGTTTTACGAGAAGATGAAAGAAGCACTTATGGAGCTCAAGCCGGATGAGATGGAGATCACCTTCATGAGAGTTGACAAGCAGAACAGGATGGGACTGCACGGATGTACGCTTTCGATGCCGGATGCCGCGGCAGCACCCACGTTCTACCTGGAGGATCTTTATGAGGCGTACCTGAACGGCACTGCCGTTGAGGATATCGCCGAAGGGGTGATCGAATTCGCGAAGGAGAACAACAGGGCAGTGATCCCCGACGGGATCGACGTTGTAAATTATGAGAGCGCCAGAAAGCACCTTGGTTTGATGATCATCGGAGCAGAAGAAAACAGGGAGTACCTTGAAACGCTTGTCCATGAGATCATCGAAGGACTGGCACTGGTGCCGATCGTTTTTATCGATGATGATCATAGTACCGGGTGCATCAAGATCAAGAAGGAACTTCTTATGGCCTGGGGTGTTACAGCTCAGGAGGTGATGGAAGAGGCGAAACAGAATTCCGCGAGAGTCATGCCGCCCACGTTCAAGCTGATGAGTGACATCCTCAAGGAGAATTCAGAGCTGGATCTGGATGACCTCTGTGTGCCAGAAGAAGCTGAACTGTTCGTTGTAAGCAACCGGTATTTTGTGTGCGGTGCTTCTGTTGCGTTCTATCCCGGGTTTCTTGAAAGCATCGGGAAGGCACTCGGAACGGACTTTTACATCCTGCCCAGTTCGATCAATGAACTGATCCTTCTCAGAGACCTTGGACAGAACCCGCTGGAACTGTTGCAGATCGTAAAGACTGTGAACAGGACACAGCTTCAGCCGGAAGAAGTGCTGGCAGATGCCGTGTACTATTACAGCAGGAGCGGAGGTTTCCGCAAGATTCTTCCGATGGAAGCTGTGCTGGTGTAGTTTTTAGTAGTTTATCGTTAGGATTCGTTGAATGTTGTAAGGGCTAAAAGGACTCCCGGATCAGCTGCGCTGACCGGGAGTTTTATGCTGCTAGATTTCATGACAATAATTACATATGCCTTGTGAGGAGAAGAAAAAAGTACGGGGCAAAAACGCGGACAATTCAATGAAAGGTTAGTCTTTTGTTATTGAGTAGTTTGAAGGGTGATATAATTATCGTAACCTAGATGCCACATGGTATTATTTGAAAACCATAGAGTTCATGTGAAGGGGAATGGCGTTTTCAAAAGACCTGAAATGTGGGATATCACACTCAACAAATTCAAAACCCCAACCAGCATATACATCGAATAATAATCAGTCAGGACAGGCTTGTATTAGCCAAGTCTGACAATAAGGATTTCTATGATTATATTGCATGATTGAAACAGGGCGGCTATCAAGGGGCCGTCCTGTTTTTCTATGATTTAGAGATGGGAGAGGTGTATCTGCCGTTTGAAAAGAAGAGAAATGTCGAATATAGCAGGTTGGAATTGGCGGATGTGCAAGTATTTTTAACCAGCTTGCCGGAATCAGTAAATATATGAAGTCCTTATTTGTATGGAATCGTTGTAAGAAATATAAAAACAAAATAAGGAAGACGGCTTTGCGGGTCAGAAAAACGACCAACAACACTTAAGAGGGAGTTTATAGATGGTTTTGTAATCACAAGGACGATATAATTAAAATGCGTAAGTTAGTGGAAATAGGATGTAACAGGTATTATTTGAGACCGATTAAGACCTCAAGAGTTATGTGTACTGTAAACTCTTAACTGAAAGGATGAAACCATGAGACTCGGAATGAGGAAACCCAGCATAAAAAAGAGCCTGAAAGCCCGTACTACAGGAAAACTCAAGAGGTCAGTAAAGAAAGCCGTTATCCCGGGTTATGGAAAAAAGGGAATGGGATGGATCAAGAACCCCAAAAAGGCTGCATATAATAAAGTATATAAAAAGACCAGCTTTTCTATATTTGATCTGTTTAAATGAGCAAGGCTACGGGGAAAGTGAATGCATAAGTAAAGCCAAATGGCTCGTTCGGAGGTGATGCAGACATGATGATTGGTCCGGAAGGCTACTACGAGGTCAACCTGAAAGGTAAAACAAAACAGGAGATCCTGAAAAAGATCAGATCATTAAAAAGAGAGATAAACCAGCTGAAGAGATCCCTAGAGGAGCATTTTCTTGAGACTGAGGAAATGTTTCCTACCAGGTTAACCAGGCTGAAGTGTTATCGTAATTATCTTGACCGTGCGATCCGAGCATATGAAGAGGCTGGCGGCAGATATATCCCTACTAAAGCAGAACAAAAAAGCCGTGATTTTGACGCTTCGCTAGATTCTCTTCAAAAAATGGTGTTTTCCATTGGTGGATTTTTCGGCGGATATGAAACAAGGACATATACCGTATCCGGCGATAAAGTGATCTTGGATGTAGAACACTCGTTAACGCTAAAGCCAAGTAACCTTCCGGTATTTTATCCGTTCACAAAAGAGGAGTTTATTTCTGGGCTAAGGGAGATTCATATCGGCGAGTGGAAAAGGAAATATGATGATCCGTTGGTAATGGACGGTACGCAATGGGAGCTGGAGATACACTTTGATGGAAACAGTAAGCCGGTAAGAATTTACGGCAGCAACGCTTATCCCTATAACTTTCAAGATCTGATAGATTTCCTCGGAATTGAAGAGGAAGAAATCGAAGATGAGGAAGAAACAGAAGAGGATGAATGAAAAAGGTGTATCAGCCTGCATTTTTAATACTTGATCTATTTAAGTAATGTTACGAGGGGAGATCCCATGAAACAATACGATTTTGAAGAAATCATTAATAAAATAATGGCTGATCGGATTCTCGCGGTTATAAAAGAAGAGAAGCGGATAAAAGCAATTGAAATTGCGTACATACTTGGAACAGACAGAAAGACGATAAATCATTATCTGTATTCGGAGCTACGGTGGTTTGTGGAAAAAGACCAGAACCATTACTGGTCTTTAAAAGGTCATCGTCCCAAACGGACATCCGACGATGTGTTCTATTTAACGGAATATATTCCCAAAAGACTATGGCGGTATAAACGGGAGGAAGAATTGGAAGAAAGCAAGCTGGTCCGGAGGCTTAAGGAAAAGGATGCAGAAGCTGTCGAAATCGTGAAGGAAAGAATGCTCGAAGCAGCAGAAGACCTTGTTGAGCTCGAGGAACGCGGTTTGATCGTGGCAACAGTCCCTTCATCAAAGACATATAAAGAATCTCCAATGCTTGAAGTGGCCGCCTATATTCGAGATTATTTCAATGGCCCTGAAGGTGAAGAAGATCCTGAATTTGCATTTTTAGATATGTTTTCAAGGATTACGGATGTGAAGACATCTCATCTGGCAGGGCCCTTGGGGCGTCCGAAATACGATGAACACAAGGCTTCAATCATATGTAATTATCCGGAATATTGTAATGAGTATACGCAATGTCTTATTTTGGATGACGTTACGACGACCGGTACCGTAATAAAAGTATGCCGGGATATTCTTATAGAGAACGGGATGCCTGAAGAAAACATTATCCCTCTGGTATTTGCAAAAACGGTATAAGAGATGAATAAACTATTTGAACTATTATTCGTAAGCAGTTTTAAGGGTGTCGGGAAAAAGACGATCCATAGGAAATTTATCGATGCGATCTGGCGGTGCGACAATATAACAGACCTGATCGAGACATATCTTCCGATGATAAGATCATTTACGTCATCGGAGATAATACAGGCCAGGGACAGCGCACAGAGGCAGATTGAAGAACTTGAGAAAACGCAGGGTGTTAGTGCTATCACGTGTTTTGACGAGCGTTATCCGGAAACAGTGAAAGCCCTCGGAGACTCGGCACCGATTATTCTGTACACCAAAGGTGATGAGACTTCTCTCAATGGGAAGAATATCGCTGTGGTAGGAACAAGAAAACCGTCTGATCATACAGCAGCTGTTGAGCGAAACCTCGTGGGAAAAATAATCGATCTCAGCGGCAGTACAATTGTGAGCGGGCTGGCACTTGGCTGTGACTATATAGCACATGAAACGGCATTGAATAAAAAAGGGAAGACTGTTGCAGTCCTTCCCTCCGGAGTAGAAAATGTAACGCCTTCTCAGCACAGTAAACTTGCAGAGCAGATTGTTGTAAGTGGTGGATGCCTTGTGTCGGAGTATAAAATACACGCCCCGGCAGTCCGAGGAACATTTGTTGAGCGGGACAGCCTTATTGCCGCATTGTCAGAAACTACAGTTGTGGCAGAATGCGGAGTGAATAGCGGCACGATGCATACAGTCGGCGCGGCGGTAAAGCTGAAACGGAAGATAGCGTGTTATATGCCGGCAGATTTTTCCAAAGGTTCATATGAAGGAAATCTTTATATGATTCAAGGCATGGGGGCAATTCCGCTTAAGAATAATGAAGACCTGAAATTCATAATATGAAGAGATCTTTTTATGTTGGCCTGTTTAAATGATAAGGGACAAAAAAGCAACGAATGGTAAGAGCATTCTACACGGATTAAAACAATCCAAAGAGCGACGGGCGAAATGGTGGACAGTACAAGATTTCTGACCAAGCTATAGAAGTTGATTATGGTAAAACAATGCTATATTCACATTGCCAGAAAAACACGGCAGGGGTATAAGGATGAATTACAGAGACCTTGACATTAAGATCAGTTATCACAGCAAGGGGCTGGACGGTATTACGGAAAAATTGCTTATCCCGGCGCTGAAGTGTACAAAACTATATAGACGGGGAACGGGATTCTTTTCATCAAGCGTACTCTCGTCGATTACAGACGGGGTAACGGAACTGGTAGAGAACGGCGGAAAGATACAGATGGTTGCAAGCCCAAAATTCCAGCGGGAAGATCTTGACGCAATCAACGCCGGATACCGTGAACGGGATGAAGTAGTAAGCGAGGTGTTCTCCAAAGAATTTGAAGAAGAACTGGATAAGATGCCGGATGACGACCTCGTTATGCTTGCAAAGTTGGTCGCCACGGGAGTGTTGGATATCAGGATCATCGTCACAGATACAGTAGATGGGGACGGGATGTATCATGACAAGCTCGGGATTCTGGAGGACTTTGACGGAAACCGGGTCGTCTTTTATGGATCACCGAATTCCTCCCATGGCGGTTACAAGGCGAATTATGAGAAGATCAGGATCGCTAAGAGCTGGGTCACCGGTCAGGCAGAATCTGTCATCGATGAAGAAGCAGAATTTGATTCCCTGTGGAATAAGTATAACGAGGAAGTAACAGTATACGACTTCAAGGAATCCATAAAGAAACAGATCTTCGTTGTGGTCGAAAGAAAAGGATTGAAAGACCGCCTTAAGGATATTATCGAAAAGGAAGAAGACGATGCAGACCCAAGGACCGGAATTCGGTTACGCAAGTACCAGAGACAGGCGATTAAAGCATGGGTAGACAACGGCTACAAGGGCTTTTTCGTCATGGCGACTGGTACCGGGAAGACGTGGACTGCAATCTACGCTACGAAGGAGATCACAGACAAAGAGGCTATATTACTTGTGATCTGCGCGCCGTATAAGCATCTGGTCAAGCAGTGGTCCGAGGACGTTAAAAAGGTGTATCCGGATAATGAGATCATATTGGTCTCTTCCGAAAACCCGAGATGGCAGGCAGAGCTGACAAACGCGGTCATGAGCGCCAAATATACGGAAAAGAAGACGGTGATCGCTATATCGACGATCATCTCCTTTAACCTACCCGCTTTCAAAAGGATCGCGGACAAAACAAACATGCAGCGGATGCTGATCGTGGATGAGGCGCACCGTTTTACAAACAGGGAGCCTTATATCCAGTATGATTACAAATATCTGCTTGGACTGTCGGCGACACCATCAAGCAGGAAAAACGACAAGCGCGGAGACGAGCTAATGGAGTTCTTTGGAGGGAAAGTATTTGATCTTCCGATCGAGTATGCTATCCAGAGGGGGCATCTTGTACATTATAATTATCATCCGATTTTTGTAGATTCAACGCCAGATGAAGAAGAAGCGTTCCAGAAGATTACCAGAAGAATGATGGCCTGCTGGCATGGAGATAAGTGTATCGACCCGGAGGAGTTTGTCAAACAGAAGCGGAACCGCCTGCGTGTGATCGCGATGGCAGGTGAAAAGATGAAACAGTTCCGCTACATAATGGGAAACGTCAAGGAAAAGAACCATTTTATCGTCTATTGCGGAGATGGAAGAATGTTCAACAGCCAGGGAGAAGAAAAGAGGCATATCGAACAAGTTAAGGACATCCTGACAGAAGACAAGTATCGTGTGAGCCAATTTACGGCTCAGGAGAATATGAAGACCCGCATGGAACTGGTCGAGTCGTTTAACAAGGGGATGATCGACTGTCTGGTTGCAATCCGTTGTCTTGATGAAGGAATTAATATTCCGTCGATCAATGGGGCATTAATCCTTGCGAGTAACGATGACTATCGGGAGTTCGTCCAAAGGCGGGGAAGGATTCTTCGGAAATATACGGATGAATACAGCGGGGAAGAAAAGAAAAACGCAAATATATATGATGTCATCGTATTGCCAGGCTATGATATGGTTTCCTGGGCTGCGATAGAGCTGCGAAGGTTCTATGAATATGCAAGACTCGCAGATAATGCGGATGAACTAATGGAACGGCTGTACCAGATGCTTGGAGATTATGGACTGGAGCTTGATGATATAGCAGAGACTGACGATGAGAATGAGAGGGAACTCGATGAATAAGAAGATCAATACGGTAGAAAACGCAGAGATATTAAAGGATTTCATTCTTAAGGTTGAGAACAACGCGATCAAAGGAATCTCATCATCAAGAGGGGATTCACAGGAGACCGCAAGGGGACGTGCTGATTCGGAGACTGTCAATGCAATACTAATGTGCGTCAATTCGACGAAGATCTTGGGGGAAGACAAATGAAGATACAAAAGATATCATATTTGAATTTCCGCAATTACGGAAAAAAAGGGGAAGTAAAGTTTGACGACAGCGGAAAGATCTCTCTGGTATACGGGGAAAACGGGGAAGGAAAGACAACATTCCATCAACTGTTTCAGTGGGTCCTATACGGAAAGGTGAACTTCAACCAGACAACGATCCCAACAAAACTCTATAATCTGAGAGTCGGAAAGAACCTCGCTCCGGAAAGGGGCTTAATGGTAGTCGGCGAAATCGCCTTTGAACATGAAGATGTCAACTATCTTGCACACAGGGAATGGGGCTATTACAAAAACTCCAGTGGGGACATTCAGAGAAGGACCGCCGGTGACAGTTTTTATATCATGAAGCAGCTGCCGTCAAACGACTGGCGGAAAGTTGATCGGCCTGATGACCTGATCGAACAGATCCTCCCCAAAGGATTGTCACCATATTTCTTTTTTGACGGCGAAACGATGATCGCAGATTTGAAAATGCGGGGATCAGAATCAGCGAAGATGCTGAATGCTGCACTTACGAATCTTTTTGACCTTGCAGCATACCAGAATGCGCTGGTCGACATTGGAAAGAGCAATGCCACGACCACTGTACTGGGAAAACTGAATGCGGAAAAGAACAGGATTATCAGGCAGACAGGAAATGCGGACGCCGCACAGCACGAAAGGGCGATCAGGCGGCTAAACTCGGAACTCGAGCGTTATGAAGATGAAAAGGAGAAGACCGATAAAGAAGTAAAAGAACTGGAAGAAAGAGTAAGCCGTCTTTCAGAGATGATCGGCTCCAGCAGGTCAAATAAAAAGCTGGAAGCGGACAGGGCAGCATGGAAAAGAACCGCAGAAAGTGCTGAGAAAGATATCGCCAGGATCCGACTGGAGTTTGGCAAGGAGATCGAAAAAAACTATGCCTTCCTCCTGATCGACGCCGTCGTAAAAGACGCTGAAAACCGTATGCTCCTCAAGGTACAGAAAGAAGAAAAAGACGTGATGCCGGGTCTTACGAAGGCACTCTTGAAGAGCCTTCTTGAACAGGACGAATGCGTCTGCGGCCACCGTCTTGATGAGACTGCAAAAAACAGGATCCGGGAATGGATGAGCTATTTCCCACCTGCATCTTACAAGTCCACTTATGATAAATTTAAGCAGCAGGCTGCAAGGCATGCCGGCCGCTTTGATGAGGAGGAGCTGAGTGATTACATGGCGAGGATCTTCAGGAAGCACAATGAGATCAGGAACGCTGAAAAAAAGATAGAAGAGATCGATGAAGAGTTGAAAGAAAATGACAGCATAGATGAGCTGGTTGAAGAAAGAAGCGATAAAGAACGGAAACGAGATGCGGCACTGAGGAGAAGAGATGATCTAGCTGGAAAGATCAAGCATAATGAAAACCAAATCAGTTTAAGAGAAGCCAAGCTCAAGGCACTGGACAAGAGCAACGGAAAGGCTGAAAAGATCGCTGAGCAGATCTCACTGGTCGAGCGCGTTCGTGACATGATCATTGCTGAGAAGCAGGAAAAGACAGTTGAATACAGTAAATCGCTGGAAAAAGAGATCCAGAACCTGGTAGATACGATGATGACTACGAAGCGGAGGGTGGAACTCAATGAAGATTTCCAGCTCAGGGTGCTTGACAGCTACGATGATGAATCAAAATCGGAAGGCCAGTTCGCTGCGGTGTCTTTTGCTTATATCAGCGCGATCTTGAAAGTCTTGAAATCGCACGACCGTCTGAAAGGCAAGGAGTATCCCCTTGTACTGGATGGCCCGTTCTCAAAGATAGACGAAAGGCAGAGAAAGAACATCCTGGAGATACTGCCACAGTACGCTGACCAGGTGATCATCCTGTCAAAAGAACCGCTCCACGATCTTCTGGACCCAGAGGACGTAGGGAACATCTATACGATCACCAGTAACGACGAGAGGAACGATGCGGAGATAAAGGAGGGATATCTATGGAGATAAGATCTGATATTGCCCTGAAAGGAGACGCATGGGCAAAGACCATAGATGAACTGGTTTCAAAGACAAGAGGTGACAGGATGTGGACGGCGTCAATCGAAAACGGAGACTCGAAGTTTTTCGACACGCAGTGGGCGCTGTTTAAAGTATGCCTGGCAATCGGCATCCTGTATGACCGCAGGATCGAGGAGCTGCCAAAGTCAGCAGAGGTTGAAGAAGAGGGGAACAGGAGCATACCGAGGAACATGGTTGCGAACCATGCTGCCGACATGAATTATTTCTTCAATGCCGCGATCCTGACCACGAACACGACCAGCCTGAATGAGACAGACCGGCTTTATCTTGCTTTCTCTGAGGAGATAACGGAAGAAGAGATGGAGGGAGAAGACATCGAAGTGGTCCGCCATGGAGTAAGCGAAGAAGCGCTGAAATTTGATAAAGTCGGGTTCCTAATCGGGTTTGCCAACTATGGCGTGACAAAGATCTGTGAACAGATTGATAATAATATAAATGTCACGATGGAGAATATTTCAGAATTCCTGATCATGTCCTATCAGGGTGAGACGCCGGAGCTGAGGGAAATGCGGGAAGTGGAAGATATACTGGATGATGAGTTCTGAGCTTATACAGGAAAATTGACAGTTTGATAGGGGAATGCTAAAATATACTTACGTATTATACGTAAGTATATTTTTGTGAGGTAATGCATGGATTTTACATATAGGTTCCCCGCAGTGAGGGGAGTACAGGCTAAAAAGGAATACTATATCGCAATGGTTCCGCTCGGGATCATTGGTCACTTGTTTCCGGATGAAGAACAATATGTATTGCCAGAGTTCAGGGCGCAGCGGCGGCTGAATACTGCAAGGATCCCTGTAATGAGTCGGTATATCCTAGAAAACAGAGATACCTATGTATTCTCTGCCCTTGCCGCAACTATTGGTGGCGAGTATTTTTTTGAAGGAGACAATTCGTTAAATGGACTAGGGATGCTTCGGATCTCCATGGACGCTGCGATCCTGATCAACGACGGCCAGCATCGTAAGGCAGCGATCCTGGAGGCTCTTAAAGAAGACCCGTCTCTTAAAGAGGAGACGATTCCGATCGTGTTCTTTGAAGACAAGGGGTTAGAACGAAGCCAGCAGATCTTTACGGATCTTAACAAAAACGCAGTGAAGACCTCGAACTCGATCTCTGAGCTTTATGACACGAGGGATGAGCATGCAGTCCTTACCCGGGAAACGATAGCGAGGATTGATTTCCTTAATACATATACTGATAAGGAGAAGGACAACCTGGGGAAATTCGATGCGTGCCTGTTTACACTCAATATGTTCTACACATCAAATAAAACGATTCTTGGAAAAAGTGTTAAAGAAGGAGACGGTGAATTTCTATTCCGTTTCTGGACAGCAGTTACGCAAAACATGGTGCCATGGCAGGAACTGGTAGAAAAGGAACTCTCTAAAAGGGCGCTGAGGGAAGATTATATTGCTACACAAAGCGTGATCCTGCAGGCCTTCGGGCGCGTGGGAAGGTATTATTATCTCCACCAGAAGGAAAACTTTGACTCGGGACTGTCGGGACTATCAAAGATTAACTGGAAACGCTCTGCAGGTATATGGGACAAAAGAGTGTTGAAGAATGGGAGAGTGCTTGTCAACAAGAGAGCAGTCGTGCTGACAGGGAACGTGATTAAGAATGCAGTCGGGATCCCACTTGACGAAGATGAAGCCGCCGCAGAGAAAGAACTCACCAGTGATTGACGGAGAACAGATATGTCAGAAATGATAAATAAGGAAACAATAGACGGACTGATCGAGACAATACAGAACCTGTACCTTTCAGATTCTATCCCGTGGATGATCGGATATTCCGGTGGTAAAGACAGCACAGCAGTCGTCCAACTGGTATGGATGGCAATCGAAAGGCTTCCTGAAAAGCAGAGAAAAAAGTCCGTGCATATCATGAATACGGATACTCTGGTCGAATCACCTGTGGTATCCAGATGGGTCAAAAGGTCTCTTGAAAGCATGAAAAAAGCGGCGGAAGAGAAAAAGATGCCTTTCATTCCTGAACAGCTGACACCGGACTATAACAACACGTTCTGGGTAAACCTGATTGGCAGGGGATATCCATTCCCCCGTATGAAGTACAGGTGGTGCACGGACAGGCTAAAGATCCAGCCGGTTAATAATTTCATCAAAAACAAAATTGCAGAGCACGGGGAAGTTATTCTTGTACTGGGAACACGGAAAGCAGAGAGCACAAGGCGCGCACAGACAATGACGAGGCTGGAGAAAAAAAGGGTCAGGGAACTCCTGAGCCCGAACCCCACTCTCGCCAACGAACTTGTCTTTTCTCCGCTCGAGGCATGGACAAATGACGATGTCTGGGTATTTCTCATGCAGTACAGGAACCCCTGGGGATACTCAAACATGGACCTGATGACTATGTACAGGGGTGCGACGGCAGATAATGAATGCCCCCTTATGGTCGACAAGAGCATGCCTTCATGTGGAAAGAGTCGGTTTGGCTGCTGGGTCTGTACAATGGTAGAGAAAGATAAGTCCATGGAAGCAATGATCGCCAATGACAAGGAAAAGGAATGGATGTCCCCTCTCCTTGAGTTCCGCAACAGGTTTGGTAGCGAAGACGGCGACCGAGAGCGCAGGAGTTTCCGCCGTTCGAACGGCGGCTTGCAGGGCAATTACGGAAGGTTGTTTCACGGCCCCTACCTGAAGCATGTCCGTGAAGAATGGCTTGAAGACCTGCTTCGGATACAGAAGAATATCAATGAGAATGGGCCTGAGGAGTTCAGGGACCTCGAACTGATCAGGCAGGAGGAATTGCAGGCAATCCGGCGGATCTGGGTCAGGAACAAGCACGAATTCGACGATTCCCTTCCCCGCATCTATAAGAAAGTTTTCGGTAGAGATTTCGAGGACCCGGAGTGGATCCCGAACGGAAGCTTTGGCCGTGAGGAATGGGATATCCTCAAACAGGTCTGCGAAGAATTGTGCCCGGATGAGAAGCTCGCCTTCGAGATGATGTACAGCATGATTGATACGGAAAATGCTGCATCCGGGATGCACCAGCGCAGCACAGTGCTTGACGATCTGCAGCGGGTGGTATCAACCACTTTCTACAGGGATGAAAAAGATGCGCTGGATTATTATACTGATACGATGGTACGGAAAAAGGACCTTGGAGGCAGGTACAACGAGAAATTCCTGGATTACGTCCATGAAGACGACAGCCCTGAGGCGGCGGAGGAGAGCGTTACATGATCATTAAACGGCTTACTCTATATAACTTTGGTATCTATGCCGGAGAAAATACATTTTCATTTACAGGAGAGAAACCCGTCGTTTTGATTGGTGGCCTGAACGGGCGCGGAAAGACCACTTTTCTTTCGGCGATCCTCTTGTCCTTATATGGCGAAGGCTCCGTCGCTTACAGGGAAAGCGGTTATAAATCCTACGGGCAATATCTCCGTTCCTATGTGAACAACGACTGCTGGGACAGGCAGGCTTATGTTGAGATGGAGTTCGTGGTCACCGGTCCCGATAGTGCTGAATATCTGGTCCGCAGGGAATGGGACGCACTGGGCAAACGGACAAAGGAACAGATCACCGTTGAAAAGAACGGAATCAGAGATGGTTTCCTTACGGAAAACTGGTCCATGTTTGTGGAGAGCATCCTTCCGGGTGCACTCGCAGGCTTCTACTTTTTTGATGGTGAAAAGATCGCAGACATGGCTGTTGACAGTACCAGCCCCCAGCTTAAGGAATCGATTCGCGCCATGTTGGGGATCACCGTGCTGGACGTCCTGAAGAATGACCTTTTCAGAGTGATGAAGAAGATCACGAGAAAGTCGGCAGGGACGAGGTCGGCACAGGAGCTTGAAGAGTTGCGCGACACAAAGGATGCTGCGGAAAAGGCCCTTTCAGAGGCAGATGAGAAGATACACTCTGTTTACGACAGAATTGTACTAAAAAAGACTGAGATCGAAGAAGCCTATCATCGTTATGACGCACAGGGCGGGACGGCACTGGAAAAACGTGACGAGATCAACCGCAGGAAGGCGGAACTACAGGCAGAGTATACAAGGAATGAAGAAAACCTGTTGGGGGCGGCGGCGTCCGTACTGCCGATGGCGATGGTATCCGACCTGATTGGTGATATCAAGCTTACGGCCCAGGATGAGCACAACGAATACGTCCTGCAGCAGGCAATTGTCCAGATCGAAGACCTTCTTGGTCAGTTCATGGATGAAAACCGCGCTTCCGCTGACGGTGGAAAGGAATTCTTCCAGTTCCTTAAAGAGAAAGCGGAAGGTGCCGGGGACCAGTCAGTGTACGGCCTTTCTGACCAGGCACTGTTTCAGGTTGGTGATATCTTCGAGACACAGTTGGGCGGTGCCATAAAGACTGCTGGTGATGCGATCTCAAAAAAGAAGGAGCTGAAAGGGAAGCTGGCAGAGACTGACAGCTTATTGCAGCTTGATATCAATGAAAAAAGGCTTGAAGAGATCAGGGAAGCAATCAGGGCCCTGGAAGACGAACGAGTTAAGCTCGAAGTTGAACTCAGGACCCTTCAGAACGACAGAAGTTCTCTGAATGCTGCAGTGATCACAAAGACAGCGGAGTTCAACCGATACGTTGAAGGATATCTGCGTGAAACGGAACTAACGGACGATTCAGACCGCACAATGAAGTATTCCAATCTTGCAGTGCAGATCATTGACAGATATACGGCAGCCCTTCAAGAGAGAAAGACCGGCCTGCTGGCCCGGACAGTAACGGAGTGCTATAAACAGCTTGCCAACAAGGCGAATCTGATCGACAAGGTAGAAATCGACAGCGATACGCTCGAGATCAGTTATTATGACGAAAATGGTAAGGAAGTGGAAAAATCCTCTCTTTCCGCAGGGGAGAAGCAGCTGCTGGTTGTATCGATCCTATGGGCGCTCGCGATCTGTTCCCATAAGAAGCTTCCGGTAATCATCGATACACCTCTTTCAAGGCTGGATTCCATGCACAGGACATCTTTGATCACGACATACTTTCCTCAGGCGAGTGAGCAGACTATCATCCTTTCTACGGATTCGGAGATTGACCGGGCGGGTTATGAGATGATGAAAGAAAATGTCGGTGATGAGTTCACTCTGTACTATGATGAGTTGGAGAAGAGCACGAAGATAAGGAAAGGGTATTTTGAGGAGGCAGTATGATTATAAAACAAGTGCGATTGTCACAACAGGCAAAAGACCAGCTATCCAGACTCAAGGGGAAGACCGGGATCAAAAACTGGAACATACTCTGCAGATGGGCATTATGCTATTCCCTGTCAGAAAAAACGATTCCAAATGATGCCGTTCCTCCTGCAGACAGTAATCTTGAAATGTCCTGGTATACCTTCGGCGGAGAATACTATGAGATATATGAGGCACTGATCAAGGCGTGGTGTATCAGGATGGGGCTGCAGACGGACGACGAAACCGTAGCTAAATACTTCCGCCTCAATCTGGAGCGCGGGATCGCACATCTATGCGGGACTGGGTTTATAAAGAATATCGATGACCTTCTCCTGCTGGCAGCAAAGGAGTGATCAATGAGCCTTTACCTTGACTATAATGCCTCGGCTCCGGTTGATGAACGGGTGCTCGAAGCGATGATCGAAGTATATCGTAACCATACGGGCAATGCGGACAGCAGGACGCATATACACGGGGATGACACTAGGAATATTGTGGAAAATGCCAGAAGGCAGGTTGCTTCGATGCTTGGCATTCAGGCAAACGAGGCTTTTTTCACGAGCGGGGCTACGGAGAGCAATAATATAGCAGTCCGAGGACTAGAAGAGTATGCAGAGGAGTCCGGCAAGAAACATATCATCACGACGGCAATCGAACATAAGGCGGTTCTTGAGACCGTAAAAGCCTTGGGAAGGAAAGGCTTCGATGTAGAGCTGGTGTATCCTGGCAGGAACGGGCGTGTTTCAGCAGAAGACGTCCTTGGCAGGGTCCGTAATGATACACTACTTGTCAGTGTGATGCATGTCAATAACGAAACGGGCATCATACAGCCTGTCAGGGAAATCGGGAAGCCACTGAAGGAACAAGGGGTGCTGTTTCACATTGATGCTACACAGAGCTGTGGTAAGCTCGTCGACGAAATCCGGGAAATGGATTATGATATGCTTTCATTCAGCGCACATAAGTTGCGCGGCCCTCAGGGAGTCGGCTGCCTGATTCTCAGGAGGAGGAATTATGCGCTGCCGCCGGTGAAATCGGTTATGTATGGCGGGCAGCAGGAGAACGGGATCCGTCCGGGGACTGTACCCGTTGCACTTGTGGCAGGCTGCGGGAAGGCCTGTGAGATTGCCGGACAGGAATATAAAGACAATGATAGAAAGCTTACAGAGCTAAAGAAATGCTTAGGATCTCTCCTTAAAGAGTCTGGGCTGTCTTATCACTTCAACGGTGACCAAAATTTCTGCATACAGAGTACGGCAAATATCTGCTTTGAAGGTGTCTCTTCTGAAGCATTGATGATCATAACAAAACAATATTGCAGCATATCAAACGGGTCTGCTTGTACATCAAAGAGCTATGATCCCAGTTACGTATTGACTGCGATGGGAATCCCGGACGAAGAAGCAGGATGCTCCGTCCGTATTAGCTGGGGGCCTGACACAGATCAAAGAGCGTTTGTTTATAATATACAAAAGCTCTTAGAAACCGCGAAAGCTCTGGCATGATAATGGAGCGGTATAACTGATGAAGGTACCCCTTAAGTTTTGTGATATTATAGAAGAACCTGGTATTAGAGCAGTATCGAACGCTAACGTATTATTAATGTATTAATTTTTAAGGAGGGTGATTCAGAAATGGGTCCCCTTTTTTGTTGTCCAAGTTTTGGGCCAGAAAGATGATGTGGGTATCAAGTTCGTGATTTGAACATTGTAAGGATGTATAATATTAATAATGGTTGGAAATAAAGAAAATCCAGATAACAGGTTATTCAAAATATAGCCTTTATGAAAGGGGAAAGCGCATGCAGAAAAATGTGGCTATAACAGATAGTTACTTAACCAGTGTGTTTAAATTAAGTGCACAAGAAAAAAAGGCTACTTTAAATACCATCAGGCAGCTTGCGGAAAACCCAAAAGCACCGTCGCTTCATGTTCACAGTATTGACAGGGCGAAATGTGATAAGAAATTCCTAAGTGCAAGGGTTAATCTTGATCTTAGAATCATTTTTGTGAAGAGATCGGAGATATGCACACTCCTATATGTCGATCATCATGATGATGCGTATGATTGGTGTGAGGGGAAATATCTGGTAAAGACAGATTTTGGATCAGAGTATATTTATGATGAAAAACTAGTTCAAAGCAGTATGGACCTTATTGCGAACAGACCGCAAATACCGGCATATCTGAAGCTCAACCAGAGTGTTTCCCTATTTGAAAAAAACGGGATTAAAAAGAAACAGCTTGAAAAACTGGGCGTTCAGGAAATACATGCTGAAAATCTGTTAAAAATTGAAGAGGAAAGCGTTTTTTTGGAGTATATTGAGTTTTTTCCAGAAGAGCTTCAAGAAGCACTTATTGATTTGGCCACAAATGCTAAACCTTACGACCAGGTATTCAATGAGCTTTATTGCACAAAGGACGAGAGCGAGCAAGTTAACAATTCAAATAGAAGGTTCTATTTAACAGAAGACATGGTTGAGCTGGAAAAGCTGATGGAGAACGAAGAGTTCGAAAAGTGGACTATTTTCCTGCATCCTTCCCAAGAAAAGCTGGTTAAGGCAGCTTTCCGTGGTCCCGCTCTTATTGAAGGAGGACCGGGAACGGGAAAGACAATTGTGGGAATTCATAGGGCGGCATATCTGGCAAAAAATTTTTATAAGAAAGAAGAGGGGAAAAGAATACTATTTTGCACATTCAGCAAAAAACTGGCAAATAGCATTTCTTCGAAGCTGCGAAAGCTGTGTGAATTGAAAGGAATCCCGAGCAACATCGATGTTATGAGTGTCGATGGGTACATTGCAAAAATGCTTGGTAAACATAATTTGAATGTGGATATCAATCGCCTTAAGCAGATAATCAGGGATATATATTATTCTGGGGCATGGAGTAAACCTTTAGAGTTTTTCGAATGTGAATACTATGAAGTAATAGAAAGGCTGAATGTAAAAAGTGAAAATGACTACCTGAATGCCAACAGGACGGGAATGGGAAGCGCACTTACAAAAAAGGAAAGGAAAACCTTATGGACGTTCTTTGAAGAGGTGATCAGAGAAAAAGAGAAGCAAAATGTATATAGCTTTGTAGACCGGGCCACGCTTCTTAATTCTCTGGTTGAAAGCGGGGAAATTCATAAAGTATACGATTCTATAATTATTGATGAAGCGCAGGACTTAGAAAGCCCGAAATTAAGAAGCATTTGTTCAACAGTAAAGAATGCTTACAATGGAGTACTGATACTAAGCGATAATAATCAACGCATTTTTAGATTAAATACATGGGCGAATGACGCGGGAGTAAATATTGTAGGACGTACTTATTACTTGAGAATAAACTATAGAACGACTAAGCAGATTAATGATTATGCCCGCCATCAATTTGAGGTTTATGACTTAACAAGGGCGGTAAACAGAGAATACATTTCGATCATGAGCGGAGCAGAACCGGAAATAATCGACACAAAATCTGATTCAGACGAGAACAGGGTTGTCGTAGACCGGATTAAGACAATTATTTCTGAATACAAGCCTGACGAAATATGCGTTGTGGCACCGACATATGAAAAGCTGTCGGCTATAAGGACCATACTGGAATATGAAAAGATAAGAACGAACTTACTAACTGATGACAAAATACCTTATTCTGGCAGCGGCGTAAATTTGTGCACCACAAGCGGGGTAAAAGGACTTGAGTTTTCTGTGGTCATAATTGCAGATTTTAATAATATTGGGACGCAGAAGCAAGTATATAATAACAGTTTTGAGGTCAGCCTTGATTATGAAAAGCTGGTTGAATGTGAAAAATATGTGGCCGTTACAAGAGCACGGGATTTGGTAATCATTACATATGTAGAAGGAGATAGGTAATGGTATTCCCCATAGAAGGTTTTGTTGGTGATTCACCTGTTGAAGAAGAGGTATGGGCTTTTGCGAAGAGGGCTATACCACATGACAGCTTGTCATTCCACAATTATTTTTTGGAGACTAAAAGACCGGACATTATATTGCTTACCCCTAATAGGGGTGTCCTTATCATAGAAATTAAGGGATTCTTAGCGAAGAACATCAAAAGCGTTCCGGATAGCACTGTGATCAAGTTTTATAATGCCCCGCCTAAAGGCTCGCCGTTTAATCAGGCAATTGAGTACAGAAATAAACTGATTGAAATGATGGGCCGGAACCCGAAGCTTGATCCCTCATTAATTGCGGTTGCAGTATGTTATCCATATATCACGCATGAGGAATTTATTGATAAGAAGCTGTATAAAGTATCAATGGAGGAGATGACAATCCTTAAGGAAGACCTCATAAATGAAACAGCATTTAATGAAAAAATAGAGAGAATATATGATTTTGTATACCAGTCAATGGGTATCAAATTTGGGCAGATTCAATTCGAAAATGAAGTTGTCAAACAAACGGCATATCTGTTTGCCCCGGAATTTGATAAAGATATAAAAGAAGAAAAGAAGGATATACCAAGATATACACCGGTAAAAGTAGACTATTATTCTAAACTGATTACTTTTTCAGAACATGTTGATAAAGAAATACTTGAGCAGTTGATCAATGAATGGGTTCATGGAGGAAAGCTATTTCTGTTTTTTTCAAGCGAAAGTGATTATGAGTGGTTTAGATCTGCTGTTGCAGATAGATTAGCAGCAGAAGGGATAACTGGGTACGAGTCTTTCTGCGAAGTGTCTGATAGTATGCCGAACCTTGTTTTTGCGCGTGTGGAAGGCTTAACCAAGGGTATTCAAATAGAGAATGGTGAGAAACTTGAGCAGCACGATGAAGTATTATCCCTGATTGATGAAAGGAGCCTTTTTAATTATCAGCAGTATAAGGTCGAACACGCTGATACGACTGACATTATTGTTAGAGCAGGCGCAGGGACGGGAAAAACGTTTTCAATGCTTTCAAGGATCAATTATCTGATTTGGAAGCATCAATACAATGCAGCTGAATTAGAAGACAAAATTGCAATGATTACCTTCACGAATGATGCTGCAAGAGAAATGAAAGACAAGCTGGCCAACTTTTTTTTCGAAAGATTTCTATTGACTAAAGGTGTCACATATTTGGAGTATATGGAAGCAGTCGAAAACATGAATATTTCGACAATCCATTCGTTGGCAAAAGAAATCATAAAGAAAAATGCGGCCAAAATAGGCCTTGGAACGAACTTTACCATTTCAGGTAGTAATTATGAGAGAAATAGAAGGATTCATGATGCACTTAATGAGCACATTACTTCTTCGAATCGCATAAATACAAGTATTCCGCTATATCAACTGGAGAACAGAATTGAGTCCTTTGTATCACAAATCGAAAATAAAAACATTGATATTGTCAATGACCACGAAATCGATTTTGGAAAAGAAGACTCTATAAATGGAAGAATGCGTTTTATTGAACTGCTCCCCGTGATCACAAAGGCAAAGGAGTCATATCAGCGTAACTGTAAGGATAACAATAAAATGGCTCTAAGTGACATATTGTTACAGTTAAGTGAATTAGCCAATGGATTAGAAAGCTCTAAAGGATTAATAGACTATTTATTCGTGGATGAGTTTCAAGATACAGATGATGTACAAATAGGGTTGATCACAAGATTTAAGAAGGCAATGGGTTTTAAACTCTTTGTGGTAGGGGATACGAAGCAGTGCATCTACAGATTCCGTGGTGCAGATGATGCTGCGTTTGACCAGCTGAAGAAGGGAATAATGTCAAGTGTAAGAGAGATAGAACTCAAAAAGAATTATCGAACGGACAAACTGTTGTTAAGGAGAATGAACAAGACTTTTTCGGCATGGAATAAAAAAGGCGATATTGAATATGGCGATCGGGATGTGCTGATCGGAACAAAGGAGTATAACAATTCCGATAGTTATTATAAAAAGACATATGTGTCAGAAGATGACCGCAACAGGATGATCATTGAGGACATACAGACAATACAAAAGGATTTCCCCAACGACAGAATTGCTGTTCTTGTAAGAACAAATAATCAGGTCCTCAAATTTAAAGAAATATGTAATAACGCGAATATGAGGGTTGAGACTTCGGTGGGCGGAAGCCTGTATAAAAGTGCACCGGCATTGGACCTGCTCAAATTATTGCATGCTTTAAAGTATCATCAGAGTCCTAAAGATATTTACGGACTGTATACAACATCATATGTATCAGAGGCGTTAGACAAGATAGTAATTGATTCTTTGCCGGGCAGAGATAAGCTGAATTATTTTTTGAAGAATACGCCAAAATCATTAAAGAAGTGGAACGAATACATTAAGAGGCTCAGGCTTGAACCTGTATTAAAGGTGGTGCGGGATCTTGTTGATGATGCAAAGCCATGGTCTATTTTTGCATGTAAGATGGGGGGAACAAAAGAAGAACAGGCGGCAAATAAAAAGTACTATCTGGTAAACCTTAATCAAATATTTGAGAAGATTTCTTTGTTGTCAAATACAGATTATCTGACCCTCAATTCCCTAATCGAGTATTTAGAAATAATGATTCTAACAAAACAGGAGGAAGATGAGCGGGAAAGCTTGATCAGCACTACAAATACAAATATCCCGCTTTGTACTACGGTCCATAAAGCAAAAGGATTAGAGTATGAGCATGTCATTCTACCTTTTTGCTTATATGATGTGGCCAGTTCAAAAACAAAAGGCGATGTAGATATTATATATATAAACAAAAAAGTAGGATACTCCGTAAAAGGTGAAGACAATACTGATAAACCATTCGCTAATAATTATTATTATGAATTCAAGAAAGCAGAACTTGCTGACCGCAGAAGAGAGGAAGTGCGTATTCTCTATGTTGCAATGACTAGAGCCAAAAAATCTCTGTCTTATTATGTGGACAACACGGATAGTGATAAAAAAGCAACAGGCAATTGGAAAGCAATGCTGGAAATTGGGGATTAACCTATGCGAGAGATATATACATATGCAAATCCTTTAAAAATGAATAAGGATAAAACGATCTGGGAAATGGTTAATAAATATCCTCAGTTCTGCGCATCCGATACATTACATCAGGGCATGATTGAGTACTATGGGAGAAATGAGTTTACCATTATTCGTTCAATAAATGACCTAAAAAAGGCATTGGTTGGAGAGGTTACGGACGATGTCAGATTGGATGTGCAGCTGTTTCTTGATGTATCCCATGAAATAAGAAGCATAATTCAGAATAATGAGTTAAGAACATCTTTCCAGAATAATATCGGTGAAGTTGTAACTTCAATCAGATATCTCCTCTATCTTGAAGCCACACCCGAAAGCCTTTTTAAAATCGAGTCTGTAAACGAAGAACAGGGGGAACTGTTTAGGATTTATAATGCAGTGTACCCTAAGTATAAAATAAAAATAGAACAGGCGATTAATAAACGATCAGAAGAAGTTAAGCAGGCAATAAAGGAAACCATCTTATTTGAAGCGGAATTTTTGATAAGGAACCATACAGAAGAGGATGGGAGAAAAAAGAACAAATGGAAGACACTTCAGGAAGCTAAGAATAGTCTGATTGAATACAAAAACGATATTCTCGATAAGATTGAAAAAAGAGGGCCGGGTGATTATTCCAACACATCTGTTGACAAGGCGAAACTTCCCAGAGTGGAATATGTGATCGATCTTATCAATAGAATTGACTCTATTAACACAGATGCGGTTATTATTCATGGGGTGCACAGATTTACCCCAGAAATTCTGTTAATGATAAGGGCAATCGAGAACGCCGGTATAAATATTGTTTTTTTAATCCATTATGTAGAGAAGCTGCCTCAAGTGTACGGCACCTGGAGGGAAGTATACTCATGGATGAATGAAGACTTTAAAAATGTAAATGACTTCAACATTAACGATGGCAGTTCCACAGGAAGAGAAATTGCAAAAGTGTTCTTGGGCAGACTATCGGATAAGAGCCTGAATTCTTCTAAAATAGCGTATGAAAATATCAGCTCTTTTGCCGTTGGGGAAGTCAGGCCTGTATTCCAAAATGCCGCATGCAGACTGGAGAAAATGCGGACACAGTATTATGCAGTAAGCAATGAGGAAACCAATAGAATACTGAAGAATTACTTTCCTGAACAGTTTGAGGTAAAGCCATTTCTTTCCTACCCAATCGGGCAATTCATCTTAAGCATTTATAATATGTGGGATTTTGAAAGTTCGCAGATGAGGATCACTCCTGCCTCATTAAGAGAGTGTACTGTTTCAGGTATGTTTGAGAATGAAGTGGGTGGAGACATTTCTGAGATCTACGAGGATATCATCCCTTATATTGAAGGCCTTGAAAAGGTTGAAGAAATCATTGAGAGACTGGCGCACCTAAAAACTGAGGTTGCTTTCATTAACAGGAACCCGGGATTATCAGATTTGAAATCGATATGTTATTTTTCGCGGGGAATTAAGGACATAGACAGATTTATAAAATATATAAAACTGCTTAATGGGATTTCAGAAAAGATTTTCAATCATAATGATGATCAAGTTAATTACGGACAGCATTTTAAAGCCATGATGGAGATCTTATCAGTACCACTTAGCAATGCTGCTATCGTACACCGGATGGAAGTGCAATTAGCAGAAGGGGTGCTGGAATCGTTGGGATTAAATGATAATGTTGTAGGAGACTATTACGATATCAAAAACGCGCTGATGTTTTACCTGCATCAAAAGAATAATGACGATACATCGAATTGGATTGTGAGGAATTTCGAGCAATTGGATGGCGCTGTATTATTGGCAGATAGGACGAAGGCCAGAGAATATCATTTCGCACTGTTGTCGATGAAAAATATGACAAGAAAAATGAATGACGATCTCCCGTGGCCGCTGTCGGAAGGCATATTTAATGATTATGACTGCAAATTAGAAAGCTCAATTAATGCAAGTGCATTAAGCAATAGGGAAAGAGCGAATTTCTTGAAATACTCATTATTCTATGGAGTCTTCTTCTTTAGAAAGAGAATCGCTTTTAGCTATGTATTAGATCAAAATAACGAAAAGCAGAGGGCATATTATATTCTTGACCTTCTAAATTTGAGAGAGAAAACCGAATACGACAATTCGGATATTCATTTAGAAAACCAGACAAACAGGGCGAGTAATAAGAGATTTGATTATGATGGCCTTACAACAGCACAGAGGGAGATATTTGCAATTTGTAAATATAAGTTCTTTCTATCAAGAGTGTTAGATGAGTCGATTACCTATCAAAATGAATTTCAGATCAGGTATTATTTGACGAACCTGATCACTCAAGTGATTTTAGAAGATAAGAAATTGGCACAACTATCTGTAGATAACAGAATTAACCAATATATTAAAATGTTCATTTCAATGTTTCCAAATTATGATTCTGTAATTTTTGAAGATATTAAAAGTACAGTTAAAAGAGATGTAATTAATAGATTGGAGTATTGTAAACAGCATCATATCAATAATTACAGACAAGATGAGAAGTATAAAAGAAGGAAAAAGAACTTTTTGATTGCAAAATGGGACGAAAGTATGCGGTTTGAGAATGAGTCGGCACAAGATGTTATTAATTACATGGCCAATGATGAAATTCTTCTTGAATTTGATAACAGGCCGCATATAAAAGTCTGTGAAAACTGTAATTTCTATGCGGACTGTTTGATGAAATACTATGACGAATCTCGTTTAAAAGAGAATGAGGTATAGAGCGTGAAAGAATTAGTACTTTTGGCCAGCGAAAAGATAGGCGAGCATAAGTATTATCTTTATGCAATTGAACTGGCGTACCAGAAAATCCTGAAAATTGCAAAGACGGAAGAGAATAATGAATTAAGTGCTAATTGGAGAATCGGATATGTTACAGAAGTTGATAGTATTTCAAGACAACGGACAGATAAAGACTTATTCATTACAAGCGGAGACCGTTTAAAAGAGGAGTATCCTGATTTTTTAAAGATCATTCTTAACAAAGCATCATATGCAAGAATAATAAAAATGAAGTCAGGAACATCATATGGAATTGTTCGAATCCGGCAAGTTAGGATCGCAGGCAATGGAGAGAAAATTGACTTTCTGGTCTGGGGAACTAATGAGAGATACACTGCAAATGTTAAAGACCCGTGGTGGATAGAATACTGGGGACAAAGATATTCAGTTCAGAGAAAGGATTATTATGAAAACACCCTTTCCAAAAACAAAGCAAAGGCGTTTTGTTTAATTGAAGCTAAGGACACCACGTTGACGGTAGTTAAAATACTTGTGTTTTAAGAAAAGGTGTTTTGCATATGGACCATAGCATTGGAGTTTATGTAGGAAAGCGTATATGGATTAGCACCTATAATGGGAATGTATTTTGTGACAGGGAAGGCAGCCATGAAGCAATAGAGAATATATCGGAAAAATATGTAACCTCTGATAAAGATCCGGCTTTATGCAGTGCTAAAAAAGAAACAGCGTTGGCATATTATGCATATAGCCACATTAATAAGGCACGAATAGGCCAAAAGAGAGTATATGAGATTATTTGTGGTAATGATAAAGCCGAAATGTTTGTTTATGAAGGATTTGAAAGTGAAACATCAAAAGAGGTGTTGCATCAAACCGAACAGCTTGATCAAGAGGAATCAGAAAAAATAATTGTTGCAAAGCGTGTACTTGGATTGTTTATTAATGAATTCCCTGAAGACAAGGAACTAGAACTTGCACAGGAAAAAGTAAAAGAATACGTAGAAGATCTTATTAGTGGGGAGATGTGCAGTGATCACGAATCAGTAATGTCGCTGATAGACAATATCTATAATCAGATTGATTTTATGGGAGACACTGCACATGTGGAATTAAATGGGAACAGATGCAGCATCAAGAAATCTTGGTATACAGAAGGCATATCCAGGGAAGTTGCGGATAGTTACATCCCGATAATCAGAAAACTGGTCGGACAAATCAACAATAATCTCGAAAAGAATGATATCTTTTATGTTTTTATAGGACGATCTATGAATAACAAAATGATTGAACGTCAAATAAACGAGATTGCGCAGGATATGTTTATAACCATTAAAGTAGAACCTTTTGCTGAAGAGCTGGTATCTCGGGGAAACGCATTCCGCAATTACTTAGTCAATCATATACAACGGGACAGAATCCAAAAGCATATTGGCAGCTACGCAGTTGAATTTGATGGTTATTATTCGGAACTTGATTATGAAAACGGGAAGATCTCTCTAACAAATCAGAACGATTTCAGTAACTGTTATAGCGTGCAAATCAAAGATCTGGTTAACAGTTCTACTAATCTAATCAAAATGTATGTTCCTTTCTCTACCAGTGGCACATTAATAGAGTTTACCTATTCTTACGAAGCGGCTGGTTTATACATTAGTATAAAAGACTGTAAGTGCGAAGAGGAACATACAGAAACAATCAAATACATTGATTAAAATGTGTTGGACGACGAGGTATAAGATGATTTCTGAAGGTATGTATGTGTCGTGCCCGATTACGAAAAAGTCGGTAACCATATATGTATTAGGCAAGGTAAAGCAGTTCTATAAAGTAACAAATGATATTGATGTCGTTTTTTATGATAAACAGCTTGTTAATAATAAACTGCAGATCCTTAGTACAAAACAAAAAGTATATGCCATTACAGATGTACAGAGGGCGGCAGTAAACTGCCCAGTTAATGGAAAATGGAAAGATACCAATGTGGTTATCCTCTGTGAATCCGGAACAGGACATAATGGGTTAGTATACTATTATTGTAGGTATGTTGAAAAAGGACAGATTAAATACAAAAACATTCCTGAATCAGAGTTAACTATAGATTTTTATAATATAAAAAACAATGCAAAAGATGAAGCCGTTAGCTTTAAAAGCACGGAAAGCCATCTTTTCTTTGTGCGTCAGTTTTTGAGTAAAAGAAGGGCCTATATAAATAGTTATGAGAATATTATTAATCTGTTAGTCAATTCACGCATATATCTGTATCCTCATCAGATAGACACAGTATTAAGGGCGACAAAAGGAAATCGGACAAGGGTAATGCTTGCCGATGAGGTTGGCTTAGGAAAGACGATTGAAGCATTATCGATATTGAAATTCTATATCCGGAAAAATCCAAAATTCAAATGTGTGATAGTGGTACCCAGCACATTGGAATATCAGTGGTTTAATGAAACAAACGAACGTTTTGGGATCGAAGCAGAGATTTTTTCTTTTAATAGAGTCAAATATAAAAAAACGCATGCGTCTGTTTTTATAATTTCATATGGTGAATATCATCAATACAAGTATGAAATTGAAGATATGGATTGGGACATGATCGTTATAGATGAGGCGCATAAAATATTAAATGGACCATATTATAATACTTTGTTAGCAGCGTCATGCAAGATCCGAAATGTGATTCTATTAAGTGCAACACCGATCGTCCGGGACGGGGGTGAATATCTTCGTCTGTTTAAGATGGTGGAGCCGGTGCGTTTCAAGAAAGTAAATGCTGATCAATTCAAGAAGCTGATGGGATTACAGAGTATTGTCACTGGCGAGCTTTTTGACCTAAAAAGTGATATGGCATTTTATGATCAAATGGATATGAGAGATTCTTTTGTTGAGCGATTACGGGAACTGAACGAAGAATTGAACGATGAATATCTTAACCAAGTCATAAAAGCAATTATGATAGAATCTGACGACAACGGATTATATGCAGTAAAATTAGCCGTGGAATATCTGCACAAAAAGTATGTTATTGAAACAAATGTAATACGACATCGGAGAGAAGAAATCCAGGAAGCAAGAATACAACGTATACTTGGTCAAACCTTTACATATTATATGGAAGGAGCGGATCTAGATATTTACGAAAGTAATCTTTATGATTCACTCCTTACTTTAATGAACGGTCATATAAACGCAACAAACAGAGATAAGTGGATCACACTACTTGAAGCGATGCACAGTTCGCCGTATGCATTATTGCCGTACTTTACAAACCTGCAATTGTCAGGAGAGGCTAAAAGGGAAACCTATTCTTTACTCCAAAAATGGCAGAAATACTGTGAGTTGGAAGTACGGAAACTAATGAGGGGGTATACTAGTTACAGAACGCGGTTTGGCTGTTTAATAGAGGCTATTGAAACCAGCAAAGCAAAGAAAATATTGATATTCTCAAATTTTACAGAAACCGTGAAAGTTATATATGAACTACTACAGGTAAAGTATGGGAAAGATGATTCAGTAATGTTTAACTCTGAAATGTCTAGGCTAGAAGTCCATGCAGCAGCCCGCAGATTTCAAAATAATGAGAACTGCAGATTTATTGTTTGTGACAAATCAGGAGGAGAAGGCCGCAATTTTCAAAAGGCAGATTTGATAATACATTTTGATCTGTCGTGGTCTCCGGCAGTGATGGAACAAAGGATTGGGAGACTGGACCGGATTGGAAGAGATGTGAATAGAAGTGTTGAGTCTATTGTCATTTATGCTAATGATACGGTTGAGGAGAGCATTTTTAATATATATAAGAATTCTCTGCAGGTTTTTGATACATCACTTTGCGGCCTGGAGATCATATTTGACGAATTACAGAATATGATAGCTGATTCATTTATTGAAGATCCATTGTTTGGATTATCGCATGCGCAAAAGGAGATTGAAGAGCAAGTATCTAGAATGAAAGAAGCAGTTGATGAAGAGATCTACTTTTCAACCGAAAGTGATAAAAATGAAATGTATTATATTCAGAGGGTGGCAAATGCTTTTAGAAAGGAAAATGAAGAGAAGACTGAAGATGATCTTATATATTGGATAAACCAATCAGGAATGGAAGCATCCCGCAACTCGAAAACAGGAGTAGTAACCATAGATATCAATAATGACAAAAAGCGTATACTTCAAACAGATTTATTCTTTGAGGCGTTTGGAATAAAAAAGTGTCTGGGAACGTTCAGGAAAGAGGTTGCTTTGGAAAATGATTCTATTAAGTATTTTTCACCGAACCATGTTATATATAAGGCGTTCATGAGCCAGTTAGACCGGAAACAAAGAGGACGCTTTTTTGCCGGGGCAATAGGAGAAGGAGTACGCTGGGGTGGATTTGTATTTGTATGGAATATTGAAATCAACCAACGAGAATTAATAAAAAAAGGGATGGACCCGCAAGGATATCGCTTCATAAAGAAATATCTGAATGAGCAGCAAGTAATTACCTCATTTAAGCTGTTTGGGTCTGATACACTTAACGAAAATGATGTTCTCATACAGCTGGAGAATGAAGAAATAAAGCCGATAACGAGTATTGAAGAAACAAAGGGGTATGGCGACATATATGATGATGACTCATGGGAAGATTGTGTTAATAATGCCATAAAACAGTCAAGTTTATCGGCTAAGAGCATTTCTGGTTCATTTTTAAACCGGAAGGAATTACTTGATTATTTATATAAGCGGCGTATTAATCATGAGATTATAAAACATACGGTATGCTATCCATATAATACTTTGATAACCATGGGAAAGGCTATCGAGGCAGCGGTTTGTAATAGCAAGCCAGTAATTGATTCAATTCTTTATATTGAAGTATAAATACTGGCCATCTGAGGCTTTAGAGCTGGAGGATGGCGGGAAAATCAAAAAATGGTGTGATAATGAAAGAATTAGAGATATTGAGTAACTATTTGCAGGGAAAAGAAAACTACTTCACCGCGCTAAATAAGATCAATGCAATTGCTGCTAAACAGGATTATTATTCGAGATCGAAATATTCGCCTATACTTCGATGTATAAAAACTTGCGAACGGGACCAGTTTTTTGACTTCTGTACACATCTCAGACAGGTATTGGGCTATTTTAATAGCCCAATATTCATTAGCAGGGAAATGTATGAAAAGATTCTGCCATATAAAAAACGGTTTGGATTTGTAATGGCAGATAACGGGGCATATGAAATTAACATTAAAAAGGAAATGATTGTCAATGTCCCAGATCTGAAATCAACATACCGATTTGAAAAGAGAAAAAGTAATCCGCCGTCAATATCTAATGGCGCTGTATTAAGATATTTCAATTATCCATCTTTTATTTCTTTGCAACAGAAAATGCTGATGTATTTCATATGTAATATGAAATACAATCAAACTTTACTTGCATGCCTTCCGACTGGTGCGGGCAAGAGCTTTTCCTGGCAGTTTCTTGCAATTTCTGAGCTGAATAGTGGCTGTATTATTGTAGTTGTCCCGACAATTGCTTTAGCAATTAACCACGAAAGAAGTGCTGGTGAGTTATTTGCAAAGGTGGACGGTTTTTCAAAAACCGTAAGGGCTTATTATTCAAATCTTGGAAGTGATGGAAAAAAAATCATATATGAAGAATTAGAAAACAACAGACTGTCATTATTGTTTGTTTCACCTGAAGCATTACTGGCGAAAGAATTTAAGAATAATGTGTTAAGAGCTGGGGAAAAGGGGAAAATCAGTACTCTTATTATCGATGAAGTACACTTGGTAGTGAGCTGGGGAATGAAGTTCAGGCCGGAATTCCAACTGCTTCCATCATTACGGAATGAACTACAGGCAATCTCACCAGTTGGTATTAAAACCATTTTGCTTTCAGCTACAATTACTGAATATGACAAAAAAACAATTATTCGCTTGTTTGGAAGAAATGGACTGATAGAATACCGGGCGGATGAACTGCGACCGGAATTTGAGTATTATGCACATGAATGCTCTTCGGAAGAAGAACGTAGAATGCATATTAAAACAATCGTGGATCAGGCACCAAAGCCAATGATTATATACACGGTAACGCCGGCCATTGCTGAACAGTACTATGACATGATACAAAGCTATGGCTACAGCAGAATTGACCTGTTCACTGGGAATACGGCGAATGAAAGCAGAAAGAGGATTATCAACGAATGGAATAACGATAATCTTGACATTATCGTGGCAACTTCAGCATTTGGCATGGGGGTGGATAAACCTGATATCAGAACTATTATTACAACATATATTCCAGAATCTGTCAGCAGATATTATCAAGAGGTTGGCAGGGCAGGAAGAGATGGCTATTCGGCTTTAAATTTCTGGCTTTATTGCTATGAGCAGGACGATAGAATTGTTAAAAAATTAACTGACACAGCACTGCTTACGGAAAAAAGGCTTTCTGAAAGATGGGAGGCTTTATATAAATCAGCCAAAAGAATTTCGGCAGATCGTATTCGGATACGGATGGATTCTGTTCCGGAAGATATGAAAGGGAATTTGATAGGAAAACAACATGCGAATTGGAACAAGGATGCAGTATTACTGTTATATAGGGAAGGGATAATAGATATTGTAGATTTGCAATTCATTAATAACATGGAGTACGAGATTGAAGTATCGCTTAATAATATTTCCATACTTGAAGATAAAACACGATTAGAGGAGTATATTGCAACATTTAGGGAAGAAGAGAGGCAGGCAATAAATGATAACCAGTATTCAGTTTATACGATGCTGAAATACTATAAGGACGAATGCTTCTCAACATTCTTTACTCAAGAGTTTCCATATGCACCGGACTTATGCTCAGGTTGCCCCTATTGTAGAGCAAAGAAGAGGATAATACCGGCAGCCCCCAAAAATATTGAAGGGGACCGTCTTGAGATGACAAAAGACGCATGCCGTACACCATTTTATGATAATAATTTCATGAACAGCATTTGCATGCGAGGAGTATCTTTTATTACGTATCGAGATGAATTAGATGAAGAAAAGGGCAACCAGTTCGTTGAGTTGCTCGTTCGGTACGGTGTCGAATGCTTTATTAAGAAGAAATGGGATTTTAGCGTGTTGAAGAAGCTTATTAGCTTTGATAGGGCTAATTATCTTCTTCTTACATATGACGAATTCTATTTAATCGATCCAGAATGGATTGGAGGTCCGATCGTATTTTTTTTATCAGAAGATGATGCAAAGAATAATGAACTCTATAGTGTTGGAAAAGCACTTGTAAGTGATAATAACCCTATTGTTTTTGTGGGTGAATCATCTTTAAGAATAAACAGTGAAGAAAAAAAACTTAAGGAATTAGCCAATTATAATGTACCACTAGATAATATGATTGGGGGAGAGTATTTATGAAAATTGCGGATGGGCTCAGGCAGGAGTGTATGCCGGAAATGGTATTCAGTATTTGCAAAATGTCGCTTATACAAAATGACCGAGAGATGATCCAAAAGATAATAACGCTAAACAATAATGACAAAATTTCTCAGGAGCAGTTTAATCAGGTTTTTAAATTTGCCTGCGACTGTGGGTTTATTACAGACCAAAACGGGAAAGTCAGATGTGAATTGAATAATAGCAAACTGGAGAAATTCTCCCAGTTCAGGATGCAGGTTGCGAACAGTGTGTTCAAAGATAAAACGACTAAATTTGCCAAAATTGCAGAATGGTATATGAATAAAGAGGACTACTATATTTTTTCACAAGATACCAGCCAGGCTTTGGCGGCGTATATTAGTGACGAATTAAAAATCGAAGTTAATAAATCCTATGCATTGGGGTTTAGATTTTGGATGGTTGATTTGGGGTTTTTGTCTTTTCAAAATTATAGGAGAGGAGCGGCTTTGTTTTCTTGTCATAATTATCTTCGCCAATGGCTTGTGGAACAAGAATTTGAAAAGAACGTTTATCTGCCTGTAAGGATGATAATGGATCGGCTTGTCATAGATTGCCCGTTATTTGAGACAATGATTCATAATAATCATCTAAATCTGGCATTCTCAATGGCAATGCGCGTACTGAAAAACGCTGGCTATATTGATGCAAGAAGAGTAAAAGATAGTGGTGATGTATGGCATATTAAGGATTCAGATTTAGATCCATGGATTATTAGTGATCAGGACGCTAATAGCAGGTATAAAAACGAGTTTTCTGAATTGATGATACTGGGGGCTTGATATGGAAAGGGCTGAGGTTTTAAAAAGAATACAACAGGTCATGGATGTTGAGGCAACAGTGCCTAAAAGACAGGATTTCCTATTAACACATGTACCCTTTAGAAACCTTTCATTAGGGGACACACAACCTATTACAGAAGAAAGGCTGTTTCAAGAAAAACTGCTTGCTGATCCGGATAAACACAAAACCATAATGATTTTAGGAGAAAATGGATCCGGGAAATCACATTTGATTAGATGGTTATATGAAAAATATTTAAAAGAATACGGTTCAAATGATGATGTTGAAAAGATTCTTTGGATTTCAAAAGCACATAATACTCTACAAGATGCATTAATGCAATTATTGAAATCAAATGTGTTTCCAGAAGAGATCCGAAAGAATGAACTTGAAAAAGTAAAAAATGCACAAAGCGCCATTTCAGGAAATGAGCTAAAGAAAACCATTAATTTTAATTTTACCCTTGTTATTGAAAATGAAAAAGAAAAGAACATCAAGCCGCAGTATATTGACGCCATAACAAGGAATATGCTTCCAAGTTTTTTGAAGAATCAGTATATTCTCGAGCAATACCTGATGAAAGAAAACGGACCGCTGGACCGTATCTGTTCAAAACTGAATAATATTGACAACGCCAAGTCCAGGGGTTTTGAAGGAGAAGTGTTTACGGAAGAAGCTTTTAGTATTTCTCTGATGGATATAAAGAAATATTTGGAGAACGGGGCGGAGAGAGCAGATGAATATACTTGTCAAATAGCAAGGAAACTTCTTAAGAATCCAAAGCTTAGGAAAAGCTTATCAGAATACATGAATTCCAAGGTGGATGAAGTAATCCAGAGAAGCTTAAAACTAACTACTTCGGATTTTAAGCAGCTGTTTTGGAGTTTACGAACCAAGCTTAAAGAAGCGGGAATGAGATTGACCTTATTTGTTGAAGATATAAATGCGTTTACGGGCATTGATCTTGCGCTGATGGATGTATTAGTTGCAAACCATGAAGCTGAAGGAAATGAAGACTACTGCAGACTTGCTTCAGTAGTAGGCTCAACAAATGACTTTTACAAAAACAGACTAAATGATAGTTTACGTGATCGAGTAAAAGATGTTGGAGCTGAAGTATATATTAGGGAAGAGTCATTGTTTGGAGATCCAAGCCGCTTGACCGAATTTGCCGCAAAGTATATTAATGCATGCATGATTACTGAAGAGGATATTAAAACATGGGATAAAGAATATGACTGCGACGAAGCAGAACTTCCCATTGCACCCATACAGTACAATTTTGCCCGGGAAGTATGTTTTGGAAGGGAAATGAGCATATTCCCCTTTAATAGGACAGCTATTAGTAATATGTATGAAAAGCTCGACAGTTTCAGCAAGACCCCGAGAAGATTTATCCTTGATGTTCTATATCCGATTTTAAATCTATACTATACTTCTCCGGAAGATTTCCTGGATAATGAGTCGGCATTTAGGAACGATTCAATAACATCATTAAACGATTTTAAAAAGCCTGTGTATACAATTATTAATGATACACGTGTTAACGGGCAGGACGCAAAAAAAAGATCATTACTTCTTAGAATTTGGGGAGATGCAACAACAGAAGTAAGGAAGAACACAGTAGGTGGATTGGATAAAGAAGTATTCGATGCTTTCGGCATCGATATGAAACTTGAGCAGTTTAGGGCATATTCAGGAAGTGATGTCGATGACGTTCCTGCAGAACCACAAATTCCGAAAAAGGAACCCGCTCCTACGAATCCGGAGCCTGTGAATACTGGTGAAACAGGTACGCAAAGTGCTGGCGGTGGAAAAGAAGATGTTTATCTGATAATAAGGAAATCAATAGGACAATGGGCTAAGGATACAGAAGCCAAGCTGGCATATGCACAAGAACTTAGAAGAATCGTCTGTACTTTTATCTATGGCAATATGGAGTGGGATGTAGAAGAAGTTCCGCATTCTATAGTGGAGTCTTATTATAATCAAATTAAATACGTTAATATTGAAGGGCAAACAGGAGCAACCCGCAGTGATGGTCTGCTTATAAGAAGGAATAGGGAAAGCGAATATTTGCTTTATGCGATGCTTGAATACAAGTATCATGGAAATAATTCCTGGAATTTTGAATCTGGGCTGGACTATTACAACATAGCAAAGACATGGTTATTAAAACATCGCAATGAAATATTAAGGTTGGTCACTGCACCATATGAAGCAACAGTGCCATATCAGGAAGTTTTACTGGCGTCCGTATATTGTGTAAAATTATTTAATGGTGGAATCAATAAAGCCACAAGACCAGAAGATATTTTAATCGAAATGTTTAACGGCAAAAATGACCATAGTAACCAACACAGTGATAATTGGAATTCACTATACAACGAAATAATAGACATCCTGCCATCAAATGAAATAGATGAATATCCTGATCGAGTTTGTAGACTTTTTTCCAATGTCATTGGTACAGCAGACGTTAACGATAAAAAATACATTTTTGTCGATGCATATAAACTGTTATCAGCGTTGAATAGTATTATTGATTCCGGCTGGGACCTGACTAAATATGCTGCACTCTATGATAAAAAGAATAAACAAGACTATTGGTTTAAAGCCCCGCAAATTGTTGGAATAGTTTCAAGAAATTTGAATAATTTAGTATCTTCAGAGTTAAAGATGGTTAAGGAGTATACTACATATTTTAATAGAAAGATACCCAATTATACGGATCCAGAACAGGTTGAACAGACACTGCTAAGTGTAATGCAATACCTGAAGTATTTAACGGATAAAAGAAACCTATCATACGTCGAAAAAAGTATTCCGACATTATGTAATAATTCATCATTAAAGATGGTTAAAGACTTTGTGTCAGAGATGACTATATTGGATGAAATAATGAAGAGTGAATCAGGCCATGATCGAGTAAATGCTCTTGCTCGAAATCCTTTCGATCACAGTACATGTATCTATAGTGAGCTTCAGTATTTTGACAAATTAGTTAAAGAGAAGAATGAATACTTCAAGTCGAAGATTGATGTATCCGTTAATGAACAAATCGAAAAAATTCGGTCGTACGTGCAGATAGAGTTGAGCAAGCTAATTTCTGTCGGCCAGGAGGTAGGCAATGGCACTAATAGATGAAATTGAAGAATCCAAAAGGCTTGGTGATGCATATGGCCGCAATGAGAGTCTTTCTGATGTATTGTCTGAAGCAAAAGCCTTATTCTCGAAAATCCGGGATTCGGAAAATGAGATTATAAGGTTGTTTCAAGATGCAAAGAATATGAGGGAAATAGGGCTTATATCGGGAAATGAGGTTTTAGATATTCTTAACTTGCTGATTGAAACAAGAGAAGATGTATTGAAAAATGCAGATTACAAACCCAATAAGTATGGGCTTATCTTAAAGAATGCAAAAAAAGAACAGGAAGGCATCAATGAAACCTGGCGAAAATACATACAAAAAGAAATTGAGACCTCGAGGAGCATTGTTGATACACTGTGCATTCTAGTTGAAAATTCGCAAAGATATAATAAACTAGTAGAGCTTTATAATGATATTAAGGCAAACATGCGGCCGGGAAACAAAGAGGCTCTTAGAAAAATTGAACAGTATAAACAATTAGCTGATGAATTGATCAAGGATTTAAATCTAAAGCAGTCAATCCTGAGGTTTTTCGAAAGAATGGCAGACAGGAATGTCTTGTCTTTAAGTGAGATGACACCTGATGTATGGGCCTGGATTCATCAACATCATTTCGAAGACAGGTTTACAATTAAGATCTCTAACAAGGAGAGAGGTTAGTATTAACTGATTCTGCAAATTTCACTCAATCCCTTCTATCTGCCCCAGCCAGCAAGCTGGGGCAGATGTTTCTTTAATTGGAGATATTGCTTTCTGGTCTTTCGTTTTTTTCTGCGGTAGTTCCCTTTCTGTTTTTTTTTCTGTCAATCCTGATCTCATAAAGTTCGTTCCAGGAAAGAGGGTTTTTCAACCGCTTGTTATAAAAAATGAGCATGGCTTCTGCAAATCCCAAAGAACCTGCTTTTCTTTCTTTGGCCGTCTTTGTCAGCTCCTTGATGGAGATAGTTCCAAGTTTTTCTTTGAAGATACTCTCGTTTATTTTAGCTTGATAGGAATATAAAAACCGGGCCAGACCATTCATGATATTGGCTGAAAATGATTTTTGTTCTCCCTCCCATGTCATTACGATCAATCGTAATACCCGTTCTAACATTTCATAGCCATACTTGTCATATATCGATTCCAATGCACCGACTGCACATATGTAACCGGGACCGGATTTTGAAGAAACCTGAAGGTCGAAGGATTCAACCAAGCCTTTGATCATCAGCTCTTTGTCATTCCCCGCTTGGCAATGTCCGTTAAATACGTCGTATGGACTGAGAGGTTTGACGTTCCTCATTTGGTTTGCAAAGATGTCCGCTTCCTGTTTGTAATCTAATTCATCATAGATCATGCACCAGACCGGAGTATCACGGCTGCCGGAAACAGCGGCAATGATCTCTGCTGTGTGCTGACCGTTGAAAACATAATTAGTACCGTTACGGCGGCTTACTTTGATCGGGTTTATCTGGTTAAGGTCAAAGTTCTCGACGGCCTTTTTTACATGGGACCATGAAAGGTTTCTCTGGTATTCCTGGTTAGATACCAGGTCTTTTATGGGTATCAGTTCAAAGTGTACGTTTGGAACGTAGTCCCGTAGTTCGTCTATCATTGTGGATCCCTTTCTGTTAACGTCTTCTGGAGCATGTTGATAGTCTGCTCTAAGATCGTCAGCTGTCGGACAAGGTTGATCGTTGCCTTACGAGTGATCGTTGAGAAGTCGACGGTTTGATTTACACGTTTTATAGAACTGACCCATGAGCCGATGGTCATACTGAGGCTGTTAACATCCGCATCTGGATCATATTCCGGCATCTGTCTGATGCTCGCTGAGGAGGTATCCTTTTGCTCTCGCCGTTCACTCCTGCTGATAGCGGCTTTGCTGTTAGTATGCTTCCATGCACATTCATGCCGTATATCCTGATACGTCAGGTGTTTGAGCCGCTGCTGGATTACGGATCTGGAGATATAACGGATCTCATCTGACGCACGCCTGGAGAGCTCGATCGTGTTTTCATGAGATACTTTAAGATGCTCCATCAGGATATGAAAAGCGAGTTCTTCTGCGTTTTTATAGATCGTGTCTATAGCAGTTGAATAAGCGTTATACTTCAGTACCGTACCTCCGGAGATGTTTTCCTCCTCGCCGATCTTATAAGCGATCCGGTATTTGACGTTCTGTATGTTCTTATTATCTCTGTGGAAGATAGCTTCTTCATAATAGAATTTTTTCCCGATAAGATATTTTCGGTATGAATTAGTAAGATCTTTACGGCGTAACTGATTTGAGCATACAAAAGAGCCGGCTTCATCAATGTCTTTGAAGTCATGTTCGATGAGATCTGTTAAAGCAGTGGCTGCATTGAGAGACAGTCCGCTGGGGCAGCTCAATAGAAACCCCTGCCAGGTATCGATAGTTTTTCTGTCAGTTGAATGCAGTGCAGGTATAGCGTTTTCTGATCTTGATTTTTCCGTTATTGGCTGATATAGACGTTTAAGATCAGGATGGACCCTTCGCACCCCTTCTATTTTTTCATTCATGCATGATCTCCTCTTCAACAGGCCCGCCTAACAGGAGCATGTTGTCCATCTCAAACAAGACAAGCTGCTTATCTTGGACGAATCTTCCATATAACCGGTATGAATTATGGGTTTCCAGATCGGGATGCAGGATCCGGAGTTGGCGGAGCAACACCTTGCTATAGAGCTCATGATCCTGCTGAGTGTTATAGATGATCCTGTGGGAAAACGGGAAACTGCTTTTGGATGCCCTTACAGCGAGGATCTTCTGGTCAGGATTGACCAGAAGGTCGATATAAGCGGGATCGTGCAGTAGATGAAGGGTATTATTGTGGATCCGGATACGCTGTTTCTTCAGGTCCAAAGTTATCGCGGGCAGGTTCACCAAGTTCGTCAACATTTTCTTTTGCATCCTTTCTGGCACCGATCTCTTCGGAGCGCTCTATCCTAAACACTGTGTAATCATCAAAAATAGATATCTGCTGGATGTCCTGATGTTCAGTGGCGGGTATACCAAACTGGTTTTTCCATTCTTCGGGATAATGTGGTGACCTTGAAGAGTCAGTCTCCCCTTTGGCCCTGTTATGGTAAGCTTCAGCGGAGCTGAGGTCAAACACAAAGATACTGTCATCTTTGGTCCGAATGAGCTTTCCCAGTATCTTGTAACGATAGCGTGGATCCCAGCCCATCAGGCTCATGACCTTCGCAAAGAAGATCTTGCAGGTGATCTTTTTTGGCTTTCTCTTTTTCCCATCACCTGTGCACCACCTGAAAGAATCTTTCATGTCTTCGCTGCAGGGTTTGACAGCAAGTTTCTTCTCGCCAGGGTTTACAAGGAACTGGACGTACTCAAATCCCGGCAGTTTGCGGAGACACGCCGCATTTACTGATACTGTCTCCTTATTTAATGTAACGGATGGTTCATAGAGATGTGCGAAGAATTCGGCACGGACGACCTGATAGCCGTCATAGGAGAAGTCAGCCGTTTCATCAGCCGAACGCTCTTTATTATCATCAGGAGAATATTCTTGTGAGAGCAGTCTATTTTCAATCATCTGAAACCCCCATGTCAGTCAATAACTGTCTTATGTTCTCGGCAGCTTTCTGCGGTCTGGTCACATTTATATCGGAACCTTTACTGTAAACGATTCCCTGTTTGTGGGTCTGCCAATTAGATCCATCAGGTTCAAGGGCTCGGAAAGTACCTTGGCTGGTATAGTAATCTTCCCCAAATGAATCCGCCCAATTAGAAGGGAACGCCTTCTCTTTTCTCCGCCTTTTCTTTCGAGGGCTGATCTCAACTTCCTGATCAGTACTCTCTATGGAGATATCCTCGTACAGGAGAACAGCCTCTCGTGAATTGAAGAGCAGCACAGTTTCCCCATCTTTGCTGTGAACAGTTCCTGACAGTTTATACTGACAATCACTGCTCCAACCAAAAAGTGAGTATAAGGTGGGGAGGAAAGCAGTCCCGCTTATCAAACGGGGGACATATTCACCATTATTTGCTTTACGCCACAAGATCGCGTTGTGGGAACCGGCCGGTGCCTTCCTGACTGCGAGCATGCCTTTTCCTGGAAGGACAAGGATCTCTATATGTTCGGCATCAGGAAGCTTGGATATACAGGACTTATTGAAGGAGAGGATAGTAGTAGATACAGACAGTATCGGCTGGCCATACATACTGATGAAAGGTGTTCGGACAAGCTGGTAACCACTCAGGTCAAAACTCCCCTTTTTCAGCCGTATCTCTAATGGTCTGGACGGGATCTGCCCATTTTTAATCTGTGCACTTGCATCATAATAATCATCGACCGTAAAGCCTGCCCATTTTGGATGGACGGTTACGTATCCATGGAGGATGCCGTCTTGTATAACTCGGATCTCAGGAAAGTATCCTTTGTTGCCGTACTTTGCGTTTCGTATCATCTTTTGGACTGCAAAGTAGTCATCTCTTGAGATGATTGCTTCATGGTGGTCTTGCTGCCGGTACTGGTTGCGGTCATGTTTGTTTTTCTTTGACTTATGGTTTAAGTAGTTAGGGGTAAAAGTCTTCCTTGCGAGTACATCACCACAATAGCGTTCATTTGTAAGGATCTGCAGCACTGAACCTGCCGACCATACTTCATTGCCCCTTTTTGTCAGCCGCTCAAGTTCGGTCAGGGCATCCGCGATCTTCTGGGCGGAATACCCATATAAATAGGAAAAGAATATGAGTCGAACAGTCTTGGCTTCCTCTTCATTGATCACAAGGTCTCCATTTTCATCCTTGTCATAGCCGAGCAGGGGAGGAGTCAAGAAGATTCCTCGCCTAAAGCGCATTTCGATAGAAGCGTTCATGATCTCAGATTTGGAATGGCTTTCCTCCTGTGCCAGCGTGGCGATAAACGAAAGAGACATCTCAGAGTTTTCATCAAGCGTGAAGATGTTTTCTGTCTCAAAGAAAACGCCGACTGGCGGATCCGCAGCTTTAAGCTGCCGAACGTAACCAATGCAGTCCATGATGTTTCTTGCAAAACGGGAGACACTTTTCGTGACTATGATATCGATCTTACCGGCTTTGCAGTCATTGATCATCCTGATGAAGCTGTCTCGGTGCTGCAGAGATGTCCCGGATATTCCCTCGTCGGCATAGATGTCAACAAGCTGCCAGTTTTCTTTCCGCCGTACCATGTCTTCATAATGGTTCTTCTGTAGCTCATAAGAAGAGGTCTGATTTGCATCATCCGTAGAGACACGCGCGTAGACAGCGACCCGTTTGATCGTTTCAGGTTTGTAAAAGTCTTCCCGAGGCTTTGCCGGAATGACATCCAGGATGTCTTCACTGACACCCTTGTATCGTTCGCGGATCCTTTGTTTTACAAGTTTCTCATCATTTCCTTTCATGTTCGGACCTCCTGTGATAATGAAAATAATATTATTTTTATTTTCACACAATGTCCTATAGGTTAAGTTCATAACCACTGGGTTAAAAAACAGTAAAAAAATAACTGGCTGTTATGTTTCAACAGTCAGTCATCTTGTTTTAATATTGTAATAATCTCGTGGAGATTTGCTTCGAGCCTAGCACGTTCAAAGGGAGGACAGTGGGTAAGCAGGTCATCGATCTTTCTTTGAGCCAATTCATCATGCATTGGATGGATTATGTCGTTGACCGTAACATCTAGGATCTCGGCAATGGAGGCTAGGTTGTCAAGACTTGGTTTTTTAACTCCGCGTTCAATATTGCTGATATAAGCACCGGAAGTGTTGATACTGAATCCCAGTTGTTCCTGTGTGTAACCACGTCGCTTTCTATAATGACGGATACGTCTGCCTATGTTTTTGTAATCTAGCATATAGACACCCCTTTGATTGCAACCTTACCTTATATCGGTAATACCTTTATAAAACCACTACCCTTATAAGGGATTATATTTCATAATTGAGGAAATGACAAGGACAATGAGGGATGAGATTATGATCGTTTATAGAAAGCTTTGGGAAAAGATGAAAGAGGCGGGGATCACACAGTACAGGTTGCAAAAAGAAGGATTCAGCAATTCTACGATCACAAGGTTAAAGAGAGATCAGACAGTCAGCACGGAGACAATCGACAGATTATGCCGGTTACTTCAGTGTGATGTCGGGGATATTATGGAATATCGGGAAGGTGAATAGATTTGGATTAAGGCATTGGCATTTAGCCAGTGCTTTTTTGTTGGATTCATGATGCTTTATGGTCCTTGAATGTCTTAAGAACTTAAAAGCATTTTTATTCTATAAAAGAAGGGCGGAAAAACAGCCAATACCAACAGGCAAACATGTGAAAATGGATATAGCATCGTGTTCGGTGATATACTTGTATAAGGCTGTTATACGTCACATGATTTAATTCTATATAAAGGTAGGAACTAAAAATGCTGTCATCTGGAATATACGAGCAGATTGTTAATAACAGGATACATGATGAACTGACCAAGCTGGATCCGCTTCAGTTTGACATTCAATTAGAGTCGTTGGAAGCAGATGATGCGAGAAGGATACTCACAATTTATATTTCATATGTCATCCAGCAGGGACTGCATTATATTCGTGACAGCTTCCCTTCTACAAAGGAAAAGGAATCCCTGATTGCTCAGATTAAGCTTTGTAATGATATTGTGGAAGAAGTCGCCCTGCATACAAAAGAGCCGGACTTCGAGGATAACTTGATCCTTGAGAAGGGAGAAGTCCTTACCTCTTTGTATCAGAAGCTAAATACAGCTCGTGGAATCTCAAATAAAGCAAAATACAAAGTTGTTCGCCCGGAAACATCTATTGTTGAAAATACGTTGTTTACAGGCTCTAAAAATGAGCCAAGTATGCTGTCGGAGCTGAAGAAAGAGATCCTCACATCAGACACAGTTGATCTGCTTGTTTCTTTTATAAAATGGAGTGCGATCCGTCCGCTATTGCCGGAGTTGACAGAGTTCACTGGCAGGGCTGGCACTAGACTTCGTGTAATTGCCACAACTTATACGCAGGCAACAGACTACAAGGCAATTATGACACTGGCAGAATTGCCAAATACTTTTGTGAAGATTAACTATGAGACTAACCATGCCAGGATGCATGCAAAATCTTATCTGTTCAATAGAAACACTGGGTTTTCTACTGCCTACATTGGATCGTCAAACTTGTCGAACCCTGCGTTGACCGGCGGCCTTGAATGGAACGTTAAAGTCACGGAGAAGGAATCCTTTGATATTGTAAAGAAATTTGCCGTTTCGTTTGAGAGCTATTGGAATGATGATTCATTTGAAGACTTTGATCCCAATGACGAGAACTGTCGGAAGAAGCTGCAAGATGAGCTTTCGAGGCCGCTATTTGAAAAGAATAATCAGAGACATCTCCAAATCGAGATCCGGCCTTACGCATATCAGCAGGAAATACTGGATAATCTCGAAGCGGAGAGAGAAGTTTATGGGCATTACCGGAACCTGGTTGTAGCTGCAACAGGTGTCGGAAAGACGATCGTGGCCGCATTTGATTACAAGCGGTTTAGTGAAGAACGGGAGAAAGAAGGAAAGACTGCAAGGCTTCTGTTTGTAGCTCACAGGAAAGAAATACTAGAACAGAGCATACAGAAATTTCAGGAAGTATTGAATGATTTTAACTTCGGAGAATTATACGTGGATGGCAGAAAGCCAACAAATATAGAACACTTATTTATAAGTATACAATCGTTCAACTCTGCCCACCTGAATCAATGGACCACCACAGATTACTATGACTATATCGTAATCGATGAATTCCATCATGCCGCGGCAAACTCTTATCAGGAACTTCTGGCCTACTATCAGCCTGGAATACTGCTTGGGCTTACGGCGACTCCTGACCGTATGGATGGCAAGGATATCCTGAAATACTTTGACGGGAGAACTGCCTCCAAGATGCTTCTGGGTGAAGCAATCGACCGAAACCTGCTTAGCACCTTCCAATACTTTGGCATAACGGATGAAATAGACTACAGAAAATGCAAATGGACACGCGGCAGATATGATACAAGTGAGCTGGAAAAGATCTATACGGCGGATATCAAACGCTGTGCACTTGTGCTTAACAGTGTTCAGAAGTATGTCGCAGATATGAATGATGTAAAAGGTCTTGGCTTTTGTGTTAGTGTTGCCCATGCAGATTATATGGCTTTATACTTCAATAACCACGGAGTACCGGCGATCTCTCTGTCCGCGAAGAGTATGGATGATATAAGAGATGATGCAAAGCAGGACCTGATCAGCGGCAAGATCAAGTTCATCTTTGTTGTTGACCTATATAATGAAGGTGTCGATATTCCGCAAGTTAACACTATTTTGTTTTTAAGACCGACAGAAAGTGCAACAGTATTTCTTCAGCAGCTTGGGCGAGGACTTCGGTTGTGTCAGGGGAAAGATTGCCTTACTGTACTTGATTTTATAGGCCAGGCGAATAAAAAATACAATTTCGCCATGAAGTTTGAGTCAATGATTGGAAAAGGGCGGAAATCATTACAAAAGCAGATTGAAGAAGGATTCTCAAATCTCCCCAGAGGCTGCTATATACAGCTTGAGAAATACGCAAAGGAATATATCCTTGAGAATTTAAGACAGACAGACAACACCAAAAACGTCCTTATTGAACGGGTTCGCACTTTTGAGGCGGATACCGGGCTTCCGCTTACTCTGGAAAACTTTCTTTCGGAATATAACCTGAGCATCTATGAGTTTTATCAGAACAGTGGCGCGAGATCATTGTACAGGCTAAAAAAATGGGCAGGGATTATCACAGATACTGCGGATGTAGATGATAAAGTTTACAGCATGCTAACAGGGCTGTTTCATATTAATTCCGTTCGGCTTCTTGACTATTGGATTCGTTATATTAATGGCGAGCATGTTCCGCAATCGGAGTTGGAAGTATTAATGCGGAATATGCTCTATTACACATTTTATAAGAAGTATCCCCAGAAAATGGGCTTCGCTAATATTGATGAAGGCATTGGACATGTTTTGGCGGAAGAATTTGTTAAGGATGAGGTGCTTCAGATCCTCAAATACAAAAGAGCACATGTGGGATTTGTATCAGGTTCCAACGAATACAGCTTTACTTGTCCGCTTGATCTGCACTGCCAATATAATACAAACCAGATTATGGCGGCATTTGGTCTGTTTACAGAGACAGAATCACCGGAGTTTCGTGAAGGGGTCAAATACTTTGAGAATAAGAAAACGGATATCTTCCTGATAAACTTGAATAAATCGGAAAAAGATTTTTCACCCTCTACAATGTATGAAGACTATGCGATCAACGCGCATCTTTTCCATTGGGAGAGCCAGAGTCAAGACCGTGAGGCAAGTTCAAAGATCCAGAGATATATTCACCATAAGGATACTGGGAACAGTATTTCTTTGTTTGTCAGGGAGTACAAGAGAAACGGCTCCTATACGGCGCCGTATACATTCCTTGGAAACGCTGATTACGTCAGCCACGAAGGTGAGAGGCCAGTCAGTTTTGTTTGGAAGCTTCATAATGCGATCCCGGCAGAATTGCTTCCGAGGGCGAATAAAAGTATTGCAATTTGATGTGGAGAGAAAAAATAGAATATTTCTCTTAAGGTTGCCATAAATACTTGATAAAAGAATGAGCTCTGATAAAAATAGTTCAGATGAGGTGGCGTTATGGCCGGATTTGACTTAAAAGAAGGAAAGTATGAAGCGCGAGTTGCTTCAGATGATGAATTGTGGTCCGCATTTACATGTGTTTTTTCCTCAAAATCAAGAAATGATTCCAGCTATAAATTTGGCTTTTTGAAAGCAATCATTGATAATCTTTATAATGTTGATGCGGATTTGAAATTGTCCTTTGACCAATTGTTTAGCAAATTTGGAGAAATTTATTGGAATCTAATACTTAAACATGGACTGAGACAGAAAGCACAAGCTAAGAACAAAAAAGGAACGTACTTGGAGCAGATACTGTATGATGCGGAGAAAAAGTACAGAATAGTTGAACATATTCCATATGAGAGCTTAACGGCGGAAATGATGATAGATATAACTCACCAGATTAAGATTAAGTGTAAAAGGTATGTTGTGGGTGCGTTGTATGAAGATACAAACCATCTATTTTATTCATTTTCAAAAAAGGAAGAAAGGATTCAGATAAACCCTGTAATGTATGAGTTTGTCTGTAAGCATAAGACTGTTATAGAAAAACTTAACTATTATGAATGGGCAAAATTTCTCGAACGAGTAAACGAAGAATCATCGGCAACCAAGCTCCTTGATAAAATTGACAAGAGTGCAAAACGCAATAATCTTTCATTTTATCGTCAGATTCTATTTGATGAGTTTGAGAGCAAGAACTGCTTCTACTGTGGAAAACCGCTGAGCCCTAATAAAGTACATGTTGACCATTTTATACCATGGTCTTTTATTAAGGATGATAATTTATGGAATTTGGTTTTAGCATGTCCATCTTGTAATGCGAAAAAGAATGATAAACTACCAGTAAGAAGTTATTTGGACAGTATAATTGAGCGAAACCGTCATATTATCGTAGAATTACACAGACCAGAGATGAGAAATTATCAGGCCAGTATTATTAGTAGAGTATACGATTGGGCAAAACTTAATGGATATGATAAAGAGTGGAAACCTTCTAATCAAAGAAAGGTGTTCGTTGATACTGATTGAAGTCGACACAATAAAGTGTAGCCTTTGGAAATCAAGTAACGTCATCAGATTTTTACACCATAAATAGAATAGTGGAGTAATTACTATGAAAATTCAGATCGCAAACACTGCAAGAATCTTATAGGCAAACATATGAATGAATAAGTATAGATAGAATAGGAGAGATTATGTCTAACGTATGGCTATTAAGCTGGAATCCGGATAAATGGAACTGGAAAGAGTATTCCGCCTGGTGCACTGGCACAAAAAATAAAGAAAAATTCACAGAATCGTGGACATGCCGCAGTAAGAAGCCTTCTGTAGGAGATGAGTTCTTTCTTATTAAACAGGGCGAAAGACCAAGAGGGATCATCGGGCATGGCCATATTGTAAGGGAATCTTACATCGCGCCGCATTATGATGCTGAGCGAGCTAAGAAGGGAGACTGGCCCAATCATGTTGATGCTGAGTTCGACTGGCTTTTGAATTATGAGACAGAAGCATTTCTTGATCAAGATATTTTGAAAAGCTTGTTCCCGAGCCAGCAGTGGAGCCCGCAAGGCTCAGGCATACGGATCCGGGAAGAAGTCGCACCGCAGTTGAAAAAGCTTTGGGATAATATGAAGAGTAGTGAAGGGCAGATACCAAAATGATAAACGCACGGATAGAAATACTAAGTAAAGAAGTCCTGAGTAAATGCAAATCCAAGGGCATAGAAGTGTACACATTAAAAAAGAGTAAAGCCAATACTATTGCTTTTACCTCAAATTACAGGAGAAGGAGGGAGTTTGAGATCACCTTTTTAAAGGATTCAAAATACAGGATTAGCACAAGATTCCTGGGGTATAAAAAGGCGATGTTGGAAATAGAACATAGTGTCTTCGAAGATAATGATCCAGATGGCAGAAGAAAAAAATTTAATGTGGATCTGTATGATGAAGGGGCTGTAAATCGAATGATTTGGAATATGTTGGAGCATGGTTACTCGGAGATACCGGATGTTCAGCGTTGTTTATGAAAGGAGAGCTTGCTTTGGGGAAATTAGCCGTTTTGCCGAAACGATGGGATGTATTAGACGCGAACGATGAAGCATGTAAATTCAGAATCAATATCGATGTCTTAAACGAGGCATTCGGCGTGGGCAGATCAATGTTTCCGAAGGCATGTTATCCTGATAGAAAAGGAGACTCTTTCTCTGGTAATAAACCTGGAGACCGTTTTATCATCTGGATGCCTAAATTATACAGCAACAGTTCAGAGTGGAAAAACTCACTATATATGGGCGGGGTGGAAATACACGAAGATGCTGAAGAGTCAAGGCACGAAGATTGGACAGATATCGGCAAGCATGAGCTATCTGTTCTACGGCTTGTGTTTGTTAAGCCAGATCCCAAAAGTCCGTATAGATTTATCGGTGTATATAAAACCGGGAAAATGAAGCATCTTCATCACACTTATGAGCGAATAGCGACTAAAGTACGATTGATTGGAAATCCTGTTCATAGTATTGAATTGTTGGATGATTTTAGATCATATAGTCTGCAGCAGTTAGAGAAATCAGGATCACCGGTAAGAGATGGGGCGCGCGGGTGGAGACGATTGAGGACCCGGCGATGAAAAAGGTCAGGCAGCTAGACAAGCTGGTTGACGAGCTGGCAAAGGGCAGGGCGATGGAAAAGATAAAAAGGTAGACAGAATTGGTCTTCACAAGAGCGTTGAGGCACTCGTTGATGGGTGCCTCTTTTTGTTGTAATGGGTTTGGTGCATGATACAATAATAAAAACAGGTCATCCGAAAGTGAGGACTAACATGAGAAGAATAGCCATTTTGCTTATAACAGCTTTTTTCCTCCAGCTGACAGGCTGCTCCCCGAAAGACCATGTCATGGACGGGGACGGCATGGTCAGAAGCTATAGCCAGATCTCACAGGAAGAAGCGAAACAAATGATGGAAAAGGATGACGGCCATGTGATCGTGGACGTGCGCCGCCAGGATGAATATGATGCCGGGCACATCCCCGGCGCGGTCCTGATTCCGAACGAGAGCATCGGAACGGAGCGGCCGGAGGAACTGCCGGACCTTAACCAGATCATTCTGATCTACTGCCGGAGCGGAAACCGCAGTAAGCAGGCCGCGCAGAAGCTTTTTGATATGGGCTATACAAATATCTACGAGTTCGGCGGCATTATCGACTGGACGGGTGATGTTGTAACGGGAGAGGATGGATCTCAGACAGGCACCGCAAATGTTATCTGGACTCGGACAGACATGCCGAACCACCTCCGCTATGACCGCATGTGGGAATACAGCGCCTATGCGGAAACAGACGATCCGGAGCAAATCGCGGCGATCGTTGACGCGGTAAGGGACATGACCGTAGGAGATCCTGTCGAATATGCCGTGGATGACTACACGGACATCCTTACCTTCAGTTTTGTTGACGGAACAACACTGAGGCTGGAATTCGAGGAGCACAACTGGGTGAAGGCTGGAAAAGAGAGGTACCATGTTGAAGGCCTGGGGGTTCTCCGGAACCTGTTGGAAGGACTGATAAATAATGACGAGAATACTGAAGGACAGGCGGCGATGAAGATGCTGATCGGAGAGACCGAGGTTACCGTTACATGGGAGGATAACGAGTCAGTTGCGGCGCTTAGAGAATTACTTCCGCTGACTGTCCAGATGTCCATGTACGGTGGTTTTGAGCAGGTCGGCTCTGTCGGACAGAGCATCACACGTGATGATCATGAGACTATCACGGATTATGGAGATATCGTCCTTTACTCTGGCGATCAGATCGTTGTTTTTTACGGAACCAACACATGGGCGTATACCCGCCTGGGGCACATAGACCTTTCGCAGGATGAGTTGGAAGAGCTGCTTGGAAACGGGGACGTCACGATAACACTCATGGAGGATCAATAATAAGATGAAAGACGCTTGCCTTCTGGGAAGATCTGTTTAATACGGCTGATGAGTCTGGAAGAGGAATAATATTGATGAAAAAGAAAAAGGTACCAGCCATGGGGGCAAACAAAGTACATGGTACGGCAGAGCTCCGGACAGATCGGCTGATCCTGCGCAGGTATCGTCCTGAAGACGCGCCTGTTCTGTATAAGGAATTCGGTGCCGATGCGGCGATGTATCAGTATTCCGGCTGGAATCCTTATGGAACTCAGGAAATGGCTCAGAATACAGTGCGCGGGTTTATCGATCAGTATAACGATGAGCACTTTTACGGCTGGGTGATGGAATCGGATGATGTCCTGCTTGGCACGATTGGAGCTTACAACTATATCGACAACCAGGTCGAGGTTGGCTTCAGCGTTGTTAGGACTTGCTGGGGACTGGGTTATGCGACCGAAGCGCTGAATGCAGTTCTGGAATACCTGACCGAAAACGAAGGCATTTCACGGGTGACCGCCTGGTGTGCTTCGGAGAATACCGGGTCAGGAAGAGTGCTCGAAAAGGCAGGAATGATCCTTGTGAATATAGAGAAGGACGGCCTTTCGGTCGGGGATACGGTATATGACAAGCTGACTTACGAATACAGGAGACAGGTATGAATATAGAACACATCGCCATGTACGTAAACGATCTGGAATACGCCAGAGACTTTTTTGTTACCTATCTTGGCGGAAAAGCAAATGATGGCTACCATAACAGGACAACTGGTTTTCGGTCTTATTTCATCAGCTTCGATAAAGGCGCGAGACTGGAGATCATGACGAAACCGGGAATGACGGATCCTGAAAAGTTTTTAAACCGCACCGGATATGCGCATATCGCATTTTCTGTCGGCAGTAAGGAAAACGTGGATGCGTTGACCGAACGGTTAAAAGGCGTGGGATATGAAGTTGTAAGCGGTCCGCGGACAACCGGTGACGGTTATTATGAGAGCTGCGTTGTAGTTATCGAAGGGAATCAGATTGAGATTACAGTGTGAAGTATATGAGGAAATAATAAAATGTTGTCGGACGAACCTATTACTATTGGGAAGCTGACGGTCCAGAACCGCCTGGTCATGCCGCCAATGCAGACTAATAAAACGGACGTGGGGCATGTGACGGACGAACTTGTTGCATATTACAGGGAACGGGCCGTTGGCAGTAAGCCAGGTATCATCGTCACCGAGCACAGCTGCATTGCACGGAACGCCCGTGCCGCGGAGGAACAGTTATCCATTGCCACGGACAATATGATTTCTGAGCACAAGCGGCTGACGGATGCGATCCATGAGGGCGGCTGTATGGCTTTTGTGCAGCTCAATCATGCGGGAAGCAATGGCATTGACGAATCGGTATCAGCGAGCAGCGTAAACATACCGATAAAGAAGCTGTTTAAAAAGCCGAGGGAGCTGAGTGTTCAGGAAATACTTGCCATTGAGGAGGCTTTTGCCGCTGCTGCCGTGAGAGCGGTTGAGGCAGGATATGACGGCGTGGAGATCCACTGTGCCCATGGCTATCTGCTCAACCAGTTTTACTCACCAATGACCAACAAGCGTACGGATGATTACGGCGGAAGCCTGGAAAACCGGCTCCGGTTCACCGTGGAGACCGTAACTGCTGTTAGGCAGGCGGTCGGTGGGGATGTTCCGGTCGCCGTCAGGCTGGGTGGCGCGGACTATCTTCCGGGAGGTTCAAGGGAAGAAGATGCAGTGCAGGCGGCTATCCTTTTGGAAACTGCCGGTGTCGACCTTCTAGATATTTCCGGGGGCATGTGTTTCTTTATGCGTCCGGGACATATAGAACCGGGATTCTTTTCTTCAATGACGGAAAAGATCAAAGCGGAGGTCTCCGTTCCCGTGCTGCTGACCGGAGGGATTAAGAAGGTCGAAGATGCCGAGCGGCTCCTTGAAGAAGGAAAAGCGGACCTGATCGGCGTGGGACGCGCCCTCCTGAAAGATGCTTATTGGAGAGGAAAAGGATAATGAGATGGGGGTGGCGTTTGCAGCGCTTGGCTCCAGAAAGAGCTCCCTTTTTAGAATAAGTAAAAGAGAAAAAGATGAAGAAAACGATCAACAGCCCGGGCGGGAAGATGAAACTTATCATTCTTCGGTATGGAAAAGGCCCGGGAATACTGTGGATCCATGGCGGTGGTTATGCCATGGGGATGGCCTCAATGGTCTACTATTCAATGGGCAGGATGCTGGCGAAACGATACGGTGGAGTCGTCATCTCACCGGAATACCGGCTGGCAAAGAAGGCACCGTATCCGGCTGCTCTGGAAGATTGCTACGCCGCACTTAAGTATATGTACGACTATGCTGATGAACTGGGTATTGATCGCAGACGCATCATTGTCGGCGGCGAAAGCGCGGGCGGAGGTTTGGCGGCTGCAGTCTGCATGTACGCAAGGGACAGGGGAGAGGTGCCGGTTTCCTTCCAGATCCCGCTTTACCCGATGCTGGACTGCGAAGACACGGATTCCTCCCGTGACAACCATGCCCATGGTTGGAACACGAAAAGGAACCACTGGGGATGGAGCCTGTATTTACGTGGTCTGTACGGCACAGACCATGTCCCGGCGTATGCGAGTCCCGCACGTGCCACGGATTACTGCTGCCTGCCGCCGTGTTACACTTATGTAGAAGATGGTGAACCGTTTTACGATGAGACCATGTCTTACGTGCGGAAGCTGAGAGAAGCCGGAGTGGAGGCGAAAGTCGATGTTTTCCATGGGAACACTCACGGCTTTGATTTTATGTTCTGGACGAAGAATGCGAAGGAAGCCAAAAAGAAACTGATCAAAGCGTCAGAGAAGTATATGCACTGATAAAAATTAATTCAAGCGCAAGTGGGAATTGAAAGATGCTATGGCTGGGGAGTCTGTATGCTGGAGAGAAATGTTTACGGAATATATGAGATGTTCGCGCACCTGACTTTGGAACAGAAGAAGGGCGTCCTGAGAGATTTCCAGGAAATGGTGGATGCGGAGGAGAACGCACCGGAAGGATCATACCTTGAACAGAAATGGAAGGAGATCGAGGACAGCCTGTTTGACCTCAGCCTGGAGCCGTATATTGATGATCAGCTGGAAATTGACGTGATATGGCACATATGTGAGGAAATCATCAAAAGCGACCGCCTTCAGGAAGAACCGTGGAAAGTAAGGGAAGAGATCATTCAGAAGATCACGGACAACGAGTACTATGATGAATACGGCGTAAGTGATCCGATGATGGACCTGATCCGAGAACTGCCGCAGGACAGGGAAGAGAAGCTGAAAACTGCGGAGATCATGTGGAACGGTTCCGGCTTCATGAAAAAAGACGGCGCGAAACTGTTCAGGGAGCTTGGCGAGGAAGGAAGATATATCCAGTATCTGGAAACCCATCTGGGCGATGACCCGGAGAGGTACATGGAAGTGATCCGGTACTATGAGGAGCGTGATCCCGACAAGGCGGAGCAGATCGCGGAGCTGGCAAGGGAGAAGTGCAGGCGTGCTTACAAACCCGGCTTGACGGATGTGTATGCCTTTCTTGTTCGGAGGGCATATGACACAGGAGACATCGACAGGCTTCGCAAGCTCTTTGATAGCGCCAGACGACGGTATACGGTGAATGCCGAACGGCTTAAGGAAATGTGCCCGGAAGCAACACAGGCACTTCCGAGGCAGAAGAAAGGAAAAAACGAATGAAGTATCCCGGATTTCCCGAACTATGGTTTCCACCGCTGACTTTTTCAGGGAGGGCGGCGTGATTGGCTACAATAATTACTTTGATCTGCTTATGATGGAGCTAGGTGACTTAAAATAGAAAACATGTTAGAAAAAGAGAGGACGGATAAACAATTTATACTGTAGACGGAAACCGTGTTGATCGTAATAGTAAGTTAATTTCGACTTCGGCAATATGATCGTAAAACAATAGATGTCGCTATGGAGATCCATTGTTCTTTGAGAGTATGCCGATGTACCATAGGGACGCAAGGAGAAAGGCATGAGTATACAGGTTTTACCCGACAGACAGTTTTTTGACAGCATTGAATATCACGAAGATACGCAGTCTCTGAGAGTCACGGCTACAGAACTGTCACGATTTGTTGATCAAGACGACGAACTAGCCTGCATGATCGGAGATGCAAAGCTTGATTTAGCAGAAAGAGAGGGCTTTTCTGCGACAAGGGCAAGCGAGTGGATTGAAGACCACTGTCAGATCAGCGAGGATACATTAAAGAAAACGATAACCGGAACAACCAAAGTGACCAGAACATTTCTTTATAAGTTCACTGTTGGGATGAAAATGACTGTAGATGAAGCCAACAAGTATTTTGAGCTTTGCGGTGGTCCTCTTTATGAAAGATGCATGGCAGATTATATCTGCATGAAGGCATTGAAAGATAAAGACGACATTGAAGTGTTTATCAAAGACTTCGAGCTGCATACCGGGTTGAAGATCCGTATGCGCGGGCGGGCCAGGTGAAGGGATAAGTTATCCCTGGAGTTCGTTATCCTCTCTTAATAGAATGAAGCCATCAGAAATACAATAACTGTTTTAAGGAGGTAGATATGAAACCAGTTGTATTTGCCAGAGTGGCTGACATGCAATACTATCAGGGGATTACGGACGAGGATATCCCGAGCAATGGGGGCTCTTATGTTAATAAAACCGGGCTTGCTCATGAGTGTTACAACTTCGCGCCTATTTACCAGGACGGGGAGGACTACGAAAAATGTTTGGGGTTCGTTATGATGAGCGGCGGCAATGGAGCAGACCAGCTGCACATTGAAAAAATACCGGGATGTGAAGCATTGAAACATGAGGATGCTGCCTATGGTGTGACAGTCATTTTCGTTTCAAAAGCATTATCATCGAAATCCATGCGCGTTGTCGGATTTTATAAAGATGCCACCGTATACAGATATCCTCAATACATGGAGTTTGATAACGGCTATTACCAGGAAGATCTGTTTGAGGCCCAAAAAGAGAACTGTGTTGTTCTGCCATACACCGAACGATTCAGCAATTCACAATGGTATGTTCCGGCAAGCACGTCAAAGTATTCGGATTTTGGGTTCGGCAGATCTAATATATGGTTTGCCGGTTCGAAGGGAGCCTCCCAGAAGGAATGTGACTACGTGGAAAGGATGTTATCCGCCATTGATCATTATCGGGGAGAAAACTGGATGGAGCGTAGCAGATGATGAGAAATAGTTTTTCGTGGGAAGGATTTGATCCTTCATTCCTCAGAAGTATTATCATGGCAACAGACGAGGTGCCGAACAAAGAGAGATATCGTAAAACGGACGACAAGGATGTTCTGGTCAGCAGAGTTAATAGAATCTGCAGCGCTCCGGATTATAAGTTTATCAATAGATACAGGTCTATTATTGAAAACGAAGTGTTCAGTCTGTATAGAGAGCCGGTAAAGAATATATGCCGCGCCCTTAAAATGTCGATCGGAAAAGATCACGACAGACTGGCCCGATTATCGGAACGCAGATTCACGCAGTCGCTTGCGGAGGCATATTGTGCAGCGCTTTATGAGATAAGCGGTCTCTCATTGGAGCCCGAGGACTATTCCAGCTTCAGACATACAAAAAGCCTTAACATGAAAGAAACCAGGATTGAGGAGGTGCCGCTATACGATTTTCAGGAAGATGCTGTACGGGCGCTTAAGAAACACTTTATAGATGACGACAGGACGGCGGGTATGCTTGTGATGCCTACCGGCAGCGGCAAAAGCAGGACATCAACCTTCTTTCTCATTCGAGATATGGTCAGCCGTGGTTACCAGGTGATCTGGCTGGTCCATCGCCACATGCTGATTGACCAGGCTGCTGACTGTTTTTACCGCTATGCCGGCTTGTGCAAAATAGAGAATCCTAAGATCAGGACATATCGTCTTACATGCATCTCCGGCGTTCATAAAAGAATGTCTGAAGCAGATAAAGATGATGTGATAGTCGCGAGTGTCAGTTCTGTCTGCCGGAACATGACGCACTTAAGCAGGATCCTGAAGAGAAAAGTCATGATCGTCGTAGATGAGGCACACCGGACATTTGCCCCGTCCTACAGGAAGGTGATCGGATATATCCGCAAGCATCGCAGTGACGTCAAACTCCTGGGGATTACGGCCACCCCGATCCGCGCAAATGATGAAGACAGTAAGACTCTATTGTCTCTTTATGATAACACCATTATCTATAGTGTTTCGATGAGTGAACTGATAAAGAGAAGGATACTCGCTGATCCTAAATTCATCATGATCGAAACGAATGAGGATTTCGAGCCGCAGATCAGTTTTGATGAAGGAAAACTGATCGACAGATTCGGTGAACTTCCGGAATCTCTGGTAAATAAAATAGCCATTTCAAAGGAGCGAAACAGTTGCATTGTGTCACAGTATCTGGATCACAGGAAAGAATACGGGAAAACGCTTATCTTTGCGATGAATATCCTGCATGGAAGGCTGCTCGCAGAGGATTTACGTGCAAAAGGCGTTGAGTGCGGGTTTATTTACTGTGGGAACGCAGACAATGCGAAGATCATTAAAGAATATAAGAACGGGAAATTCGATGTCCTTATCAATGTTGCGATCCTAACGGAAGGTTCAGATATTCCCGAGATACAGACCATTTTCCTGACCCGTCCGACGCAAAGTGAAGGACTTCTGATGCAGATGATCGGGCGCGGTATGCGCGGCCCTAAAGCTGATAGAGGGACTGAGACTGTAAATATCGTGGATTTTCATGATAAATGGACAGTATTTCAACGTTGGCTGAATCCTGAATGGGTCATCGGTAAGGGGCCTGAACCAACTCCAGTTGCCGAGGTGACGGCAGCTGATACTCCAAGAATATATCGGAAGATTGATTGGCGGATTTGTTGTGCTATATACAACAGTATGCGCGCTGAATATGAAAAAGCAGGGCGGCAGGTTATGCTGCCGGTTGGGTGGTATTCCTTATGTGACGAAGACGGCGAAGATGTTTGCATGCTTTTCTTCGAAAACCAGGTACATGGCTTGGTCAGCATGCTTAAGGACAAAGCCTATTGGTTAAAAAATAAGAATGTCACTGCTGAAATGGTACTGCGCAGGTACTTTACAGGCTTTGGCGACCGGCCAACAGAATATGATATTCGGCTTCTTATGGACAATTACCGTAATAATGACTTTCCACCGCAAAGATATTTGCTTATCAATCGAAAAAGCATTGATCCCGTATGCGTGGCAGAAAAAATCCGAGCCAATAATACTGACTTAGAATCTGAGGCCGCACGGATTTACAAAACTAACGAAACAGCAAGGGATCTGTTCCCTTCCGAAGAAGTGTATGTAAGCAGAGTCAGAGAAGCATATGACAACTATGGAAAGGAGATCATTATCGGGCAATCGATAGAGGAAGTCCCTCTTGAATGGATCCCTTATGATAGAACGCCGGTATATGATCTGGACTCTCTTGCGCATGAAGTTATCAGCGAAATGTTCGGCGGATCGTTTGAAGGAATTGCCTGCTATCGATGGACAGATAAAGCCTATAAGGGATTTTTCGGAAGGCATTTCCTGGAATCGCATGTGATCGAGATCAATTCGGTGCTCAATTCCAAGGACGTAAATAAAAAGTATATCAAGTACCTCTTGTACCATGAGATGCTTCATCGTGACTATCCCAAGCATGATGCAGTGTTCCGAAATCTTGAACATCGTTTCCCTAACTGGGAGCAGTGTGACCATTTTCTTGACAGTACTATGAACCAATTCGATATCAAAGAATGGTAAATATAGGATGTATAAGTAAAATCCAAATGAAGATGAGAAACCACTTGATTGATGAGAGAGGTAAAGACTGATGAAAATGCTTCAGGTAACAATTAGGACAGATAAGTTCGCAGAGGAGCTCGCGTTTTACAGGGAAATAGTCGGCTTGAAAATCGTTCGCGACCTTAGGGAAAAAGGACGCGGGATTGTGTTCCTTGCTGACGCGGAAGGAGATACCTGTATCGAGATCATTGATACTCCGGACGCCGATGATGCAGGAAATAAGCTGCTTTCCATCGGCTTTGATTCCGGAGACGCGGAGAAAATGAGGGAGAAGCTGATGGAAGCGGGGATGGAAGTTTCCCCGATGGAGAGTCCGGTACCGTATGTCAGGTTCTTCTTTGTAAAGGATCCGGCCGGTGTGACCGTGCAGTTCATGTGAAATTCTGTTAATTAGGCCGACAGGCTTGATTATATAAATGACAAAGATAAAAACGCAACGTGCATCAAAAGGTGTGCCAGAGCCGGAAGGTAGCCCGGCCGTCCTGTGCAAACAGGGTAAGTAACCTGCCCCTCCGGGTTGTCCGTTCTTTGTCCATAACACATTTTTAAAGGAGGGATCGTTATGGACAGAGGTAGCGGAAAGCTGACAGTATTCTTTGAGGACCCGTTCTGGGTGGGTGTTTTCGAGCTGGTGTCAGACGGACAGTTAACCGTTTGCAAGGTGACGTTTGGGGCCGAGCCGAAAGACTACGATGTATGGGAATATATCCTCGATCATTACTATGAGCTGAAGTTCAGTCCGGCTGTTAAGACAGAAGTGAGGCAGACTGCGGACAATCCCAAGCGAAGGCAGCGCAATGCCGGAAAGCAATTGCAGAATCTTGGTATTGGCACAAAGTCGCAGCAGGCGCTGCAGCTGCAGCGTGAAGAAATGAAAACCGAGCGCAGGCAGATTAGCCATGAGCAGCGGGATGCCGAGAAGCAGCGGAAGTTCGAGTTAAAACAGCAAAAGCGAAAAGAGAAGCACAGAGGTCATTAGTGTTTCTCGTGATCAACCGGTCTTCACATCTGTGCGGACCGGTTGACTAAAAATACCAGGTTTTCAGAGAAACATGACAGGAACGAGGTGAAAGAACAATGCCGTTTCAGATCATTCGAAATGATATAACGAAAGTGAAGACCGATGCCATTGTAAATACGGCGAATCCGAAGCCGTGCATCGGGAGCGGAACGGACAGTGCCATATATGCTGCCGCAGGAAAGGAACAGCTGCTGGCCGAGCGAAAGAAGATCGGGGAGATCGCACCAGGCCAGGCAGTAAGTACGAAAGCATTTGACCTGCCGGCGAAGTATATCATTCACACTGTGGGACCTGCATGGTATGGCGGGGATCACGGCGAGAGGGAGATACTGCGCTCCTGCTATGAGAACTCGCTTGCCCTTGCGGACGAACTTCATTGTGCCAGTATTGCATTTCCGCTTATCGCGACAGGTGTATACGGATTTCCCAAGGATGAAGCGCTGAACATCGCGTTAGCTGAAATCGGCAGGTTCCTCCTGACTCACGATATGAAAGTCATCCTCGTAGTCTTTGACAGAAAAGCTCTGGAGCTCTCCGAGAACCTTGTCGGTGGGATAGAACAGTATATCGATGAGCATGCCGCGGACAGGCTGCGGGAAAAAGAATACGGCAGCGCAAGACTGACAGAGCTCCGGAGGCGGGAAGCAAGGAGACTCGAAGAAGCTGAAGAAATCCTTGCCTTTGGGAACATGCCAATGCCGAGCCAGGCCGTTTTTGAGGAGGAGAGCCCTGATGACGCATCGCTGCCGATGGGGAGCCTTCCGGATGTCACTGGAAAAAGCCTGGAAGAGTTTCTGGGCAGTGCAGGGGAGACCTTCCAGCAGAGACTGTTTGAACTTATCGATGCCAGCGGCATGGATGATGTGACAGTTTATAAGAAGGCGAATATAGATCGGAAAGTGTTTTCCCGCATCCGCTGCAAGGAGGATTACAGGCCTAAGAAAAAGACTGCGGTTGCCTTCGCGATCGCGTTGGAGCTTGATATGCCGACAACGGTTGACCTGCTCTCAAGGGCGGAGATCGCCTTTTCGCCAAGCAGCAAATTTGATCTGATCGTCACATACTTCATTTCGAAAGGGGTGTATGACATCTACAAGATCAATGCGGCTCTGTTCAAGTTCGGCCAGCCCATACTGGGGGAATGAAGAAAGAGAGGGCAGAAAAATGCAGGACCGGTATACTGGTGATATTGGAGATTTCGGAAAGCTGGGCCTGCTTCGGGTCCTTCAGTCACGGAGCTTAACCATAGGGGTAAACTGGTACCTCACTCCTGATGAGGACCATAATGATGATGGAAAGCATACGAAATACCTGAAAGATGAAAGCTATCGCAAATACGATGAAGCCTTATGGTTGGAGCTGAATCAGATTTTCGATGCAAAACAAAGAAAAGTATCCGCCCTTCAAAACGATCGTATACTGCAGGCAGTCTTTTACGATGAAATTCTTGATTTCACAGGGAAGGAAAAAGCAGAAAGAATGCTGATCCGCGAAGAATGGCACAAAGAGGCTTTAGAGCGGCTTTCAGGTTTGGATATTGTTTTTGTTGATCCTGACAATGGCCTTGTGGTGCCGTCTGCAGAGGGCAGACCAAAGGAAAACAAATACGTTAAGCCTGATGAACTATTAGCCTATTATCATAAAGGAACAACTGTTATTTTTTATCAGCACAAGGCAAGGAAACGGGATGAGTTCTATATTGACCAACACAGAAAGCTGATCAAAAGTCTAGGATTTGCGGGTTCATCCGGCCTTGGCCTGAAATTCAAGACAACATCGCAGCGGTATTATTTCTTTATACTGCAGCCTCAGCATCGGGAGATCATCGAGAAGGCCGTGAAAGAGATGATTTCATCTGCATGGGGAGATCACTTCTGTATTCTGTGAAATGTATAGTAAAACGTTATCCTCCCTCTGCGGGGTGGCCGTTTGTCGTTTGACAGACGACCACCCCTCTTTTCATTTCAGATATACTGGTATCATCAAGAGAACAGAAGGAGGAGATGAGGATGTACGGAGCAATACTTGGAGATATGATTGGGTCTCCCTACGAATTTGACAAGGGAAAAAAGACAAAGGACTTTCCGATGTTCATCGAGGAAAGCCATTTCACTGACGATAGTGTGATGACGATCGCGGTAGCTGACGCGCTTTTAGGAGTTACGGCAGAGGCTCCGGACGGAGTTATCTGTGAAGATATCATCAGCTCCTTGCACCGCTGGGGAAGGAAGTATCCTCACGCAGGATACGGCGGCCGTTTCAGGAACTGGTTAAGGTCTGGAGACAGAGAACCTTATGGCAGCTACGGTAACGGTTCGGCCATGCGGGTTTCTTCAGTTGGCTGGCTCTATGATACGATCGAAGAGACGCGCCGGATCGCGAGACTTACGGCGCAGGTCACGCACAACCATCCGGAAGGTATCAAAGGGGCGGAAGCCACGGCCAGCGCGATCTTTCTTGCAAGGACCGGAAGCAGCAAGGAGGAGATCAGGGATTACATCATCCGCGAGTTTGAGTACGACCTGTCCCGCACCTGTGATGAGATCCGGCCGCAGTACCACCATATTGTGAGCTGCCAGCAAACAGTCCCGGAGGCGGTGACCGCGTTTTTGGAAGGAACGGACTTTGAGGACGTGATCCGGACGGCGGTCTCCCTGGGCGGTGACTGCGACACCCTGACCTGCATTGCAGGCAGCATTGCGGAAGCGTTCTTTGGCGTACCCATCCTTTACGAAGCGGAGTGTAAGGCCCGCCTGCCGGAAGACATGCTGACGGTGATGAGCCGCTTTGATGAGGCAAGGGGCAGGACAGAAGGGAACCATGACGAGTTCCTTGTGGGAAATTCAGTTATCGAGGATGCTATCGAGAAATTCTATGCTGAGCAGAGCCTGGAGAAACTTACTGCCGTGCTGGAATCCATCCGGCAGAGGATGCATGAGGACGGGCATTTCATGATCCCGGTCATCATGCCGCAGGCGGCAGTTGACATGTTCGATATAGAGCACGTTAGTGTAGGGGATACCGTCACGAGCGAAGAGGATCTGCATTTTAAGATGCATCACCTTGAGACGGACGACGGGAGGCAGTGGCTGGTGGCTTTTACATCCCAAGAGGAATTCGAGAAGGGTGAGAGCGCCTCCATTATCTCGGACTTTATCGAAAGCGTCATGAAAGGCTGCAGGGAAATGGAGGAAGCCGGGATCATCATCAACCCCTGGGGACACAATTTCCTGCTGACTAAGGAGCTGATCAATCTGATCCTGGAGGCGGATAAGCCGGACAACCACATTTATTTTGAAGTCGGCGATATCACAAAGATGAAGGTGGACGCTATCGTGAATGCGGCCAATAAGTCGCTTCTGGGCGGCGGCGGTGTTGACGGGGCTATCCACAGGGCTGCCGGGATCGGTCTTACAAATGAATGCCGGGAGCTTGGTGGATGTGAGACCGGCGAAGCCAGGATCACCGGCGGATGGCTCCTCCCCGCCAAATATGTCATCCATACGGTCGGGCCGAGATACAGGGAAGGGAACCCGAAATGTGAGCAGCTTCTCTATAACTGCTATTGGAACAGTCTGGAGTTGGCAAAAGAGCACGACCTGCACACCATCGCGTTCCCGGCTATTTCGACAGGAGCGTACCGGTACCCGAAGCAGGAAGCAGCTGCGATCGCGCTCAGAGCGGTTTCCGGGTGGCTTTCGGCAAACCCGGACTATGGCATGGCTGTGATCATGGTATGCCGCAACAATGAGATGAGACAGTATTACCAGAATGTGATCGACGCATGCGCGCCGGGAAGGGAGTAAACGATGAGGACAATCCGCGTGACAGGAAAAGGCAGGATCAAGGTGAAGCCTGACATGACCAGGATCACTCTGTCGCTGGAAGGGATATACCCTGAATATGGCGAGACGCTCCGCAGGTCATCGCAGGATACGGAGCGGCTGAAGGATCTCCTTGCAGGATACGGCTTTGAGCGTTCCGACCTGAAGACGCTGAACTTCAGCGTGGATACGGAGTACGAGAGCTATAAGGATAAGGGAGCATACAAACAGCGCTTTGTCGGTTATAAGTTCTGCCATCTGATGAAGGTCGAGTTCGAGTCCGACAACGACCGTCTTGGCAAGGTACTTTATGCTCTTGCGAACTGCGACGTGAAGCCGGAGTTCCGCCTCAGCTACACGGTAAAGAATCCAGAAGCGGCAAAGAACGAGCTTCTGGGCCGGGCGGTCGCGGACGCGGGAGAAAAGGCTTCCGTGCTGACGAAGGCCGCAGGCGTCGCGCTTAAGGAGATCCAGAGCATCGACTATTCATGGGGACAAATCGATTTTGAGATCCAGCCAATGAACAGGATGCTCATGGCGGAAGACTGCTGTGCCGCGCCGTCGGCAGGTCCAAGCTACGATCTTGACATCGAGCCTGACGATATCGAGGTTTCTGATACAGTGACCGTGATCTGGGAGATTGCATGAGGAGAAATACGATCAGATTGGAGGCCTGCCGTACACCCTGTCGTTTAAGATCAAGAAAGAATAACATACCATTGGGGCTTCCGCTGGCATGAGCTGGCGGGAGCTTTTTCTTTTTTCCGGCAACATTTCTCATAGGCACATCCACCAGCACCATCTTTTCAGATTTTCAGCAGTTCCCTGTTCATTTTACGAAAATAGCAGTAATATCGCTGTTTGTGACAAAATTTCGCGGCAAAAGCACACTTTTGAATGCCGCCAGGGCAAAAGGGCACGCTGTTGCTCAATTTTTGCAGGTTTTTCGAGAAATTCTTATATATATATAGTGAAGGCAAAAGATGCCTTTTTTTGATACAGGAAATATACAGGAGCGAAAGGCAGATCCTGCAGACAGGAGAGGAGGGAGGAAGCATATGAACCAGCCGACGGATGGACAAATGTGATGTAAAAAAACGACATAAAATGCGTTTGGCACAAGATTCAAACAAATAAAGGAGGTGAATTCTATGAACTTTGTCTATTCCATGCAAATGGTTAAATGGAGATAGTTATGACGCTCGGGAAAAAAATAAGGAAGTACAGGGTGCTGAAAGGTCTGACGCAGAGGGAATTGGGTCTTGCAGTCGGTTTTTCGGAAGCTACAGCAGATTCAAGAATCCGGAAATATGAATTAGACATCATTAAGCCAAAAGATAGCATGCGGGAGAAAATCGCCCGAGCGTTAGAGGTTGATCTGTCCGCCATATCCGACATTGATATTGCGACGTATGAGGATGTGATGCGGGTTTTGTTTCTCTTTGAGGAGGCGTTCGGGATGGAAGTGGAAATAAGAGGCGGTAAGACCATGCTGGTTTTTGATAATGGCAACAGAAGAATACAGGCTCTGCTTTCCTCTTTAAAACTCTGGCGGATGCAAAAAACCGTATTGCTGTTAAGTCATGGAAGTCCTACTGCAGATCAGAAAAAGAAATATGAAATCTGGAAAGCAGGATTTACACCGGCACGAAAGAACATTCCTATATAAATAGAAGAGAGTTGAATGGAGCACTGTGAGATAGTGAACTGTGGTGACTTATTCTGAACCGGAAAGCTGACGTAATAGTGGCGCTTGAACAGAATGTCACGTTTGTGAAGGATAGAACAGGCCATTCTTCAAATAACATTGAGTATATAGGGGCGGAATGCTGAACCTGCTGATAAAAAAGAGGGTTTAGAAGTGAACGAAGGGTTGGAACAGAGCATATCATTTCCGTATCAAACAATTAAACGAACGGTTATCTTTGGAGGGCATCATACTTTTCTAAAAGAGATTCGGAAAAAGCTTCCTAATGTTAAATATGTGAACATATCAGATTATGCGTTTAACGTGGATATCATTCGGAATGCGGATGTTGTGTGGGTACAGACTAACTGCATTTCGCATACCCAGTATGCAAGGATACTGAAAACAGTAAGGACTTATGGTACTCAGCTCTGCTATTTTTCCTGCGCTTCCGCAAGGAAATGCGCCGTGCAGATCGTGGAAGAAGATCAGCATTGAAAGGGCTTATTATCTTTTGCCATATAGGGTGTATGTAGAAGGGAAACAAGCTAAGGGATGAGATTTCCCGGGTAGGTAGAAGCATTTACCCGGGATAAGTATTGTCTAGGGAAACATGGAAGAAAAGTCTAAATTGTGAAGAAGCACTGACTTTTTCTGGCAATTGAAAGCATATGTATATTTAAAGGAAACAAGGTACGAAAAATGAATGGGATAGATACTCTATTTGATAAACGCAGTGTGGCTGGAGCAAGACTGGAAGACTTGTTAACCGAAAGAGAATACACAAAATCAGGATTTTGTAAAGCATGTGGTATGTCGAAACCGACTCTGGATAAGATACTGAGCGGCATGATCGGTTCAGTAGCTGAATATGAAAAACACATGAGAAAAATCTTGGACTACCTAAATATCACACCAGATGTACTGATAGGGAATGCTGTATTGCCTTATTCGAGAGTAAGACAGCTTAGATCTATCCTACACATTAAGAAAGAGGAGATCGCTGAAGCGATTAATGTTTCGATTGATAGATTAGGAGAAATCGAAACAGGCGCTTCGATGACAAAAGCGGAGCTGAGAGATTTGGCGTTGTCTTTGGGAACAAGTTCGCACTGCATTTTGGGACAGAATGTGTTTAGCTCGCAGACGACAGTGCTAGATGATATTGTTGGCGATTCTAAAGATGACGATGCACAATTGAGCGGATTTTGGGGTCATATCGGAATAATGCCAACAAATTCAACAGAGTACATCTGGTATCCTATTACAGGTTATGAGGAAAGGCGGGTGCATTTCTCGTTAAGTGATAAGCAAGTGGTCATTCCATGTATGAACAATAAACTGTTATATCTTAATCTCACGAAAATTAAAAGCGTGGTGCTCTTGGAAGACGCCTGTGACGCACCGTACAACTATAACTGGGATCCTACGGTTGGAGAGGGAGAGATACCTTTGGTTGTCTACGAAGTGTTAGATGACTATTTCTTTGATGTAGCGGAGAATGATGTACATGATACGGAATACTCACCGAAGCTGCAGGAACACCTTAATATGCTGATTAAAGAGGAAAAGTGGACAGAAGAAGACGCCCATGAAATGATTTATGGAATTCGGATCAGGTATGCAGATGGCAGTATTGTAGATAACACTATGGAGATGCGAAATGTAGCAGCCTATGGAGCTGTTTCGGATCTTGCGGATGTGGCCGAATCTTTGTACATATATGGGGATAGTGTAGAACCTCAGGAATATATCAGCTTCACTGATTGGAACGGAGCAGCTACATGTCTTAATAAGAATGAAGTGTCTGTTATGGAAATGCCGTTGATTACTGTGGAGAAAATGATTATTAAGAGAATTATGAAGGACGTGAAGGAGGTTATGAAGGAAAGGAATTAAAAGACTCGTTGCCATTCCCGAAATCCTTCGTATGTCTTTTTAGAGGATGCAGATTGATGGCGCGAGTGTAACAAGAACTATGTTCTCAGTTATGACGTACTGAATGGATGAAAGATATTGCTAAGAGGGTGGTACATTTTTTAACCCGGCAAAGTGCCCGGTGGATGGAAGCTTTGCTTTAGATTCGCACTTGTATCTCTCTCAAGCCATTATATCTGTCCCTATTCGTGAATACCGTTCGGAACTTTATACCACAAGTATAATGACAAGCCGAATAGTATATGTTAATGTAAGCTCAAGATAAAAAGGACCACGGGTCCGGAAAGGAAAGGCTATGCTGCAGATGTATACAAACAGAATGAAAAATACATGTCGCCTGTTTGATCTCCAGGGCACGATTATGCCGACCGCAAAGCATGCGGAAGGGCTTATTTGTGTATGCCTTAATAAGACCGGATCAAGTGGATGTCTGGGACCGGTAGCCTTTGCGCGAGCCACGGGATAACCAGATAAATCGCAGTGATTAGTGCTGAGACTGCCGCTTGTCCGAATAGGCAAGCGGCTTTTATTATGCCTGGCGAGCAGAACAGAACACATTAATGAACTGTGTTCACAAAGATGTATTTATAGAATTGAAAAAGTGCAAGGAAACAGCTCGCCGATGGAGTCTATATATAATAGAAGACAAAATCAGAATCGAGATAACCAAAGAGTAAGTATAACAATTACGACAGAAGAGGAAAATCAGATGAAAAAGCTTTATACGAGTTTTCGCCGCGCGATATTGCTCCCGTCAGGGGAAAGAAATGCGGATAAACCGATCAGAAAAACAGTAAAAAAGGCAGAATGACCGGCCCTCCTGTGTGCCGGCGCTGCCGGAATACAGGAGGTGCGGTAGATGATTTTCCCTATGATCAACACTGTCGCTACCGGACAGAACATTAACCGTATGCGTATCGGGGCAGGAATGACTGTGCGTGATATGCAGGAGGTCTTCGGGTTCACGACACCGCAGGCAATCTACAAATGGATCCACGGAACAGCCATGCCTACGATCGACAACATGGTGATCCTGGCTGCGATGTTTGACGTTACGGTAGACGATATCATTGCCGTCGATGAGATCGACGTCAAGTGCGGCTGAAGAAAGACTTGTTAAGAATATGATGCGGGCCGGTATCGGCCGGTCCGCATAAAGATATAGCTCCATCGTATAACGGCTAGTACACCGGACTGTCGCTCCGGAAGCGCGGGTTCGATTCCCGCTGGGGTTGCTGAGAATGTGGTGTAAAGAGAAGCACGCTGCGTTAGGGACGCAGAGGAGCGGTTCGAGTCCGACATTTTCAATTTCGAAGTAAAAAAGGGACACTTCCAGCAAAATAAGATAACAGCTCACATGATCCAGAAATCTTGTTCAGAGAAAAGTGTCCTGAACACAAGAGATGTGACCCACACAGCAATTAATTTCAGTGGCAAAAGCAAATGTAGGGAATTTGTAATACGGTTCAAATCCGGAAATCAAAGGGTCATGAATCTTAGTAGTGCAGAATAGCAGAGTGAATACAGTGCCGATACATGGTGAATCATACCGGTTCGAATCGGATCTCTGCAGCTTTGGGGTCTTAGTTCATTCGGGAGAACGTCTGCCTTGCAAGCAGAAGAGGCGGGATCGAAGCCCGCAGTGCTCCATTTCATATGTCTCCGTAGGTTAATAGGACAAGACTGGGTGGCTTCTAACCATCTGATGCGCGTTCGAGTCGTGCCGGAGATGCTGTGGCTGTGGCAGAATTGGCTATGCAGCGGTTTGTGAGGCCGCCAGATGCGGGTTCAAGCCCCGTCAGTCACCTGAGAATGTGGTGTAAAAGAGTAGCATACTGCGATCGGAACGCAGAGGCGCGGTTCAAATCCGACATTTTCAATCGTTACAACAAAACAAACAAGAACATGTGACCCTTACAGCAAACTATTTCAAGTGGTAAAAAGCAAGTCTGTAAAATTTGTAATACGGTTCGAATCCGGAAATCAAAGGGTCATGAATCAAAAAGGAGAAACGAAAAATGACAACCATTACGATCATTAAAATGAATGAGATCGAAGCGAAGCGATTCTGGGGAGTCCAGGAACGTTTATTAACTATACCCTTGTCGGAGGAGCAGATCTTGCGCGCAATAGGGGGAATCCATCTGGATGCATAATGCGTCTGGACTTCCTGTAAAGCAGATCAGAACCGCTTTCCCGGCTGGGAAAAGCGGCTTTTTTTATACATAGGTCTGTGGTGTAAACGGAAAGCATGGTGGTCTCCAAAACCTCAGATTTCGGTTCAAGTCCGGACAGATCTGCTATGGCTCTTTAGTGTAATTGGCAACACATCAGGCTCTGAACCTGAAGTTGTGGGTTCAAATCCCGCGAGGGCTGCTCATGGGTTACTCGTACAACGGATATAGTATACCAGACCTTTAATCTGAGAGATCAGGGTTCGAATCCCTGGTGACCCATTAACGCCCCATCGTACTAATGGTTCAGGTCGCCACATTCTCAGTGTGGAAATACGGGTTCGACTCCCGTTGGGGTGAGCGCGCCGCATCAGCAGCCAAAATACAGGAACATAGCCCAGATGGTTAAGGCGTCTGTCTGATACGCAGGAGATCGGCGGTTCGAGTCCGCCTGTTCCTATTCAAAAACATATAGGCCTGTAGTTCAGCGGCGAGAACGGCTGTCCTACACACAGAAGATCTCGGGTTCGAGTCCCGACAGGCCTATTAAACTGCGGTGCTGTTAAATTCGGCTGCCGTGGTCATGACCGGTGGTAGTTTAAGGGATAGAACGCTATGAAGAATTAGAGAAATCCTGCGTGGGGTTTAGACAGCAGAAGAGAGATAGTTCGTTCCAAACGCAGAGATGTTGGTTCGAAACCAACCCGCCGGGCTATGGGACACATACAGCAAAGTAAGCCAAAGGCACCATGACTCTTAATCATGTTTTTAGCGTGTCCTGATATTTAAACATTGCAGAGTGGCTCGACTGGTAAGGCGGCGCCTTCATAAGGCGTGACATATGTCGGTTCAAATCCGACCTTTGCAATCATACAGCCCCTTGGTGTAACGGCAACACGTCAGGTTTTGATCCTGAAGTTGTGGGTTCAAATCCCGCGGGAGCTGCGTATGGGTTACTCGTACAACGGATTACAGTATACCAGACCCTTAATCTGAGAGATCAGGGTTCGAATCCCTGGTAGCCCATTAACACCCCATCTACTAAACGGACAGGTAACCAGACCTTCAATTTGGAAATACGGGTTCAAATCCCGTTGGGGTGACTATTTTGGACAGTTGGCTGAAAGGGAGAGGCGTCCGATTGAAGCTCGGAAAAAGGTTCGTTCGACTCGAACACTGTCCACTCATGTGCGCACGGTCTGGGACCAGTCTGGACTGCAACTCCTTACAGGATGGTTCGAATCCATCTGTGCACTTATGTCTCGTTCGTCTAATGGAGAGGGCAGTGGTCTTCTAAGCCATCCATGCGGGTTCAACTCCTGCACGAGACACTTATGCTTCGCTCGTTTAACAGAAAAGGACAGCAGCCTCCTAAGCCGCAAATGTGGGTTTGAGTCCCGCGCGAAGCACTGTGGGTATGTAGCAAAACGGTTATGCAGCGGGCTTTTAACCCGTCAGACGCAGGTTCGACCCCTGTCATGCCCATTCAACGGTCTGATGATGTAACGGATAGCATACTTGCCTGCCAGGCATGGAGTGCGGGTTCAAATCCCGTTCAGATCTTTACGGGGTGGTAGTTTAACAGGAAGAACACAGAGAGACAAAAGAAATCCTGTGTTGGGGTTTTTGCAGCAGACATCTTATTCTATCGCTATGCAAAGCCGGAAACGCTGGTTCGAGTCCAGTCCACTCCGCTCTGACAATTAGTCATTTTTTTTCCGGCGTGGCGGGGGTGGTAGAGCGGTTGTTTTGTAATCATCAGGTTGTCGGTTCAAGTCCGACCGCCGGATCTGTCCCGGAAAATCCGGGCACAAGGAATTCTTTTGTACACAATGCTCTGGTGATGTAACGGCAGCATACAGGTCTTCCAAACCTGGTGTGCGGGTTCGAAGCCCGTTCAGAGCTTTCGGTCAGCTGAAAAGCTGACTGCTGCGGGTTCATAGCTCAGTTGGTAGAGCGTCCGGCTGTTAACCGGATGGTCGCAGGTTCGAATCCTGCTGTTCCCTCTAAGGGGCTGGGAAGCTCCGATCATGCTTCTCTGGCGCAAAAGGAAGCGCAGCTGATTCGTAATCAGCAGGTTGCCGGTTCGAACCCGGTGGGAAGCTTTGTTTGCCGGTATAGTACAAGGGCCAGTACGGGT
>Ga0256404_1000469_pt1 | contig 104862 bp, 95 predicted proteins | sample RumenRJG_01DNA_FD_185990 | JGI IMG/M metagenome (GOLD analysis project Ga0256404, IMG submission 185990) | Bovine rumen microbial communities from Lethbridge, Alberta, Canada - RJG_01 | ecosystem: Host-associated > Mammals > Digestive system > Stomach > Rumen | place: Canada: Alberta...
AGAGTGACTCCCCGCAGTGCGGGGAGATGTCACGCAGTGACAGAGGGGACGTCCTCCGTCAGAGGGCCCCTTTTTCAAAAGGGGTTCTCTCAATAATAAGCATAAAACTTCCATATAAGTATTATGGTATACTATGTCTGTTTTGTTATGCTAACTGTAATATATTGACAGGCAATGAAATACAATGTATAATAAGCATTGTTATGTGAGGGAGTAGTTAACATACGAAAGTGTGCGGCAAGCCGACATACTAACGCGAAAGCGTTCGGTTTTGCCTTAAATAATGAGACTCATGTACGGCTTTATCGTCGTACCTGAGTGAGGTTCGGGTACAATGGTATCCGAATTTTTTTATGAGAGGACGTTTTTTATGAGTTTAGTCGAACTTCTGCTTATCTCCGTTGGTCTTGCAATGGACGCATTTTCAGTATCAGTCTGTAAGGGGCTGAGCATGAAAAAGCTCAATTTAAAGGGCGGAGTCATAACAGCTTTGTTCTTCGGAGTATTTCAGGGGATAATGCCTGTTATAGGATATTTTCTCGGGAGCCGCTTCGCAGACATAATAAGCTCGTTCAGCCATTGGGTGTCATTCGGACTTCTTGCCTTTATCGGCGGAAAGATGATAATTGAAGCTATAAAGGATGATGAGCAGGACGACACAGACAAGGAGTACAGGCTCGACTTAAAGGAACTCACACTGCTTGCCATAGCAACAAGCATTGACGCGCTTGCGGTAGGAATAGTTTTTGCCGCAGAAAAAACAGACCTGTTGTTCTCGGTCACTATGATAGGCGCGATAACCTTTGTCCTTTCGCTTGTGGGAGTTTTCATCGGTCACAAGTTCGGCAGCAAATATGAGAAAAAAGCCGAGATAGCAGGCGGAACTATCCTTATACTCATAGGCTTGAAGCTTCTTCTCGAAGGTCTTGGCGTTATATAAAAGAAAAAGGACTGCAAGGGGAGCCCCCTTTGGCGGAATCGCAGGTTACCAAATATAAGCCGTTACTTTACGGCTCGGTAGCCCGCTTTTTCCGTTAAGGGGAGCAGCCTAAAAGCAGTCCTTTTTTGTTATGTTTATTCGGGTGAAGAAGTCATTTCCGCCTTGCCTGTTATGTCGCAGAGACCGAGGAGATACTTCTGGATATGGAGTGCGTCCTCAGTAGTGAGACCGTCGCCTGTGTTCCATACATCGGCATTTGTTCTGCCCTTTTCAGTGATATGGTTGTCATCTGTACCGTTTATATCGAACTTGTTAGGATTGGCAAGAGCCTGCATGATAAGAACTACATCTGACATATCAACATTTCCGTCGCTGTTGGCGTCGCCGTAATTTATCTCAGACTTTGTGAGATACACATTATGGTAGATGATGTGCTGAACGCCGTCGTCCTCGGTAGTGTAGTTCTCTTTGTTGAATGTGTAAGGAGAACCTTCCTCAACGCCGTTTATACTGAAGCTGCAAACCTTAGCGTCCTTGTACTTCTCATAGCTTATGATAGCAGGATTAGCTGCGGAGGTATCTATCTGTGAGATAGGACCTGTTACTCCGCCGTCCTCATATACGATATTCCATGCTCCCATAACGACAGCGTTGTTTACGAGTTCCTTTGTTGCCTTGTCGTAGACTCTTACAACGTGTGAATAAGGTCTTACATCATCGGGATATACCTTTTTAGCGACCTTAACTGTGTAATAAGCGGTACCGTCCTTTACCTCGCTTGTGATATCGTCCTCACTGAGCTTATACGCAAATCCGTTGTAGATATTCTGAACTATCTGGAAATCGCTTATATTTGTAATGCCCTCAAAGTTTTTGATACCCTTGAAATCAACTTTCTTTGGGTTTGCTGATTTTGTATCCACAGGGAATCCGGATACTCTTGAAGAACCGTTTTCAATAATGGTATCCTTAGCGCTGAGGTAAACGTCGTTGATAAGCTTGCCTGACGCCTTGTCAACAACGCTTATCTCATAAGCCATTACAGCTGTTGTAGATGTTGTTGAAAGGATAGGAGCTGTAGTTGCAGACGTTGTTGTTACAGAAGAAGTTGTTGTTGCAGTTTCAGATGTGGTAGTTGTTGTAGTCTCACTGCCCTCAGCATTCCATACAGCCTTGAACGAGATACCAATGCCAGGCTGTGCTCCCTCAATAAGGAAATCCTCGCCTGCCTGATATATCTTATCATCTCTCTGCCAGCCGCCGAATGTATAGCCGTCTCTCTTGACTGTACACTCCGGAACCTGTATTGTTGTATCTGTCTTGCCCTTTACTCTGATATCGTCTTTGCTTGAGCCTGTATTAGCAAAGAATACAATAGTGTAATTGATAGGGTTCCAGATAGGAGTCATAACAACATCGTTTGCAGGCATAACGAACTTCTGGTCGCATTTGTAATCCTGACCGTCAGTTTCGCAGTGCCAGCCGATGATATTGAATCCGCTTCTGGAGAAACGGTCGTTGCTCTGGAGATTTACAGCACCTGTTTCCATTACCTCATATTCCTGCTTTACAGCACCGTTTATCCTGTCGGCGTCTCCGACGGTGTAGGTAAGCTTGTACTTCTTGCACCAGTTTGGCTCAAGAGTGATGTCCTCATCGCCCACAACGATGTACTGCTGACCTGCAAAGACGTGGGTGCCGTCTGTCCAGCCGCTCTGAGTATATCCGCTGCGTGGGAAAACGTTCATAGGTATCTCTACAAGAGCGCCTGCACGGACTTTCTCGCCGGGAACCATTTTCTCATAGTCCTCGCGTACTTCGCCGTCGATAACAACGCTGAATTTTACGGTGTGGTAGACCTTGTCATCTTTTTTCTGCCACACAGGGGTGATAGTAACATCGTGATCGGGGATATGGTAAACTCGTCCGCCGATATAGCCGTAAACATTATCGTCGGTCCAGCCCTTGAAGTAGTAGCCCTCTCTTTGTAGCTCGGCTGTAGGTATTATAAGGGTAGAATCAAAAGTGCCTTCTCTATCCTTGATATCGGGTACATTTCCGTCGTCGTCGGGAACGATAGTTACATCGTCGCCCAGCTCAAAATGTACTTTATATGTCTTTTCTTCGGTGTCAGCTCCGAAGCTGTAATTGAAGCCAACGGAGCACACGGCGATAACTGCGGAAGAAGCAGCCGCCGTCAGTTTTTTGATGATCGTGTTCATAAGCCCTCCCATTCGGCAAGAAGCCGACTGAGTATCCGCGTCAGATCAAACGAATCAGCTAAGACGGGATACTATCTGAATGAATTAGTGTTTGGATCATATACATAACCTATCTTTTCAAGCTTTGAGCTGATATCGTCCGCAGAGGTGCAAAGACTCTTGCACAGCTCCTCAAAGGACGGGTATTCGTCACGAAGAAGCGTATTGATATAGCTTAATAAAATAACGGGATCATTCGGTAAACTCATAAGTTCCTCCTTGTCTGAAACGGCGATGTCAATGTTTAACAGAACGCAGTGCAGGACATTCTGTCATGAAGCTGCCGGGCTTCACCTGACATTTTCTGAAGTGATTTTTTTCTGTCTTTTATCAGGCGATAATGGCTAAGCATCAGCCGAAAAAACGTGCGTTATATATATTATAAGTTTACTATACAATACTAAAATTGATTTGTCAATAAAATGAAGAGCTTATGTTTTGTGAATTTTATGTAAATAAGTATTATCTTGTAAGTTTTGATTTTGCAAGCTTTTTTTCAAGCCGAGGGGATATCGTTTGGGGTATAAATACTTGGTAAAACGTTAAAATCAAAAGAGCTCATAATTTGTTCATAAAAGAATCGAATTAATATTTCGGAAAACTCTGACATTTGTACAAGTGGGGATACTTTTCAACTAAACCTATCGGCACGCTAAGAGCCTTGACAGTTGTAAAACTTATTTTGCGCCGAGTGGTCACTATTAGCTATAATTGTGCAAAATATACAGTAATTTTGGGGCTAATTAGGCTAAAATGGCGATAGCAATTTTTCGCGTTTTATGTTATAATACATAGGATATGTGAGATATGATATTTTGTCTCATAAATTTTTTATGGTCGACATTGTTACATTTTTCACAGCTAATACACAAGGAGGTCCATTAAATGAATTCAGCTAAATCAACTGTTCCCTTCAAGGGTACTCCAGAGCAGGAGGCTGAGCTCCTCAATGTCATCGAAGAAAAGAAGAACGACAAGGGTGCTCTTATGCCTATCCTTCAGAAGGCTCAGGAAATTTACGGCTACCTTCCAATTGAGGTCCAGGCAATTATTTCCGACAACACAGGTATCCCGCTCGAGAAGATCTACGGCGTTGTAACTTTCTACGCTCAGTTCTCACTGTATCCAAAGGGAGAGTACACAATCTCTGTCTGTCTCGGTACAGCTTGCTATGTTAAAGGTTCAGGAGATATCTACAATAAGCTTCAGGAAAAGCTTGGAATAGGCGGAGGCGAGTGCACTCCAGACGGTAAGTTCTCACTTGACGCCTGCCGCTGCATCGGTGCCTGCGGTCTTGCACCTGTCCTCACAGTAAACGAGGACGTTTACGGACGTCTTACTGTTGACGACGTAGATAAGATCATTGAAAAATACGCTTGATTCCAAACATTACCATTTAGGAGGTTAATTTATGAAAACTCTTGAAGAACTCAAGGTTGTCAGAGACAGCATGAAGGGCGAAGTTGCTCTCAGAACACATGGCAATGCTTCTTCAAAATATGAAAGACACGTCCTTGTCTGCGGCGGTACAGGATGTACATCTTCAGGCTCACCAAAGATCATTGAGGAGCTCGAAAAGCAGTTTGCAGATAAGGGACTTACAGATAAGGTACAGATCGTTAAGACAGGATGCTTCGGTCTCTGTGAGCGCGGTCCTATCATGATCGTATACCCGGAGGGCTCTTTCTACTCACGTGTTAAGGTAGACGAGATCCCACGTATCGTTGACGAGCACCTCATCGGCGGCAACCCTGTTAAGGAGTTCCTCTATGAGGAGACAGTTGCAGGCGACGAGATCAAGTCTCTCGACGATACTTCATTCTACAAAAAGCAGCACCGTGTAGCTCTCAGAAACTGCGGTGTTATCAATCCTGAAAATATCAACGAGTACATAGGACGTGACGGTTATGAGGCTCTCGGTAAGGTCCTCACAACTATGACTCCTGAGGACGTTATCCAGACAATCCTCGATTCAGGTCTCCGCGGAAGAGGCGGCGGCGGATTCCCCACAGGTATGAAGTGGAAGCTCGCCCGCAACATCGTTCCGAACGCTGACCAGAAGTACGTTTGCTGTAACGCTGACGAGGGCGATCCGGGTGCATTCATGGACCGTTCAGTACTCGAGGGCGACCCCCATGTTGTACTTGAGGCTATGGCTATCGCAGGTTATGCTATCGGCGCAACACAGGGTTATATTTATGTCCGCGCTGAGTATCCTATCGCTGTTGAGCGTCTTAACATCGCTATCAAGCAGGCTCGTGAGAACGGTATGCTCGGCAAGAACATCTTCGGAACAGATTTCTGCTTCGATATCGACCTCCGTCTCGGTGCAGGCGCTTTCGTTTGCGGTGAGGAGACAGCTCTTATGACATCTATCGAGGGCAACCGCGGCGAGCCCCGTCCAAGACCTCCTTTCCCAGCTGAAAAAGGTCTTTTCCAGAAGCCAACTATCCTCAACAATGTTGAGACATATGCTAATATCCCACAGATAATCCTCAACGGTGCAGAGTGGTTCGCATCAATGGGTACCGAGAAGTCAAAGGGTACTAAGGTATTCGCTCTCGGCGGAAAGATCAAGAACACAGGTCTCGTTGAAGTTCCTATGGGTACAACACTCCGCGAAGTTATCGAAGAGATCGGCGGCGGTATCCCGAACGGCAAGAAGTTCAAGGCTGCTCAGACAGGCGGTCCTTCAGGCGGATGTATCGATCCTTCAAACTTCGATATCCCGATTGACTACGATAACCTCATCGGTATCGGTTCAATGATGGGTTCAGGCGGACTTATCGTTATGGACGAAGATAACTGTATGGTTGATATCGCTAAGTTCTTCCTCGAATTCACTGTTGACGAGTCATGCGGTAAGTGTACACCATGCCGTATCGGTACTAAGAGAATGTGGGAGATCCTTGACAAGATCACAAAGGGCAAGGGAACTCTTGAGGACCTCGACAAGCTTGAAGAGCTGGCTTACCACGTCAAGGCTAACTCTCTCTGCGGTCTCGGTCAGACAGCTCCAAACCCTGTTCTCTCCACACTCAGATGCTTCCGTGACGAGTACATCGCTCACGTTGTTGACAAGAAGTGTCCTGCTGGCGTATGTAAGGACCTCCTCAGCTTCGAGATCGAAAAGGACAAGTGTATCGGCTGCGGTATGTGTGCTAAGCAGTGTCCTGCTTCCGCTATCACAAGAACTGACTATATCGCTCCGGGCAAGAAGCTTGCTGCAATGGAGATCGACAAGACTAAGTGCGTGAAGTGCGGTGCTTGTATCGCTACATGTAAGTTCAAGGCAATCATCAAGAAGTAAGCGGAGGAATAGTAATGGAAAATATTACAGTAAAAATCAACGGTGTTGAATTAGAAGTCCCCAAGGGCACTACTGTTCTTGAAGCTGCTCACATGGCTGGATTTGAGATTCCTACACTTTGCTATATGAAAGAGATCAACGAGATCGGTGCCTGCCGTATCTGCGTTACTGAGGTAAACGAGGGCAGAGGCTTCCGTCTGGTTGCAGGCTGCGTATACCCATGTTCCAACAATATGGAGATCCTCACAAACTCTCCAAAGGTAATCGAGTCAAGAAAGAGGACTCTCGAGCTCATTCTTTCAACTCACGACAGAAAGTGCCTCTCCTGCGTAAGAAGCGGCAACTGCGAGCTCCAGAAGCTTGCTAAGGACTACGGCGTTGAGGACGCTACAGTTTACGACGGCGTTAAGAACGAGTACGAGGTTGACAATTCTGCTCCTCATATGTACCGTGACAATAACAAGTGTATCCTTTGCCGCCGCTGCGTAGCAGTATGTGCAAAGACACAGGGCATCGGCGTTATCGGCGCTAACGAGCGTGGATTCAAGACATATATCGGTTCTGCATTCGACATGGGACTCGGCGAGACAAGCTGCGTATCCTGCGGACAGTGTATCGCAGTATGTCCTGTTGGCGCTCTCTCTGAGAAGGACTACACTAAGGAAGTTATGGCAGCTATCGCTGATCCTGAGAAGACTGTTCTCGTTCAGACAGCTCCTGCTGTTCGTGCAGGTCTCGGCGAGTGCTTCGGCAATGCTATTGGCACAAACGTAGAGGGCAAGATGGTGGCAGCTCTCAGAAGACTCGGCTTTGACAAGGTATTCGATACAGACTTTGCTGCTGACCTTACAATCATGGAAGAGGCTAACGAGTTCCTCGATCGTTTCAAGAACGGCGGAACACTTCCTCTTATCACATCTTGCTCACCCGGTTGGGTTAAGTTCTGTGAGCACTACTATCCTGATCTTCTCGATCACCTTTCAACATGTAAGTCACCTCAGCAGATGTTCGGTGCAACTGCTAAGACATATTACGCTCAGAAGATGGGTATCGATCCAAAGAACATCGTTATGGTTTCTATCATGCCATGTACAGCTAAGAAGTTCGAGATCGGCAGACCTGATCAGAGTGCTGCAGGCGTACCTGATGTTGATTATGCTCTTACAACACGTGAACTCGGCAGAATGATCGAACGTGCAGGTATCCTCTTCAACTCACTTCCTGATGAGAAGTTCGATGATCCGCTCGGTATCTCTACTGGTGCAGGCGTTATCTTCGGCGCTACAGGCGGAGTTATGGAAGCAGCTCTCAGAACTGCTGTATATACACTCACAGGCGACAATGTAACTGACCTCCCTGAGGTTCGCGGTACGAAGGATATCAAGGAAGCAACATACAACGTTGCAGGTACAGATGTAAACGTTATCGTTACAAGCGGTCTTGCTAACGCAAGAAAGGTTCTTGACAGCATCAGAGACGGCAGCTGCAAGGCTCAGTTCATCGAGATCATGGCTTGTCCCGGCGGCTGTGTAAACGGCGGCGGTCAGCCACAGGTTCCAATGGGCGTAAGAAACTTCGTTGACATCAGAGAAGAGAGAGCTAAGGTTCTCTACAACCTCGACAAGTCAATGCCTCTCCGTCAGTCTCACGAGAACCCTGCTATCAAGAAGGTTTATGAGGAATTCTTCGAGAAGCCTGGTAGCCACAAGGCTCATGAGGTTCTCCACACTTCTTACATCAAGAGAAAAGTAAACGAGATATAAAAAACAGCTGAATTCATTAAAAGAGCGGGCAAATAAGTCCGCTCTTTTTGTTGACAGAAGCCGAAAAATATGGTATAATAAGAAAAATCCTATTTTTTTCTGCAAGGGGGGCGATTTAATGGATAATGTTTGTGAGTATTGCGCGACTAAAGTCGTAAAAGGAACTCTTGTGACTCCTTATGCGGTACAGTTTTATCCCGAAGGAGAAGAGATGAAGCTGAAACCAAAGAGAAGTCAGGTCATTTGTGACGCCTGCCCGCAGTGCGGACATATCCAGAATATCAGATTAAAGAATCCGGAGAACATCATGAAATACCGCTACACGATACTGGACGACTGATATTTCGGAATAATTTGAAAAAATTTGCAGATACTGCTTCTGAAAGGAAGTGGTCTCATGCAAACAGATCTTAACAAAAGCCAGACCCGCATGAATCTCATGCGGGCTTTTGCTGGTGAGTGCCAGTCACGTCAGAGATATTATCAGGCGGCGCTTATAGCTCAGCAGCAGAAACTTATCGGACTTGAGCGTATGTTCAGGTTCACAGCCGAGCAGGAGGAACGCCATGCAATGGTGTTCTGGAAGCTTATGAAGGACGCCGCAGGACAGACAGTTGACGTTACCGCAGGCTATCCCGCCGATGTGTTCGAGGATATCGGGCAGCTTCTTGACGCTTCGCAGAAGGAAGAGGAAAAGGAGCACGTAGTTGTATATCCCGACTTTGCTCGTATCGCAGACGACGAGGGCTTCACCGAGGCAGCTCGGAAGTTCCGCGCCATAGCCAAGATAGAAAAGGAGCATGGTACTCGGTTTGCTTACTATGCAGGGCTCTACCGTGAGGGCAGGCTCTTCCGCAGCGACGATACCCAGCAGCGCTGGATATGTCTTAACTGCGGTCATATCCATGTGGGCAGCGAGCCTCCGCAGGAGTGTCCTGTGTGCAGTGCCGAGCAAGGATACTTTATCCGTGAGGCAGAAGCGGCGTTCACTTCTTGTGAGGTAACAGGAAAATAGAAAAAGGACGGCGTGAGCCGTCCTTTTTGATGTGAATATCATTCATTTTGTTCCTTTTTCAGTTTTCGCATAATGAACAGGAAAACTCCAAGTTCAACGAGAAACGTTGCTAACCATGAAATGGTGTATGAGAAGTAAAGGCTTTGCAGAGAGTGGTATTTCGGTATCCTGAACACGCCGAATATCCAGCCCAGCCTTATGCCGACAACGCCTATAACGGTTATGAGCATAGGCAGCACAGAGCGCCCAAGACCGCGGATAAGTCCCGTAGTCACGTCCATAAGTCCGCACAGGAAGTATGGTATCATGATATAGGTCATACGTATCATGCCGTATTTTATAGCCTCCTCGGAGTCGGTGAGATATATGGACAGCAGCGGTCTTCCGAAGAACAGCGCCGTGAGTCCAAGAGCCATACCCGTGCAGAAAACAGCGATAAGGCATATCCACATTATCTTTTTGATTCGGTCAAGCTTGCCTGCGCCGTAGTTCTGACCTGTGAAGTTCAGCGAGGTCTGACTGTAGGAGTTCATCGAGGTATATACGAAGCCCTCGATGTTCTGAGCGGCTGAATTGCCCGACAGAACAACGTGTCCAAGTGTGTTTCCGAATTCGTTGATAGAGGACTGTATGATTACATTGGAAATTGCAAATATTGACGACTGTAGTCCCGCAGGGAAGCCTATCTGTATTATACGCTTGAGCTGTCTGCCGTAAATCTTCATCTTTTTCAGCTCCAGCTTGCAGGCGTCCTCTCTTTTCATAAGAGCGCGGACAATGAGAGCAGCTGAAAGAGCCTGTGAAAGGGAAGTGGCAAGTGCTACTCCTGCTACCTCCATTTTCAGTGCGATAACAAAGAAAAGATTGAGTATTACATTGAGTACGCCTGCAATTGTAAGGAAGTAAAGCGGACTCTTTGTGTCTCCTGCGGCACGGAGTATCGCCGAGCCGAAGTTATAGAGCATACTGGGGATAGTTCCGCAGAAGTATATCTTCATGTATGCCGCCGAGAGGGGCAGTACATTTGCTGGAGTATCCATCATTTTCAGAAAAGTACCCGAGAAAAGCACACCGATTACGGTGAGGAAAGCTCCGCTTATAAATGCGGCAGGTATCGCCGTGTGGACTGTCCTGCGGACGTCCTCAGCCCTGCCCGAGCCTATGCCGTGAGCAACTGTAACACCTGCGCCGACGGACAGACCGATGAAAAGGTTTACTATAAGGTTTATAAGAGCGCCTGTTGCACCTACAGCGCCGACGGAGATATCACCGCAGCACCGTCCTACCACTACAAGGTCGGCAGCGTTGAAAAGAAGCTGCAAAACGCCTGTGAGAATGATAGGGATAGTATAAAGAATTATCTTGCTGACCAGAGGTCCCTCGCACATATCCGAGGTTTTGCTCTGCATAAAAAAGACTCCTAACTGCCGCTGAGTAACTGAGCGCTGCGGCTGACGCATATGAGGTCACAAAAAAGCCCCCGAAGGGACTTTTTTAATCGTCTGTATTTTTTTTGATCCTTGCGATCTCCTGTTCCTTTTTCCACAGGAAGCTTATATGAGCCTCCGTGCCGTTCTGTATTCTCTTGAAATTTTCGATATGTTTGAAGAGAATGACCAGTGCCACAACGGAAAGTATAGCTGTACCGACGGGATCGCCCGTGATAAGAGCGTATATCATAGTGAATATCACAGAGCCTGTAACAGGCACAACGCATACATAGTCCATAGAGAAGCCCAGTATCATCTCAAAGCCGAGAAGCAGTACAAATACGATCGGATTGAATGCGAGGATAGTTCCGCCCAGAGAAGCCAGACCTTTTCCGCCGTGGAATCTCATAAGGGCAGGAAAGATATGTCCCAGAATACAGCATGAACCTGCAAGGATTTTTGCAAATCTGAGCTGTGGGAACAGATAAGCATCTAAAAGCGAGGCTGCAACAGCCTTGAAGATGTCGAAAAGGGCAACAAAAAGACCTGCTTTCTTTCCGACAGTGATAACAGTGTTTGAAGCTCCCGCATTTCCCGAGCCTCTCTGACGTATATCGAATCCCTTGAGCTTTGATATAATGAAAGCAGGGTTGATATTGCCGAAGAGATAGCCGATAAGAGCACATAAAACGACCTGCATAACGCCCTCCCCAGTGGATAAGGCAGGATAGCTGCCTTGTTAAAAAAATGACTAACCACATCTATAACACTATTATCATACCATATTTCCCTCAAAAAGTAAATACCCGAAAAAAGATTTTTTTCAGTTATATGGTTAAATGATAAAAATATATCGGCACTTGTTTCGTTTTTTGGACTTCAAGCGATTAGTATTAATGAAAGGGCAAATACCGATTATCACATACATGACAGGAAGTGGATTATATGAATGATATTGAATTGCTGCAATTGATAAAAACTGCTCCCGAAAGGGGACAGAGAGCCTTTTATGACAAATACTTCAACTACGTCTATACTATAGTTTATGCAAAGCTTAAACTATATGCAAAGCCCGAGGATATAGACGAATGTGTGGGAGATGTCTTTGCACACTGCTTTTTCTATTTTGACAAGCAGGAGGACATAAAGGGCGACCTCAAATCCTTTGTGGCGGCAGTTGCACGCAATAAGGCAGTAGATACATACAGAAGAGTAGCACGTCACAAGGAGCGGAACGTTTCCATCGACGATACAGAGGAGCTCATCTCCGAGGAAAATGTTGCGGAATCAGCAGAAACTACGGAAATGCGGCGGCTTCTGTATGATAAGGTCAGCGAGCTGGGCGAGCCCGACTCTACAATAATAATACAGAAGTATTTTTACGGACGAAGCTCCAAGGAGATAGCCAAAATAGTTGAGCTTTCGGCGGACAATGTTCGTGCAAGGGGCAGCCGTGCAGTGAAAAAGCTGCGTGGACTGTTACTGCAGGCAGGCTTTGCCAGATAGGAGGATAGGATATGAAAGACGAGCTTGATATGATTTTCAGCGACAAGGATTCGGACATAGAGAAGATTTCTTCGAGGTATAAGGCAGTGGACGACCAGAGAAAAGAAAAGATATATGAAATAAGCAAAAGAAAGTATAATATATTAAAGGCAGGAGAGAGCGAAGCCGCTGACGACGGCTTCATCGTAAGTGCAGAAGGCGTTGAACGCTACAGCCGTCCCAAGCTTTACAGGTATTTTTCCGCAGCAGCGGCTGCTTTAGTACTCTTTGGCGGAGCATTCGGCGGCGTAATGCTGTCACGTTCCTCAAAGGTACAGCACATGAGCTCGAGCAGCAATACCGGCGTAACGGAGGCAACTTCCGAAGGTGTGACAAAAGCTGATATTTTCAGCGATGATACTGTTGTGGATAAGCTTCTCAGCAACGTTGAGCTGATACAGAGAGCTCAGTATCCCGAAACAAATACAATCGACCTTTCTGACGGGATATGGTTCAACAGTGACGAATTCGTTCCCGAGGTAGGCAAGCAAATGAGTATCACCAAGTATTATTACGCAGTTAAAGATGAAAGACTTGATACATGGAAGGAATTAGATGCTTTTTTCACTGATACTTTTATAAAAGCTTCCCGTGAAAAATATGTTGGTCCTGATATCGGCAGCTATGAGGCAGGCCATGATTTCAAGGACGATCCGTTTGCTAACAAGTATTTACTGACGTTTATCCTTTATAACGATAAGGTCTATGCAAAGAGCCTTTGCGAGCCTGATAAGTGCTATGCATACGGCTTTGACGGCTTGTATAATTTCAGCAATTACAAGCTTGTCTCGTCCGAGTTTAAAAAGGGCGGTTCGACGCTTATTGTAAACGGCGATAGTATTATTGAAGACCTTGAAGTGGGCTCTCTCGAAAAGCTGGTGACCTGCACAAGAGAATATGAAAGACCTGACGGACAGAGGGTAGTTGCGAATATAGAGCTTCTTCCCGAGGACGGTGTATGGAAAGTAGCTTCATTCTCGGTCAAGATGAAAAACGAAGAAGACCAGAATGCTCACAACAGCAATAATGAGCTCCCGACTGTCGAAGCGCCTTCAAATGACGGCGAGTTTGCACAGCTACAGCTCCATGAAGAGAAAAAGTATTATAATACAGCCGAAACAAGCAGCTTGCTGGCAGAGCTGGACAATGCATGGAATAACGGCACATACAGATTCAAAAAGGTAGATACAGAGAAGTACGCGCAGCAGATATGGAATGCAGGCGGTTTTGACGAGCTTAATACCCTTGAAAACAAGAGCTTTATCTATCATATGATGTGGAACAGCTATAACTACTTCGATTCGGCAGATATTACATATAATATACGCGGCGAGCACGGAAGCAATGTCTGGAGCGATGAAGAGCACAGCTTTGCAGATAACAGAGGCAAATACTACAGGATAGAAAGCGAGATCAATAATAATCTGGAACACGGACTCGGTACAACTTACCTGTATGACGGTATATCTACATCAGTCAATGAAAATGAAAAGACATATTATGAATGGTACTATGAATCCTTTGATTATCTTGACAGATATATGCCCGACCAATACCGCTGGATAAAGGTTTATGATGAGGAAACAGGCGAGCCTGTTCAGCAGTATACATACCATGTGAATGTGGAAAATGTATATGTACTGTATCCGGGTGCAGGAGATTTTTACGAATTTGACAAATGGTATATCGAAGGAGTAGAGGAGATACTCGGCAGACAATGCGCAGCTATCAGCTACACAGAAGGTGATTATTCACTTGAAATGCTTATTGATATGAGGACGGGTATCGTAATGAGGTATACAAAAGACTTTGCTGATATGGGTCAGATAGACACCATGAAAGTTACAAGCCTTGTTCTTAATGAGCCTGTAGAGCACAAATATTTTGACAAGACGGGCTATACAAAAGAAAGTGATGATACTATTTACAACGATAACTAAAAAAATCCCCTTTGCGAAAGCAAAGGGGATAACTTTTGTATTACAGTAATTTAACGAGCTCGTCATGAACGCCCTTGAGTCTGTCATCTGAGAGACCAAAGTCCATGCGCTTGTAGTTCCATGCGGCTCTGCCGATATCGTGTTTTCTGAATACGGAATTGATAGTTCTGTACCATTTAACGGTGTCCTCGGGGGGGATAACGTCGATACAGCCGTACTCTCCGCAGTAAAGACCTGTGCCGTGCTTTTCAGCCTTGGCTATAGCAGTTGAGAAAAGCTCCTCGAAGTATTTCTCAGAGGTCTCGCTTGCCTCAAAAGCCATACGCTCCTCGGGAATGATAGCGTCTGTCCAGTAAGCGCCCTGATGTGTGAACTTCAGGGGCTCATAGCAGTGCATATTGTAGAATACGTTCTCGTCGTATGGCTCGTCCAGATACTGAACTGTGCTTGCGCTGTTGTTGTAGTAGCTTCCTACAAGTATGATGATATCGGGAGCTATAGCTCTTATGCGGCGGATACACTCCTTAGCGATCCTGTTCCAAGCGTCGATGAATTCTGCGTCAGTTACCTCGTTGAGAAGCTCGAATGCCACATTTGGAACAAGCTTGCCGTAGCGTCTTGCGACCTCTTCCCAAAGGCGATAGAAGCGCTCCTGATACTGCTCGCTGTCAAAGAATCCGTGCTCGTCCTCGCCGTAGTAGTCGAAGGAGAAGCCTGCGGTCTTGTGAAGGTCGAGGATAATGTTGAGTCCGTTTGCCTTGCAGGCATTTACAGCCATAGTGAGGTAAGCAAAGCCCTCCTCGCTGAAAGAGCCGTCCTTGTTTTCGAGGATATTATAGTCAAATGGGACGCGGATATGGTCTATGCCCCATGAAGCAGCGATTTTAAAGTCATTTTCAGTAATAAAGGTGTCGAGGTGCTCCTTTGAATAATCGCACTGTGAGAGCCAGCCGCCGAAGTTTACGCCCTTATTGAATCCGATCATTTTTTTCATGCTGATCGCCTCCTTTGAAAAGAGTATAGCATATTTTCTATGAAAACTATACTTGTTTTATGTGAAAAATAATAAATTCATGATGTACGAGGTGAAATTAAGATAATAAAAAACCTGCATTCGTAGAATGCAGGTATGGCGCGGATTGAGAGATTTGAACTCTCGCGCCGGTTTCCCGACCTACTCCCTTAGCAGGGGAGCCCCTTCACCACTTGGGTAAATCCGCAAACCGACGAGCGAGAAACTCACCGATAAAAAATAATGGCGGAGAGGGTGGGATTCGAACCCACGTGACCGTTAAGTCAAACGGTTTTCAAGACCGCCTCGTTATGACCGCTTCGATACCTCTCCATTTTTACTGCCGAATTAATCAGCTTTTATATTATACCACGGTGAGGGGGAGTTGTCAAGAAAAAATAAAAAATAATCGTGACGATAAATTTTCAACATTTTGGTGCATAATATACAATGGGATATGTTGAGAAAAAATACTCCGCTGAAAATGAAAAATTCCTGTAAAATTTTTCGTTAAAAATGATTTTTTTGAAAGAATATACTTTACATTATTATGAAATTAGTGTAAAATATACTATAGATATTTTTTTGTGAGGTGCTTATATGGAACCAAAGTATAAAAGGATTTTATTAAAGGTCAGCGGCGAGGCTCTGGCAGGCGACAAAAAGACAGGTCTCAACTATGACGTAGTTACAGAGATATGTCAGAGCATAAAGAAGTGTGCTGACGCAGGCGCTCAGGTAGCTGTAGTTGTCGGCGGCGGTAACTTCTGGAGAGGACGTTCCAGCGGAGCTATGGACCGTACCCGTGCAGACCATATCGGAATGCTCGCTACAACAATGAACGCACTTGCACTTGCAGATGTACTTGAATCACTTGGCTGTGTAGTAAGAGTACAGACAGCTCTTCAGATGGCTGCTATTGCAGAGCCCTATATCCGCAACAGAGCTGTAAGACATCTTGACAAGGGCAGGATAGTTATCTTCGGCTGCGGCACAGGAAACCCATTCTTCTCAACAGATACAGCAGCTGCTCTCCGTTCAGTTGAAATAGACGCAGATATACTCCTTAAAGCTACTCTCGTTGACGGAGTATACGACAAGGATCCGCATAAATTTGACGACGCCAAGAAGTACGATACTCTTACCTTCTCACAGGTCATCGGCGAAGACCTCGGCGTAATGGACAGCACTGCTGCCGCTATGTGCCGTGACAACCACATGAAGATGCTGGTATTCGATCTCAGCCGTCCCGACAATATCTATGACGCCGTAATGGGCGCTAATATCGGAACAGTAGTATCCGAGGACTGATAAACGAAAGGAATCACTATCATGAAAGAACAGCTTAACATCGCTAAGGAAAAAATGAACAAGAGCCTCAATGCCCTCGGAAACGAGTTTGCTTCTATCCGTGCAGGAAGAGCTAACCCCGGTGTTCTCGACAAGGTAATGGTAGATTACTACGGAGCTCCCACACCTGTTAACCAGATGGCAGCAGTATCCGTATCAGAGGCAAGAATTCTCGTTATCCAGCCATGGGATAAGTCCACACTGAAGCTTATCGAAAAGGCTATACAGGCTTCAGATATCGGTATCCAGCCTGTAAACGACGGCAACGTTATCCGTCTTGCTTTCCCTCAGCTCACTGAGGACCGCCGTAAGGAGCTCTGCAAGAGCATCAAGAAGTACGGCGAGGAGTGTAAGGTAACTGTTCGTTCTGTCAGACGTGACACTATGGAGAAGTACAAGGCAATGAAGAAGAACTCCGAGATCACAGAGGACGACCTCAAGGACTGCGAGAAGAAGGTTCAGGACCTTACCGACAAGATGTGTGCTGAAGTTGACAAGATGGTAGCAGACAAAGAAAAAGAGATCATGACTGTATAATTGGTGAAATATGGCATTATTTGGAAAAAAAGACAAATCTGAATCTAATGAACTGGTGCTCCCCGAGAAGCTCCCCGACCATGTGGCATTTATCATGGACGGCAACGGTAGATGGGCTAAGAAGCGCGGTCTGCCACGTTCTCTCGGACACCGTGAGGGAGCTAAGAACTTCCGTACTATAGTTCGTCACTGCAAGGACATCGGACTTAAAACCATAAGCTTCTATGCGTTCTCAACCGAGAACTGGAAGCGCTCACAGGAAGAGGTAGGAGCTCTCATGAACCTTTTCCGTGACTATCTTGCAGACGTAAGAAACTTCCTCAGCGAGAATACAAGAATGGTGTTCCTCGGCGACAAGAGCGCCTTCGCTGACGATATACGCGAAAAAATGGAAAAGCTGGAGGCTGACTCCGCCGATTACGATGAGATGACCATTCTCATGGCTGTAAACTACGGCGGACGTGACGAGATAACTCATGCCGCAAAGCTTCTTGCCGAAAGAGCTGCAAAGGGCGAGATACGCCCCGAGGATATAACAGAGCAGACTATCTCGGATTACCTCTACACAGCAGGTTATCCCGATGTTGACCTGCTTATCCGTCCAAGCGGCGAGCAGAGAATATCAAACTTCCTCATATGGCAGAGCGCCTATGCGGAGTTTTACTACACCGACGTTTTATGGCCTGATTTCACTCCCGAGGAGCTTGACAAGGCTATCATCGAGTATGCTCACAGAAACCGCCGCTTCGGAGGTGTCTGATGCTTACACGAATCATTTCGGGAGCAGTGGGCGTTGTACTGCTGGGAGCAGTGCTGTATTTCCATGACACCATTGTTCTGCCCATAGCAGTTGCAGCTATCATAGCGGTAATGCTATTCGAGCTTATCCGTGCGGTAAAGCTCCACAAGTGTTTCCTGATACTTATTGCAGCCGAGGCTTGCGGAATTGCCGTACCGATACTCTATGGTATATTCACGAAGCTTTCGGTGGACGGACCTGCTGTACTGCCGCATAACGAATTCAAAGCGTGGCGCTATGCCCATGATTATAATTTATATGTATTCGGGATAGTGCTTCTGTGTGCTTTTGCTGTGTTCGTAACATGGCTCAGAAAGCACAAGGAGATACGCTATGAGCAGGTATTCTTCGTGCTTGCTGTAATGATACTTGTACCGCAGGCAATGACTACAATGGTGCGTATTGAGCGTTTTGACTCGGATAACGGACTTTTTCTGCTCATTATGGGACTCTGCGGCGCATGGATAGCAGATACTGGAGCATATTTCACAGGCGTTGCCATAGGCAAGCATAAGCTCTGCCCCGAGATAAGCCCCAAAAAGACTATTGAAGGACTTGTGGGCGGTATCGTGACTACAGCTGTTGTTTATGCAGTGGCATTCTCCGTTTACTATGGCTTTTCGGTAAAGAGTGCTGTTATCGCCTGCGTAACAGGCATAGTATGTGCTGTTATCGGCACAGTCGGCGACCTTTCCGCTTCTATGGTAAAGCGCCAGATAGGCTTCAAGGACTACGGAAAGATAATGCCGGGACACGGCGGACTTATGGACCGCTTTGACAGCGTTCTTTTCGTGCTGCCTACATTTTATGCATTTATCGCCATATTCGGCGTACAGTGATATTTCTGAAACGGACTATTCACGGATAGTCCCTTTCGCATTTTATAAAGGACTTTGACAAAATAACCATTCGGAAGTTATTTCCGTGAAAAGGGGAAAATATAATGAATAAAACGGTGTCGATACTCGGTTCGACAGGCTCTATCGGTACGCAGTCCCTTGAGGTCTGCGAGAAGCACAGACTCAAAGTCGCTGCCCTTGCAGCTCACAGCAGCGTTGAGGCGTTAGAGCAGCAGATAAGGAAATTCCGTCCTGCATATGCTTGTATCTATAACGAGGAGAAGTACGGCGAGCTGAAAAGCCGTATCTCCGACCTTGACGTGAAGCTCTACAGCGGCATGGAGGGACTTTGCAAGCTTGCTTCTCTTGATGAAGCTGATATCGTCCTCAATTCAGTTGTGGGTATGGTAGGACTTCTTCCCACACTTACAGCCATAGACGCAGGAAAGGACCTTGCACTTGCAAACAAGGAAACACTCGTTGCAGGCGGCGAGCTGGTAATGAAAGCGGCTGCTGACAAGGGCGTAAGGATATACCCCGTTGACAGCGAGCATTCGGCTATATTCCAGTGCTTACAGGGCAACAAGCGCTCGCAGCTCAGCAAGATAATCCTTACTGCTTCGGGCGGACCGTTCTTCGGCAGAAGCTACGAGGAGCTGAAAAGCGTAACAAAGGCTCAGGCTCTTCACCACCCGAACTGGGAAATGGGGAATAAAATAACCATTGACTCTGCTACACTTATGAACAAGGGACTTGAATTCATCGAGGCTAAATGGCTCTTTGATCTCACTCCCGACCAGATAGAGATAGTTGTGCACCGCCAGAGCGTCGTTCACTCGGCAGTTGAGTACAACGACTACTCGGTGATAGCACAAATGGGCGTTCCCGATATGAAGATACCGATACAGTACGCTCTTCTTTATCCCGACAGAATGAGCTGTCCTACGGGACGTCTTTCACTGACGGATTACGGAAAGCTCACATTCGAGAAGCCCGACTATGATACATTCAAGTGTCTGTCAGCGGCTATCGAAGCTATAAAACGCGGCGGAGCTTATCCATGTCTGGTAAACTCAGCCAATGAAGAAGCAGTAAAGGCGTTTCTCCATGACGAGATACGCTTCATAGAGATTGGCGAAATGGTATCGTCGGTGCTCGATAAGTTCGGGCCCTCTGAGATAAAGAGCTATGATGATGTAATGAAAGCCGATACCGCGGCAAGAGCATACGTCAGGGAGCGCATCGCGGCTGAATAAGCTGTATTAAGAAAGGAACAGGCAACATGGGTATTATTATTGCGATACTTATATTCGGACTAATAGTTACAGTTCACGAATTCGGGCATTTTATATGCGCCAAGCTCAGCGGCATAAAGGTGCTGGAGTTTTCAGTCGGTATGGGACCTAAGCTTCTCCAGAAGCAGAAAGGCGAGACCAAGTATTCACTGAGAGCTCTGCCTGTAGGCGGCTACTGCGCAATGGAGGGCGAGGATTCCACCAACAGCGATCCGCGAAGCTTCCGCAATGCAAAGCTCTGGAAACGTATGATAGTTCTTGTGGCAGGCGCGGCAATGAACTTCGTGCTGGGTATCGTCATGCTGATGATACTTGTATGCATGATGGAGCAGGTGCCTACAACTACTATCAAGGGCTTCAGCGGTCAGCGCAACGATGACGGTACTGTAACTTATTATGCCGAGAGCTACGAAACAGGACTGCGTCACGGCGACAAGCTCATTTCCGTTGACGGCACAAGGATATACAGCACCCTTGACCTCAACTACATCTTCGATTCCATTACAAGCAATGAGGGACACAAGGTAGTCGTAAAGCGCGACGGCAAGAAGGTCACTCTCAACGATGTATTCTTCGAGGATAAGGCTGAGGGCGGCGGAGTTATCGACTTCGGCGTTGTGTACAAGGATAAGACTCCTCTCACGGTTATCAAGGGCTCGGGAGATATCTTCATGTCCATGAGCCATATCGTTGGACTGTCACTTAAACAGATGCTGACAGGTCAGCTCCACAAGGAGGACGTTTCGGGACCTGTAGGCGTTGTAACGGCAATCAGCGAGCAGACCAAGAACAACGAGTCCATTGTTGACGCTATCTACAAGCTGATATATATGACTGCGCTCATAACCATAAACGTTGGTATATTCAATCTTCTTCCCATACCGGGACTTGACGGCGGACGTCTGCTGTTCTGCCTTATAGAGCTCGTACGCCGCAAGCCTGTAAAGCCCGAGCACGAGGGCTACGTACATCTTGCAGGCATGGTGCTCCTCTTCGGAGTAATGATATTCGCAACCTACAACGATATAGCAAGACTTATTACAGGAGGTTGAAATGCCTGATATCTGCTTATTGGGAACAGGCGGAATGCTGCCCTTGAAGGACAGGTTCCTAACCAGTCTGTATGCCGAATATAACGGAAAGGCAGTCCTCATCGACTGCGGCGAGGGTACTCAGGTAGCCATTGCAAAGCACGGACTTAAAATGAGCAGGATAGAGCTCCTGCTCATTACTCACTGCCATGCAGACCATGTAACGGGACTTCCGGGATTGCTGCTTTCTATCGGGAACAGCTCCCGTACCGAGCCCCTTGACATAGCCGCTCCCGAGAGTTGTCTGCCTGTTCTGCGAAGTCTTATGAGCGTCTGCGGAGCTCTGCCCTATGAGGTAAGGCTCCACGGACTTCCCGAGGACAAGCCCTCTGAGTTTTCGGCGGATATGATAGAACCCATGCTGAAAATAAGGACTCTGCCCTTATCTCACAGAGTCGGCTGTATAGGATACAGCCTTATTCTTGAAAAAAAGCCCCCTTTCCTGCCTGAAAACGCCAAGGCGCTGAATATTCCTGTGGAATACTGGAAAAGGCTTCACGCAGGGGAGACTGTCACCCTTGATGACGGCAGGAGCATAGCTCCCGAGGAAGTAACGGGAGAAAAGAGAGCTCCTATCAAGATAACCTATACCACGGATACACTTCCGATAGCGGAGCTGGCAGGCTTTGCCGAGAGCTCCGACCTTTTCATATGTGAGGGTATGTACGGACTTCCCGAGAAAAAGGAGTCCATGAACGAAAAGTGTCATATGCTCATGCAGGACGCCTGCGACATTGCAGCAAAAGCAAACGTGAAGCGGCTGTGGCTGACGCATTACAGTCCTGCTGAAAAGGAGCCCTCGGTCTATGAGGAAGAATTGAATGAGCTTTTCCCCGAAGTCGTTATAACTGAGGACGGAGCAAAGCTCACGCTTTGAGAGTAAATTTTATTGGAAAGCAGTGTAGGGGCGGCGTTCCGCCGCCCGTGAAATACCACAAGAATAACAACTAAGCGTTATTCACCGATTACATAGTAAGGAGAGATATCATGAGAAATGTCAGACCTGTAAAGGTAGGGGACTGCGTCCTCGACGGAAAGCATATATATATCCAGTCCATGCTGAATATGCGCTCGGACGACATCGAGGGCAGCGTTAAGCAGGCTGTGGAGCTTGAAAAGGCAGGCTGCGAGATAATCCGCGCAGCTATCCCGAATATGGAGGCTGTAAAGCTTATCCCTGCTATCAAGGAGGCTGTGAAGATACCTCTCGTTGCAGATATCCACTTCGACTACAAGCTGGCTATCGAGTCCGCGGCGGCTGGAGTTGACAAGATACGCATAAACCCGGGCAATATCGGCGGCATGGACAGAGTAAAGGCAGTAGTTGACGCCTGCCGTGCAAGGAACCTGCCTATCCGTATCGGCGTAAACTCGGGCTCACTTGAGAAGGAGATACTTGCCAAGTACGGTTCGCCTACACCCGAGGCTCTTGTTGAGAGTGCTATGGGACACGCAGCTATGCTGGAGCATTTCGACTTCAACGATATAGTTATTTCCATAAAGTCATCTGACGTAAACAAGATGATAGCTTCATACAGACTTGCTGCACAGAAGTGTAATTATCCGCTCCACCTCGGAGTAACAGAAGCAGGCACAGAGCGCATGGGACTTATCAAGTCCGCTGTTGGTATCGGCTCTCTGCTCTGCGACGGCATAGGCGAGACTATCCGCGTATCCCTTACTGATGATCCTGTCCGCGAGGTAGCTGCCGCTAAGGATATCCTCAAAAGTATCGGCAAGCGCGGCGGCGTAAGGATAGTTTCATGTCCGACCTGCGGCAGAACACGTATCGACCTTATAAATACTGCAAAAATGGTTGAAGAAGCTGTCAAGGATATGGACAAGGATATAACAGTTGCAGTTATGGGCTGTGTAGTAAACGGTCCCGGAGAAGCCCGTGAAGCCGATGTAGGTATCGCAGGCGGCGACGGCTGTGCTATCATATTCAAAAAGGACGGCACACAGCGTAAGATAAAGGAAGAGGACATAGTTTCCGAGCTTCTTGCGGAGATAGACAAGCTTTGATAAATTCATTTGGACTGGAGTTTTATAATGCAGATAAAAATATCCAAATTTCTCAAGGAATACATATCGGAGCTCCCCGAAAGCGTAATGAACGGAGAGATTTTCAAGCTAACATACAGTGAAAATCTTGAATCTATCCGCTTTCATGCACATTTCGACGAGGTAGTCCCCAGTGATGATGTATTCGCATTTGAAAAAGCAGTGGAAGCTGCCATAAAGGTGGAGCAGGTGCGTCTTGCCTGCCGTTATCCCTCCGAGAAATTCGGTATGGACTGCTACGGCGAGCTCATAAAGCTGTTAAAGCGCGATATCCCTGTGGTGAACGGCTTTCTCGACGATGCTGACGTTTCTCTCGGCAACGGCGAGCTGCGCATAAGGATAGTTCACGGCGGACGTGACATACTGGACAAGTTCAACTTCTGCACAGGCTTTTCCCGAATGATATACAATCAGTTCGGCGTAAGAGTAAAGGTAGTCCTCGACGGCGATACCTCCGTAAGCGTGGAGCAGTACGACGAGATGATAGAGCGCCTTGAAGCTGATATGCCCGACTACAGCAGTCAGCTTATCCCCGATAAGACTCCCGATGAGATAAAGAACGAGGAAATGAAGTCCGTTATCCCCACTGCCACACTTGACGTAACGGCTCTGGATAAGGACTTCGACGCGGAATCTGCCGAGATAGTGAAGGGCAGGGCTATACGCGAAAAGCCCATACCGATATGCGAGGCTGTACAGCACCTCGGCGAAAAGGTTGTCGTTGTGGGCGACGTTTTTGCTTCGGAGCTCAAAGAAGTCCGCAACGAAAAGACCGTTGTCACCTATGATATCACCGACTACAGCGGCTCGCTGAAAATAAAGATATTTGCCAAGAACGAGGAAGTCGAGGAGATGAAGCTGGGTTCCATAAAGAGCGGAGCCACCCTGCTTGTTGCAGGTAAGCTGGACTACGATTCCTATGCACGAGACATCGTTATATCTGCAAATTCTCTTATCAAGGTAAAGCGCATACCCAAAATGGACAACTATCCCGAAAAGCGCGTTGAGCTCCACTGCCACAGCAATATGTCCGCTATGGACGCTGTTACCGATCCTGTTACACTTATCAACAGGGCGGCAAGCTGGGGACATCAGGCTATGGCGATAACCGACCACGGCAACGTTCAGGCTTTCCCCGACTGTATGTACAATATGCCCAAGAACTTCAAGGTCATCTACGGCATGGAGGCATACGTTGTAAACGATATCGAGCGTGACATGGCAGTTTACGGCAGTGATGACCGCTCCTTTGACGACGAGATAATCATATTCGACGTTGAGACTACGGGACTCAGCTTCCGCAATGACAGGCTCACCGAGATAGGCGCTGTCAAGCTGAAAAACCTACAGGTAGTTGACAGCTTCAATACCAAGGTGAACCCTGGATTTCATATCCCCGAGAGGATAACGGAGCTCACAGGCATAAGCGACGCCGATGTTGCAAATGCTCCCGACGAAGCAGAGGCGCTCCGTATGTTCATGGAGTTCTGCGGAGACAAGCCTGTTCTTGTGGCTCACAACGCCCGTTACGATACAAACATGATAAATCAGGTCTGCAAAAGGCAGAGCATTGATTTTGAATACACATGGGTAGACACTCTTATCATGTGTCAGTCCATGCTTCCCGAAATGGGACGTCACAAGCTGAATCTTGTGGCAAAACAGCTTAAACTTGGAAAATTCGACCACCACAGAGCCTCAGACGACGCTCTCATGCTGGCAAAGATATACATTGAGCTTATCGGCAGACTGAAAAGCGAAAGAAGCTTCAAGTCCATACAGCAGCTCAATATCCTTGTGGACGAGATAGAGACAAAGAAGCTGAAAAGCTACCATTTTATCATACTTGTCCGCAATCAGGCAGGTCTGAAGAATCTCTACAGACTTGTATCCCTTAGCAACCTTGAATTCTTCTATAAAAAGCCCCTTATACCTAAGTCGAGACTTATCGAGCACCGCGAGGGACTTATCTACGGAAGCGCCTGCGAGGCCGGCGAGATATTCCAGGCAATGCTGGATATCCGCGAGCAGGACTACATCGACGATCTTGCTAAGTTCTACGACTATCTTGAGATTCAGCCCATAGGCAACAATAAGTTCATGGTGCGCGATGGCGTGGCGAAGGACGACGAGGAGCTCCGCGATTTCAACCGCTATATCGTTGAAATGGGCGACAGACTGGGACTTCCTACCTGCGCTACCTGCGACGTTCACTTTATTGATCCCAAGGACGCTATCTACCGTAAGATAATCCTTGCAAGCATGGGCTTCAAGGACGCCGAGGAGCAGGCTCCTCTCTACCTCAGAACTACCGAGGAGATGATGGCGGAGTTTGCGTATTTAGGCGAGGACAAGGCAAAGGAAGTAGTTATCACCAATACCAATGCCATTGCCGACCAGATAGAGGTAGTCCGCCCTATACCAAAGGGAACCTTTACTCCCACTATCGAGGGAGCAGAGGAGGAGCTGGTTAAGATAACCCACGACAAAGCCCATGAGATATACGGCGATCCGCTCCCCGAGCTTGTGGACAAGCGTCTTGACCGTGAGCTTTCGTCTATCATCAAGCACGGCTTCTCCGTGCTCTATATCATCGCCCAGAAGCTGGTGTGGAACTCCGTTGAGAACGGCTATCTCGTTGGTTCGAGAGGTTCCGTTGGTTCTTCATTCGTGGCTTCAATGGCAGGTATCTCGGAGGTAAATCCTCTGCCGCCACATTATGTATGCCCCAACTGCAAGCACAGCGAGTTCCTGCTGGACGGTGTATACGGCTCGGGCTTTGACCTGCCGCCGAAAAAGTGTCCCGACTGCGGCAAGGACATGAACCGTGACGGACACGATATCCCCTTCGAGACCTTCCTTGGCTTCGACGGCGATAAAGCACCTGATATCGACCTTAACTTCTCCGATGAGTACCAGTTCTGGGCTCATCGCTATACAGAGAAGCTCTTCGGAAAATCCAACGTTTTCAAGGCGGGAACTATCTCCGTTGTTGCGGAAAAGACCGCCTACGGCTACGTTAAGAAATACTGTGAGGATAACGGTATCACGCTGAACAACGCGGAAATGAGCCGACTTGCTATCGGCTGTACAGGTATCAAGAGGACCACAGGTCAGCACCCCGGCGGAATGGTCGTTGTACCGTCGGACTACGACGTTTACGACTTTACTCCCGTTCAGCACCCTGCTGATACTGCGGATTCCGAGATAATCACAACTCACTTCACGTTCAACTCCCTCCATGATACCATACTGAAGCTTGACGAGCTGGGACACGTTGTTCCTACCCTGTACAAGCACCTTGAAGACCTGACGGGTATCAAGATAAAGGACGTTCCCACGTCAGATCCCGACGTTATCCGTATGTGTACAAACTGCGACGTGCTGGGAGTTACACCAGAGGACATCTACTGTAAGACGGGAAGTCTCGGTATCCCCGAAATGGGTACGGGCTTCACCATACAGATGCTTCTGGACGCAAAACCAACTAAGTTCAGCGACTTTTTGCAGATATCGGGACTTTCTCACGGTACCGACGTTTGGCTTGGAAATGCCAAGGACCTTATCGACAACGGCGTATGCACCATTTCCGACGTTATCGGAACCCGTGACTCCATTATGACCTACTTATTATATAAGGGCGTCGAGCCGAAAATGGCTTTCCAGATAATGGAGTGGACTCGTAAGGGAAAAGCGCCAAAGCAGTTCACACCTGAGATCATCCAAATGCTCCGCGACCATAACGTACCCGAATGGTACATCGAGAGCTGTCTGAAGATAAAGTATATGTTCCCTAAGGCTCACGCGGCGGCTTACGTTATCGCGGCTATCAAGCTGGGCTGGTTCAAGCTCCATATGCCGCTGGAGTATTATGCTACCTACTTCTCCGTAAGAGGTGAGGACTTCGACGCAGAACTTGCTGTCAAAGGTATTGGCGCAGTCCGTGCCAAGATAGAGGAGATAAAGGCTCTGGGCAACGACAAGACCAACAAGGACAGCGCACTCTACGATATCCTGCTCATTACAAACGAGATGATGTCACGCGGCTATGAGTTCCTGCCTATCGACCTGTTCAAGTCCCACGCTACCGACTATCTTGTAGAGGACGGCAAGCTGAGGATTCCTTTCTCAGCTATGAGCGGCGTCGGAGACAACGCTGCCAAGGGCATTTACGAGGCTGTGCAAAAGGGCGGATTCATGTCAATAGAGGAATTCCAGTCCGAGAGCGGAGCGTCAAAAACTACAATTGATATGTTGAAAAGCATAGGTGCGTTTGGTGATTTACCCGAATCCACACAGATGTCTTTCTTTTAACTTGACTTTTACTTAGTAATATGTTATCATATTATCATGTTAGCAGACTAAAGCGATTACCAAGGAGGTTACTATGAAAAATTACGACCTTATCACTCCCGAGGGTACAAAGGACCTGCTCTTCGGAGAGTGCATAGTAAGACGAAATATAGAGAATACTCTCATGGGACTTTTCAGAAGCAGCGGCTACAGTGAGACTATCACTCCCGGTCTGGAGTTCTTTGACGTATTCAACCTTAATTCACGCTATTTTCCGCAGGAGAACCTGTACAAGCTGACAGACAGCAAGGGCAGACTTCTCGTTATGCGTCCCGATACCACAATGCCTATCGCAAGAATAGTTGCGACTCGTCTGAGAGACGCAGTTCTTCCGCTGAAGCTCTGTTATGCTCAGGCTGTTTACACCACCGAGCCCTCACTTAAAGGCAGAAGCGACGAGGTAGTACAGGCAGGTATCGAGCTTATCGGCTCTCAGCTTAAAATGGCTGACCTTGAAGTAATATCAACAGCTGTTGATTCGCTCAGCTCCTTCGGCATGGAGTTCTCACTTGAACTCGGTCATATCGGTATTTTCAAGGAGCTTGTCAGCAAGCTTGACGCTTCTGAAAAGGACAAGGAAAACATCAGAAAGCTCATCGAGAATAAGAATTTCCCTGCTCTCAACGACCTGCTTGACAGCTTCGGCAATTCACCTGTTACAAATGCCCTCAAGAAGCTCCCTGCGCTTTTCGGCGGCGAGGAAGTATTTGAAAAGGCTGAGGAGCTCATGCCTGATGACAATATCAAGCGTATCCTTGACGAGCTGAGAAATATTTACGCAGACGCTTCCGAGCTCTGCAGCGGCGACGGTACTATCACCGTTGACCTCGGACTGGTAAACAAGACCGACTACTACACAGGTCTTATCATAAAGGGCTATTTACAGGGACACGGCGAGGAGGTCCTCTCGGGCGGACGCTACGACAAGCTTATCTCCGAGTTCGGCTACGACGTTCCTGCTATCGGCTTTGCTGTTAATATCAACGCAGTTGCAAAGCTCATGGAAAAGAGCGACGTTCTTCCTGCCGAGCCAAAGGCTGACGTTATCGTTTATGCCGAGGAGGGCTGCGAGGTAGCTGCTCTCAAGGCTGCAAAGGAGCTCCGCGAGCAGGGACTTATCGTTGAGAACGCTCTCTTCGACGACCTTGAAAGCGTCCGTGAATACGCTATGGAGAAGAAGATAGCAAAGGTAGTCGTTATCGACGGCGAGAGCAAGGAGGTAAACATATGAACAAGCCTATAAGAATGGCTCTTACAAAGGGCAGACTGGAAAAGGACACAGTTGGTCTCCTTGAAAAGCTGGGCTTCGACTGCACAGCAGTACGTGAAAAGGGCAGAAAGCTCATACTTCCCGTACCTGACGCAAATCTTGAAGTCGTACTTGCCAAGGCAAACGACGTTATCACCTATGTTGAGCATGGCGTGTGCGACATGGGCGTTGTGGGCAAGGATACTATCATGGAGATGAAAGGCAAGTTCTATGAGCTTGTGGACCTTGGATTCGGCAAATGCAAGTTCGCTCTTGCTACTAAAAAGGGCTACGACTTCTACAGCGGCTACGGCATAAAGACTATTGCTACAAAGTATCCGAATGTAGCAAGAAGCTTCTTTGAGAAGAAGGGAATGGATACCGAGATAATCAAGATAGAGGGCTCTGTGGAGCTTGCACCGCTTCTTGAACTTGCTGACGGTATCGTTGATATAGTTGAGACAGGTACTACTCTCAGGGAGAACGGACTTGAAGTCATCGAGGACGTTGCACCTATCTCCGCAAGACTTATCGCAAACACCGTTAGCCTTAAAATGAGACACGCTGAAATAGACAGACTTATTACACTTATAGAGGAGAATCTCTGATGAAGAAGATATTTGCAAACGGCACTGACGAAGTTGCATTCCTCAGTGACCTTAAAAAGAGAAGCGGCGAGACCAATAAGAAGGTCACAGAAGTCGTTTCCGAGATAATCGAGAACGTCAAGGAGAATGGCGACGAAGCTGTAAAGGGCTATACTCTCAAATTTGACGGCAATCTGCCCCAGTACTACGAAGTACCACGCGAGGTCATCAACGACGCTCTCACAGAGGCAGACCAGGAGTTCGTTGACGCTCTTCTGAATGCACAGGAGAATATTGCCGATTTCCACCAGAGACAGCTGGAGCAGAGCTTTATTTCTGCCAAGGATAACGGCGTTATAATGGGACAGCGTATCCGCGGACTGCACAGAGTAGGTCTCTATGTTCCCGGCGGCACGGCTGCTTATCCGTCAAGCGTTCTTATGAACGCTATACCTGCTAAAATTGCAGGCGTCAAGGAGATAATCATGGTAACTCCTCCGCTGAAGGACGGTACACCGAACAAGGATATCCTTGTTGCGGCAGCTATCTGCGGCGTGGACAGAGTGTTCCTCTCAGGCGGCGCACAGGCTATCGCAGCTCTTGCATATGGCACAGAGGAGATACCAAAGTGCGACAAGATAGTAGGTCCCGGAAACATCTATGTAGCTACAGCCAAGAAGCTTCTTTACGGCGTAGTTGATATCGACATGATAGCAGGTCCAAGCGAGATACTTGTTATTGCTGACGATACAGCAAATCCCAAGTTCGCAGCTGCCGACCTTATGTCACAGGCAGAGCACGACGTGCTTGCTTCTGCAATAATGGTAACAACCAGCGAGAAGCTTGCTGACGAGACTATCAAGGAGATAGAACGTCAGAAGGAGTATCTCTCCAGAAAGAGCATTATCGAGAAGTCCCTTGAGGACTACGGCGCAGTTATCATTGCCGACAGCCGTGAAAAGTGCGTAGAGCTTGCAAACGAGATAGCTCCCGAGCACCTTGAAGTCCTTATGGAGAATCCATTCGAGCTTCTCGGCAGCCTTGACAACGCAGGCTCTATATTCCTTGGTCACTATGCTTCCGAGCCACTCGGCGACTATTACGCAGGACCTAACCACGTCCTTCCAACAAGCGGTACAGCTCGTTTCTTCTCTCCTCTCGGAGTTGCAAGCTTTACAAAGCGTACTGCTTACACATATTACACTGAGGACGCCCTCAGAAAGGCTAAGGACGACATCGTTCTTATCGCAGAGCGCGAGGGACTTACAGCTCACGCTAACGCTATCAAGGTAAGATTTGAAGACTAAATCACGCAATGGGGCGGCTTGAAATACAGCTGCCCTATAGGTGTTTTTTTGGAAAGGATAAATTATGAGTTACAAACTTAATAAAAAGCTGGTAAATTTAGTGCCCTACGATCCCATAACAGGACACTATGATATAAGACTTGACGCAAACGAGAGCTGTTTCAATTTAAGCGACAGCTTAAAGGCAAAGATAGCAAAGAGCATTTCACAGATAGACTTCAACCGCTATCCCGATTGCCTTGCAAAGGCTCCCACAAAGGCTTTTGCGGAGCTCTACAACATACCCGAGGAGCTTATCAGCGCAGGAAACGGCTCCGACGAGCTCATCAGCATTATCGAGGGTTGCTTCTTTGAGGCAGGGGACACAGTAGTGAACGTGTCTTACGACTTCTCAATGTATCAGTTCTACGCACAGCTCTATGAGGTAAACGTTGAGACCTATCAGAAAGAAGCCGACCTGACAATAAACCCTGACAAGCTCATTGCTTTCTGCAAGGAAAAGGGCGCAAAGGGACTTATCTTCTCGAACCCCTGCAACCCCACATCTCTCGGTCTGGACAGAGCTTCTGTAACAAAGATAATCGAGTCTCTTGAAGACGTTCTCATTATTCTTGACGAAGCTTATATGGACTTCTGGGACCAGTCTGTCCTTGACGAGGTAAACAACTACAGCAATCTTATTATCCTCAAGACCTGCTCAAAGGCTATCGGCATGGCGGCTGTAAGATTCGGCTTTGCAGTTGCAAACAAGACTATAACCAATGCCATCCGCGCAGCCAAGTCTCCATACAACAACGATACAGTGGCACAGACGATAGTTGCGGATATACTCAGCGAAAAGCAGTATCTTAAGGACTGCCGCAATACTATAGTTGCAAATACAAAGAAGCTCTACAGCGACATCGCAGCACTGGATAAGAAGTACGGCTGCTTTGATAAAGTATATGAGCCATGCACCAATTTTGTATTCATAAAGACAGATGAATGCGACAAGATATATCAGTTCATGCTGGACAATTCAATCGCAATAAGAAAATTCAAGGGCGCTATACGAATCACATCGGGCAGCGCCGAGGAAAATGCACGTCTTATGGAAGTGCTTGAAAACTACTTCAGAAAATAAAGGAGGCGGCTGCAATGCGCAAGGCTGAAATTGAAAGAGTTACCAAGGAAACTCAGATAAAGATATCCGTATCCCTTGACGAAAAGGGAAAGGCTGATATCGACACAGGCGTAGGCTTCTTCGACCATATGCTCACAGCGCTGTCGGTACACAGCGGTATCAGCATGACCGTCAAGGTAAAGGGCGACCTGCACGTTGACTGTCACCACACCATTGAGGACACAGGTATAGCTCTGGGACAGGCTCTGGGACAGGCTCTCGGCACAAAGTCGGGCATAGTCCGCTACGGTACGGCTTATATCCCTATGGACGAGTCCCTTGCTATGGCAAGTCTCGACCTGAGCAACAGACCTTTCCTTGTGTTCAACTGTGATTTTACAAATCAGAGCTGCGGAGACTATGACCTCTGCATGACAGAGGAGTTCTTCCGAGCATTCGCATTCAATTCGGGCATGACGCTGCACATAAATCTGCTTTACGGCAGCAACGACCACCACAAGGCAGAGGCTGTCTACAAGGCAGTTGCACACGCTCTTAAAACAGCCGTTACCGAGAACAAGGACGGCTCAACGCTCTCCACGAAAGGAGTTCTCTGATGATAGCGATAATCGACTACGGCGCAGGCAATATTTTCAGCGTCAAGAACGCGCTGGACTACCTCGGACTTGAAAGTAAGCTCGTCAGCGACAAGGAGTCCGTAAAGGCAGCAGACGCGGTGATACTTCCCGGTGTGGGAGCATTCCCTGCGGCTATGAAAAAGCTTGAAGCTACAGGACTTGTGGACACTATCAAGGAAGAAGCCGCAAGAAAGCCGTTCCTCGGTATCTGCCTCGGTATGCAGCTCATATTCGACAAGGGCTACGAGTTCGAGGAGTGCGACGGTCTGGGACTTATCGGCGGCAGCGTCCGCAAAATGGAAGAGCCCGACCTTATAATCCCGCATATGGGCTGGAACAAGCTTGAAAAGCTCAATGACTGTCCGCTGCTTGCAAATGTGGGCGACAACGAGTATGTTTACTTCGTTCACAGCTACAAGGCACACTGCGAGGATAAGGATATCGCTGCCTACGTTGAGTACGGCGGACGTGTTCCTGCTCTTGTTTACGACGGGAAGTACGTTTACGGAGCACAGTTCCACCCCGAAAAGAGCGGCGAAACAGGTCTGAAGATACTTCGTAGCTTCGGAGGACTTATATGACATACAAGAGCCTGCTTTCATGCACCTGTAATACAAGGGAGCTGGGCGGCATAAGAACGTCTGACGGAGGACTTACAAAAAGCGGCGTTTTCTGGCGCAGCGATGTGCCTGTGGCACCAACAGCAGAGGACGCCGAGAAGCTCCGCGCTGCTCATATCACAACTATAATAGATATGCGCACGGAAGAGGAGCGGCTTAGCAAGCCCTGCGGACTTGCTGATATTGAGGGATTTGAGTATCATCATTTCCCGATAACCGAGGGCAGCGGCGTACCTGAGAGCCTTGAAGCTGTACCGCTTTCCTACATGGACATAGCAACGGCTGATAGTATGCCGAAGGTGATGAAAACCATTGCAGAAGCAGCAGAGGGTGTTCTTTTCCACTGTACGGCAGGCAAAGACAGAACGGGAGTCGTGTCAGCTATAATTCTTCTGCTCTGCGGCGCAGAGCGTGAGGATATCGTTGAAAATTACGTCGTCAGCCGCGAGTACAACCACAAGAACTTAGAGGCATTCCTCAGCGCTCACCCCGAGGTGGACAGGAACATAGTTCTTGCCAATCCGAGGAGCATGAATCGCTTCATTGAACTTTTCACGGAGCGCTTCGGCACTGTGGAAAAATATTTTGAAGCTATGGGACTTTCCTCCGAATACGCAGAAATAATAAGAAATAAACTAACGAGGTAATAAAATGAACGGAATAATACTCTGTCGTTCTAAGTACGGAGCTTCTGCAAAGTATGCACATTGGCTCTCTGAGGAGACAGGATTCAAGGTCATCGACACAAAAAAAGCTGACATAAAAGATGTTGAAAAATACGATACGATAATTCTTGGCGGCGGCGTTTATGCATCTGCGATAGCAGGTATAGGATTCCTGAAAAAGAATATCGGAGCTCTAAAGGGCAAGAGGATATTCGTTTACTGCTGCGGACTTGCTCCCCACAGCGGCGAGGTAATGGATATACTGAAAAAGAAGAATCTCGGCGGCGAGCTTGCAGACATACCGCTGTTTTACTGCCGCGGTTCATGGAACATGGACGCTCTCGGCTTTTCCGACAAGGCAATGATAAAGCTATACATCAAAATGCTGGAGAAAAAAGATCCTGCGGAGCTTAAAGAATATGACCGTCCGATGCTGGAGGTCAAGGACAAGAAAGTGGACTGGACGGACAAGAAAAATCTGGATCCATTACTGAAGCTTATCAGAGCAGAAGGAGAATAATAATGATAATTTTACCTGCAATAGATATAAAGGACGGCAACTGCGTCCGACTGTTCAAGGGCGACTTTTCCACAGTTGAAAAGGTAGCCTCAGACTATCTCGAAACTGCAAAGGGCTTCGAGGCAGCAGGCGCTCAGTGGATACACATGGTAGACCTTGACGGCGCAAAAGAGGGCAGACCTGTCAATACAAAGATATACACAGACGTTGCCGAAAAGACAGACCTAAAGGTAGAGCTTGGCGGCGGTATCCGCAGTATACAGACCATTCGCGAGTATCTCGATATGGGTATCACAAGAGTTATCCTCGGTTCTGTAGCACTGAAAAATCCTAAGCTTGTCTGCGAAGCCGTTGAAAAGTTCGGCAGTGAGAAGATAGTCGTTGGGATAGACGCAATGAACGAAATGGTAGCTACAGAGGGCTGGCTTGAAAGCTCCGACGTGCACTATATCGACCTTGCAAACAAGATGATAGAATCAGGCGTGAAGTATTTCATTTTCACCGATATATCCAAGGACGGCACACTCTCGGGAGTAAACCGTGAGCAGCTCAAAAAGCTTGCAGACGCCACTGAGGGCAGAGCCAATATCGTAGCAAGCGGCGGTGTCCACACAATGGACGATATAATCGCCTGCAAGGAAATGGGACTTTACGGAACTATCTGCGGAAAGTCAATATACAAAGGCACTCTCGACCTGAGAGAAGCCGTAGAATATGCGGAGAAGTAATATGAATGATGTAAAACCGACAAAAGCATGGATAATATCATTATTGGCAGGCAGTATATGCTCAGTCATCATTATATTATTGAAAATGGCTGAAATTGAGCTCAATGACTGGGTAAGGCGTATATTAGGTCTTATCGTGCTGATATCGCTGCCTGTAATGGTATTTACCTCCATAAGAATGTATATAAAGGCTAAGAACGGATAAAAGGAAGTGAAATAATGCTTGCAAAGAGAATAATCCCTTGTCTTGACGTAAGAAACGGCAAGGTAGTCAAGGGCGTGAATTTTGAGGGAATCCGTGATGTAGGCGATCCTGTTGAGTGTGCCGAGGAGTACAACAAGCAGGGCGCTGACGAGATAGTATTCTACGATATCACGGCTTCATTTGAGGGACGGGGAGTTTTCCTCGACGTAGTAAGAGATACTGCGAAAAAGGTATTCGTACCTCTTACAGTGGGCGGAGGAATCAAGACCGTGGACGATATCCGCGAGGCTCTGAGAGCAGGTGCGGACAAGGTCTCGGTAAATTCTCAGGCTGTACAGAATCCACAGCTCATCAAAGACGGAGCTGATATCTTCGGCAGCCAGTGTATCTGCGTAGGTATCGACGCCAAGAAGATAGCCGACAACAAGTGGACTGTCTATATAAACGGCGGACGCAAGGACATGGGCATAGACCTTATCGACTGGGTACACACTATCGAAAAGCTGGGAGCAGGCGAGATATGCCTTAACTCCATAGACGCAGACGGCACAAAGGAGGGCTTCGATATCCCTATGCTGAAGGCTGTATGCGACAACTGCTCCATACCTGTTATCGCCAGCGGCGGAGCAGGCAAGATAAACGATTTCTATGAGGTTTTTGAAAAAACAGGAGCTACCGCAGCTCTTGCAGCTTCACTTTTCCACTTCAAGGAGCTCACCGTAGGCGAGGTCAAGGACTACTGCCGCGGTAAGGGCGTAATAGTCAGATAAGCTTTGTACGTGAGGTGAGAGCTATGCTTTGGTTTTTTCTGATATTGGATGTGATTTTCTCTGCGGCAGCTCTGTTTGGCGGCTATTATATGAAGTTCCACGCTCCGCAGGATTCCGAAATGAAAATCGGAGTGCTGACTGAGAGTGCAAAAAAGAGCCGTGACACATGGGAGTTTGCCAACAAGACCTGCGGCAAGTACTGGATAAGAGCAGGTATCGCAGGTATCGTGCTGACGACAGCCGCTGTGAATACGGCATTTCTTGCAAGTGAAAAAACAGCAGCTATAGTTTCGCTTGCAGCAACAGTCATCATCGTGCTTGCTATGAGCTGTTCAATGACCACAGTTATGATGAAGCTCCGTGCAAATTTTGACGAAAACGGTAAACCTGTCGAAAAGGAGGAGCGATGAACCATGGACAAGATATGGCAGGAGATGTATGCAGCTGCAAAAGCTGTTCTTGCGCCGCGCCGCATATCCGAATATGTTACAGCAGGCGAGGTCTCGGCAGCTGTGCTGAGCAAATCGGGGAAAATATATACGGGAGTATGTATTGATACCTGTTCCTCACTTGGTATATGCGCTGAGAGAAATGCCATATTCAGCATGATAACCAATGGCGAAAACGAGATAGACAAGGTGCTTTGCATACCACCCTTTGAAGGCAAGGGCGCTCCATGCGGAGCCTGCCGTGAGCTTATGGTGCAGCTTATGCCTGAAAGCTATAAGGATATCGAGATAATGCTCGATTACAGCAAGGGCAAGGTCATAAAGCTCGGCGATATAACTCCCGAGTGGTGGATAGATTATTGAAACGAAAGGTAAAAACAATGATAAAGATAGACATGAACGACCTTGACAAATTCTTCGTAAAGGGAGAGCTTATCCCTGCGATATGCTACGAGGTCAACACAAAAACTGTTCTTATGCTTGCGTATATGAACAAGGAGAGCCTTAAAAAGACTCTCGAAACAGGCTATACATGGTTCTGGAGCCGTTCCCGTCAGGAGTACTGGAACAAGGGCGCAACGAGCGGACATTTGCAGAAGGTAGTTTCTATCTACGGCGACTGCGACAACGATACACTGCTTGTGAATGTTGAGCAGACGGGAGTTGCCTGTCACACAGGAAGCTACAGCTGCTTTTTCAACGAAATATATAATAATGAGGAGAATGAATAATGACAGTTTATCAGGAAATTTTTGAAGTTATCAAGGAGAGAAAGAAGCAGTTCGAGAACGGTACAGCTGCTGAGAATTCCTACACCTGCTACCTTTTTGAAAAGGGCGTTGACAAGATATGCAAGAAGGTAGGCGAAGAGGCTACCGAGACAGTTATCGCTGCAAAGAACGGCGACAACAACGAGCTCATGAATGAGATAAACGACCTGCTTTATCACGTAATGGTGCTCTGCGCAAATCAGGGACTTGACTGGTCAGAGGTAGAGAGAGTTCTCGACGAGAGAAACGAAAAAATCGGCAACCTCAAGAAGTTCCACGAGGTAGACAAGAATACATGATAAAAAAAGGCGTGATATCATATCACGCCTTTTTATGTAGGGGCTGGCGTCCTCGACAGCCCGTTTAATGTACCTTATCCTCCCAACCGCTTTTTGAAATCCGTAGTATCGAGAAAATCAAACAGAGCAGTCAGTATATCATTGTAGCATGGGATATAGATGTGCATACCGTCTCCCGAGGAATACTCATCTCGGAGATCCTGTTTATCGTCGCAGACCACTGAATAAACGTCGAAATAGACGACCTGGGGCGAATCCATATCCTTTACCATTTTTTCAAGAGCCGTGTTGTACTCGCGGATAATGCTGTTCTTGACCACAGTGCAGTCGGAGCACACAGGGGTTATGCCTGCCACAACGATGTTTATCTCGGGCATACGCTTCATTATCTCGTCGATGACCTCACGGTAGCGCTTCACGTATTTCTCGGAGGAATTCATATTTACATCGTTCATACCCACGGACATATACAGCAGTCTCGGGCGGACTTCTTCTATGGAATCCACCAAGCCCAGCTCGCCGTTTCCGTGATTGAACGTGAAGTAGTCCAGATTCCACATGGATACTGAGTCTGCCGCGATATTGTGCATTTTAGGTATGAAGCCGTAATAGCAGAAGCCAAGTGCAAGAGAATCTCCTGCAACTGCAAGTCTTTCCTGATAGAATGTGCTGTTAGGCGAAGTACCTGCGGAGCGGTCAGGCTGTATGACCTCATATGGCGAGGTCGTAGTTGCAATAGTGGTAGTAACCGTGGTGGTAGTCGTAGTCGTTGTGCAGGTAGTTACGGGACAGGTAGTCAGCTCGTCGTTGACGATATCCGCAGCAGCGCTGACAGCGGCAACTGCGAATTTTCCTGCCGCTTCCGAGTCCTCATTCAGTCCTAATGAGGAGGTGAGGGAAAACATAAGAACAGCTGACAGGAATATCAGCATACCCGTCACAGGACTTTTCAGCAGACCGATAATTTTATATTTCATAGTCAACACTTCCTGTTTGACGCGGAGTTTCATAGTAAATGCCCTGAAAGGGAACGCTTATATTTTACCATATTTTTCCTGAAATGTAAAGCTTAAACGAAAAACGTGAAGAAAAACTTCCTGCTATATTGACATTTTCAGCGCAGGGGAGTATAATATTTATATCTGTGTATATAATTACAGGAATAGGAGTCAGGAAAAATGGAAAATGTAAAAATAAACCAGCTTTATGACCTCTCTCATACAGCGGCAAAGGATTATCTCAGCAAGTTCACATACCCGTGGGAGGCTCTCAAGGGTATCAGCGAATTTATAGTCACACTGGGTAAGTCGCTCAGCAAGGACGAGTACGATAACCCTTCCGAAAACGTATGGGTACATAAGACCGCAAAGGTTTTCCCCACAGCATATCTGGGAGCTCCCTGCATTATCGGAGCTAATACCGAAGTACGCCACGGCGCATTTATCAGAGGAAGCGCACTTGTGGGCGATAACTGTGTTGTGGGCAACTCAGTTGAGCTCAAGAACGTTATCCTTTTCGATAACGTGCAGACTCCCCATTATAACTACGTAGGCGACAGTATCCTCGGCTACAAGTCACATATGGGAGCAGGCTCTATCACTTCAAATGTAAAGTCCGACAAGACCAATGTTGTGGTAAAGTCAGACGATGAAAAAATAGAGACAGGCATCAAGAAGATAGGTGCAATGCTTGGCGATTTCGTTGAGGTAGGCTGCAACAGCGTACTCAACCCCGGAACTATCATCGGCAGAAACTCAAACATCTATCCCACAAGCTGCGTAAGAGGAGTTATCCCCTCAGACAGCATTTACAAGACAGGCGGAGTCATAGTTCACAAGCAGTGATCTGGCTTCTGACGGCGGTAACTCACACTGTTTTAAAGATAAAAAGACTAACTGATGCTTTTTCAGCTCCCGTTCGGGAGCTTTTTTGTTTGATTTTTTTTGCGTTAAATATTGTAAAATAAAGCAAAATGTGGTATCATAATAGTGTATATTTTTTAGCCGAGGGGCAGAATGGAGGATCGTATGGAGAACAAGATCACATTCAGCGGCAATATGACCGCGCAGATAAACTTCGCAATGCAGCAGAACTATGTTCCCGTTTTCAGAAATATCGTCATGACCAACAACACCGACGAGGAACTGACAAGCGTAAAGCTGAGGATAAGGTTTGAACCCGAGTTTGCAAAGACCTTTGAATCAGTGCCTGTAGACCTGAAGCCGTCTCAGCCCGTTGAGACAGCTCCCATAAATATCATCTTAAACGCGGACTATCTTTTCAGTCTCACTGAAAAGCTTGTGGGCAGTGTTACTATAGAGGCTTTGCAGGGGGACGAGGTCATTGCTGAGGAGACGCGTACAATAGAGCTTCTTGCATACGATCAGTGGTCGGGGATAAACTTCATGCCCGAGACCGTTGCTGCCTTTGTTTCGCCCAATCACCCAAAGGTTCAGGAGATAGTGGCTGCGGCAGGAAAGTACCTGCAAAAATGGTGCGGCGATCCTGCGTTTACGGGCTATCAGTCCAAGAACCCCAATATAGTCAAGCAGCAAATGGGTGCAGTTTATGCGGCATTACAGGAGCAGAACATCGCCTACGCTATGCCGCCTGCAAGCTTTGAGCAGGCTCAGCGCATACGTATGCCCGACGCAGTCCTTGGATCCAAGCAGGGAACCTGCCTTGACCTTGCAGTGCTGTACACTTCCTGCCTTGAAGCAGTTGGACTTAACCCTCTAATCATAATGATACAGGGACACGCCTTTGCAGGCTGCTGGCTTGAGGAGGAGACCTTCTCGGACTGCCTGCAATACGATATGTCGGCAGTCACAAAGAGAGCCGCTCACGGAATCGACGCCATCAGTCTTGTGGAGTGCACCGACTTTACCGCAGGTAAGAACACTGATTTTGACAGTGCCGAGAGCCACGCTTTATCGGCACTTGACGACGAATCGAAGTTCTGCTTTGCCATAGATATAAGCCGTACCCGTTCAAGCGGAATCCGTCCCGTGCCCTCAAAGGTATCGGAAAACGGCACATTCAAGGCTGTGGACTACGGTGCAAGAAAGAAATCAGAGATAACCTCGGCTCCCAATGAGATAGCTCAGCAGGGCATTGCCAACGCAGAGGGCAGAGAGGTGACAAAGCAGCTGATGTGGGAGAGAAAGCTCCTTGACCTCAGCCTGCGAAACAGCCTGCTGAACTTCCGTGCAACAGCTATGAGCGTTCAGCTGATGATAAGCGACTTAGGCGTACTGGAGGACGAGATATCAAAGGGCGAGGACTTCAAGGTAATGCCGATGCCCAACGATATGACCTTGCAGATGTCCGACAGCAAGATATTCGAGATAGAAAACGACCGTGACCTCATCAGCAATATCTCCCAGTCGGAGTTCAAGAGTCACCGCCTGCGTACTTTTATTTCTGAAGCAGAGCTTGAAAAGACCATGAAGAAGCTCCACAGACAGGCAAAGGTGAGCATCGAGGAAAACGGCGTAAATACCATATATCTGGCACTTGGCTTCCTGAAGTGGTTCGAGACCGAAAAGAGCGACAAGCCGCGCTATGCGCCGCTGGTGCTGATACCTGTGGATATTATCCGCAAGGTACAGGAGAAGTCCTACGTTATCCGTATGCGCGACGAGGACACACAGGTGAACATCACCATGCTGGAGTATATCCGCCAGACCTACGGTATCGACATAAAGGGACTTGATCCCGTTCCCGAGGACGAGAACGGCGTTGACTTGCAGCTTATCTTCAACACCGTAAGACAGGGCATACTCTCTCAGCCCCGCTGGGATATCGTGGACTATGCCTTCATCGGACAGTTCTCATTCAACCGCTTCATCATGTGGAATGATATCCGCAACCGCGCCGACGAGCTTGCTAAAAACAAAGTCGTGGCAAGCCTTATCTCTGGCAAGACAGAGTGGGCAGGAGACGACCTGTACATATCTCCCCTTGACCTTGACAACAAGGTAGCTCCTACTGATTTAGTTGTCCCACTCAGTGCCGATTCGTCGCAGCTTGCGGCAGTTTATGCGGCTTCTCAGGGTAAGAGCTTCGTGCTTCACGGACCTCCGGGAAGCGGTAAGTCGCAGACTATCACCAACATGATAGCAAGTGCGCTGTATCAGGGAAAATCCGTACTCTTCGTTGCCGAGAAAATGGCGGCGCTCTCAGTTGTTGAAAAGCGTCTCAACAAGGTCGGTCTGGGACCGTTCTGTATCGAGCTCCATTCAAACAAGGCTCAGAAGCGAGCCGTGCTCAATCAGCTTGAAGAGACACTCAACGTAGGACGTATCAAGAAGCCTGCGGAGTACAAGGCTCAGGCTGACAAGATAGCAGAAATGCGAAAAGAGCTCAACGGTACTATGGAGGAGATACACAAGAAGCGCAACTTCGGCTGCTCCATGTATGACGCGGCTGTAAGATACGAGCGTAACAGCAGCTTCGGCGGCAAGTTCACTTTCACAAACGAGCAGCTTGACGCCATGAGCGAGACCTCCTATTCCACATGGCGAGAGACCTTGGAGAGCCTTGCTGCGGCAGGTCGTGAATTCGGCGACGTGACAACTACTGCCCTCGGAGTTTGCGAGCTTACCGAGTGTACTCCCGAAACAAGGGGTGCTATGGAGGTGAAGCTCCGCGAGCTTAAAACAGCTCTTGCGGCTGCACAGAGCGACACAGCTCAGATAGCAGCATTCACAGGCAGCAGCGAGATGACCTTTGAGGAATGCAGACTTGCTGCGGAGATTATGACGGCTTCTGCAAAGGGCGAGCAGCTTCTCCCCGATATCATTGCCGACAGCCGCTGGAACGGCTTCAAGGAGCCTGCACAGGCGCTTATGGGCACGGGAAAGCAGCTCATGAGCGTCAAGAACGAGCTTCTCGAAAAGTTCGAGCCCTCAGTCCTCGGCTACAATGCTTCGGACGCTCTTGTGCGCTGGAAAACCGCACAGGGCAAGTGGTTCATAGGCAAGGCATTGGGCAGCAAAAAGCTGGTTAAGGAGCTTGCAGCTCATGCGAAATCGGCTTCAACTGTAACCAAAGAGAATATAACGCAGTATTACGACAAGATAAATCAGTTCGCAGCTCTCAAAGCTCAGGTCACATCGGCTCAGCCCGAGCTGGTGAAGTACTTCGGTACTCTGAAGCTTGACGAGAACGCCGACTGGAACGCTATAGAGGGCATAGTTGCCCGTTCCTCGGAGCTGGGTGAAAGAGTGGCGGCTTCAACATTCTCGCCCGAGATAAAGCAGAAGCTCTGCGCAAGTCTTACAACAGGCGTAAACGGTGATACTTCAAAGATAACTGCGGATTATGCAGCTCTGGAAAATGTGGCTTCACAGCTCCGCGGCAGCTTCGGTATCAACACGGACAAGCTCATAACAGGCGAAAACTGGGGCAGCGACGCTCAGCAGAAGGCGGACGCTGTTATCGAGGAGCTTCCGCAGCTCAAGGAGTGGACGGGTATCGTCACTATATGCGGCAGGCTCAGAGAGCTTGGTATCGGCAATGTTGCCGACGCCTATATGAACGGCGAGGTGCCTACGGAGCAGCTTATCCCTGCCTTTGACTGCGATATCAGCAAGGCTATGGTGACAGGTACTATCTCACGAAACAGCGTACTTTCACGTTTTCAGGGAACTCTCTTTGAGGAGACTATCAGAAAATTCGGCGAGGTACTGGACAACTTCTCAACACTGTCTATCAAGGAGCTTGCGGCTGACCTTTCGGCTAAGATACCGACGCCCGGCAGCTCCGCTAACAGCTCGGAGATAGGCATACTGCAAAAGGCTATAAAGTCGGGCGGACGTATGATGTCTATCCGTAAGCTTTTCGACAGCATACCAAATCTGCTCCGCAGAATGTGTCCTGTAATGCTCATGAGCCCCATATCTGTGGCTCAGTATATAGATCCGTCTTACCCAAAATTTGACCTTGTCATCTTCGACGAGGCTTCTCAGCTTCCAACCTGCGAGGCTGTAGGAGCTATCGCAAGAGGCGAGAATGTCATCGTTGTCGGCGATCCGAAACAGCTGCCGCCTACAAGCTTCTTTGCGTCAAATCAGGTTGACGAGGAGAACTACGAAAAGGAAGACCTTGAAAGCGCACTGGACGACTGTCTTGCACTTTCAATGCCTCAGAAGCACCTGCTCTGGCATTATCGTTCGCGCCATGAGAGCCTTATCGCATACAGCAACTCCAAGTACTATGAGAACAAGCTCTACACATTCCCGTCCCCTGACGATCAGGTCTCGGAGGTAAGCTGGGTTCACGTTGAGGGCTACTACGACAAGAGCTCCACACGTACAAATAAAGCCGAAGCGCAGGCTGTAGTCGAGGAGATATGCCGCAGACTGAGAGACGAAAAGCTGAGAAAGCTCAGTATCGGCGTCGTTACATTCAGTCTCCCGCAGCAGAACCTTATCGACGACCTGCTCATGGACGCTTACCGCGCAGAGCCTAAGCTTGAAGAGTACGCCAACGAGATGTATGAGCCGATACTTATCAAGAACCTTGAAAACGTACAGGGCGATGAGCGTGATGTTATCATGTTCTCTATCGGCTACGGTCCCGACAAGGAGGGCAAGGTGTCTATGAACTTCGGTCCTCTTAACCGTGACGGCGGCTGGAGACGTCTCAATGTTGCAATCTCACGTTCAAAGTGCCAGATGATAGTATTCTCTGTCATCACTCCCGATATGATAGACCTTTCACGTACACGCTCAGACGGCGTTGAGGGACTCAAGGGATTCCTTGAATTTGCCGCCAAGGGCAGAAGCGCTCTTCCTGTAAGGGCAGGTTCAAACAGCAGCAGCGAGGGCTTTGAGACAGTAGTTGCGGCTGAGCTGAAAAAGCTTGGCTACGACTGCAAGTGCAGTGTGGGCTGCTCGGACTACAAGATAGATGTTGCAGTTGTAAATCCCGACAAGCCCGACAGCTACATCATGGGCATAAACTGCGGAAATGAAGCTAACTTCCATAACGGCACAGCAAGCGACAGAACGCTGTCTCAGCCGAGTGTGCTCAAAGGTCTTGGCTGGAACGTTATGAGCGTTTATATCATCGACTGGCTTGATAACAAGGAAAAGGTACTCGGCAAGATAAAGGCTGAGATAGACTCGGCTGTGGAGCGTTTCCGCGATCCTGATTCTGCTCCCAAGGCTGAGGAAAAGAAGAAGCAGGAGATAGTTTTCGAGACTGAGGAAGTCAGCGGCTTTGCAGAGAGCTTTGACGAATTCAAGTCCTTCAAGATAAAGGCACTTGGAAATTCTGAGAACTTTACAGAGGCGGCAACAGCAAAGATAACCAAGTGTATCAATGATATACTTGCGGCTGAGGCTCCAATGAACAAGAAAGTCCTTGCGAAAAAGACATTCTCTTGCTGGGGAATATCCCGTCCCGGAGCTAATATGAAGGCACTCTTCGATACTGCTTTTGCAAAGGCAGACGCGGCTGTTACTCAGGCAGGCGAGAACGAGTACGTATGGCTCAGCTCACAGAAGCCCGAGGAGTATGACAAGTGCCGCACCGTCTATAAGAACGACGAAAAGCGCGATATCGACGATGTTGCTCCCGAGGAGATAGCAGTCGGCATAAAGGAGATAATGTCCCGTCAGGTGGCTATGGCGCGTGAGGACCTGCTTCGTGAGGTAGCTCATCTCTTCGGCTTTACAAGGATAACACCGTCGCTGGAGACATCGGTGTCTCTCGGTATAAAGGCGGCTAAGAACCGCGGCTGGGTAGGCTTCTCCGAGGACGGAAGAGTGTCCTACACAGGAAATTGAATTAACGGAGTAAATCAAATTGAAACGACTTTTGATATTAATAGGAAAGATAATAGTCAAGCTTTTACAGCTTATGCACCGTAATGCGGGAAATCTGCCCGGAATCGTGCTGTGGCATCTGTCACGGCACAAGGCGGTGTCAATGTTTAAGGTGGACTGCCCCATAATCGCCGTAACAGGCACAAACGGAAAGACCTCTGTCACCAACTGTATCGCACAGCTCTTTGAGCGCAGTGGCAAGAAGATAATCATCAACAAGGAGGGCAATAATCTCGATACGGGAATATGCTCCATGCTGCTGAAATACTGCGATATGTCGGGAAAGGTCAAGGCTGACTACCTCATTCTGGAGACTGACGAATCCCATGTGCCTGTAGTGTATTCACAGCTGAAGCTGGATACCCTTGTGGTGCTGAACTTCTTCCGTGACCAGCTTGACAGAAACGGCGAAATGGAGACTCTTATCCAGAAAATAAACGGTTTCTGCAAGACCTTTGAGGGCAATCTTATCCTCAACGGCGACGATCCCAATACAGCGCGTTTGGGCAGGGCTAATCCCAACAACAAGAATGTTAAGTACTTCCACGCAGAGCCTTATGCCTTTGCTACAAAGAAGATATTTGAAGCTTCCGAGGGACGCTTCTGTCCTTTCTGCGGCGAGCCGCTGGAGTATGAGTATTACCAGTACTCCCACATCGGAAAGTTCATCTGTAAGAAGTGCGGCTTCGGAGACTATCAGCCCTACATCACCGCAAAGGATATCGACCTTGAAAAGCCTGTATTCACGGCTGGCGGTCATACCTATTCGCCTAAGCTCAACAGCATTTACAATGTCTATAATATGACCGCTGTTGCGGCAGCAGCTAAGCTCTACAGCATAGACCAGAAGATAGTTGACGGAGTTATCAACAGCTACACAGTTAAAAACGGACGTATGGAGAACTTCATGCTGGGAAAGAGCAAGGCTACGCTGAATCTTGCCAAAAACCCTGTAGGCGCCAATATGACTCTCCGTGTAATGAACGAAATGCAGGGCGAAAAGGAGCTTCTTTTCGTGCTCAACGATAATATCGCAGACGGTCTGGACGTATCGTGGATATACGATATCAATTTCAGTATCTTCGAGCGCGTGACGAGAGTTGTTACTTCGGGCACAAGAGCCTATGATATCGCAGTACGCATAAAGACTGCGGGCTACGATCCTGCGAAGATAGTAGTCCGCCCCGACCTTGACAAGGCTGTCGAGGAGCTTGCGAGCACCGAGAGCCGAAAGTTCGTCATCGCAAATTATACAGCAGTTCAGCCTACAAGAGCGGCTCTGAAACGCTATATCGCAAAGCATGGAGGTAACAAATGAAAACTATAAAAATTCTTCATATGTACGCCGATATGCTTGACCTTTACGGCGACAGCGGCAACATGGAGGTCATGGCTTTCCGCTGCAAAAAGCGCGGTATCGAATGTCAGATAGACAAGTATTCCATAGATTCGGAAATGCCTGATTTCAGCTCCTACGACCTTATCTACATCGGCGGCGGAGCCGATCTCGAACAGCAGCATATCTCCGCAGACCTGCTGAAATGCAGGGACGGTATCGTCAAGGCTTACAAGAACGGAACGTTTCTGTTCCTTATCTGCGGCGGCTATCAGCTCATGGGAAAATACTACCGTGACGCTGACGGCAACGACATTAAGGGACTGGGACTTTTCGATTATTTCACTGTAGCTCCCAACAGCCGCAGAAAGCGCTGTATCGGCAATATCGTCATTGAGACCAAGCTCACGGGAAAGCCTGTGAAGGTGGTGGGCTTTGAGAATCACGGCGGTCAGACTCAGGGAGTAAAAGCTCCTTTCGGAAAGGTGCTTTTCGGCAACGGAAACTGCTCCAAAAGCGAAGCCGAGGGCTACTGCGAGAAAAATGTCATCGCAACTTATCTCCATGGTCCCTGTCTGTCGAAAAATCCCGAGATATCGGACTACATGATAGAATACTGCATAAACAGGGGAGAGACCGAGCATATCGCTCTTGAAGCTTTAGATGATACTCTCGAAAAGGAATGCCGTCAGGTAATGCTGGACAGGCTTCTTAAAAAGTAAGGACAATGCAGGGGCGGATATTATCCGCCCATGTAATGTGCTGTAAGCGATGTACGATTATCGGTGTTGATAATAGTGAGCGAGTTTACGAGCGGCAACGTGGCAAGGGGGCGCAGGCTCTGCGCCCGTGTATGACAAACCGCGTTTGTTTCGGGCGAACACTGTTCGCCCCTACACATGGCATTTTTATTTGCAACGGGAATAACGGGCGCTCGGAAAGCGCCCCTACATAATCTAATGACTTTTAAACAAGCAACAGACAGTTGCTTGTTTTTTTCTCACGATATGTTATAATAACATCAGAGGTGATGATATGGAAACCAAAAATATTATACTTGAACTAAGAAACAGTCACGGTTTGTCACAGGAAGAGCTTGCCGAAAAGGTATTCGTTACCCGTCAGGCTGTATCACGCTGGGAGACAGGAGATACAGTGCCCAACACGGAAACGCTGAAGCTTCTGTCGGGTATCTTCGGTGTATCGATAAATACTATTTTGGGCTCGCCGAGAAAGCTGATATGTCAGTGCTGCGGTATGCCACTTGAGGACGAGCTTATCAGCAAGGAGACCGACGGCAGCTTCAACGAGAATTACTGCAAGTGGTGCTATGCCGACGGTAATTATACGTATCACGATATGGACGAGCTTATCAACGTTTGCGTTAAGCATATGGCTGCCAATGGCTTTTCTGAAGAACAGGCGCGTGTCCATATGAAGGATATGCTGCCAAAGCTTGATTACTGGAAAAATCATAAGGAGCTCGAGGACGGCGGCAGGTTTGAGGAATTCAAAAAGCAGCTCATTGACGAGTTCAATGCACTTGATATCAAGGGTATGCCAAAGGTGGAAAAGCTTAACGCTCTGGTGGGCAGCTATGTGAATCTTGCCTATCCTATGCCCAGCGGCTGTGTGGTGAAGCTTCTGGACGACAATGCTACGTATCTGGGCAATCAGCTTGAAGCTGAGAACGGAAGGTGCTTCGGTGTGCTGGCAAACGCAGATTTTCTTATGGTGGCTTCCTACGGAAAGGACGGCGCTGAGCCTGAGCTTATTCTCTACAAAAAGAGATAACGCCTTTCATATATACTCCGAAAAGGGGCTTTTTTCAACGCGAACACGTTGAATTTCAGAAAAATAATTTTGAGATTCTATGTATTGAACAAACATTTCTGTGTATAGTGGTTAGTGATTGGTGCATAGTGATCAGTAGGGGCGGATATTAGGCTGCTCCCCTTAACGGAAAAAGCGGGCTACCGAGTCGTAAAGTAACGGCTCATATTTGGTAACCTGCGATTCCGCCAAAGGGGGCTCCCCTTATCCGCCCTTTTAAAATGTGCTGTAAGCGATGTACGGTTATCGGTATTGATAATAGTGAGCGAGTTTACGAGCGGCAGCGTGGAAGCGGTCGAGCTGGCTCAGCTCGTTTTGTCATTTTTACAGTCTTTCTCCCATAAAATGTAGAAAAAACTCGGAGGAACTGTGATGATAAAAAGCAAGGTAGTCCGCGATACGCTGCTGCTTACGGCAATGCAGCTGTTTCTCGACTCCGCAGCACTGCTGCTCAACGTATTCATAAACAAACAGCTTGGAACATCTGCAATCGGCATTCTGAGCCTTATGGGCTCTTTTCTGGGACTTGCAGGAATACTCTCCAACGGCAACGCATTTCTATGCACAAGCCGTCTTGTTTCGGAGGAATTCGGCAAGCCCTGCGGCGATGTGAATCGTATCCTCGGATATGGGGTGAAGCTCAGCCTGCTGCTGAGCGCCGCTGTATCGGCAGGTGTGATATTACTGGCGGAGTCCATAAGCCGCCGTTTCTTCAGCGGCGCCCATATGACCGCAGCCCTGCGGCTCATGCCCTTTGCGCTTGTTACGGGAGCTGTGGCGGCTTGTCTTAAAGGCTATTTCAACGCCGCACGTAGGGCTGCGGTCACAGCAGCAGGCGATATAGCCGAATTTATCACAAGATGCACTGTAATTATTGCTGCTACCTGTTCAGTGAAAAACTGCACAGAGGACGCTGTCTGCGGAATTATGATAGGTGGCATAATCGCAGGCAATACCATGTCTCTGCTGTTTCTGAGCATTGCTTATCTAAGGTTCAGAGTCAAGGGAACGGGACGTTGCTCGCTGAGCTTCAGGCAGTACGCCGCTTTTTCCTTTCCGATAATGGGCGGCAGCGTTCTGACGGCTGTATTAAGCAGCACCAATGACGCGCTGATACCCGTATGTCTTCGGCAGTACGGCGACTCCGCAGGGGACGCTCTTGGAAAATTCGGCGTTTTCGAGGCGATAGTCATTCCTACGCTTTTCTTTCCGTCGGTAGTATTATGCTCCATGTCGGGGATAATAGTCAGTGAAGCTGCCCGGGCAAAGGCGGCGAAAAACAGCCTGCGGATAAAAATACTTACGGAGCGCATAAAGGCGTGGACGCTGATGTTTTCCGTATTTGCGGCGGCGGTGCTCATGCGGTTCGGCTGTCAGATAGGGGAGCTTCTCGGCGGCGGAGAGCTGGCAGGTACTATGATAACTATAATAACTCCCGTTGTGCCGTTTATCTACATGGAGATTGTTCTCGAAGCCATAATAAAAGGGCTGGGGCTCCAAAGCTTTTCGTCTATGAATTACCTTGCGGAGTACGTCATAAGGATTGCGGCAGTTCTTATTTTGGTGCCGAAAATCGGCTTTTACGGCATAGTGGTATCATACTATGCAAGCAATATCTTCGGCAACTGTATGCGTTTCGTAAAGGTAACGAAAGCAGCAAAGGCTCGGCGGGCACTTTGTGGAACATTGATTTTGCCCGTAATACTGGCATTTCTGACTATGTGGGCTGCGGAGGCTCTTGTTCATGTTTTCGGGCTCGGTATCGAAAAGCTCGCTGTTATGCTGTTTTTCGGGCTTATCTGGGGGACGGCTTATTTCGGGATTTTCTGCGCATTGGGGAAAGTTAAGCTATTTAGTAAATGCGGAGAAGATCTTTTTGTAAAAAATACACAACAAACTATTGAACGCATATTATAAAATGTAGAAAATTTTATGTTAGTATTGCAATTTTTTTATTAATGAATTATAATATTTGTATGCCGTGAATATCAGACGGATAAACCATTTAAGAGGAGAAACTTTGTCATGAAAGAATATGATGTAAACAAGGTGAAAAACATAGCATTTGCAGGCCATAACGGCTCGGGAAAAACTTCTCTTGCAGAAGCAATACTCTACAAGGCTGGAGCTTCCGACCGTCTTGGAAAGACTGCTGACGGCACAACAGTTTGCGATTACGATCCTGAAGAGATCAAGAGACAGATTTCGATCGGTACTTCTCTTGCTTCCTTTGAATATAACGATCTTAAAGTTAATCTGCTTGACACACCGGGTCTGTTTGACTTTGCTGCTGAAATGATCGAGGGTATCAGAGCTTCTGATACTGTTATGATAACCGTTTCCGCTAAGTCGGGCGTTAAGGTAGGTGCAAGAAAGGCTTACGAGGAGGCTGTAAAGCAGGGTAAGTCAAAGATGTTCGTCGTTACAAAGATTGACGACAAGGACGCTAATTTCTTCAACGTGCTCACAGAGCTCAAGACCGTTTTCGGTCCTACAGTTTGCCCTGTAGTTGTTCCTGTTGTAAGCAACGGTCAGGTAGTTGAGTACGTTAATCTCATCGAGATGAAGTGCTATAAATACGACGCTAAGGGCAATCCTGTTGAGACAGAAATGCCTACAGCCGAGATATCCGAGAAGTTCGAGTATCGTATCGACGGTCTCGTAGCCGCTGTTTCAGAGGCTGTTGCCGAGACTTCCGAGGAGCTTATGGAGAAGTTCTTCGAGGGCGAGGCTTTCACTCAGAAGGAGCTTATCGACGGTATCCACGACGGTATGAACAGAGGTATCATCACTCCTGTTGTATGCACATCTGCTGCCGACCTCGGCGGTATAGATATGCTCCTCAAGGAGATAGAGCTGCTTCTCCCGTCGCCTAACGAAGTATTCGCAGCCGAGGCTTACACTCCTACACAGGACGTTGTAGAGGTAAAGTGCGACGTGAACGATCCGCTCTCAGCTTTCGTATTCAAGACAGTTGCCGATCCGTTCGTAGGAAAAATGTCATTTATAAGAGTTATGTCAGGCAAGCTTTCAGCTAACAGTGACGTTATGAACTCCACTACAGGCACAGCTGAAAAGATAGGCAAGCTCTATTCACTCTGCGGAAAGAAGCAGACAGAGGTATCAATAGCAATGGCAGGCGATATCGTTGTAGCTTCCAAGATCTCCGCAAATACAGGCGATACTCTCTCAGACTCTTCAAGAGTTGTGGAGTTCGGCAAAATGGAATTCCCGAGACCTTGCTATTCAATGGCTGTAAAGGCTAAGGCTCAGGGTGACGAGGCTAAGATATCCGCAAGTATGCAGCGTCTTATCGAGGAGGATCCTACCCTCACATATGAGCAGGACGAGACTACAAAGGAGCAGATACTCAGCGGTCTCGGCGAGCAGCATATCGAAGTCGCAGCTGCTAAGCTCAAGACCAAGTTCGGCGTTGAGGTCAACCTTACAGTTCCTAAGATTGCTTACAAGGAGACTATCCGCAAGAAGGTAAAGGTTCAGGGACGCCACAAGAAGCAGTCAGGCGGTCACGGTCAGTTCGGTGACGTTTGGATAGAGTTCGAGCCATGCGTAAGCGATACCCTCGTATTCGAGGAGAAGATATTCGGCGGCGCTGTTCCTAAGAACTACTTCCCGGCAGTACAGAAGGGACTGGAGGAGTCAGTCAAGAAGGGCGTTCTGGCAGGCTGTCCTGTTGTTGGTCTGAAGGCTATACTGGTTGACGGTTCTTATCACCCTGTTGACTCATCGGAAATGGCGTTCAAGACAGCCGCTTCTATCGCATACAAGGAAGGTCTCAGACAGGCTGATCCTGTAATGCTGGAGCCTATCGGCGAGCTCAAGGTAACAGCTCCCGACGATAACACAGGTGATATCATGGGCGAGCTCAACAAGCGCAGAGGCAGAGTTCTCGGCATGGAGCCTGTAGGCAGCGGTATCACTCAGATTCTTGCAGAGGTTCCTATGCGTGAGATGCACGACTTCGCAATGTATCTCCGTCAGACCACAAGAGGCATGGGAAGCTTTACCTTTGATTTCGTAAGATATGAGCAGCTCCCTGCAAATCTGCTTACTGAGGTCATCTCATCTGTCGGTGCTGTTGAATAAGTAAAATACGGCGGCTGCCGCAACTGCGGCAGCCGTTTTGGTTTATATAAGGGGAAAAGATATGAGTAAAAACTGGAAAAAGAGCAAAAAGCGAGCCATTCTTATATTTATAGCGCTTTTTATTATAATTTCTATCGTTGTAGGCTATGTTATCACCTGCGTGGAGATGAACAAGAATTTCGGGCGCGGCGATTATCCCGAAAGACGATTTGCAGCTACATACTTCTATGACCACTATGAAAACGATTATCCCCGTCAGGAGGTAAGCTTCTTGTCGGGTGAGAATACGCTGAAAGGCTATATCTACGGCGGCAGCAACGACAAGGGACTTATTGTTTTTGCCCACGGCATAGGCGGCGGACATGAATATTACTTGAAGCTGCTGACAAAGCTTGTTGACGACGGCTGGCGAATCTTCGCCTATGACGCTACAGGCAGCGGAAACAGTGCGGGAGAGGGCTCCAAGGGACTTGCTCAGTCTGTGATCGACCTTGACCTTGCGCTTGATTTCGCCGAAAGCGATCCCGAGCTTGGAAAAATGGATACATATGTGTTGGGACACAGCTGGGGCGGCTATGCGGCGGCGGCAGTACTGAACTTCGACCACGATATAAAGGGCTGCATTACCATGTCGGGCTACAATACGCCCTATGAGCAGCTGGCAAGCTCCTGCGACAGTATGTACGGCAAGGCAGGTATCTTGCTTCACCCCTTTGTCTGGACATACAACAAGATGAAGTTCGGCAAGGATTCCTCATGGTCGGCTGTGGAAGGCATAAACAAGGCTGATATTCCCGTGCTTGTTATACACGGCAATGATGACGAGACCATAGGCTATGAGGAGGCGGCTGTTATCGCCCATAAGGACGAGATAACCAATCCCGATGCCGAGTACAAGGTCTTTACCGAGGAGGGCAGGAACGGGCATAATTCCTATTTCTATACTCCCGAGTACAGGGATTACAATAATAACGTGCTTAGCCCGAAATCCGAGGCTTTAAAGGAAAAGTACGGCAAAGATATCCCTGATGACGAATTGGAGAAGTATTATGCTTCTGTGGATAAGGAGCTTTACAATGGCTTCAATCAGGAGCTTGTCGACCTTATAGACGACTTTTTCACAAAATGCATGGGTTAAACCATGATGCTTATATAGAAGTTTATAGTTATTTATCGGGGGAAACCTTTCTGAGGAAAGGTTCTTCCCCGAACCCCTTTCCAAAGACTTTTATCTGGTTTTTTCTCAGATAGGGCGCTCCTGCTTTTTGCAGGGATTTTTTATTATATAGAGCGCCCTATCTGAGAAAAAACAAAACGAAAGTTTTAGGGAGAGAGTTTGAGAGAAGCCCCTTTTTCAAAAGGGGTTCTCTCAATAATAAGCATAAAAATTCTATATAAGTATCATGGTAAAACGCAGACGTTTTGTGCCTAAATAGGGCTTGATTTATTTTTGTCAACGTGATATAATATTCTTTGAACGATTTTTTAGAAAGAAGTGTTTTACATGACAAAAATAACTATTTTCTCGGGCTTTCTGGGCGCAGGAAAGACCACTCTTATAAAGAAGCTCATTCAGGAGGGCTACAAGGGCGAAAAGCTGGTGCTTATCGAGAACGAGTTCGGTCAGATAGGCATTGACGGCGGATTCCTTCAGGACGCAGGCGTTGAGATAACCGAAATGAACTCGGGCTGTATCTGCTGCAGTCTCGTGGGAGACTTCGGCAAGGCTCTGGAAAAGGTCCTTGCAGACTATGCTCCCGACCGTATCCTTATCGAGCCCTCGGGCGTTGGCAAGCTCAGTGACGTTATCCGCGCTGTTCAGAACATCAACGCTCACGATGTGGAGCTTGACGGCTTCACTACAGTTGTAGACGCAAAGAAGTACAAGATGTACATGAAGAACTTCGGCGAGTTCTTCGACAATCAGATAACCTATGCAAGCTGCCTTATTCTCAGCCACACAAGCGGTCTCTCGCAGGATAAGCTGGACGAGTGCGTAAAGAGCCTCCGCGAGAAGAATCCTGCTGCTCCTATAGTTACTACTGAGTGGGACGAGCTTACAGGCAAGCAGCTTGTTGACGCTATGACACAGAAGAATACACTTGATGACGAGCTCAAGGAGCTTCTTGAAGAAGCTGCACATCACGATCATCACCACCATGACCATGACCACGATGAGCATGAACATCATCACCATGATCACGATCATGACGAGCATGAGCATCATCATCACGACCATGACCACGATGAGCATGAACATCATCATCACGATCACGACCATGATGAGCATGACCACCACCACGATCACGGTCCTGACTGCACCTGCGGCTGCCACGATCATGACCATGACCACGAACATCATCACCACCATGCTGACGAGGTATTCACAAGCTGGGGCAGAGAGACTACAAGAACTTACACTATGGACGAGATACAGTCTGCTCTTGAAGCTCTCGGCAACGAGGAGAAGTACGGCATGATACTTCGTGCAAAGGGTATCGTTGCAGGTGCTGACGGTCAGTGGATACACTATGACTATGTTCCCGGTGTGCCGGATGTCCGCACAGGCTGTGCAGGCACTATCGGCAGACTCTGCGTTATCGGCTCAAAGATAAACGAAGAGGCTATTGCAGAGCTTTTCAAGGCTTGATAGAAAGGAGAATGGACCGTGCCTAATCAGGACGAACTGATCCCGATATACCTGTTCCTTGGCTTCCTTGAATCGGGAAAGACCAAGTTCATACAGGAGACCTTAGAGGATAAGCGCTTCAACAAGGGCGAAAAGACACTTCTTCTTATCTGCGAGGAGGGCGTGGAGGAGTACGATATCTCCCGTATGCCAAAGAAGAATGTCATTACTCACGTTATCGATGATAAATCTGAGTTCACTATGGAGAACTTCACGAAGATACTCAAAGAGAGCGGCGCTGAGCGCGTAGTCGTTGAATACAACGGTATGTGGCTCATGGACGACTTCTTCAAGGCTATGCCTGACGAGACAACTATCGCGCAGGTAATGTGCTTTGTTGACGCGACTACATTCAATAACTACAACGCCAATATGCGCAGTCTCGTTGTTGACAAGTTCAATAACGCTGAAATGGTGGTTTTCAATCGCTTTGAAAAGAGCTATGATCCCAATGAGTTCCACAAGGTAGTAAGAGGCGTCAGCAGACGTGCCGAGATAGTTTACGAATACACTGACGGCAAGGTAGCTTATGACGATATCGAAGATCCGCTGCCCTTTGACGTTGAAGCTGACGAGATAACCATTGAGGACAAGGATTTCGCTCTCTGGTACAGAGATATCATGGAGGAACCCATGAAATATGACGGCAAGACCATGACATTCAAGGCTCTTACTGCCAAGAATGAGAAGTTCCCTGTTAATACCTTTGCGGTGGGACGTCATATCATGACCTGCTGTGTCGAGGATATCCAGTACTGCTGGCTGGTAGCCCAGTATGAGGAGGGCGCAGAGCCTGCAAACAAGGAATGGGTGACTGTTTCGGGCGTGATAAGCGTTCAGAAGCACAAGCTCTACCGCGGAAAGGGACCTGTACTTCTTGTGAGAAGTATCGGAAAGGCAGAAGCTCCCGAGCAGCCTGTGGCTACATTCTATTAAAAATAGTAAAGCTCCGAAGTGGTTATGCTTCGGAGCTTTTTGTGATAAATCATAAATTAACGCAATAACTTGCCGAGCCCATGAACGGGATTCCAAAGGGACTGTGTTCCTTTGGTCAGGTCAAGGGCTGACAGCCCTTGTGGGGTGTGGGGCAAAGCCCCGCAGTTACGAAGGAGCTTCGCAAGGGTGAATTTCAAAAACAGTCCGGTGGACTGTTTTTGAAAGAGGGTGACTCCCCACGGGGTGGGGAGATGTCGCAACGCGACAGAGGGGACGGACCCGATTAGGGGGCCTTGCAAGTGAAGGCGTCCCTTAACGGGACGTCGAGGACGCCGTCCCCTACGTTTTTTCAACGGGCGTATAATATTCGCCCCTACAAATTATGATTTTCTTGATTTTTATTTGCGTAAGTGATATAATTCTTGTTGCGGATAGTAAAAAAAATATTTTACCGCGCTAACAAGATTGAAAATTTTTTTGAAATTATTTCGTCTTTTTCGGCGTCTGAAATCACTTATTTATGAAAGCTTTCATCAGGAGCTTCAGAGGAGATTGCAAGTCAGGGCTTTGTCCCTGCCTCTGATACTTGAAAGGAGTGAGGAAAATGAACGCCGAAACTAAAATACTAAGTGGAGGTGACGGAGCGATATTTACTAATGTACTGACTAAGGAACAAAGCTTTTCCAATGATGAGGATAACACAGTAAATCGCCTTATTATAAGCTGCAGGGAATCAAAAGAGAGCCTCAATACTCTCTATACTATGTTCAAGGACAGCGTTTTTGCGGTTGCCTTCGGTATTACATCGGACTATCATCTTGCGGAGGACTGCGTCATCGAGACCTTTGTGAGGCTTACGCAGGTGAAAAAGTTCTCACCCCAAAAAGGTGACGGAAAGGGCTTTATTCTCACTATTGCACGCAACGTTGCATTAGAGCTTCGCCGAAGACATAAACGTGAGGTAGCTAATTTTATCATACAGAGCTACGGCGAGGCTGAAAAGACTGTGGAGGACAGTATTTACATAAATCAGCTTCTGAAAAATCTTAACGAAAAGCAAAGGGAAACAGTGATACTGCATTGCTGTGCCGAGCTTACGTTCAAGCAGATAGCTAAGGTAATGAAATGCCCTGAAACTACGGCAAAATCAAGGTATCAAAAGGCAATATCCATATTAAAGGAAAAGGCAGGTGAACAGCAGTGAAAGATAACAGAATAAACGGAGCGGATGAGCTTGAAAAGGAGCTCAGAAATAAAATGTCGGAGCTTTCATCTAACGTTGACTGCTTTGAAAAGATATCCGCAAGAGCTTTTCCTGAGACAGATCAGGATTTTTCAGACAGCGAGTTGACCGTAAGCGATCTTGAGAATGTCACGGGCAGACGCAGGGCTGTTCCCGTATTGAAATGGGTATCAATAGCTGCGGCGGCTGTGGTTTGCATAGGTGTTCTGCCGAGGACAGTGTTCTTTCAGGAGTTCATATCCAATATCGGTCTGGATACAAACAAGAAGTACCGCGATATGATATCCGAGATAAAAAAGGAAACAGAGCTGCATGATTACAAGGTATTTGATATGCCGCTGAGCGAGTATATAGCTGACGATATACTGATATCTCCTTTATACGGCTGCCCCTTTGAGGCAGAGGAAACAGACGGGATAAATGTCCGTGTGTTCGTCAGGGAGATAGAGGGCGTTCCCACAAATCAGATATATGCTGTTGAATATACAGGCGATTACAGTGAATCAAACTTCCTTGCGGCTGCGGAGTCAAAAGCCAAGTTTACAAATAAGGATATAGATGATATCGGTGATATAAGCACTGAAGTCAATGACTCCAATGCGTACAGAGCAGCCTGCAATGCGTTTACGGGAGACAGATACTTTTTGCTCGTTGACAAAGAAGGCAAAAGAGCCACCGCTGCTTCATTCGCATATGTTCATCTCTTCAAGGACGATGACGCTGTAAAGACCTTGCAGACCGAGGTGCTGTACTGCAATTATGATGAGGATTGCGAGAAGTACTATTACGATACGCTGACAAGGTGCTATGATAAGGATTCGCAGGCAGTGATCGAATATGATATTCCCGAAGCTGATAAGCTCTGGAAAACATCACTGAATTACGACGGTTCAAACGCTATGCCAAAGGAAAGCAATTCTGCATTTAACAGAAAGGACTTCTTTGCAGATGCGGCAGAATATGAAGACTTAACTGAAACTCTCAGCTGGTATGAGCCTTACAATCTGGCAGATGAAGCTCTTGTTGATGACAAGGTGCAGACCATGAGATTCAGTGAAAACAGTGCTGTCAAGACATTTAAAACGCCTGCTGACAGCAGTATAAAGGCTGCTATGCGTATGTATGAGCCTTATATCACTCATTTTATGTATGATTCGCAGAGTGATCCGACTATTGCTATCAGTATCGACGGCAGAGATGAGCAGATAATCGTTCACAGCGGCAATATCGAGGGCGATTTTGCTGAACTTGGCAAAAAAACAGAAAAAACGACAAATTATGTAGAGTTCAGCGGCGACCTTTTCATAGAAGAACAGGAGCAGATGCAAAAGAATGCTGAAATAAACAGACAGATTCACGAGGCGGCTTTGGAATCAGAGGAGATACGGAAACAAGCAGAAAATGCTGCTGAAAAAACAAGTCAGCCTTATAATGCGTTTATATTCAGCACGGATCAGTCATTTGTACTTTCGAGCGGAGAACAAGAATAAGCTTACGGCAGCTTGCTGAAAACAAAAGAAAGAAATATACAGCCCTACGCAAATATCCGTGATACTAATATAGAAACTTATAGTTAATTATGGGGGGAAACCTTTCTGAAGAAAGGCTTTCCCTCAATAATAAGCATAAAATTTCTATATAAGTACTATGGTTACGTAGGGCTGGTTTTATGCCAAAAAAGATGCTGTCTGCGGGGGGAATTGCAGACAGCGGAGGATAGAGGAATGGTGATATAGAACAGATCGCGTATCGATCTTGGATCAGGCTGCGTGACTGAGCTTCTCAGGCATAGCCTGCGGAGCTGCCATGTTTTTTTTGAGTGTGTGCTCAAAAGCGGTCATGTTGAGGAGAAGTGCTCCTATCCATGCTGAGGCTTCTGCATAAGCAGTAGCGCGGAATCCGATGACAGGTATGAACAGGGCGATAACGCCTATTCTCAGTGCCATTTCAGCGATTCCCGATATCATTGGTATCATAGGCTTTCCAAAGCCCTGATTGCCGTTGCGGAAGATGAAGAGGAAGTCAACTGCAAAGAGGAATATTCCGCATATTGGGAGATAAGTCTTTGCTATGGCTATGGGCTCAGCGCCGCTTACCATTATCTTTGCAAGATATGTGGGCAGGAATACCATTACAGAGCCGAGTACCACATAGGCGATAGTAGCTATTGTAAGGCATACGTGAAGTCCCTCGCGGATACGGTCAAATCTGTGTGCGCCGTAGTTCTGGCTGGTGAATGCAGACATTGCGAAACCTGCTGTGCAAGCCGGCTGCATAAAGAGATTGATGAACTTGCTGCAAGCGGAATATGCAGTAGTATAGGCAACTCCCAGACCGTTTACGAAATACTGGATTACCATGCAGCCAACAGCTGTAATGGAGTTCATAAGCGCCATTGGGAGACCGTTGCTGAAAAGCTCGCCGTAGAGAGCTCCGTTGCCGCGGAAGTCCTCTTTTGTGATGTTGAGGACATCTATCTTGCGGATACGTATGAAGCATATTGCCGCAGATACTACCTGCGAGAAGATAGTTGCTATTGCAGCTCCCTCAACGCCTGTTTTCAGCACGAATATGCAGAATGTATCGAGGAAGATGTTGACTATGGTCGATATGATTATGGCTGCAAAAGGTGTTTTGCTGTCGCCCAGTGCGCGGAGTATGCAGGAGCAGAGATTGTATGCGATAGTGGCGATAAGTCCGCCGAAGATGAAGTAGCCGTATACAAGACCGTCGTGCATTATAGCTTCGTCTGTGCGGAGCAGGTGGAGTACGGGCTTTAAAAAGGCTGTGCTCAGCGCTGTCAGTGCCGCTGCTATGATAAAGCAGAGTATTGCCGATGAAGCAACGGAGCGGCGGAGCTTTGAGTAGTCCTTTGCGCCGAAGCTCTGTGCGGTGATCACCGAGAAGCCGTTGGCAAGTCCCATTGAGAAGCCGAATATAAGAAACGTAAGTGAGGACATATTGCCTACCGCTGCAAGAGCGTTGTCGCCCAGTCCTTTGCCGACTATGGCTGTATCAGCGATATTGTACATCTGCTGAAGCATATTTGTCAGCAGCATGGGAAAGTAGAATTTGAGAATGAGAGAGCTTACTTTTCCCTGTGTAAGGTCGTTTGCCTTTGCCATATCCATACCCCCCTTGAAGCTTTGGTCCTTTGTGTTGTTTTCTGACTCTATTATAATCAAAACTCTCAGTAAATTATATCAGAACTATTGCTTTTATATCAAAAATAGGATATAATAGAATCAACATATGAAAATAATATCGCAATTTCTGAAGGGGGGAGTTTATGAAAACAGACCGTGACCTTAACTATAGGCTGTATATCCAGCGCAGTGACGGCTTTACGCGGAATCCGTTCCAGAATGAGCTGAGCTATTACAGAACTATACAGGCAGGGGACGTGGAGGGCGTAAAACGGCGCTTTGAGACAGTGCGTAAGAACTTTTTCGCAGGCAAGGGAACTCTTTCCGACGATCCTGTGCGAAATATAGTCTATCATTTTGTAACGGCAGTAGCACTTGTGTGCCGTTTCTGCGTTGAGGGAGGACTGCCCCATGATACGGCTTATACTCTCAGCGATATTTATATACAGCGAGCCGATAAGCTCAAAGACGTGGAAAAGGTGATAGACCTCTTTCTCGAAATGCAGCTGGATTTTGCGGAACGAATGAGAGTCCTCAAAAAGGAAAACGTCATATCTATCCATGTGCGCAGATGTATCGACTACATATATGAGCACTTGCATGAGGAGCTGACGCTGAGTGTCCTTGCGGAATATGTAGGCTTGAATCAGTCGTACCTTTCCAAACTCTTTTCAAAGGAAACAGGAATGAGTGTGAAGTCCTTTGTCACTAAGGCGAAGATTTCAACAGCGGAGAACCTGCTGAAAAATTCGGATTTCACCTGCCTTGATATATCACTTGCACTTGGTTTTTCCTCCCAGAGCGCCTTTATCAGCGTTTTCAGAAAGGTCAACGGCATGACTCCGAAGAAGTACAGGGAAATGCACTATATGGACGTCATCGAAGCCGACAAAAAGGAGCAGAAGCGCTGAATGAAGTACAAAAATATTAAGGCGGCGGAGTTCATATCCCGTCCCAACAGATTTATTGCTAAGGTGCGTATAGACGGAAACGAGGAGACTGTTCACGTTAAGAATACGGGCAGATGCAGGGAGCTCCTTACAGAGGGCTGTACCGTTTATCTTGAAGAGTCGGACAATCCAAACCGTAAGACAAGATACGACCTTGTTGCTGTGGAAAAGCTGAGAAGCGGCAAGTCGCCACTGCTGGTGAATATGGACTCCCAGATACCCAATGCCGCAGCTGAGGAATGGCTGAGAAAAGGAGAGCTCTTTTCAAAGCAGGCTGAGATTCGCCGCGAGTTTACATACGGGGAGTCGCGTTTTGATTTCCGCATAGAGGACGGCGGAAAGGTATCTTTCCTTGAAGTCAAGGGGGTTACCCTTGAAAACGACGGTACAGCAAGCTTTCCCGACGCTCCCACTGAGCGCGGTGTGAAGCATATCCACGAGCTTATCCGCGCACATAAAGAGGGCTTCGGCGCATATATCCTATTTGTGGTACAGATGAAAGAGATTCGGGAGCTTCGTCCCAATGACGCTACACACAGAGCATTCGGCGATGTGCTCAGGCTTGCAGAGCGTGAGGGCGTTAAGATACTTGCATACGACTGTATAGTTACTCCCGACAGCATGACTATAGATAAACCAATTCCCATAAGAACGGAGCTGAATATATGAACTGGAAAGAACTGCTTTGCGAAAAAAGACGCAGAAGCTACTCGACATCGGCTGTCTGCGCCGATCCGAGAAACGAATTTCAGAAGGACTACCACAGAATAATCGGCAGCGCTTCATTCCGACGTTTGCAGGACAAGACGCAGGTATTCCCGCTTGACAGGGGAGACTTCGTCCGTACTCGTCTCACTCATTCGCTGGAGGTCTCATCATTTGCAAAATCCCTTGGACAGATGATATTCCGCAATATACTGCAATACAAAAAGGACAGCGAGCTTCAGGAGTCCGATATTGAGAAGATATGCAGTATTCTCGAATGTGCGGGACTTGTACATGATATCGGAAATCCGCCCTTCGGTCATTTCGGCGAGGACTACGTCCGCGACTGGTTCAGGAGAAATCTCCCGAAAATGGAGTTTGACGGCAAGAAGCTTGACGAGCTTCTCACGCCGCAGATGATGGGAGACCTGTGCAACTTCGAGGGCAATGCGCAGGCGCTGAGACTGCTGACAAAGCTTCATTTTCTCGTTGACGGCAACGGCATGAACCTGACCTATCCGCTGCTGAATACTATTATAAAGTACCCCGTGCCGTCCACCGGTATAAACAAGAAAAGCGGCAATATCAAGGACAAGAAAATGGGCTATTACTACGCCGACAGGGAGATATTCGAGGATATCGTGAGCTCCACGGGAGCAGTGGACTGCCGTCACCCTTTGGCGTTTATTCTTGAAGCCGCCGACGATATCGCATACAAGACTGCCGACACAGAGGACGCTGTGAAAAAGGGCTTTATCAACTATTCCCAGCTTCTTTATGAGCTGAAAAATACCTATATGGACAAGTGTGCCGACGAGGGCGAGCACGAGGAGTACCGCAGAGCTGTTGAAAAGCTTGAATCCTACTATGCACAGGCGTTGGAGAACGGTTTGTCATCTCCCGAGCAGAATGCAGTCCAGCGCTGGATAATCTATGTGCAGGGCGTTATGCTGAGATGTGCCGCTTACGGCTTCACCAGCAACTACAGCGCTATCATGGAGGGAACTTTCCCCAAGGAGATAATCGCAGTCTCTCACGGAAACGCTCTTGCCTATGCGCTGGGCGATATGGCTTACCGCTTCGTGTTTAAATCTAAGGAGATATACAAGCTTGAAGTGGCGGCAGGGGAGATATACGAGTTTCTCCTTGACAAGTTCACCCGTGCGGCTGTGCTTTACGATACGGAGCTTGAAAGCTCTGCCATTGAACAGCGCGTCATGCGGCTCATATCCGAGAACTATATCCGCGCTTACAAGGTCAGCGCCGAGGGAAAGTCCGAGGCTGAGAAGCTCTATCTCCGCCTTATGCTTGTGACGGATTACATCTGCGGCATGACCGACGGCTACGCGAGAAAACTTTACAGGGAGCTGAGCGGAATTGAGTGACAAGACAAGAAAAAGCGCAAAAAAGCGCATTTTTGACATTATCCAGATAGGCAACAGAAACGACCTGCCCAGCCTGCTGTTTGATTACTTCATAGTGGCGGTCATATTGCTGAACATCACCATAGTCTTTCTCGGTACATTTGACGAGCTTTCGGACTATTCCACGCTGTTTCGAGCCGTTGAGACCGTTACCGTGGGAGTTTTCTGTATCGAGTATATTCTGCGTATCTGGACTGCCGACCTGCTCTATCCCAAGAAAAGTCCAATGGGTGCAAGGCTGAGATTCCTGCGTTCCTTTGACGGTATAGTTGACCTGCTGACCATACTGCCGTTTTTCTTCCTGAGCGGATTTATCGTGTTCCGTATGCTGAGAGTTGTGCGGATACTTCATCTGTTCAGAGTAAACGCCCATTACGACTCGTTCCACGTCATAACCACGGTCCTTGTGGAGAAAAAGAACCAGATAATATCATCGGTATTTATAATAATCGTGCTTATGCTGGCTTCGTCGCTGGGTATCTACAGCGCCGAGCATGATGCTCAGCCGGGAGTGTTCAAAAACGCCTTTTCGGGTATATGGTGGAGCGTTTCCACGCTTCTCACCGTGGGCTACGGAGATATCTACCCCGTGACTGCTATAGGCAAGATAATGGCTATCCTCAGCGCCTTTCTCGGCGTGGGAGCAGTTGCTGTCCCTACTGGTATCATCAGTGCAGGTTTCGTTGAGCAGTACACCAAGAAGCAGTACTCCGACGTGCGTTTCAGCGACATTGACGAGGTCGGGGAGGTCCTTGTTGATAAGGAAAGTGCATTCAGGGGACTGACAGTTGTGGAGGCTGACGAGAGGTTCAACGTCCGTATCCTTGTGATCCTCCGCGGAGAGCTGACCGTAATGCCTGTGGACGACTTACGTATCAAGCAAAATGATATACTTATTGTGCGCAGTGATAAGATAGTTAAGTGAATTTTTTACATAAATATAAAATAAGGTGCAATATTTGTTAAGAATCTCCAAATAACGCTTCCCCTTATTGACATTAGTGAATATAAATGTTATAATATACTTGCGAAAATAATTGGGTTATTATTTGAGCGTGACCAAAGTCGGCTATCTGCACAACAGCTGTACGGAGGTAATTTCTTTGTAATGGACAAATCAGAGGAGCTGTATTCATAGGCGAATACAGCTTTTGTCCTTTTATGGCGGATAATAAAAGTAAAAGGTCTCCCGAGGGAGACCTTTCGTGTTTTTATGAACCGCAGAACAGCTCGTAGAGTCTGTCTGGCATTGGAGCATCACCACAGTCAGTTCCGTCTGTTCCATACCTCATTACCCATTTATGTTCAAAGTTAAGTGCGTATACTCTGTTGTTATCATTGCTATCTATGAGATAAGTATTTGGTGCTTCATATTCGGTTACCGCAAATTCAGCTGCGGTGATTTGTCTGTATTGGATGCTTCTGAGTATATCAAACATTTCGGGACACTGATATGAACGCCATGTTACATTTGAAGCTTTGGTACATGGCAGATGTATTACCCAAGGCTCTGTTGTATCGGGAGTTTCTTCTTCCTGATAGTACCTTGTAGGCTGCATATTGATAGAGTTGATATTTTCAGTCAACCAGTTAATTATATCGTCTGGCAGAACAGCTTCTGCATCAACACCGTTTTTCCATATATATTTGCCATGTAAATTGATCCAGTATATCTGTCCGTCATCAGTTGTCAGCTTATACTCGGGAAGTCCGTCACAGGTAATGGGAATATAGTTAAGGTTTGCAAGTCTTGCAAATATTTCGGACTTTGATGTGTTTGTTTTTGTTTCGGCAACAGTTGTGACAGTGCTCGTTGACGCTTTTTTAGTCGTAATCTTAGTTGTTGTCTGAGGAAAGGTGCCTTTTTCTGAAACTGTTGACTTCTTTTCATCGGTAGCGGCATGGGAGTTCACAGCAGCAGGCTTTTTCTCCTCATTTTCCTCAGTTGTGGGAGCTGTATTTGTGCTTTCCTTTGTTTCTTTCTCTTTATCCTTTTCTTTCTTGGTTGCAGCTTCGGTGCTTTCTGTCTGCTTATCTTCGGCTGCCGTGGTACTTTCCGTAGCAGGAGGTATCACTACCTCAGACGGCTCGATATGCCTTGTGGGACGGTGCTTGTGGAGCAGAGCTCCTATACCGCCGAAGCCTGCTATAAGTATGAATGCCGAGGCGAGAGCGGCTATGCGCTGCCACCTTATACCGCTGCGGACTTCAACTCCTGATACAGTAATAGCGGACTCATCTTCTGTGGAGCGTTTTGTCGATGTTTCGGAGCTTATCTCGGCTTCTCTGATAAGGTCGTCGTCGATGAGGTCAATGGCTTCAAATAATTTCATTTTATTCATGCTCGAAACCCTCTTTCTTCAAAAATTCCTTTAGCTTCTTTCTTGTCCGAAAAAGATATGTGGCAACTGTTTTCTCGTTCATGCTGAAATACTCGGCTATCTTTGAAAGGCTGTCGCCGTACCAGTAGCGCCGCACGAAAATTTTGCGGTGTCGTTCGTCCTGAGTTCGCAGGAAGCGGCTTATGACCTCCGCCAGTTTCTTTGCGGACATATCGTCCTGCTGTCTGTCGGGGATACACTCGGCAAGCTCGTCCAGCGATACGCTCAGCTGTGAGCTGCGCTTGGCTGCGGTGTTGTATTTCAGGCGGTCTATAGCCTTGTTCTTGACTATTCGGCACAGATATGTTTTCAGGTCGTCAGGCTCGTCGGGCGGTATCCTGTTCCATATGTCATAATAGGCGGTGTTTATGCACTCCTCGATGTCCTCGCGCTGGGAAAGGATATTGCCTGCGATATGACAGCATAACCTGTCGTATTTCAGCTTTAGCTCGGTAATTGCCTGTTCATCTCTGTTTCGGAAAAGTTCGATGATACTTTTATCATTCATGTGTGCTCCTCCTTTCGGGAGGTTGAGGTCCCTCTTGCTTATATAGTCGATTTTGTCAGGGAGATATTTCACTTTTGGGCAAAAAAATCCGCGCTCCACCAAGAAGTGAAGCGCGAACCCTCATTATAAGTGCGGATAACAGGACTTGAACCTGCATGAACTTGCGTTCATATGGACCTGAGGGATAGGTCGTGTTAGTGAGCATATATTCTCTCAGACTAATCCAAGTCTTTGAACAGCAGCCTCATATAGTCGCGTTTTCCGTATATGATACGGTCTATATAGACGGTATTCCCGCTTGTTCTGTAGAATGCAAGATAATTCTTATAAACAAGGAAACGATATCCGCTGAACAAATCGGACGAGAAATAAAGAGGTTTTCCTATCTCTGAATGCTCTTGCAGAGCATCTATTGTATCAAGAATACCATTTATCGTATTCTCAGCAGCAGTGGGATTTAACAACTTTTCAGAAATATATGCCCATATTTCGTCCAGGTCATTCTGAGCTTTCGGAGAGTAAACGATTTTATTCATACTTTCCTTGCTCCAAAACGCTTTCTGATATCCTCAGATGATATCCAGCCTTCCTGTTCACCTGTCTTTCTACCATCTTCCAGTTCGCACATCAGGCGGAGTGCTGCTTTAGTACGCTCGTATTCCTCTTGTTCCTCAATATCAACGATCGCATAGCAGCCCCGACCGTTCTTGGTAAGATAAACAGGCGAACCTACTGCAACGTCCTGCAATACGGCAGAATAATTTCTTAAATCTGAAATAGGCACGATATTCGGCATAGTAACAGCTCCTTTCAGAATAATTTTTCATATTTATTATAACTCAGTCATAATGATTTGTCAAGTTTTAAGATAAATTTATCAGCCGATTTCTCATAAAGTATTAAGTTGATAAATGGCTTATTCTTTAGTTTTTTACTGTCAGCTTTTACATCGCCTTTGCAATAAAACACGTTTCTATCTTCAAATCCCCAGTTAGCATTCCGCCAGTAAAAGAGCTTGCTGTCCTTGTAGTAAAGCTCTTTCAGCTTATTCAGCGAGGCATTTACGGATTTGTTTACCGCATTCGGTGTCATGAGCATTAGCTCGGATAAGAACTTCAACAGGGCTGTCTCATCACGCAGCCTGATATCTGCCTATCTCAGATTTTGGGTGTTCTCTGACTGCACATTTCTTGACAATTCCAAAATGGTTTGTGATTATCATGTGAAAATATTTTTTGTACATATTGATGCAATATTTAAGTTGACATTGAGCAACTTTTGTTGTATAATTTGAGTGCTTGACTTATATCAATTAAGATTAAAAAGGAGAATGATATATGTTTATTCCGGAAATACCAAACAACAGCTTGACAGAAGAAATAACTCAGATCGTTGAGTTAAGTAAAAAACTTGAGGAGAATTATTTTTTTAAGTATTATCCGCCTACTACCGAAGAAGAATTATCTTCATGGGAAAAAGAGAATAGTATAAAAATACCTGAATCTCTCAAAGATTGGCTAAGATTTTCAAGCTATTCAAATATTTGCAGCGAACTTGCAGTAATTAATGGAGTCGAAGACTTTAAAATTAATTGCGATTTAGTACCTGGAGAAATGATCATAATAGGTGAAGTAATTGGCGATGGTGAATTTATAGGTTTTTCAAAAGAAACAGGCGAGATCATGTGGGAAGACCACGGCGAAGTCACGAGATTAAAATCTTTTGATATCTTTTTAAAAGATACAGTAATAAGAATGTTAAAGAAATCATAGTAAAAGGAATGCCGATAAAATGAGGAGAAGGTTATGAAAGAACTGGAACTGGAAGCTAAAGTAGAAAATTTATCAGATGTACTTGCTTTTGTTGACGAGGAGCTTGAAGGAGCAGGCTGCTCAATGAAAATTCAGATGCAGATCGATATTGCTGTTGAGGAAATATTTGTGAATATTGCTAATTATGCATACTCTCCGGAAATAGGGACGGCAACTGTCCGTATTGAGGTTATGGGGGATCCGCCGGCGGTAGATATAACATTTATTGACGGCGGTGTTCCGTATGATCCGCTTGCAAAGGCAGATCCCGATGTTACTCTTATGGCAGAGGAAAGGCAGATCGGAGGCTTGGGTATCTTCATGGTAAAAAAGAGCATGGACGATGTTAAATACGAGTATCTTGACGGGCATAATGTATTAACACTGAAAAAAGGTCTGGTGAGCAGATGAAAAAAATATTTGGTTTGACATTTGGAGGACTTCAGCAAAAGATACTGAATCTTGTGCTGATCTTCATATTGGCGATAGTTGGCGTTTATGTTTCTGTTGCAGTTTATCAGAGCAAGTCACTTTCAAACACTGTGAGTGAGGCGAGCGAGGAACAGCAAAAGTCGATCAATTCAGCTTCAAATGAAACTATGGATGCTGTGGTTGCTGCATCTCTGACAAGATCTACGGAAATGCAGGCATATATTGCAGATGATATGTTTTCTGATGTCAAGAGCGATGTGCTGACGCTGCAATCTTTTGCAACGGCGCTTTTTAACAGTTCCTACAATTTCAACAGTCGTCCGGTAAGTTACCCTGATCCTGCAAATGACGGCATTGCGACAGCGCAGCTCCAGCATGAAGAGGGCATTGATCCGGAAAACACAGAAACCCTCGGTTTGATCAGTAATATGAGTGATGTTATGATATCTATGTTTAACAGCTCAGACAAGCTTGACAGCTGCTTTATCGGAACTGCTGATGGGCTTATTCTTTACGTTGATGATCGTTCGGGATCTTACGTTGACGAGAACGGCGAGATCATCAAGACTTTTGATGTAAGAAACAGACCATGGTACAAGGGAGCTGTGGAAAAGGGAGATGTTTATTTTACCGGCATAGAGCTTGATACCTCTACGGGTATCGCAGGACTGGTATGTGCGGCTCCTGTTTATAAAGACGGTGAGCTTGCGGCGGTTGTAGGTGCAGATATTTTTCTCACAAGTATTTCTGACTATGTCAGAAACTCCAACGAGCAGGGCGGCTTTATCTGCGTGGTCAATGAGCAGGGCATAGTCATTTTTTCTCCGCAGACTGAGGGTACATTTAACGCAAAGCTTTCAAATAATGCGGCGGATCTCAGGAAAAGTGACAATGCGGAACTTTCTGCTTTTGTTACAAAGGCACTGAACGAACCCACTGGTCTTGAAACGATTACCGTTGACGGAACGGAGTACTATCTCACAGGTTCGCCTATGAGTACTGTAGGCTGGACAGTTATAAATGCGGTGGAGAAAAGAATCACACGCCAGCCAACCGAAATGATGCTGGACCGTTACAACAGTATAAACGAAAGTTCGGCAGAAAAATTTGAGCAGGGTGTGGATAGATCAAGACAGACGCTGCTTGTAATGACACTGGCAGTTTTGGTGCTTGCAACGATAGGTGCGCTGTTTGTAGCAGGAAGGATAGTAAAGCCGATTGAGCGCATTACTAATCGTATGGGTATGCTGAGCGGCACAGACCTTGCGTTTGAGATGGAGGATGCCTACAAGACAAATGACGAAATTGAGGTTCTGGCACAGGCATTTGCTACCCTTTCAAAGAGAACAAGGGACTATATAGACCAGATCACCACGATAACTGCCGAAAAAGAACGTATCGGCGCAGAGCTGGAGCTTGCTACAAAGATACAGGCGGATATGCTGCCTAATATTTTTCCTGCTTTCCCGGAACGTGATGAGTTTGACATTTTCGCTACGATGACTCCTGCAAAGGAGGTCGGCGGTGATTTTTACGATTTTTTCCTTATTGATGATGACCACCTGGGAATGGTAATGGCTGATGTTTCGGGCAAGGGCGTTCCTGCGGCTCTGTTTATGATGATGTCAAAGATCCTCGTAAATAACTTTGCCATGATGGGCGGCAGCCCTGCCAAAGTCCTGGAGCAGGCGAATAACCAGATATGCAAGAATAACGATGAGAAAATGTTTGTAACCGTTTGGTTTGGGGTTATGGAGATTTCCACAGGCAAGATAACTGCCGCAAACGCCGGTCATGAATATCCTATGATAAAAAAAGCTGACGGCAGCTTTGAGCTGTTCAAGGACAAGCATGGTTTTGTTATCGGCGGCATGGACGGAATTCGCTACAAGGAGTATGAGTTCACGCTTGAAAAGGGCGGAACACTGTTCCTGTATACTGATGGCGTGGCGGAGGCTACAAATGCTCAAAACGAGCTGTTTGGCACTGAAAGAATGCTTGAAGCACTCAACGCAGAGCCAAATGCTGCGCCAAAAGTGCTGCTGAAAAACATGAAGGATGCAGTCGATGACTTTGTGGGCGATGCTCCTCAGTTTGATGATCTTACCATGCTCGGAGTGAAGCGGATTTGATTTATTCCGTTTATACATAACTTTTTTCTTGGGCAGCTTATGATTAAATAAAAAAGAATACAAAGACATTAACAACAATAAAGCGAATCTTCAGCATAGGCTGAGGATTCGCTTTTTCTGATGAATCATAACATAGATACGTGCAAAAATAGTCGGGGAAAAATCGGCTCATATATTTTGGTTACAACGTTTGGGAGTGACTAAAGCATACATTGCCGATCAGGCAGATGGATCAGGATTTGTCGTTATTACCTTGACTACTCCAAGTCTTCTGCCCTGCTTTCTTGAGTATATCAAATAGTCCGCCTCCGCTGACATCTTCAAGCTGTTCGAGGTCGAGCTCTTCGTTATCGGACTCTTGATTTTCTGGCGATCTTTTAATATTATCGGTCATAGTGATTCCTCCTTTGTGAAATCTGTTTATATTTCTTTTTGTGAAATACAAACAATTTACGTTCGTATTCTACAATTTTATTATATCATAGCATTTTTTTAATTAAAATAGACAAAGTGTAAACTGTCAAAGAATAGTCAACAAATTTCAGCTGCGGTTGATGTGCGCATTCTACAAAAATACGAAATTTCACAAATATTTTCTATCGAATATACAGCGTTTTATTGACTGTTTTCAATTTATGTGGTAAAATAATTATTAGATAACAAAACATTATCAGCATATACAGCAGGAGGTAACGACTATGACTGTAACAATGAACAGAAATGATAAAGAACTGGCAGTAGCTATTAACGGAAGACTTGATACACTGACTTCGCCTGAGCTTGAAGAAAAGCTTGAGCCTGAGCTTGATAACACAGAAAAGCTGATATTTGATTTTGAGGGGCTTGAATATATATCAAGTGCAGGACTCAGAGTCTTGTTATCCGCTATAAAGGTAATGGATGAACAGGGCGAGATGATAGTAAAAAATGTCCGCCCCGAGATAATGGAAGTACTTGAGATTACAGGTTTTGTTGATTTCCTAAACATTGAATGATTCGGGAGAATAGTATGGCTGAACAAAAAGAAAAGATTTTCAGGAAGGAATCACTTGAACGTATTTCATCGCCTGAGCAGCTTATAGATTATTTGCGTGTCACAAATCCGGGTATATGGATCATCCTTGCTTCTATAATTATTTTACTTGGAGGTCTTATTGTCTGGAGTATGGTTGGAAGCCTTGAAACAATTACAGACAGCGTTGCAGTTGTTGAGAACGGTCGTGCCAAATTAATAGTGAATGACAGGACATACAGTGAAATAACTTCGGGAATGACGATACGTATCGATGATGATGAATACTGTATTTCCTCAGTTGATAAAGACGAATATGGAAGAACAGTTGCATACGCTGAAATTGATAAAACTGACGGCAAATATGATGCGGAAATAGTAACAGAAAGCGTTCATCCTATCAGATTTTTGTTCAATTGAACGAGGGAAAAATGAGTAAAAAGAAAGCTAAGATAAATCAGCCGATCACGAAGGGCGTAGCAAAAGTGCCTGTAATTATGCAGCTTGAAGCACTTGAATGCGGAGCAGCCTGTCTTACAATGGTATTGGCTTATTATAATAAATGGATCCCTCTTGAGCAGGTAAGGGCTGACTGCGGTGTATCCCGTGACGGTTCAAATGCAAAGAATATCGCTAAAGCAGCAATGTCTTATGGATTAAAGGTACGTGCTTACAGCCTGTCGCCTGAGTCTATAAAAGAAAAAGCTGATTTTCCCTGCATTATCCATTGGGATTTCAATCATTTTGTTGTTCTGAAGGGCTTCAAGGGAAGATATGTATATATAAATGATCCGGCAAGAGGCGATGTCAAGGTCGATATAGAGGAGTTTGACAAGTCGTTTACAGGTATTGTTATCTGTTTATCTCCTGACGAAGGCTTTGAGCCGGGCGGTAAGCAAAAAAGCACACTGGATTTTGCCCGAAAACGTCTTATCGGTGCCGGGGCAGCTGTGGCATTTGTTATGCTCACTACAGCTATAACCTCAATTTTCGGCATTATAAATCCTATAATGTCCAAAGTATTTATGGACAGACTTCTCACAGGTCAGAATAAAAACTGGCTCATACCTTTTATAGGGATAATTTCATGTCTCGCAGCCATACAGATAATCGTCGAGTGGATCAAGGCTGTATACAGTCTTAAATTAAACGGAAAAATGTCTGTAACCGGAAGTACGTCATATATGTGGAAGGTGCTTCATATGCCTATGGAGTTCTTTTCACAGCGAATGGCTGGTGATATTCAGTCAAGACAGAGCACAAATGCAAGTATTTCGGGAACACTCGTTAATACTTTTGCTCCGCTTCTGATCAATACAATTATGATGTTGTTCTACCTTGTGCTTATGTTAAGACAAAGCCCTGTCCTGACATTGATCGGCATTAGTACCCTCGTTCTGAATATTATTATGTCGAGATATATCTCTGAAAAGCGTATTAATATCACAAGAATAATGCAGCGTGACAGAGCAAAGCTTGGAGCTACCACTGTTGCAGGTATCGAGATGATAGAAACGATCAAGGCAAGCGGTGCTGAAAGCGGTTTTTTTCAGAAGTGGGCAGGCTATCAGGCGTCGGTAAATGCACAGGAAACCAAGTCTGCAAAGATGAATAACTACCTTGGGATCGTCCCTGTTTTTTTATCTCAGACAGCAAATTACGCTGTTTTGATAATGGGTGTATGGTTTGTTATGAACGGCAGATTCACACTTGGTGCATTGCAGATGTTTCAGGGACTGTTAGGTGCGTTTATGTCGCCTGCGATGACGCTGATAAAGGCTGGTCAGACGCTGCAGGAAATGCGGACATATATGGAACGTGTCGAAGATGTTATGCAATATCCTGATGATCCTAATTCAGCTGATCATAATGCTTCGGCTGAGAATTTAAAAAAGCTGAAGGGCGGAGTCGAGCTTAAAAATATAAGCTTTGGCTATTCTAAGCTTTCTGCTCCGCTTATAAAAGACTTTTCGTTGACCATAAGACCGGGCGGAAGCATTGCTTTTGTAGGTGCTTCGGGCTGCGGAAAATCAACTGTTTCTAAGCTTATCTCCGGACTTTATGAACCGTGGAGCGGAGAAATACTCTTTGACGGAAAAAAGAGGAACGAGTATGCTCGCTCCGTTATGACAGGCTCGGTAGCAGTAGTGGATCAGGATATTACACTCTTTGAGGGGACTATCGCTGATAACATAAAGATGTGGGACGAGTCAATAAAGGACTTTGAAATGATACTTGCAGCGCGTGATGCGCAGCTGCATGAGGATATTATGGCAAGAGACGGCGGCTATCAGTACAGGCTGACTGAAGGCGGACGCGATCTGTCTGGAGGTCAGCGTCAGCGGCTTGAAATAGCTCGTGTTCTTGCACAGGATCCTTCAATAATCATACTTGATGAAGCTACCTCGGCACTCGACTCTAAGACGGAATATGAAGTGGTAAGGGCGATTAAAGACAGAGGTGTTACCTGCATTGTTATTGCCCACAGGCTCTCGTCTATCCGTGACTGCGATGAGATAATCGTGCTTGAACACGGACAAGTAGTTGAGCGCGGTACACATGAAGAACTAATGAAGCTCGGAGGGGCATATACTGAGCTTGTAACCAACGAATAAAGGCGGTGAGAAGGATTTGGGTTGGTTTGAACACCAGATAAAGCAAAGAAATGATTATGACCAGCAGATGTTTGAGGATTCCTTCTTACGTGTTGCAGGCGTTGTTTTAGGTAAAAGAACTGCTGAGAAGATAAGTGATGACTACATAATTACAAAACAGGCAATAGACGATGTACTGAAGTATTATCATTTTAAGCCTGTTGATATTCCTAAGGTCATAAAAGATCGTGAGGAGCAGCTTGATTACTGCCTTAGACCTCATGGCCTTATGAAAAGAGAGGTAATACTGGGCGGAAAGTGGTGGAAGGACGCATACGGTCCGATGATAGCTTATACTAAGGAAAAGGGCGAGCCTGTTGCGCTGCTTCCCTGCACCTTGAATGGATATTATTATCTTGACAGGAACAGAGGGAAAAAGGTCAGGATCAAAAAAAGCGTTTCAGAGCTGTTCAAGAGGGAAGCGTATTGCTTTTATAAGCCTTTTCCTCAGAGAAAGCTTGGGATCACGGACCTGCTTTTGTATATGAAAAGCTGTATGACTATGAGCGATTCTGTGATAATGGCAGTATTGACTCTTGCAGTTACAGGAGCAGGTATGCTTATACCGAGGATAACAAAGGCACTTACAGGTCCTGTAATATCCAGCGGCAGCAACAGAGTTCTGATCGGTATTGCAATATGTTTGCTATGTACAACTATATCTGCACAGCTTCTGAACGCTGTAAAAACTTTGTTTAATGCAAGATTGCAGACAAAAACAAATCTTGGTATACAATCTGCGATGATGATGAGAATCATGAGCTTGCCTGCCAATTTCTTCAGAAAGTACAGCGCAGGAGAGCTTAACAGCCGTTCACAGTCGGTCAGTCAGCTATGCTCTCTGATGATCGGTCTTTTCATAGGGACAGGACTTACATCTATAGCATCACTGCTGTATATAACGCAAATAATGAGCTTTGCACCAAAACTTGTAGTTCCTTCACTGATTATAATTCTTATTACTGTAACCTTCAGTACCGTTTCGTCGATGGTTCAGATACGTATAAGCAAAAAACAGCTGGAGCTTGACGCGAAAGAAGCCGGTTTATCTTATGCTGTGGTAAGCGGTGTACAGAAAATAAAGCTTTCAGGAGCAGAAAAGCGCTTTTTTGCCCATTGGCTCAATCTTTACTCGGATAGTGTAGAGCTTATCTACTCACCACCGAACTTTATTAAGATGAATAGTGTTATAACAACAGCGATCTCACTTATATCAACTATAGTACTGTACTATCTTGCTGTGAAAAGCGGAGTTGATCAGTCAGGCTATTATGCTTTTACAGCTGCATATGGTGCCGTAATGGGGGCTTTCGGTTCGCTTTCGGATATAGCTTTGTCTGTGGGCAAGATAAGACCTATCTTTGAAATGGCAGAACCATTTCTCAAAGCAGAACCGGAAACTTCGGATAATAAAGAAATGGTGACAAAGCTTACCGGTGGTATCGAGCTTAACAATGTATATTATCGTTATAATGAAAAATCACCTTATATAGTTAAGAATATGTCATTAAAAATAAAGCCGGGTGAATATGTTGCTATAGTCGGTAAAACGGGCTGTGGAAAAAGTACATTGATGAGGTTGCTTTTGGGATTTGAAAAGCCCGAGAAAGGCGCGATTTATTATGACGGAAAGGATCTGAACACTCTCGACCTCAGCTCTTTAAGACATAAGATAGGTTCTGTGATGCAGAGCGGAGGCCTATTTCACGGAGATATTTTCTCGAATATAGTTATCTCGGCGCCTCATTTAACTCTTGATGAAGCTTGGGAGGCTGCGGAAATAGCCGGTATCGCTGATGACATACGTGAAATGCCGATGGGAATGAATACCTTGATATATGAAGGGCAGGGCGGTATTTCAGGCGGACAGAAGCAAAGGCTCATGATAGCAAGAGCTATTGCACCAAAGCCAAAGATACTCATGTTTGATGAAGCAACAAGTGCTCTTGACAACAAGACACAGAAGCAGGTTTGTGAAGCACTTGATAAAATGGGCTGTACCCGTATCGTTATTGCTCATAGGCTTTCGACTATACGTCACTGTGATCGTGTGTTTGTGATCGATGGCGGTGAGGTCATAGAAGAAGGAAGCTATGAACAGCTTATTGAAAAAGGAGGCTATTTTGCGGAGCTTGTAAAACGCCAAAGACTTGATACATAATAGCAGAACATAAGCGATTAAGAATGATTGATCCACGTGGCTTTTATAAGAGAGCGCTGCTTTCGGGCGGCGCTTTCGCTTGTATTATAATTTCGTATGCAGTTTTATTGTCTGTATAATCACTTCACGTTTCTTCTGCGAGGATATTTAGGTTACATATTGTTCATTGACCATCAAAAATAAACATGATATAATCTGAGTGTGGAGAAAATGTATATAATTATGTTGTGTTAAATATTGAATTGTGTACAATTGTAGTATTATGAGTTGTAGGCGAAAGGAGCGTAAAGTATGGATGACAAGAATAAAAATGTTATAACTGAGGATAAGTGCTTGGAGATTAACTAGCTTGAAACTGTTAATGGCGGCTTAGGATTACATGATGCTGAAACTAACCAGACAACAGAAATAAGTGATAATACTAAGGATAAGATATGATTATCCTTTAGTATTTTTCAGGAAGTCGTATATAGTTTATTCAAACTATATACATATTTCAGGAATATTTTTTTTGGCATCGGATAGTATTTTATCTGCGTCCATTCCTTCAATATCGAGCATTTCGGCTTTTATGAGTTTAGTGCTTTTTATTCCGAAGCAGGTTTCTGCAAGAGCTTTTATATAGTCATAACTGAAATCAGGAATGTATTGTCCGCCTGCTGTGGTAACGTAAATAAGGTTTTCAGCTTTACATAAACCTATTGGAATTCCGTCATTTCCATAAGTTGAAACGATGCCAATTGCGTAGATGTTTTCTATATACACTTTTAGAATCGACGGGAATGAGCCGTCCCAGAATGGTGCGGAAATTACAATATTGTCTGCATCAGCAAACTGTCTTGCATATCGAAACATTTCATTGTCGTAACAGGACTTGAACCTGCATGAACTTGCGTTCATATGGACCTGAGGGATAGGTCACGATAGTGGTTTTATTATCTTTATGCTCGATCCAAATCTCTGAAAAGTAGTCGCATATAATCACGCTTACCATAAATGATTCTATCCATATATATGGTTTCTGCGCTTGTTCGGTAGAATGCAAGGTAATTCTTATAAACAAGGAAACGATATCCGCTGAACATATCAGATGTGAAATAAAGAGGCTTTCCGATCTCCGAATGCTCTTGCAAAGCATCTACTGTATCAAGAATACCATTTATCGTGCTTTCGGCAGCAGTAGGATTCAGCAATTTTTTAGAAATATAAGACCAAATCTCGTCAAGATCATTCTGTGCTTTCGGAGAGTAAACGATTTTATTCATGCTTTCTTTGCCCAAAAATGCTTCCTCATATCATCGGAGGTGATCCAGCCTTCCTGTTCTCCTGATTTTCTTCCCTCTTCCAATTCACACATCAGGCGGAGTGCTGCTTTTGTACGCTCATACTCTTCTTGCTCCTTAATATCAACGATTGCATAGCAGCCGCGACCGTTCTTGGTAAGATAAACGGGTGAGCCTACTGCAACGTCCTGCAATACAGCAGAATAATTCCTTAGATCTGAAATAGGTACGATATTCGGCATGATAACAGCTCCTTTCAAAACCATTTTTCTATAATAATTATAACCCAAATTAGAGAGATTGCCAAGTTTTAAGATGAATTTATCAGCGAATATATCGTAAATTTCTCTATATAATATTTAAATGTTAATCCAATTTTGTCATCTGAAACATTTCCGTGCCACATCTGTATGAGCGTTGACTTGTTCAAACTGGCACTTGAAAATTGTTTCCCTGCCTATTTATATAAAAAGGCACTGTGATGATATTGCTTCAATGTTAAGAAGCTTTCATCACAGTGCCATAATATTATTTATTATCCTGCTCGCATATCATGCAGTCTATAATTATTCGGATATAGTTGATATCTATTATCTCAGTTCTCCGTGCTTTTCGTAGTCGGCTACCTTTACTATTTCATTCTTATCGCCTACAAAGACTACTTTTGGACGGTGAGTTTTTATTTCATCGGGAGCCATATTCGCATATGCCATTATGATAACATGGTCGCCTTTTTGTCCTGAACGAGCAGCTGCACCGTTGAGGCAGATAACTCCGCTTCCGCGTTCGCCTGCGATAACGTAGGTCTCAATACGGCTTCCACTGTTTACGTTTGATATATGTACGCGCTCGTATTCATAAAGCCCTGCGGCTTCCATGAGCTCTTCGTCGATAGTGACGCTGCCAACATAGTTGAGCTCCGCCTGAGTGATAACGGCGCGGTGTATTTTGCTTTTGAGCATTGATATTTCCATAGCAGCCTCCTTATACGTCTTCGGTGAAGAAGTTGTCGATAAGGCGTGTTTTGCCGATATATACAGCCATAGCGCATAGCGCAGGACGGTCGAGAGCCTTTATCTGCTGCATTGTTGCACAGTCGACTATCTTGACGTAATCTATCTTTGCAAGAGGTTCATCTTCTATGAGCTTTTTCATAGCTCCGATTATTGCAGAGCAGTCCTTTTCGCCCTTTCTGACCATATCCATGCCAAGAAATACTGCCTTAGAGAGTACAAGTGCAGCTTTTCTTTCGGCTTCGTTAAGGTAGGTGTTGCGTGAGCTCTTTGCAAGTCCGTCTGCTTCACGGACGATAGGACAGCCGACTATTTCGATATCCATATTCAGGTCGTCGACCATATGGCGGATAACTGCAAGTTGCTGTGCGTCTTTCTTGCCGAAATATGCACGGTCGGGCTTTACGATATTAAAAAGCTTGGATACTACTGTGCATACGCCGCGGAAATGAACGGGACGGCTAAGACCGCAGAGCTCCTGTGTGAGCACGGTCATATCAACGAAAGAAGAGAAGCCCTCATGGTACATTTCGGATGGTTCGGGATTGAAAATGATATCACCGCCATGTTCTTCAACGAGCTTTGCGTCGCGGTCGATATCACGGGGATAGCTTTCAAGATCCTCTGTTGGGCCGAACTGCATCGGATTTACAAAATCGGACACCACAGTTCTGTCATTATCTCTGTGAGAAGCGTCAATAAGGCTTGCGTGTCCCTCATGGAGATAGCCCATTGTAGGGACAAGTCCCACGGTGAGCCCCTGTGCTCTCCATTCCTTTACCTGTGTGCGGACTTCATCTATGGTTTTAACTACTCTCATTTCACTTTTCCTCCCTCATAAGCTGTTCGATAACATCATCTTCAATAGCGTAGGTATGCTCCTCGGCAGGGAATGCTCCCTCTTTGGTCTCACTGATATAATCAGCGATACCCTGACGCATCACCGTGCCCACATCAGCGAACCGCTTTACGAATTTAGCGGTATGACCTGTAGTAAGTCCAAGCATATCCTGATATACCAGTACCTGTCCGTCGCAGCCTTTTCCTGCGCCGATACCGATAGTCGGGATAAAGAGCTTCCTTGTGATGATATCCGCAAGCTTTGCGGGGATACCCTCTAAAACTACTGCACAAGCGCCTGCCTCTTGTATCTTCAGCGCGTCGTCAATGAGCTTTCTTGCCTTGTCAAGGCTCTTGCCCTGTACCTTGAAGCCGCCGAAGGAATTTACAGACTGTGGAGTAAGTCCCAGATGTGCAACAACAGGAATGGACGCATTCACGATAGCTCTTATCTGCTCGCAGACCTCGGCTCCGCCTTCAAGCTTTACAGCATTGGCGCCGCCCTCTTTGATAAGTCTGCCTGCATTGATAACAGCCTCCTGTACACTGACCTGATAGGACATGAACGGCATATCGGCTACGATGAAAGCGTTTTCTGCGCCTCTTGAAACTGCGGCGGTATGATGTATCATATCCTCCATAGTCACGGGGAGCGTGTTTTCGTAGCCCAGCATTACCATGCCCAGTGAATCGCCGATAAGTATGGCATTTACGCCGCACTCGTCGATGATCTTCGCTGTTGTGTAGTCGTAAGCAGTAAGCATCGTGATCTTGTCACCTGATTGCTTCTGCTTCAGAAGGGTTGAAACAGTGTTCTTCATATTCAATTTTCTCCTTAAAAAATGTTACCTTTCCGAGTTAACGGATAAGATACAAGAGTAGTATAACACAAGATTATGAATAAATCATGAACAAAAGCTTTTATCTTGGTTACAATTACCTAAGAAGAGCTTTCATTTCTGTGTAATCTGACTCGGGGTGGCGTTTTTGAGCCATTTCGGTCAGCTTTTTTGTAACCGATCTGTATATATCCGAGTCGGTATCGTTTTCAATGCAGGAAATATGCTTCTTTACCGTAGAAACGTCATTGCGCTCTACAGGACCTGTAAGGGCGGCAGTCGGTCCAACTGTGAAGATACGTTTCATATTGCTCATTGCAAGAGGTTCAAGAGCTGAAAGAGCTTCTTCTTCAGTAAATCCGCACTGTTCAAGGAGCTCTGCGCTTTCCGCCATAAGTCCGCAGATGAGATTGCTTGCAACAGAACAAGCAGCATGATAGCGGCTCTTGATATCACTTGTAATAATTCGCGTGGAATTGCCCATATCCGAGAGTATAGCGCTCCATTCCTTAGCGCAGTCGCCCTCTATGCAGAAAAAAGCATTGCGGAGCTCCCTGTAGGACTCCGTTTTGCTGCTTATTGGGAAAAGAGGGTGTATTGATGTGCCTTTTGCACTGTATTTTGCTATATTCGGGAACGCTTCCTCCGCTGACATCGCTCCGCTGCAATGGCATATCTGCCTGCCGCAAAGAAGCTCCTTTGGCAGGGCACTGTAAGTCTCTTTTATGGCGCTGTCGGGAACTGTGAGAAAAACTGCGTCACTTGCGGAAACAAGCTCCTCCGCGGACACAAACAGCTCCGAGCCTGTAAATACGGCAGCCTCAAGGGCAGAACTCTCCGAGCGGCTGTAATATCCCGATATCTCCAAACCGTTTTCTGCAAAATATTTTCCCAGAGAAAAGCCGACTTTTCCAGCACCTATAAATCCTATCTTCATTACATTCACCTACATAATATAATAATAAAATCAATCTATTTTGAAAATATATGCGATAAATATTAACTACGAACCATACATGAGTTACATTAAACGCAGTCTCGCCCTACACACCCCAAAGCTCTGCTTATCACGTTCAAGCAGAGTATCAGGGAACAAATTGAGCCATTTGTGGCTGAAAGAAGTATTCCCAAAGTAAGCATCGAAGTTGGAAACAGGCAGGATAACATAATCCGAATCATCGGGCTTGTTGGCAATGCAGTAAGCGATGACTGTCTCTGCTGCTTCATACGGCAGACCGTCAGGCAGAAGCGCCTTTATACGCTCTTTTTCATCATCAGAGAAGGAAAAAGTCTTATCCGCCAGCGGTTCGAGCTCCAAAGCATCCGCAAGCACATCATCAAACCGCAGCACCCACGCACCCTTGGTCTCGGGAGAATAAAGCGACACCTGATACTGCTTGACCTTTGCTCTCCATGCAGCATCAAATCTGGTTTTAAGCGGCTCAGCGTTGGAGAGAGTAGTCTTGCTCATGTTTTCGCTGTTCTTTGTGATGAACTTTTCGACCTTGTGGACGTGCCTGTAAAACCAGCCTTTTCCCGCCTTATCCACCAATTCGGGAAACTCCTCATGCATACAACTGAAATCAGTCCTGAACTGCCACTCCTCCTTCGGAGCGGCAGTTTTTTTGTCGGGAATACTGCACCACGCACACAGAGCTCGCCGTGCATAGTCCACATCGGGAGTGCCGTTTCCGAACATATACCCCCGGGCAATTATAGTCAGCACACGGCTCAGCCCCGTGAAGTCCTTCATTATCTCAAAGCTGAAACGGCCGAGGAAGGAGAGATCACGCTTGCCGCTGCACTTGTATACAGGCTTGCCCGTGTAAGCCTTGAATTCTTCAATTTCGTTCAGCATTATTTGTCCCTCCTGACGTGCTTTTCGATTCTGTCCAATAGCAGATCGAAGAGCACTTTTCTTTTGCCCAGAGCCACTATGTACCTGACCGCTTCATCAGCCTTCATTACGGCTTCAATCAGCTTGCGGCACTCAGCTGCAACTGCGTCACGGTAGTACACATTCACAGATTTATTGAGGTAAGCCTCCATAAGCTGTCTGAAATAAGTGGAGTCGCTGTCACGGATAAGCCGTTTCCTGTCGGTGAGATTGTTTTCATCGTCAATGTCAGCTATAAGGTCAATGAGAACACGGTAACCTCTGAAACGGAAATCGCTGAAAAGCGGATAGTACCGTTCAAGCTCAGGTATCAAATCTGCGAGAAAATCTTCACGCTGTTCTTTCGGAGTAAGGTGCCAGTTCTTAGCCTGTAATTCATGCCTGATTGCAGTTATCCTCTCTGGCGGTGTGTCCTGAAACAGGGTATACAGCATATCTGCGTCATATTCACGGTCCTGACCACGGCTGTACAGTATGCGCTGAATGTCGTTCCTGCGCTGTCTATCCTTGACTGGCTGTCCGCAGGCTCTGATGCGTGACAGACAACGTTCATAGTCAGTCACAAGAGCTTTAATCCGCTCCATTTTATCACTGCTGAGCTTATCCTTCCAGTTTTCATCAGCCGTAAATATGAAAAGCTCGCTGTCATCGGCAGGCCTGTCAACAACAGGAGTTGTATTCTTCCCCAGCATATACGCCAAGTAAGGCAGACGCTCTACATTGGAGTCAACCTTGTTCCAATCGGTATCAGCGAAGAACTTCTCAAACTGCTCCTCAAAGGTCGGCTCGTACCATGCACGGCGTCCCTCGCTCTTTTCAAGCAGGCTCTTGTATTTCAGAAACTTGCTCTTGGCGACAGTCTTAGTGCCGAGATATTCCGTCAGATCAGGCTTCACACCGCTCTTTGCCGAATCAATTTCAAGTCCAGTGAGGATAGCAAGAGTCTCAGTCTCCTCGCGGCACTTGTCGCGAAGCTCGTCGTCGGAGTTCTCATTGTATGCGATTATGCTTCTGTTAAGCGCGGCGTTGGAGATCTGTCCAACTCGTGAAGAAAATGTGCTCTTGACCGTCTCGAAGCGCGCCTGCCAGTCGGTGGCATCACGGATAACTGGCTCAGCACTTGGTATCTTCAACAGCGGAGTCTCAGCTTTTGAATTGCGCTTGACACAGCGGTTGACGATAGGGTCTGAGATAGTTTTTATCATGTCACCGTCGAAGTCCGCACCTCCGAGACGCTCCGCAGTCAGCGAATCCCAGTTCACCATAACAACATCGGTGAGGTGGCTGAGATAATACTTTCTCATATTCTCAACATCGGGATAGACCTTTAACTGCACTTCCTCATTACGGGAAATGTGCGGATTACGCAGAAGCGTACACTCTTCACTGTGTGAATATGCCATTGACGGAGCATAGAAAGCGTTCTTTTCAAATTCACTCTGCACCGCACCATTGTAGAAGTTGCGCTGACTTGTGTTTCGCTTTGCCTTTTTTGGTATAAAATCTTTAAGGAAACCGAGAAGGTCTGCTGAAAGATATCTGTTGTCGCCTGCAACTATGAGTCTACCGAGCGCATATTGCTTCAGCACCGCCTGCGCCCGTGACTTCAATCTGTCAGCGTAAACAGGCTCGGCAATGAACTTTGGATTTTTCTCAAGTATCTTTTTGAGGTGATATTCTTTAGTGCCACGACTGTGTTTTTTTCCTGTGAAGAAGCTTAGGCGGTACTCCCCGTCGGTGCAAAGCCTGTAATATTCACGTTCGGTTTCTTTGGTGAGCCAGTGACGGTTATCGTCCGCGGGGAATGACAGCGGCAGGTCAAGCGGTCGGAATTCGTCCGCTGTCATTGAAAGTGTATTGAGGAACTGATAGTTCAACTCCGTGAATTTCTGCGGACTGTCCTTGCTCACACCAGAGATGTACAAAGCGTGCCTGTATCTGCGGAATGCGTCCCAGTAATCCTCCCAGCTCATATTGTTATCGCAGAGCCAGCCGTAGCCTTTGAACATACTCTTGGTGAGAATTATGTCAACGTCCGCCGCCTTATGTTCAACTCCCCATATGTCAGTCAGAGTTGAAACTCCTGCGCTCTTGAAAAAGTCGTGAATGTCAACTTGATGCAGCCTTCCCTTGATGTACGGCAGTCGTATCTGAAACGATGTGTGCTCACCGTTCAGCTTTTTATTGATGACCTTGGCGAACTCCTTGGAGACAACTCCTTCGCCGTCATAACCGAGAATATCAACACTCTCCCTTCGATCAACACGATGATACTTGCGAACAGCATTGTCACTGCCGTCGTCCTCAACGGTAATAACATCTGTGTCGTGAACAGTGTGTTTTTGATTATCCACAACGATAACTCTGTGGGGCTTGTCGATGTTTATTCCGTCAACACGAATGCCGCCCGAGAGCATTAGTCCATTGTATGCGTACAGCTTGCTGAGCTGACACTTTGTAATATTCATGCCGAGACGAATGCGCTCAGTGACCTTCCAGAAAATGTCCTCACGGATAAACGACAGCACAGCATTTCTGCTCATGCTTGCTGAGCGCTCAAACGCAACGTACTTGTGCATACCGTTGCCGAAGTCTATCTCAACACCTCTGTTTGTAAACAGAGCGGCAGCCTTCTCCTGGAGCTGTGCATAGTAAGGGTGCGATGCGTCACGGTCAAACACCCGTGAGAAGTCTGCGTAAAAAATAACATCGGACAGGTCTGTCACAAGGTCAGCGCTGTCATACTTGAAATCGTTACCGTGCAGCACACACAATATCTGATAGAAAAGTGCGTTGTCGTCCTGCTCATGAGCGGAGTGCTTCATACAGCTCCGCAGTGCATTTTTATCTATAATGGTTTTGTATCTTATGCCGTCAGGCTTTGAGTAGTTCAGCATTGCTCTGACGGACAGATCATATATCCTGTACTTCATGGTCTCACCACCTGCAATAATTGTATCACAAAACATACCAAAATGCAATAAGGATACTGCTCCCACATTTTCATTCCGAAACGCTCATTTTTGACTGAAAAACATTCAAAACTGTCATCATAACAGTTTTGAGTTAAAACGTCTGCAATGTTCTATTCTATGGGCAGTGCAGCTGTTTTTATTATTTAGTGAGAAAAGGTCAGTTCTCATGAAAATCAATTTGTGTTTCGGAAATTGTTTCAGAGCGGTCAAAACTTATGCAAAAACAGGTCAATTTGCATAAAGGATATTGCTCCCACATTTTCTCTTGTGGAGAGTAAAAATCCGCCCGACACAGCCCACACAAATAGTTCGCGCAAGCAGTTGCCCGTAACGAAAAAAGCTGTTGGCTGTGTCGGGGATCTTATGGGAAAGGAGGAATTGTATGAGTAATATGTTACAGACGAAAACCGCTGAAGAAATACTGACAACAGTATTCAAGCCGAAGGAGTTCATCATTGACGGACTTCTTACGCATGGACTGTACGTCCTTGCAGGTGCACAGAAGGTAGGTAAGTCATGGCTGGCAATGGATATCTGTCTCAGCATTGCAACAGGAGTTCCGGTGCTCAGACGAGAAACTATTCAGGGAACTGCGCTGTACTTGTGTCTTGAAGATAACTATCAGCGACTACAGCGCAGATTGTTTCAGATGAACGCCGAACCGATTGAGAATCTACACTTCGCGATTGCTGCTGATAAAATCGGTGCAGGTCTTGAAGAACAGATAGAAGCGTTCAAGAAAGATCACGATGACTTAAAGATAGTTGTGATTGACGTTATGCAAATGGTGCGCAGCAACGTTGAGTCAAGCTACGGCAGTGATTATGCAGAACTGATCGCGCTCAAACAGCTTGCATATCACTTGAACATCTGCATACTGCTGATACATCATATGCGAAAAGCTAAGGACGATAATCCGTTCAATATGATGACAGGCAGTACAGGTATCGGCGGAGCTACTGACGGAAATATTGCACTCAAGGAAACAAAGTGCGGCTCAGGAAAAGCTATTATGTATTGTCAGGGGCGTGACATTGAATACACTGAACTGCGAATGCATTTCAATACTGATGTCATGCGCTGGATAGTTGAGAATGAACCTGCGACACAGAAGAACCGCGACAATATTGTTCTCTCTGCTGTATATCTTTTCATCAGAGAGCGGATTCACTTTGAAGGTACAGCAACTGAGTTAGTTGCTGAACTCAAATCAGTTACCGATGAAGTGATATATCCGAACAGAGTAACGCGCGACTTAGTCCAGAATGGTTATGAACTCAGCAAGTATGGAATTGATTTCAAGTACGAAAGAGTTCACAAAGGTCGAGTTATTATTCTTCACTACAACGGCGAGCGTGACAGTAGTGACGGTAGAAATGTTACCGTCACGCAGGCACTGCCTGACAGTTCACAAACGTCTATATAGTTTCATCTGCGAGGCGTGTCAGTAGGTTTTCGTGTCGGTAGTTTTACTGTCACGGCTGAGTTACTGTCACGCACAAAAGCGCCCATTTTTGCCGCCGATACAGAAATCGGGTAGTTATCCCACCAATGCCCACAAAAGCGGTTGTGGCGCAACGTGGAGCGAGTGTGGCGAATAAAACAGTAACGAATCGTTACGGAATTATTCGCAGAGGGCAGAAGTAGTGGCTGGGGGCGAAAAATCAACCCCACTGGGTTGGCAAGCATAGCAGCTGGCATTCCGCCTGCCGCCTTTGCTTGTCGGGCAGAAGCCCGAACCCACTTCAATTCATAGGCATACACCAACAAAAGTCAGGAGGTAGATAACATGAGAAAACGAAATACGACAATAGCGATACGCTGTACAGAGGAAGAAAGCAGACGTATCCATGAGCTTGCTGAGAGACACGGCTTGAAGATGAATGACTTCGTAATCCGGTGTGCTCTCGGAAAGAAAATCGTTGTCGCCAACGGCATCGACGAGATAGTTCGGCAGCAGAAAGCGATCGGTCGAAACCTGAATCAGATAGCTACACTGGCTAACATGGACAGGCTGACCGCCGTGAATTTTCAGCCGCTCCTCGATGAACACACCAAAGTCACGGAGCTGATAGGTCAGCTGCTTCGGGAGGTGAAATAGTGGCGACGGTCACAGCGATAAGTACAAAGGGCGGTGGAGGCGGCAAGAAAAGTCTCGACTACATTTGCCGCGATGACAAGACTGAGGGCAAGAAATATGTGACGGCTCTCAACTGTACGCTGCCCACTGCATATCAGGAGTTCAAGAATACTCGTGAGATGTACAACAAGACTGACGGAATAAAATATTATCACTTCGTCCAGTCTCATCCCAGCGGCTACAAGATTGAGCCTGCACTTGCTCATAAGATAGCTGTTGAGTTTGCGGAGCGAGCCTTCCCCGGTCACGAAGTTGTAGTGGCAACTCACATCGACGCAGACCATGTGCATTCACATTTTGTGCTCAACGCAGTCAACGCCGACACAGGTCTGAAGTACCACTCAAACAAGTTCACACTGCAAGCCCTGCGGCAGCTCAGCGATGAATTTTGTCAGAAGTACGGAGTGACAACTCTCAGCAAACCTGAGATTCACAAGCAGAGCAACGGTATAACTAACGGCGAGTATCGTGTTGCAATGCGACAAGAGAGCTGGAAAATGGTTCTCTCCAATACCATTGACGTGGTAATGAAAAGAGCAAAGTCCAAGAAACAATTCCGCTTTTACATGAAGCAGTGTGGCTACGATGTGAAATGGGAGGACAGCCGGAAGTACATCACATACACCTGCCCAAATGGCAGAAGATGCCGCGACAATAAATTGCACGAAGCGAAATATAGGAAGGAGAATATGGAATATGAATTCGAAATACGAAGAAGCGAAAGAAGCCTCCAAGCAGAATATGCAGGAGACACAGGACATACCAACTATGGTCTGCGTCCAGGAACACAACTGGCTGGCGTTGATATCACAGCTGAAACTTCTGACAGATACGATGTTCGATGTCAAGGCTCAGACAGACGAGACAATGACATATGCACAGATAAAACAGTACCTGCAAAATCAGCGGACGATATACAATCAGCTGCTGGAACAGGGAAAGGAGATTCAGGAGCAGACGTCACAGAACGTGACGGCAGAGGTGTCGAAGCTGGATCAGGCGGCGAAGGAACTCGTATCACAGGCTGGGAGTCTGAACGAGCAGACCTTATCGCAGCTGAAATGCTCCGAAGAGCAGAGCAGAAGTCACGGCTTCAGACTGCTTCGACTGGTGGTGCTGATAGAAGTTCTGCACCTAATATCGTCGGTGGCATTGCTGCTTTGGCTTCGATAATTGAGGACGAGCCTGCTGATGATACCGAGTACGCTCGGAAACACGTTGACCGAAAGGCACTGGCAGAAGAACGTGAGCGGAAGGAAGCTCACGGAATACACATGGGATAAGCCGGTGGTAGTTATGCTCAGTATCAACAGCGAACATTCAGTGGTTCTGGTGAATGGATTTCGGCAGCGAGCTGTGGTATGATTATTGGTCAGGAGGTGACCGCAGCGATGAAGTTGCAGGATCTGTATTACGGAAACGTCATACCGTGTCAGCACGATGTCAGGAAGGACTCCGACTACGCAAAGCAAAGTCTGGAATTGCTTGAGATGTGCGACAGGCTGGAGAAAAGGCTGTCGGCTGATGACAAGAAACTGCTTAATGACATAACGGATATGCAGAGAATGCTGTCCGAACCGATGGTAGCGGAGAGCTACATACAGGGATTTCGTGACTGCGCTGAACTGATAATTGATGTGATGTTCGGCAAGAGCGAGAATCTGAAATAACAAATCAAAATGGAAAGGGTACGGACAGAGCCGTACCCTTTAGTTTTTAGTAAAGGAAAGATGAAAATGAACACTTTAATTCGCACAGGAAACATGAACAGAAGATTTGAGAGGAGCGTGGTATATTGGGAAGAACGAGAACTGAACCTAAGATCAAAACAGCAAATTTCATATACAACGGTGATAATATCGCCTTTGATAATTTCATGGAAGCTATGATCCACGACTATCTGAACTCGTCAGAATCTGCACAGACTGCTCAGGTGGATTTTAGTGGAAAGGTCGAATTTTCGGAAGATAAAGAAAAAATAGTAGACTTCTGAGGAAGTCTGTGGTATGGTGTGTCGTAGCACCGGACAAGGTGCTGCGACTGCCAAAAAAAAGGAGAGTGATTATATGAGAGCATGGCTCTATCACAGACTGTCCCGTGACGAGGACACTGAGATGAACAGCTTACAGAATCAGAGGCAGATACTTGCGGACTACGCAGAGCAGAACGGCTACGACGTTGTAGGGGAGAGTTTCGATGATAACGTTTCTGGTATGACCTTCAATCGAAAAGGCATTGGTGAGCTTGAAACAGCTGTTGATGAGGGAAAGATCGACATAGTTTTAGTCAAAGACTTATCCCGACTCGGCAGACATCGAACTCAGACTGCTCTGTTCATCGACCACCTGCGAGAGAACAACGTAAAGGTCTATTCAGTGACCGAGGGAATAGACTCGACCAATGAAAACTATGATATGCTCATCGGATTCAAGCAGCTGTTCAACGACTTCTATGCCAAAGATATAAGTAAAAAGGTGCGTGCAGGAGTGCGGCAGAAACAGAAAACCACCGGCATAGTCGAGACTCTGCCGATGGGGTATCTGAAGGATAAAAATACAGATATGATAACAATTGATGAGGAGACAGCATGGATAGTCCGCGAGGTATTTAAGCTTTACATCGAGGGATATGGACTGACAACCATAGCGAAGAAGATGAACGCAGAAGGCATAAAGTCTCCTGACTATTACTTCAACAGAAAACTGTCCGACCACAAGCCCGACATCTCAAAGAAATATCTGTGGGTTCAGACTACAGTGAAGCGTATGTTGACAAATGAACTGTATCATGGAACACTTGTGAATCACAAGACAGTCAGCTCAAAGATATACAAGACTATAACAGCTGTACCAGAGGATGAGCAGTTCAAACACAAAAACTTCTGCGAACCTATAATAGACGAAACTACATGGAAACAGGCACAGTTCATGCTGGAGCAGAGGTCTAAGATAAATCCACGCTCGCAGTGTGGACGTAACATTCACAGATATGCAGGAATTATAAAATGTACCGAGTGTGGTGCAAGTTTAATCGCACGGCGAAGGAGGTGGAAGGACAAGGAATACGTTGAATACACCTGCAACAGCAACCATCGCTACGGCAAGGAATACTGCACACCACATTCGGTCCGAGAGGAACAGCTTGATGCACTGATAAATATCGAGATCGTATCGTTGCTTGAGTATATACAACCTGAGAATGCTCGTCTGGCAAATCACGGTCCACCAGAACGAGGACAAGTCTATTGACATCAGCTTCGATATGAACGGCGCATTCGATTACAACATAATGGAAGATGTTACAGATGAGATACTTTGATACAAAAAAGGCGCCTCACATTATGTGAGGCGCTGGTGCGGATAACAGGACTTGAACCTGCATGAACTTGCGTTCATATGGACCTGAACCATACGCGTCTGCCAATTCCGCCATATCCGCATATGTCTGATAAATTTTACACGGCTCAGACTAACCGAGGCGGACTGTATAACCAGTAGCTCCGCAGTACCATAATATTTTATCACAAAACGGAGAGCTTGTCAAGCTTTTTTAGAAAAATATTTCGTGATTGTTTGGGGAACTTATAAATACATGGCTTATTACTGTAAAAAGTTATTGAAATGACTATAAAACCGTGATAAAATGGTTAAAAATAAAAAATATCTTCAATGACTTAGAGTTTTGATGAAAAAAAGGTACTAATAAGTGAAGGGATAAATAATATCCCTGAGAGGAGGAACCCACATGGATAACGGTGCCCGTAGCTACCGCCGTTTTCTTGCGGGCGACAGAGAAGGACTGCGCGAGATAATATGTGAATATCGTGTGGGCTTGATGTTGTATTTGAACAGCTTTGTACAAAATATCCATACAGCCGAAGACCTGACGGAGGAGACTTTTACGGTCATTGCCATAAAAAAGCCGAAATTTTCGGAAAAGTCGTCCTTTAAAACGTGGCTCTATGCAATTGGCAGGAATACTTCCGTTACATATCTTCGCAAAAATACAAAACTTGATGTCGTACCGTTGGAATCACAGGAATATTTCGCTGACGAAAAGAATATTGAAGATGAATACCTGAAAAGCGAGCAAAAGCAGGTCTTGCACAAGGCTATGCATGATCTTAAACTGGAGTACAGACAGGTGCTGTATCTGACGTTTTTTGAGGGGTTTAGCAATGAAGAAGCTGCTTCAATTATGAAAAAGTCAAGACGGCAGATAGAAAATCTGCTCTATAACGCCAAGGCTTCATTAAAGACTGAGCTTGAAAGGAGGGGCTTTGCATATGAAGAATAATGACGAGATGTATCAAAGCGTCCTCGCAAAATTAGACGCTCATTTAGAGCGGCAAGAGCGGAAAAAGCTTTATCTGAAACGCATGGCTCCTGTAGCTTTTAGTTTATGCTTTGGCATTGCGGTATGCTTTGCAGCAGTAAAAAACAAAAAGCCTGTAGATTTTCCGAATAACGATAGTGTTATCGTAAGTGCAACGACATCTGCAAGCGTAACGACTCTGGCGAAGACCTCCACAGAGACGGCAGTGACCGCGGTATCATCGACTGCGGCTGAAAAGTCGGCGACCACCGCAAAGACTCAGACCACCACAGCCGTCAAAACAAACCCAAACCGCACAGCAAAGGCAACAGGGCAGGCAATGACAACTGTCAAGCCGCCGACTGCAACCGAGGCTGTGACGACAACAACCATTTATGAAGAAGTAGAAGGGAGTGTTACTATGAAAAAAATGATAGCTTTTTTATCTGCTATGGGAATAGCAGCTACAGCAAACCCGACAGGGGTATATGCCGAAAACCCGAATAAGATAAGATTCAGTTGGAGTGAAATAAGCTGGATGTCTTACCTTACCGAGCTGAACTGGGAATATGATATGAATAGCGACGGAGATTTTGATATTAAGGATATCTTTGAAATAAAACTCTATTCAGATCATTCATGGCACTATTGGGAGGAATACCACAAAGATCAGACGAAATACACAGATATGTACAAGTATTATGATGAAGAGACCTTTAAGCACTTCAAAAAGATAATGTTCAGCGAAGATATAATACTTGATATACTGCCTTTTGACAACACAGGTGTAGACCGTGTGGCAAGATATTATCTTTACCTGCACGGCGAATATCCCACAACTGATGAAATAAGAGAAGCGCTTAGAGATTACGACTTTATGACCGTTGACGGTCCCGACCATGTAGACGAGTTCATCGAATACATGGAAAAGCTCAGAAGCGAGGTAAAGACCTACGAGGATAAGGACTATACAGAGGCACAGCTTGACTGCTTCAGACGTCTTGACAGCGGCGAAACAGATAAGGACGTAAACGGCGACGGAGAGTTTAACTACTATGATGTGTATGATATTCTTGGATATGTGGTAAACGCAGAAATGATTGCAAGAAATATGTCTATCGAACGTGACGGAGTCCCAATGTCTGACGAGCTTAATGCAAGAGTTGAGCAATACGGAGATATGGACCTTGACGGCGATATAGACGGTGATGATTTAACATATCTGACTCTTTATCTTGACAAGATGAATCTCAAGCCCCTTGATATCACAGACCATTTAAAGGTGATGAAGACCTATACAGTAAGCGGCGCAAAAGAGGTCAACGACGAGATGAACAGGTATAATGCTCTGGATTATTCCCTCGGCGACGTTGACAACAGCGGCAAAGTAAATGCCATAGACGCTTCTTTGGTTCTGGAGCATTATTCAAAAGTTTCTACAGGTCAGAGCACAAGCCTTGACGAGACACAGAAAAAGTCTGCCGACGTCAACAAAGACGGCAGCATAAACGCCGTTGACGCGTCACAGATACTTTCCTACTATGCCTATACAGCAACAGCAAATGGTGATGTTATGACACTGGAAGAATATTTACAGCAATAAAAAACAGCCGTGCATTAAGCACGGCTGTTTCCTTGCCATTTTATTTACAGCTCTAAGGATATTATGGTATCCATTATCTCGTTGATATCGGTGCCATTATCGAATATGGCGCGATAGCCAAGTCCGCCCATATCGGTCGGATAATAGCCGATATGTATCTTTCCGTCTGTGCCTGAATCCTGTTCTTCAACAAATATCCTGCCCTTGTATTCATACTGCTTTACACCGTTATCAGCTATTTTCCCTGCCGATCTGTCCTGATCTGCGATATAGACAAGTCCATTCTCAAATTCGTATGTCAGGTCAAGGCAGAAAGCCTCCTTGGAGTCGGTTTTTCCGTTTTGACTGACTATTCCGACTTTATAGCCGAGGAAATCGCTTCTTGTGCACTCCTCTATAGGATAGCCGAAGCGCTCTTTTGCTTCGTCATAGCTTACGCTTAAATTTGTATGAACTGCATTTGGAACGGCAGGCTTTGCAGAAGAAACTGCGCCTGTTTTTTCGCTTTCGTCAGCTGTTATGCCATATTTCTCAATTATTTTGCGGCGCATTATGCAGAAATCAAAGGAATCCAGCACTCCGTCCTCACAGAAGTCGGCAGCCTCCCAGTTTGCGAGGGGAGTATCGGAAATACCGTAAAGCCACTTTTTAAATGTGACAACATCGGCAATAGTGAATTTGCCGTCGCCGTTTACATCGCCTTTTACCTGTACTGCGGGAGCAACTCTCCAACCAAGATAATCGTAATGGAAGCTGACAAAGTATGGACTGAGCTGAACATAATTCAGTGCAGCAGCCAGAAGCTTTTCAGTATCGGAGCTGTTTGCAGCCTTAGCGTTTATATTACACGAGCAGTATTTGCCATTATTATCACCGATGCCTATGCGAACAGGTGTGTTTTGTTTGAACTCAAACAACTCTTTATGAAGCCCCAGTGCCGAAGCAAACCTGTCGTCCTCCCAGTAAACCTTATAATCATCTGCTAATTCGGGATTTGATACGGGGAACGGATTGGGTTTAAGAATCACCCATATTGCTTCATGCCCCACTTCATCATTGATATTTTCCTCTGTCCACAGCCTGTAGTACATTGAATCGGTCAAGCCCTTTTCCTCGAACATAGCCTTTACTTCATCTTCTGTAAGCTTGCTGAATTCGTCAAAGCTGATCCCGACAACGGATTCGTTCTGTTTTGAAAAGCTGCCCGAAACACCTGTTTTTACAAGGTCGGGATCGATCTTTCTGTCTTTGATGTATGCCGCAAGCTTCTCGGGAATATCGGCCTTTTCCGCAGTGTACTCCACGTACAGAGCATTGCTGTCAAGACCGTCAAGAAGCTCAAATTCGGGAACTATCCCTGCATTCAGTTTGTTCTCGGAGATATACCAGTTGATAAGCCTTTTTATCACGTCGATATCTTCAATAAGTCCGTCTTTTTCGTGATCCTCCTGAACAAAGTTGACAAGTTGAGGATCATATTTGATGCTTTTAACGTAGTTTACGATATCAACAGGGATATTCTTGTTTTTGCGGTAATACCCTATGAATATGATACCGCTCGGTGATGATTCTTTATCGTATATCCATGCATCGATATTATTATCATTTATATAATTTTTGAGCATGAAACGCAGTGCAGCTTCCTGTGTGCTGTCACTGGATGGAAGTTCATCAAAATAAGTGCCTGTAAGCTGTTCCTCCTCTTCGTCAATAACATACATTATCAGTTCTTCGTTGATAGCATTTGCCTTTACATATTCTTTCACAGCTTCAATAACAGCTGGTTCAACGCTGTGTACCTCAATTGTTTTATGATCCGAATTCAAAGCTGTATAGGCGTTTATATTTCTTGTATTTGTCTCACTGTCCCAAAGAAAAGCATTTATTGCCTTATCAGTGCTTATAGTATCATCGGAGAGTATAAGCGATGAATCATGGACAGTGTCTCTGTTTTCGCCGTCAGCCATAACAGGCATTACAGCCGATGAAGCCGCTGTCATTACTGCCGCCATTAAAGCAGCGATATATTTTTTAGTTTTTTTCATAAAAGTCACCCTTTCATAATAAAATCAGGTTTCAAGAGGCGGAATAATCTTCATTAAACTGTACAAATCAGTTTTATCTGTGTGATACAGATAATATTCATCATGTCCGTCGAATTTGATCGCCACAATATCATCATCACTGAATCCGTTTATATAATACGCCTCTGCTTTGCAGCGCTTTACCTCTCCGTCAACATAATACTGACTTTTCATATCTGCGCTGCTGATATGTTTTCCTATCAGCTCGGAGGATATAGGATATCCGCTGCGGTATATCGGAGTCAGTTCAGCTACATAGCCCTCCAGAAAGGCATTATAATACTGCCTGTGAACAGGCATATCATACCACGGATTATGGGCAATGCCTGTCGTTGTCCCACATCCGGGCGGCTGAGTTGATTTTGCAGGCGGATTGCCCGTCATTTCGGTATCAGTTGTAGTAGTTGTTACCGTCTGTGTTACAGTCGTTGTAGATGTTGCGCGGACTGTAGTTGACGATGTGGTATCAGTGGCTGGTTTCGATGTTGTCGGCGGAGGAGCAGTTTGGGGTTTTGCAGCTGTTGTCACCATATTTGTGGTCACATATGCTTTCGTAGAAGACGCAGCCGCTGTTGTTGTTGTATTTGCGTCTGTTTTTGCTGTCACAGCTGATGCTGTCACAGAAGTTGTCATTGTTTTTGGCGTAGTCTGTGCAGTTGAAGCTATTGCTGTAGTTTCACTCTCAACGACAGTGCTTGGAGTCGGCAGCATATCAGGTCTCCTGTAGTTATTCCACAAGCCAAAACCTATGATAAAAGCTCCTATAACTCCCGCAAAAGCAGGAACTGCTCTTTTTGCGATATATATTTTTCTCTTTCTTTTCTTCTCGTGTTCATCGCGGACTTCAAGCACGTATTTTGCCATTTCATCATATGTTTTCATAGCTGAAGCCCCCCTTTTCGAGTTCTGTTCTAAGCGCCTTCCTTGCATTGTACAGGAGATTCTCTGTCTGTTTCCTTGATTTTCCCATTATCCTTGCAGTTTCATCGTTGCTGAAGCCCTCAAAATAAGTCAGGTAAAGCACCTGCTGATATTCTTCCTTGAGACTTTGCATTGTGTGACGAAGATTTATTTTCTGTTCGCTTACCAGATAAGATCTTTCAAGATCGGCTTCATCAGCAATGGGAGCCTGATCGTCCAGTGAGACGTTCCTGTTTCGCTTGTCACGCCTGCGGTGATCAGCCGCGATGTTTCTTCCTATTGTATAAAGCCATGTCTTGAATGAGCTTTTTCCGCTGAACTTGGGTTTCTTTACTGCAAGTCTGATAAATGTGTCCTGTACACAGTCTTCTGCATCGCTGATATTATGGGTATAGCTTTGCAGATACAGCATAAGTCCGTCTCTGAACTCATGCACCAGCTCAACCATACCGCTGTCATCGCCTGCAAGGAAACGGCGGTAGCTACTTTCACCGTTGCCCATTATTCAGACTCCTTTCGCACATGATCCTGTGTTCTTACTTATTAGACGTAATTTCCGACGAAAAACACTAAGTATATTTCAAGTTAAAATAAAAAAATATATCAACTGTAATTTAACGTCTACAGGAAATACCGGCAATAGATATGTTATAAAAAAAGCTCCGCAAGGGGAGCCCCCTCTGGCGGATTCGCAGGTTACTAAATATGAGCCGTAAGTTTACGGCTCGGTAGCCCACTTTTTCCGTTAAGGGGAGCAGCCTAAGGCAGAGCTTTTTTTGTATTTTCAAAGGTTTATTCGTCCTCATCTTTTTTATAGGATATATTCCTGAACAGGTAATACTCATCTGTATCGTTAAGCCTTACTGCTACAGCCTCTTCCGTATCGATATTATCTATCAGATATGATTTCATTACAGCCTTTATCTCTTGCCTCTTATTCACGATATGCATATCGACTCTGCGGAAGTATTGACCTACGCTTTCAGCCTCCACAATAGTCTGCTTTTCGTAGCGAATACCGTTCATCTTGAAATAAGACGGATTTGCACGGAATACGTCCTGTAGGCTTGTTGTCGTGGCCGTCATGTGATTGCCGTCGCCCATTGACGCACTTGTCGGTACTGTAGTAGTAATAACATATGCCGTTCCCTGATGAACAGAACTGGTGGTAACCGGACCATCTTCGTTTTGGGCAGTAGTAGTTATTCGTGCTGATTCCTCGCCTGTATTTCCTGAATTGCCTTCAGGTGATACAGGTCTCAGCGTGGTAGTTACAGGGACAGGCGCATCTGTAACAATAGTCGTTGCAGGAGCTTTGGTATCAGCTGTCTCATTTGTTTGGCTTCTCGTTGTAGTTGCGGATACGTTGCTTGCCTTTGCAGAAGTTGTCTGCAAAGCTGCTGTTGTTCTTGGAGCTGTTGTAGAAGCTTGCTTAGCTGATGTTGTTTCGCTGTTTTTCTTGTCTGTAGTCACAGCCGTTGTCTTGACTGCCGCTGTTGTCTTTTCGGCTGTAGTGGTGATCGCCGCTGTTATCTCGGAAGCCGTTGTGCTTTCTGTAACAATTTCTATTGCAGACACTATACCCGAGCCATTGAAGCCGTCATCGGGCTTTTTAACATTTGCGGCTATATGCCATACGCCTATGCCTGCTATGGCAGCGGCGCACATACCCGAGACAGCATAGGAGGTATGTCTTATCTTTGCAGCTTTGACTTTTCTTTCCTCTATGAGCTTGTCACCGCGCTCCATTATTCTGTTGGAAATACCTTCATAGCTCCTCATACTCAAAGCCCTCCTTTTCCAGTGTTTTCTTCAGCGACGCCTTTGCGCGGTACAGAAGATTATATATCTGCCGTTCGCTTTTATGCATTATCTCAGCCGTTTCTGCAACTCCGAAATTCTCAAAATATACCAGATACAGTATCTGCCTGTAGTCAGCGTGCAAGCTCTCCATAGCGTTGTACAGGAGCTTCTTGTTTTCATCGTGTATGTGGTTACGCTCTATATCTTCCCTGTCCGAAACATCGTAGAAATCATCGAGGGGCGTTTCGTGGGCTTTGCGCCGTTTCCTCAGCATATTCAGCACGGTATTGCGCCCGATAGCATAAAGCCACGTCTTGAAGGAGCTCTTCTCCGAGAACTGTGGTCTGTCCGCATAGAGCTTGAGAAAGACCTCCTCGGCGAATTCCTCGGCTTCGGTAAAGCTGTCGGTAAAACTTGAAAGATATAGAGTAAGACCGTCCCAGTACTCTGTGACCAGTTCGGTAAAAGAATTTCTGTCACCATCAAGGAAACGGCGGTAGCTACTTGCACCGTTATCCATAGACAGCTCCTTTCATTGAAAAGTATAAATTATCCGTAAAATTATCCTTCTATATTATTAGTACCATTTTTATGCGCTTTTTCTCACCTTGATTATAAAATTATTTTGAAAATTTGTCAACAAAGGATATGTTAATCAATAGTTTCCGATTTATTAATGGACTTTTTTGAAAATAAAGCTTATAATGAAGGTATGAAATGACAGCGTTGCGGAAAAATTTTAGTCAACAAAAAATTTTTTTGAAAACAGGTGAGAAAAACACAGAAAAAATGTGTCTAATATAGTGAAAGGTAAAAATTATCCGTTCTTACCCTTAAAAAAGGAGTTGATACTATGAAAAAGCTTATAAGTATATTACTTACTGCTGCCATGCTGACGGGCAATGCTGCAATGCCTTTTACAGCTGCAGCTGCCGATACGGCGGCTGATGAAGTACAAAACACCGCTGCGAGGGAGACATACTGTAAAAACATGGAGATAGACGAGCTCTATAATCTGTCAAAGAAGCCATTGAACGTGGATATACACGATTACGAGGACTTTACTCTGGAGCAGGTGCTCGCAAAGCTCTGCGGCGGTGAATACGCAGGAGTCTCATCATATGGAGATTATTATGTACATCAAGGTACTGACCGCTGTTTTTTCATGGATAAAAACGGCAAGATACATTTTCTACATATTCTGTATCCCGAGATAGTTGTAAAGCTGAAAGAGGGAGCGGATATCCCTGTGGCAGATATCAGGGAAGAGCTTGCGGAAAAGGGCTACAAGGAAGTACCATCAAGTATCAGTGAGGATAGGAGGATATTCCGCTTATACGGCTGCACATCAAAATCACAGTTCGATATCGTTCTGGAAATGCTGAAAAAAATCCCGGGTGCGGAATCCATAACAGGTCATATCGCACTTTATGAGGACACCGTCAATTATGCGTCAGCACCCAATGAAATACGCATTATTTCGCCGTCGGGCACAGGCGCAGACAGCGATGAGAATAAGGAACTCATGGATCTGGCTTTATCGCTGGGCTTTAAATCAGGACCAAGTGCGGATTATCAGGGAGCTCCTATAGGAGATTATGATATTATCATATCAAAAGCCGACAGCCACGACGACACAAATCCCTATGAGCTTTTTAAGTACCTTGCTGACAATGGTTACAGGTACTCAACTTCTATAATTACCACCGAGATGGCACAGTCGGAAGGTCTGGTATACTTCTGCAATATCCCATATCAGCTGACAAAAAGCAATAATACCGCTTCCGATAAGACTTCCGATGAGATACCCGACCTTACAAAGGGCACAAAGACCATGACTCTCGACGATGTTAAGGCGATATCCCAAAAACGTCAGAATATAACATGGTCTGACTTCGCGGACTATAAATGCGAGTGGACAGGTTCAGACGCGTATACTCATACGGGAAGATTCGACCTTGAGGACGGATATTACCTTGTCGTTGCAGGCAATCCTCCCAAAAAGCCCGATATGGCAAGGCTTTACAACAAGGACGCCGCTGATTTCATTGACCTGCGCTATCATAATGTAAAAAACTTCCTCAATGATAACTTCTTCAAGAGTATCCTCAACGGCAGCGAGGAGGAGCTGAAGACTATGTTCGCAGGAAAGGGCATGACTGAGGATAAGGGCTATAGAGTATGGACTGCGGAATCAGCGTCAAAGGCTCTTGAAAACTATTATATCTCATTCCTTGTAAATATTCCCGAGAAAACTGCGAATAACCTGTCCAATACGCATGAAGAGGACGAATTTGTACAGAAGCTCAGCATTTATCTGCAAGGTCTCGACACCGATATCTGCTCGCTCTGCGCTCTTGACGGACACTACCGCTACATAAATGAAGGCGAAAAAACGGCGCAATACATACAGATAGAGATAAACGGCAGGGTAGGCAGTAAGTTTACCCGTGACGAAGCAAACAAAAAGCTCGCAGCAGCTCTCAACTACGTTCAGTTCGATGAGCAGTTCGCAGGCTTTGAATATGACAGCAGGATACCCTGCTACGGCGCAGACGACAAGGGTACGCTGAAAGGCGACGCAAACCACGACGATCAAGTGGATATGTCCGATGTTGTACTGGTAATGCAGTCCCTTGCAAATCCCGACAAATACGCTCTCTCAGAAGCAGGCAAGGCAAATGCCGATATCAACGGCGACGGTGTGACAGTGGGCGACGCTCAGGCAATACAGAAGCGGCTCCTCGGTATCATCGACTATATCACAGACCTTGATACCATAAGGAAAATGACAACGGCTCACTGCGCAGACCAGAACGTAAACTTCACTGTTGTTCCTAAGGATAAAATGCCCGAGCAGTTTGCGGACAAGTATGTATTTGTAAGAAAATACGGCGCAAATCACAGTGATTATTCAAGCTTTGACCACTATTTGCAGAAGCAGGATATTGATACCTCACTTTTATGGCGCATACCATATGATATCAACGACGATTCCGAGCTGAGCGCCATAAGAGAGAAGCTGTTCTGCTATATCCTTGAAAGCGGTGTAAGATTGTCAGTAAACAACACCGACAAGGAACAGGACGCAATAAACAAAAAGGTAATAATCAGCTATAATTGGCATACTCCAGAGGAAGACATACAGAAGATGAAGGACTTTATGGAAGAGAATGGTATCAGCTCAGAGCTTGTTGAATTCAGAGACACAGGTGAATGCTGATACGGCAATATATGGAAAAGCTCCGCAATTGCGGAGCTTTCCTATAATAGCAGATAGTTATTATATAAAACGGCCTCACATAACAGTGAGACCGATATTTTTTTACATTTCAGACTTATCGAGGCAGACTGTAAAGCCGGCAGCTCCGCAGTACAATAATGTTTTATCACAAAACGTAGAGTTGGTCAAGCTTTTTTGAAAACTGAAGAAAAAGCTGCAGTGATATAGCAGATATTGTATGAAAGCAAAAAGTATAAAAAGAAATCTCCGCTATAATGGAAAGCGGAGAATAAATAGCAGTCTTTTTACCCTTTTAAGAGGCGATGTCGATATAAAACTCTTATAGGGCTTTTTTGCCCCACCCGTTTAACGAGTGGGGGATTGATTTGGCATCAAGCCAAAATAGCAGCGGCAGATCCGCCGCTATAGAAATAAAGTTTGTTTAATACCACTTTGGTGGAGGCGGCGAGAATTGAACTCGCGTCCGAAAGCTCATTCATGCAACTTTCTACGAGCGTATTTTACCTATTATGATTCCCTGTAATTACCGCCGATAAACGGGCTGAAAAAACAGGTAGTCCGTATACAATTGACGGACACGGACACTTCCGCCAATCGTTCACCGCTCATCGATGCCCAAGCGAGAGCCGCGGTACTCCCTCGGTGGACAGAAGCTGACTTAAGCAGCTACCAGTTCGCTATTTCTAGAAACTGTAATGTTATTTCTTGCGTTTATATTTAAACGTGGCGCAGGTTATGGAGATCACGCCATTCTCCGCTCGCTTATCACACTTCAAAACCCCCGTCGAAACCTTTACGCCCCCATATCAATGAGGGTACAGGTTGGGGAGCTGTAGTGCTCCGAATAATATTATAACTTGTTTTGGAAGATTTGTCAACTGCTAAAAATGACGAACCGTGTCTTTTCAGGCAATTAGCTTGTAGAGACGCACAGTGTGTGCCCGTCGGATATCATAGCAAGGTAATTTCTTGATTTTCAGCGTCAATGTGAGCCATAGCTTCGTAGGGGAGTATAGCTCTCGGAGTTCCGTGACCGAAGTTCACATTATAGAGTATGGGGAGCTCTGCGTTATTTACCGCATCGCGCCAGACGTCCTTGTATTCCTCGTAATATTTCTCGTTCATGGGCTTGCCGATGATAATGCCGTTGATATTGTCGAAAACGCCCTTGTTTTTCAGGGCTTCAAGGTATTCTCTCAGCATTTCGGGAGTCGGCATTACCTCGCTTGTTTCAGCAAAGAGTATCTTGCCGCACCATTCCTCGGCAGTGGGGAAGATATTGTATCTTCGGGTTATTTCGTTCTGTTTTGCGAAGTCCTCTTTAAGCTGCGGACATATCTCAAATTCATTGGCAAGCAGCTCAGCGAATCTGTCGGCGTTGCCTGCAATGAGCATTTCACCCATGCTGTCTATACAGCCGCCGAGGAGCTCGCCTTCGAATACGGGAGCCCCCTGCAAAAGCTCATATCCGTGCTCCTCTTTATGAGAGTCAGGCATAGTTCCTACAGCGGCGGCAGAGAAGTCTGTTCTGTCCTCATACCACACATCTGAGGGAGTAATCTTCCTGCCGTGATATGGCTTGAAGCAGCTCTCAAACTGCGCCTTTGAGTAGGGGAGCATATCACCTGAGAGCTCCGCCAAGTCGCACATGAGAGCCTGACCGTAGAAGGTCTGCAAGCCCAGTCTGCGGAGCATGAAATGGTTATTTGTTGTATCCGAAAATCCCAGAAAGAACTTAGGGTGCTGACGGACAGCGTTTATGAACTCCTCGTCCTCCATGAGATAGGGGAAAGTACGGAATGTTTCGATACCGCCGATAGCGGTTACTATACCCTTTACGGAGTCGTCGAGAAAGGCGGCTTTCAGGTCTGCGGCGCGAGCCTCGGGGTGACAAAGGATATAGTCCCTGCCCATGAGGGCGTGTTCGGTGAAAACGGGTTCGAGACCGAATTTACGGAGCATTTTTAAGCCCAGCTCTTTTTCGTGAGCGCAGTATGGCTCGCCGATAATTCCGCTTGAAAGGCATATTACAGCGACCTTATCGCCTTTTTTCAGTGGCTGTGGGTATATCATAGGGAAGCCCTCTCGTTACTGATTGCGTGATTTGAGATTACGGTCTATTTCGCGGTTAGCGTCGCGCTTTGCGATATCAGCTCGCTTGTCATAGAGCTTTTTGCCCTTGCAGAGCCCTACCTGCACCTTTACACGGGAGTCCTTGAAGTAAAGGCTAAGCGGAATGAGGGAAAGTCCCTCCTGTTTAAGAGTTCCGTAGAGTTTATTTATTTCCCGCTTGTGCATGAGAAGCTTTCTTACTCTCATTGGATCGCGGTTGAAGATATTGCCCTTTTCGTATGGGGAGATATGCATACCGCGGACGAAAAGCTCGCCCTTATCTATAGAGCACCACGAATCCTTGAGGTTGACGCCGCCCAGACGTATGGATTTTACCTCGGTGCCAACAAGCTCGATACCTGCTTCGTAGGTCTCAAGTACGAAATAATCATGTCTTGCCTTGCGGTTTTCGGCAATAGTTTTAGTACCTTTTGAGCGCATTTTATCATCTCCTGTTCATGTAAAAATTATACACTATCGCAGAAAAAAAGTCAACATGAAGAGCTTGAAATCCGAGGGGAAATATGATATAATATATCATACTCGCTGAATTCAAAACATGAAACAGGGAGAAAAGCAATGGGATTATTTGATTTTTTCAGCAGCCTTTCGCGGGCAGAGGAAGGACTTCGTGATAATATCCGCCGCCGCAATAAGAACAGGTCAACATACAGAAAAGAGGAACTTATAGAGGATGTATTCGACAAGGATATAAGCGGTCAGCACAGTCTTGATTTTGCCAAGCATCTCAAAGCTGAGATGGAGCAGGAAAAGGCATATGCAGAACGTGCGGAGCAGCTGCTGCGTGAGAAGTACAAGAGTACAGCAAGTATGTACGGCTCTACCCGTCCGCAGAAAACATATGACGACTTGTTCCCGAATAAAAAAAAGAACATGAAATAATGAAAAGCCCGAGATGTTGATCCGAACCATAAAAAACGTACAATGACAAAAAAGACCTCCTATGGTATAATAGAAACCATAGGAGGTCTTGTTATGGCAAGAAATTACAGGCACATACAGCAGTATGAAGATGAGATCGTGGA